>Ga0256404_1000473_pt1 | contig 104382 bp, 71 predicted proteins | sample RumenRJG_01DNA_FD_185990 | JGI IMG/M metagenome (GOLD analysis project Ga0256404, IMG submission 185990) | Bovine rumen microbial communities from Lethbridge, Alberta, Canada - RJG_01 | ecosystem: Host-associated > Mammals > Digestive system > Stomach > Rumen | place: Canada: Alberta...
GATGGACAAGACAAACCGTGTTCCCCTTTTCTATGAAGAATACCCCGGATCTGTCACCGATGTCTCCCAGTTTACCTTCATGGTAGACAAGGTCATCGAATACGGCTATAAAAAGATCGGCTTCATTCTTGACCGCGGCTACTTCAGCAAAGAGAACATCCGATACATTGATGAAAACAGCTATACCTTCATCATCATGTGCAAGGGCTGCAGGTCACTGGTATCGTCATTGGTGCTGAAAAACCGCGGCAGTTTTGAAACGAAACGCGAATCCGCCATCCGTTCCTACAGAGTTTACGGTACTACAGTCACCTCAAGACTCTATGAGGATGATACAAAAGACCGGTACTTTCATATTTACTATAATCCCTCCAGACAGGCGGCTGAGCGGGAACACTTTGAGCAGAGGATCGAGAAATACCGCCAGTTCCTGGACAGACACATCGGGAAGGAAGAAAAATTCGGCAGGACCTATCAGGAATTCTTCCATCTCCATTACGATAAGAATGGGATCTTCCTTGGCGCCGATGAGCGGACAGATGTCATTGAGCGTGAACTGATGCTGTGCGGATACTTCTGCATCATCACGTCAGAGAAGATGACTGCTTCCCAGGCACTGATCCAGTACAAAGGCAGGGACATTTCCGAGAAACTGTTCCGCTCTGACAAGACATTTATCGGCTCAAAGAGCGAACGCGTCCAGTCATCCCAGAGTATGTCGTCCAAAATCTTCATCGAGTTTGTGGCGCTGATCGTCCGCAACCGGATCTATAACCTTCTTAAAGACCAGATGATCCGGATGGAATCCAGACAAAAGTATATGACAGTTCCTGCCGCGATCCGCGAACTGGAAAAGATCGAGATGGTGCGCAGGAACAACGGGAACTATAAGCTGGATCATGCTGTCACAAAGACACAGAAGATCATCCTCAGTTCCTTCGGTCTTGACGAGACTGACATAAGCAGCAACGCGGATGAGATCAGTAAACAGCTGGCTTCCAGCCAGTCACTCATGAACAGGGAGGTACCGGACGATGGCACGGAAGAAGTCTGCTGATACACTTGACGCCGAGATCGCAAAGGTTAAATCTGACATGTCCAAGCTTCAGGACAGATACGATAAGCTGGCCGAGAAACTGAAGGATCTGCAGGAGCAGAAGCGCCGGATCGAGGCAGATGCGATCATGGATGCATACCTGAAAAGCGGCAAAACGCTCGATGAGATCATGACGTTTTTGAAGCCCTGAGGGCGTTTAGTGGAACTTTTTTGCAAAGTTCTCAATATAAGAACAATAAATTTCAATCCACCCGCCCCATGCGGGACGGGACCCGGAATAAATCATCTGGTTTGTCTGGGGCAGGGAATTTCAATCCACCCGCCCCATGCGGGACGGGACTGACAGCTTTTCGACCTGCAAGACCCTCATGGAATTTCAATCCACCCGCCCCATGCGGGACGGGACTGACTTCGATCCCGTCCCATCTGGGTGACCATCTTTTATTTCAATCCACCCGCCCCATGCGGGACGGGACAAGTCAAAAGACAAGGATTTGCCGTATGAGGTTATTTCAATCCACCCGCCCCATGCGGGACGGGACAATCCGATAATGGACTGCGAACGGTGCGAGTTTTTATTTCAATCCACCCGCCCCATGCGGGACGGGACCCGTCTTGTCATACAAACTGTATGCAAACTTGTTATTTCAATCCACCCGCCCCATGCGGGACGGGACACTTGCCAAGCATTCTCCATAGCATCCCAGTATCATTTCAATCCACCCGCCCCATGCGGGACGGGACAGTATGGCAGAGCAAGAATATAGCAGATTATCCCATTTCAATCCACCCGCCCCATGCGGGACGGGACGAGGGTTACTTCGCTGTTTTTAATAGCAACTATATTTCAATCCACCCGCCCCATGCGGGACGGGACGGCGAACGGGCGATGCCTTCACCCAGAGGAACAGATTTCAATCCACCCGCCCCATGCGGGACGGGACTAACTCCGTATTGCCTGCGAACTCGTAGTAGGCAATTTCAATCCACCCGCCCCATGCGGGACGGGACGGAGACGGTCAGGATTGGCACAAAGTATCTCGATCAATTTCAATCCACCCGCCCCATGCGGGACGGGACGCACCATTCCTTTGAGCCTTTTGTCTCGCCTTTGACATTTCAATCCACCCGCCCCATGCGGGACGGGACATAAAGTGGAATAACTTTCCAAACATCGGGTTATGTATTTCAATCCACCCGCCCCATGCGGGACGGGACCAGAGCCAAAGCCTTATTGATGATGTCCCAACCATTAATTTCAATCCACCCGCCCCATGCGGGACGGGACCTCCAGGGAGTACTTGGAGAGCTTGATGATATAGAAATTTCAATCCACCCGCCCCATGCGGGACGGGACTTGGATTCGATTGGCACTTCATGCACATCCCGGCTATTTCAATCCACCCGCCCCATGCGGGACGGGACGGACGTTGATGAGCGCAAAGGCAGACAAGTTTCTATTTCAATCCACCCGCCCCATGCGGGACGGGACCATATCGCACCATCCACGCAGTGAGCGTCGCTATATTTCAATCCACCCGCCCCATGCGGGACGGGACCAGTAATGGCCGTGATTTTCATACCGCAGGAGCTATTTCAATCCACCCGCCCCATGCGGGACGGGACGCCTTAAAAGCCTTTCTGGTAGCAACAATAAGCATTTCAATCCACCCGCCCCATGCGGGACGGGACGGCACTTGCAGGAAGCCGTCCTCAATGTTCCAGCTATTTCAATCCACCCGCCCCATGCGGGACGGGACTTCGCAGTTGCCTAAAATTACTTAAAACCATACAAATTTCAATCCACCCGCCCCATGCGGGACGGGACAATACCAAAAGGCGGGTATAAATATGACATGTTTTATTTCAATCCACCCGCCCCATGCGGGACGGGACACTGGATACTCATGACTGCACGACTCACACAGATATTTCAATCCACCCGCCCCATGCGGGACGGGACCCACCCTTGAGCATTTTCCGCAATCGCTTCTGCTATTTCAATCCACCCGCCCCATGCGGGACGGGACCGTGTCTGACTGGTTAATATCCCACCATACAGGCATTTCAATCCACCCGCCCCATGCGGGACGGGACCCACCCTTGAGCATTTTCCGCAATCGCTTCTGCTATTTCAATCCACCCGCCCCATGCGGGACGGGACCGTGTCTGACTGGTTAATATCCCACCATACAGGCATTTCAATCCACCCGCCCCATGCGGGACGGGACGTCCGCGCCGATCACGACGAAACTCGTCAAATTCATTTCAATCCACCCGCCCCATGCGGGACGGGACCGATCGCACCGGCGGCGTAATCGTAGCTATAGTCATTTCAATCCACCCGCCCCATGCGGGACGGGACCCACCCTTGAGCATTTTCCGCAATCGCTTCTGCTATTTCAATCCACCCGCCCCATGCGGGACGGGACGCCGCGCCGATCGCCGCAGGTGCCGCGAATTTGCCTAATTTCAATCCACCCGCCCCATGCGGGACGGGACTGATGTTGTCCAGGATCTTGCCGACGCTGATCGGATTTCAATCCACCCGCCCCATGCGGGACGGGACAGGATCTGGAACGTGCTGAGTGCTTCCGTTACCTCATTTCAATCCACCCGCCCCATGCGGGACGGGACATCACTCCTTTCCTTGAATACATATCCGAAAATAATTTCAATCCACCCGCCCCATGCGGGACGGGACAAGTTGACGCACGGCTCTTTTGTAATAAACAACTATTTCAATCCACCCGCCCCATGCGGGACGGGACATTTCTTCCCCCCGTCTGCCCTTTTGAGCGCATTATTTCAATCCACCCGCCCCATGCGGGACGGGACTTAACCGCCTAATCTCTTTAACCGCTCCATTCAGCATTTCAATCCACCCGCCCCATGCGGGACGGGACAATATAATGAATCCAACGTTAAGCAGGTCAAAATATTTCAATCCACCCGCCCCATGCGGGACGGGACTAACTTCGACATATACGTCGTGGTCAGGAAGATAATTTCAATCCACCCGCCCCATGCGGGACGGGACCCAGATCGTCATTGCCTTCGACATCGCAGAGGGTCAGGAAGATAATTTCAATCCACCCGCCCCATGCGGGACGGGACAGCAAAAAGTGACAATACATAACTGCACTTTTTGTATATTATGAACTAATTAGATCTTAAAAAGTACTAATTAATTCGATCATTTAATAATAAAACAATCCTTTTCTTTTATTATTCTAGTGCGAATACACCTACATTTTTATGATTGCTTATATGTCGCACCTATACGATCAGTATATCGTCCTGACTAATGTCAGGATGTGTTCCTACATGTTCTACTCTGTTTTTATAATTATTTCCAAGCTTATAAAACCTAAGGCTGTCCTTTTCAGGATTAATTATTTCTTCCAGCCGGGCCCTGAATTCGACATATTGAGAGGCATCTAATAAACACTCAAATACGCTATTTTGAACTCTTTGACCATAATTCACACACATCTTTGCAACTTTTCTAAGCCTAGTTTTTCCCGCTTTTGTTTCTGTGTTTACGTCATATGTAACTAATATCATCATGCTACATCACCTCGCACACTTAACTCATTTCCATAAAAACGGGGGATAGTCATCCAAATCTCCTTTTAGAGATCGTGCCAACAATAACGCTTGTGTATATGGTACAAGCCCCCAAAACATCTTTTCTTTAAGGAACGGATGCGTTAAGCCCTCTTGCTTTCGCTCTTGCCATGCCTTAAAGAATGCTTTTCTTCCGTCATCATTAAGCCATACAGCACCACTTTCTTGCTCATCAAAGTGCTTTGCAGTAATAATCTTTTTGTTAATACAACTTATTACAAATCTGTCCGCCATGACCGGCCGAAGTTCCTCCATCAGATCTAATGCAAGGCTGCTTCTTCCAGGACGAAGTCGATGTAAAAAACCAATATAGGGATCAAGTCCAACAGATTGGAGTGCCGCCGCACAATTATTTGCCAAAATTGTATAGGCAAATGACAATAATGCGTTTACGTTGTCAGTAGGGGGCCTCCTACTTCTTCCTGTAAATGTAAACTCTTCCTTCTGTTGAAGAATTAAACTGTCAAAATGGGCAAAGTATAATTGAGCAGACTCACCTTCTAAACCTCTTAACTTTGACAAGTCGTTTACATTTCTTACGACACGAACAGTCTCTGCAAGTTTAGTTGAAGCACTTTTTAGTTCCTCTACCGGCACACGCAGTGAATGATCCCTTGTTGCCCTCTCAAGAACCCACCTTGTGTTGTAAATTTTCCCTAAGACAAACATTCTCGCAAATTTACAACTCTCTTCCTCGTTTTGTGCTATTAAACACTGTTTTGTTCGTAAAAGGATATTTCCTCTTTCTTTTCCTAGTGTTCTCGCCAGAAATTTTCCATTTGGCGTAAAAAAACACAAATCAATGCCTTTCTCCGCACATGCACCCATAAGCGCAGGACTTGCTCCCGCATAATTGAAGCAAACAATCCCTTCAATTGTATGAAGCGGTATCCTTGCTTTTACTTTTTTATCAGCAGAAACTATAGCGTTTTCTCCTTCTACTGTTAAATAGCTTTCTTTTGTCATTACATATAAGGTGTTCAGCAGTTTTTTCATATACTTTCTTGAATAGCCTCATCTATGTATTTCTTTACACTAATCTTTTGACATAATCTCGGAAGACAGACTTCATTTAGTGAACACGCTTTACAGTGCTTTCCCTTCTTAACCTTTGGTGTAATTCCCCTTTGAAAATAGCTCCACATTTCGTCAGCCATATCTTTGGTTTTTTTACGAAGTTCATCAGAAATATCAACTATTTCCCTTCGCCGCGTTTCAGCATAATATAATGCTGCTTCATGAATATCACATGATAACATTTCTTCTAATGCCATTACTTGCGCGCATAACTGGAGCCTGTCGGCATCATTTTCCTTACTGTGTCCATGCTTGTATTCAATAGGCATCGGTTTCCATTGTCCTTTGCAATAACGTATGTCTATTCCCTTCGGATCAGCTCTGAACTCAACGACATCACAAGCTCCGGATAAATGTAAGCGATGAGAAACTACCCTTAAGTCACGAATTGTTAACAGATTTCCTCGCTTTTCATAGATGTCACCATTGTGACAGCGTATATGGTCTATTTTCCCAAGAGTTGTATGGATATTCTCTTCCCACTGCTGCTCAATATGTATTATGGCCCACTGCCTTTTACAGAACGAAAAGTGTTGGATGCCAGACATCATAAGATAATCTTGGTCATCACACACCTTCTATCTCCTCCATCTCCAATCCTTCTAATGGTGTGACACTAATGTCAAAATCACCAATCTTTGAGGGAACAATAACATCCGATTTTTGTGTAACAGAAATGGAGCGGTGTACCTTTGCACTTGAGTACTGTCCATCTTTGCAGTTGTGCTTAAACCAATATAGCTTGACTACCTCCATTGACCCATCAGGTCTCGCTGCAGATGCATCATTAACAAACATAGTGCGAATGCATTCTTTCACCACCTCAGCATCTTCTTCGCTGAATCCGGTCTTCTCAGCCAGCTGCACATTAATTGATCCTTTGACTATATACATACCAAATTTAATAAAGTGCTTCATACCCATTGTATCCGACCCACGCGTGGTACCTTCCTTTTTGTCTCCGCTAACGCTTTTTGTAATCTGCATTGAAACAATTTCTACAGGTACAACGCTTACTGCCTGATGTATTGATACCGGCCCTCTGACACCTACTGATTTAAGTGTCAGATTATTAAATGCAAATACTTGTCCAAAGGTACGGACATCCAGCCATGTAGCACAAACCTTTTTATAGAAATCGTCTTCCTTCTTTATTGATTTCAGGCCCTCTTTTTCTGCCCGCTTGCTCAAGCTGTCACAGCCATCGTCACTCCGATCATCTGACTGTACAAAAACTTTCATCCCCATGTCCTGCATTCTATTTCGGATTTTTCTTTTGATGCAGACATCGCTCATTTCTCCATAGCCTTCATAATCTGTTCTGGGGCGATTTCCATTAAGAGGATCTCCGTTGGCATTTGCCATATTAACCGCCACGACAGCGACAAAATCAATTTTGTTTTTCAGCGAACTCATTCTTGTTTCCTCCCTGTTTTTACATGCTTTTCTTTTCTGTGTTCTTGCGAGTGTACATTTCGTTCTTCTGTAGATAGTATCCCAACAAATAAGTATCTTCTAACGGCTTGTTTGCTTCATCTTCAAATTCACTAAGTAATTCCATTATCTGCCCGATGACTTTTTCATAATAAGTTCTCTGCCCAATGGAAAGGCGTCTATAGTATCCCCTCTTTACCTGTTCCCAAATCATTCTTGCCGCATATTGAGGCCTCTGAGTAAATATCGATTGCATTCTCATTGCATTCGGTTCACGATCCTCTTCAGTACCATATGTGTCGCGTTCTGCTTTTTCAAGTACTGCCAGCAAACGCCCATATTGATAGCTTCGGTCTCTTTTCTCCTTTTCAAGGGCCATATTCCACTCCTCCTTGTAGTAATCATGGCGATACTTTTTTATGACCGCACAAGCAGTAAATAGCACGTCACTGCGTAACCACTGGCTTGCCTTATCGTCATCATATAACATAAGCATTCCTGCTTTTTTCACTAGTTTCTTTTCAATATCAATCGGAATCTTTGCTTTTTCAACTCTGCTTGCTACAAGTCTGAGCATTGAATGTTTTAACACATTATCCTCAACTTCAATCTTGTCATTACGCAGTGTCCCATATGCATATCTGGCAATTGTATTAAGAGACGGTGATTGTATTCCAAAATTTCTGTTGGGCCAACAGCATGTCTCGTCCCAATACACAAGCCTTTCCAGAAAATCTGTTGCTTGCATCTCACTGTAATAGGAAACAGACAGCCTACCTGTTGTAGCTGCATCGAATACTGCCGTGACAGCCTTTGCGTCCATAGGAAGATCTGACTTCCATCCATTCAATATTTTCCTCAGATACTCCCTGTAATCACTTGGTGTATAACTAGCTTTCTCCGTGCTTTCTGTTTTTCTTTTAGGCCGCATTACTGACGTTACTTTAGGAATTTCTTTGCCCTGCGGATTCCAGCAAACAAAATTTCTTCCCGCACAATATTTGCCTTGATTAGCTATAATCCATCTGAGTGCATTATGCGCTTTCTGAGAAGCCATATATCCCACAGTCATAGATTCAGTGTCATTTATGAATCTTCCTCTGTAGGTAAAATTCACAGAGTCATTCGCCGATATTAGCTTTGCATTGCCATTTAGAGAAACTATTCCTTTTGCATGTTGTTTCGCTATCGGTTCTAAATCTCCCTCGACCATGCATACGTCTTTTCTGCGTTCTCGTAATTTCCACAAATAGTATCTGCTGAATGCATCTTGAAGGTCCCTGTTTTTCCAGCAAGCACCACCCTCGTTTCCTATTCCTATGACTTTCCATCGGATAAAGGCCTTTTCATCTTTAGGCATTCCGTTATCGTTAAGCTTAATAATCTTATCAGAGGACAAGTCCCGAACTATTGTGCCTTTCTTGATATAAGACAGTATTGGCATAAGCATAGGATGAGAATATTCAGAAGATGCCCAATCCTCTAGCTGTTCCAGATACAAAGTGTATTTTCTTTCATTGACGGGCATATAATATCCCAACTGATCGCATAGAGGGTGCGGTCCAGGTTTTGTTCCTGACCTCCCGGCTGAATCTTCTGTTACAGGAAATATTGTCTTGGCTTCATTTTCATCCACTTCCTCCGCTTTAACATAATTTCCTTCGGCGTCAACCGTAATTTCAATTCTCGCATTGGTGATTGTATGGCAAATCGGTGCAAGAGGTTCGTTTTTATCCGTCTCATATACACCGGCAAATTGTTTTTTTGCATAGTCATATGTATCGCATGCTTGTTGCAGCAAGCTCATCAGACATCACCTCCTGAAAATTCCTCAATTCCGGAAAAATTAACCGTTTTGCCAAATAACTTCATCTGCATTTCATGCTCAGGCTTATGTACGGGGCATTCTTCAGGACGGACGAACTCAATTATTCCATTCTTCATAACTGGCCGCCAAAAATTAACAGTCATCCTGTTTTTAGTCTCATCGGAATATGCCTCATCTGCATAGGTAATTCCATGATACATCAACCCAAATGCCAGATGTGAGAGGGTATCATAAGCACCTTCCCCTTCTCCAAAGATACATGGTTCCACATATCCCTGACATTCTCTGGTTCCAAGAAAAATGTCTCGCCTCCCACCCTTCTTTATCATTTTTTTTGCTATCTCATGATGCTTATTCTCGTTTCTGTCATTTTCCAATTCAGGTCTGTTATCATTCCATTCAAAATGTGCCTGTACTTGATACTCACAATTTTTAAGGTATGTATAATACGCCAGATCATTGCCTCCGTTATACTTAATTGGCCTTATTCCTTTGACCTCCGTTTGAATAGGTTTCATTACTCTGACTTTGTCAATGTACCAGATAATTGTTGGCTTCCAGTATACAGACATCATTATTCCTTTTAGCGCTTCGTACGTAGGAATTTGATACGTACATTTCTCTCCTCCAACTCTCATGATTGGATCAGAAAAAAGTGCATAAGGTCCGGATACTTGAAATTCAACTATATTCGGATGTTTTGTTTTCACTCCTACACCTCCATATAACTCATTTGCTGCCTTTTCATTGTGAATCCTGTTTTTGAATCATAGTTTTCGTCGGCAAGAACTGCCACACTATTTCCGCATATCCAATATAAACCTCCTGTTTTTTCCAGTTCTTTTTGCTGATATCGATAAATAGACACCGAATACTGCGCCGCTTTTTTTATGAGCGTTTTTGTTTCAACAAAATCATTATTATTCGTACTGCAGAGTCGTGCTATTATGTCTCTTCCTTCCCCATACGGTACGATTGCATCTATACTGTCATCTTCAAAAACAGTAAAGCCGGATCCGGCCACCTTGAAAGCCTGACGGTAATAATAATTGTCACCATCCGGCGGAGAATACTTTTCATTAAGCGATAAAAGGTCAAACATTGAACAATCCTTTCCTTTCATGGGATAATTCATAAATCCAATGTCATATTCCTTATAGAAGAATTCATAGTATTCCTTAATTGCTTCTTGAGAACTCATATCAAAAGAGTATTTTTCCGGATCTTTTCTATACTCATACAGGAGCCTTATTGTGGCATCTTTCCCTTTCCGTATGTCTTGCAATTTTGTTAGATTCTCATCCTTTAATCGAACAATATAAACTTTCGATATTCCTTTATTCTCAGCATTCCGGTTGCACCTGCCTGCTGCCTGAATAATGCTATCCATTCCAGCCGCAAATCGAATTACCGTTTCAAAAGATACATCCACTCCCGCCTCAATCACTTGTGTAGCAACACAGATTACAGGATGATCTATGTCTGCCACTTTCAGATTATCTTCTACGTTTTTCAGTGTCCGCCTTCTATGTTCCATACACATTGATGCAGAAAGATGATGGCAAACATATCCTTTCTCCTGTATTTTGTTAAACACAAACTCTGCTTCATCTTTCTTATTACATACAATGAGCAAGCTTTTGACATTATCTATAATTCTAATAGCATATCCAGGCACTTCATCCAGCGATAGGCATCCTCCATCCGTTATGCTGGTACGTCTAAATACGTCCCATATTTTTTTACAGTACGGTACCATTTCCATAGGATCTGATAACAACGGATGCTCTGTGAGCGCCAATTCAGGCTGTGTTGCTGAACATAAAACCACGGTCGTATTGCATGCTTCTGCCAAAAAATTCACTGTAAGGTTAAATAAAGATAATAGCTTTAACGGTACGGTCTGAACTTCATCGATAACGATAATGCTGTTAATTAATGAATGAAATCTTCGTATACTGGAGGCCTTACCGCTAAACATCGTATTTAACAATTGGACTAGTGTAGTAATAATAATTGGCGAGTCCCAACTCTCTATCAGCGCTTCTCTGACTCCATCATCTTCTCCGTTAGTCTCATCTCTCAAGACATTAGAATGATGCTCCAGTACAATAGAATCATCGTCGACCCACTCCCGAATAACCGCCGCATTTTGTTCCAATATAGAGAGCAAAGGAATCGTAAATATTATTCGTTGCTTTTGATACTTCGCTGCATGAGCCAAAGCATATCTAAGAGATGCTAATGTTTTCCCGCCTCCCGTAGGTACATTTAGTCTTATGACTCCACCTTTATTATCTGCAAAAAGTCTGCACAAATCAGATATTTCTTTCCTTGCCTGATCAATTTTCCTATCGCTCGAAAACTCTGCAAGTCTCTTTTCCATGTTTATCAAGTACTTTTCCCAATCAACCTTTTTTTTCAGAGGATACGGCTTACCTGTCATAAACGCAGCTGTATCACTCCTATCCCCTTCAATAATCGATGAAAGAAGCAGTCTTTCGAGTAATCCCATATGAAATGCTATTTCTTTATCTGCATTCTCTTCCTTTTCCTTATTGTACAAATCTAGTATTTTACCTGATATTGTCCCCCAAAGCTCTTCTTCTGCCTCCTTCATCAAAGAGTCTATACTTTCCTTACTTAAGCAGTTTTCGAAAAAACTATCTCTGCTCTCTTCATAAGAAATGCCGGAAGCATTTATTCTATAATCAAAACCGTTTTCTTTACCATCGGCATTGATGTCATATAAACCATGGTGTGCACCAATAGCATATGCAATTATTTCTGCAATTATTCTTGTGATTTCTGACTCGCTTGAATGATAGGTGCTCAATACATACTTGACACCCGCGAACGTATGCACAACGGATCCTTTCGTAACCTTTTCACCATTAAATGCCTTTTCAAGATACTCTTGGAACTCCTGTTTGCATTTTCCCATGTCATGTAAATATCCGGCGATATATGCAGCCTTTCCTATCCCAATTGGTTTAAGTAATGCTTCTGCGATTTCAGCTGTATTGCAACAATGCTCTTTAAGCGTTTGCTTTTCAATGGATCCGTTCACATTCTTACGAATGTGCGCATAATACTGTATGCTCATATCTCTCTTTCCTACTAGTGCTCACCCTACGAGTCGCCATCAATACAGTGATGTGTATATAACGCATCTCCTATCATTTACATATTCATTCTACATCATCTGAATTCTCAATTGACTACCGACTTTCATTATGATCACCTATTGGTCATTTATTTGACCAGCAGTGGCAAGGGTCTTTCATAATAAGCTTTCGTATCTCGCAATTGTGACACCGTTGCGGCAATCGTTGCGGCAATTACAGCAATCAAATGTTTCCAGACGATCGATTTTCTGTCTATCAATAGTAATCATTGTGAGAGTTGGATTATTTGCACTTTTTTTCTTTAATGGCCTCCACACACTTTTCTGATTTCCTGCAGATTCTGCAGAAATCCGGGCAATTCTTTCCGGAGTTGGACCAGAGACAAGAATTCTGCCGGGATGGCCCCTATTCTTAGGATGCCGCAAGCAGCGGGATGGAGCCCATCCCGCTTAATAACTTGCTTATAATCCAACCCGGGAGAAATATGGCTGCAATATACAGGATTTTCGCCGTCTTTCTTTTTTGCCATGGGGGCAGATCCATCCAAAACATTCCCTATGGTCCAACGCACTCTGATGTAAAGAGAAACTGACGCTAAGGTGGTTGTGGAGCCACCTCCACAACCACCTTAGCGTCAGTTTTCGAATAATCAGGCCGGAGTGACGCTTGAGCGGTTGTGGACCTACCTCCACAACCACCTTAGCGTCAGTTTTCGAATAATCAGGCCGGAGTGACGCTCGAGTGGTTGTGGACCTACCTCCACAACCACCTTAGCGTCAGTTTTCGAATAATCAGGCCGGAGTGACGCTCGAGTGGTTGTGGACCTACCTCCACAACCACCTTAGCGTCAGTTTTCGAATAATCAGGCCGGAGTGACGGTCGAGTGGCTGTGGAGCCACCTCCACAGCCACTCGACCGTCACTATCACAGAAATTAAGCCCTATTAACGGCAAAGTGCCGCTGGAGATATCTCCAGCGGCACTTTAACGTCCGAATAATTATGATTTCGCCAGGGCGCCCCGCGCGCCGGCTCACGCCGCGCCGCAAAGCCCCCGCTCGCGCCGAGGCGCTCCACGAGCCCTATCTTCTTACTTCGCTTTCCTGTTCCTGTTGAAATTGATCAGGCATCCCGCCTTCACGATCTCTCTCTCGTTCTCTGTCATATCCTGAATGTACAGGCTGATTTCCTGTGCTTTGCCGCCCCCTATCACATAAGCCTTGATGTCGGACAAGTCGCCGTCCAGGATCTTCCTGATTCCGGGAACATAGATGTAATCGTCGACTTCGATCATATCCGGCTCTCCCTTGAGGTGGAAGGGAAGCATGCCCCAGTTCATGACGTTGGAGCGATATCTCTTGGTCGCGTAGTCCTGCGTGATGTTGGCCAGTCCTCCGATGACGCGCTGGCAGGAAGCTGCCTGCTCGCGGGCGGAGCCGTCGCCGGGCTTGTTGGCGTAGATCATGGAGCCAATCTCGATGGAAGCGGGATCCACGTTCTCGCTGCCGGGGATCTGCGCGATGGCCGCGTAGACCGGCTTCAGCGAAGGATCCAGCTTAACTGCCGCATCGGCGCCGTTCTCTCCGGCTTCGAGGCCTGCCAGGCGGGCTCTCTCGGTGCGGTCGACCGCTTTGGATCTGCCGACGTACTCGGGATCTCTTCTGGAGAGTGTGAACTCCGCCAGTCCCAGAGGGTTGGAGCGGAAGGAGGACGTCTCGCCGGAGGGGATCAGCTCGTCTGTGGTCGTGACTTCGTCCAGGATCTTGGAGCAGACCTTGAGCAAAATATTGTCGCCCAGAGCTTCCATGCTCGGCCAGGGCTTGATGTTGGGGCCGTCGAAAAGCTCTTCCGCTTTATCGGCCTTTCCGTAGCCGTTGTAAACTCTCGTCTTATAAGCGGAGTCGTCGAAGCTGTACTCCGGAACATTGCCCCAGCCGTCATACTGCTCTGCGGAGGTCAAAATACCGCCGTTGGCCGCCGTTGCCGCGATGGAGCGGGCGTCCATGAGCGCCACTGCCGCCATCTGGCCGTTTCCGGGCTTGGAACCTTCGCGGTTGGGGAAGTTTCTTGTCGTGTGTCGGACGGAAAGTCCGTTGTGCATAGGCGTATCGCCCGCGCCGAAGCACGGTCCGCAGAAGGCCGTCTTGACGATGGCACCCGCTGCCATGAGATCTGCCACTGCGCCCTTTCTCGCCAGGTCGATGAAGACCGGCTGGGAAGAAGGATATACGTCGAGGGAGAACTCGCCGGAGCCGCAGCTCTTTCCGCGAAGGAGGTTTGCCGCCTCAATGACGCTGCTGTAGCAGCCGCCCGCGCAGCCTGCGATGATACCCTGCTGCACCTGCAGCTTTCCGTCGGGGGTGATCTTGTCCATCAGTGTATATTTTGACCGACCGCCGGCGACCTTCTCTGCAGCCTTCTCGGTCTCACGAAGGAGATCAGGGAGATTCGCGTTGACTTCGTCGATGGTATAGGCATTGCTGGGATGGAAAGGAAGCGCGATCATGGGCTTGATGCTGCTCAGATCGACGTATACACATCCGTCATAGTAAGTCACATCGGCGGGATTCAGTTCTTTGTAGTCCTCTCCTCTGCCGTGCATGGTCAGGTATGCTTTGGTGTCCTCATCGGTTCTCCAGATGGAGGACAGGCAGGTGGTCTCGGTCGTCATGACGTCGACGCCGTTGCGGTAGTCGGTGCCCATGGACGCGACGCCGGGGCCTACGAATTCCATGACCTTGTTCTTGACATAGCCCTTCTTGAAAACTGCGCTGACAATGGCCAGAGCGATATCATGAGGTCCCACATAGGGAGCCGGCTTGCCGTCGAGATAGACCGCGACGACGCCGGGATAAGCGATGTCATAGGTGTCTTCCAGGAGCTGTTTGACCAGCTCGCCGCCGCCCTCGCCGATGGCCATGGTGCCCAGCGCGCCGTAGCGGGTGTGGGAGTCGGAGCCGAGGATCATTTTGCCGCAGCCGGCCATCATTTCACGCATGTACTGGTGAATGACCGCGATGTGCGGGGGAACGTAGATGCCGCCGTACTTTCTGGCCGCAGTGAGGCCAAACATGTGGTCATCTTCGTTGATCGTGCCGCCCACTGCGCACAGAGAATTGTGGCAGTTGGTCAGAACGTAAGGCAGCGGGAACTTTTCCATGCCCGAAGCTCTCGCCGTCTGCACGATGCCGACAAAAGTAATATCGTGAGAAGCCATGGAATCAAACTTGATCTTGAGCTTGTCCATGTTGTCGTTCTGGTTATGCGCTTTCAGGATGGAATAAGCGATCGTTCCTTTAGCCGCTTCCTTAGGACAGGCGCCCTGAAGCTCCGGCACGGAAGCCGCTTCCGCCTCGGGGACGAGCTTTGTCCCGCCGACAAGGTAAACGCCGCCGTCATATAATTTAATCATGCATTGACCTCCTTATTGCCTGATTCATTTTGTCCTATTATAGATGAAAATGGAAAATATGCCAAAAAAATCTTCTCTCCACGCTCGTCCAAATCGAATATTTCATATTTTTTTTGTAAGAAAAGCGTGTCCGACGATATTTTTAGCGCAGTAAATCTCCGATTTCCTTCATCAGTCTCAAGTTATCTTCGTGCCTTCTAAGCCCGATCCGATAATAATACCCGCCTTCGGAGCCGCCTCTGACTCCCCGGATGCCGTCGCATCTGCGGATGAGAATTCCTTTCTCTTTCAATGGCTCATACAATTCCTTTTCGCTCCGGAACATGACAAAAGGGGCTTCCCCTTCCATCACATCCATCCCAAGCTTCCTTAGCTCTCTGCAGACATATTCTCTCTCCGCCTGTACGGCCCGCCTCGCCTCGCTCAAATAGTCGGCGGCTCCCAGAGCGGCGATCCCGGCCCGCTGCGCCGTCATCGAAATACTCCACTCCGGCTGCCGCAGTCGGATCTTTCCGCGCAGTTCGGAATTGCTCGTCAGCAGATATCCAAGTCTGATCCCGGGCATGGCATATGTCTTCGTGAAGGCGCCCACAATGATCAGGTAAGGATTTTCTGCCAGACTGTGCCGCATGGTTCTGGATCGGGCGTCCGCAAGCAGTTCCAGATAGCACTCATCCACAACAAGGAAAATGCGGTTCCCTTTACAGTATTGCGCGATCTCTTTGAGCAGCGCGGGCTCTATGCATTTCCCCGAGGGATTATTGGGGTTGCAGAGAAAGAGCATAGCTCCGGATTCCAGATCCGTTCCTGCTCCTATTTCCGCAAGTCTCCGAATCCCCTCCGCGCTCTCCATGAACTCCCCCGTGAGCGCAAATCCCTGTTCTCTTGTAAGTTCATAGAAGAGGATTTCGGCGCCGGCCGCTTCCAGGACTCTCTCATATCCCTGATAGGTGGGCACCGGGATCATCGCCCGTCCGGGGCGCACCGCCTGCGCCGCTGCCATCAGAAGTTCCGACGCCCCGTTTCCGCAGACGATCCATTCTTCCGGGCTCTCAAGCTTACGGCCCAGCGCATGTCTCAGCTCTCTGTACGATGGGTCCGGGTAGCTCATTATAAGCTTCTGCAGTTCGACGCCCGAGATGGACCGGATCTCCTGCACCACTTCCCTCGGCGGACCGATGGGACTCAGATTTACAGAGAAATCCAGCTCAATATTCTTATTTCCGTAGATGTCTCCGCCGTGTTCCAAGTGCTTTCTCTCCTGTCTTCATTCGCTAATGACCGCTTCCGCAGTCTCAGAGTCCGCAGGCACAGACCACCGCCAGCGCACACGCCGCAAAGACCTCGCACCTGCACAGAAACCATCCCTCCAGGTCCCCGGTGATTCCGCCCAGGTCCCTGTAAGCTCTCCGCATATAAAGTTCCCAGACAACTGCGGATACGAACACAACCGCGCATCCGCCCACCGGCTTTATCAGAATCATTCCGCCGGCCGCTGCGATGGCCCAGGCTGACAGAAGCACCAGATTGGTCCTCCTCGCCTCTTTTCCGAAGTCGGTAAAGGCCCAGAGTGTGCCTTCGCCGCGCGCGTTCTTAAAAAGTACTGCCGCAAGGCCGCTCAGGGCTCTGGCCAGCACATACTCCAGCGCGAACACGCCTAAAGCCAGTCCGTCTCCGCTTCCGATGATAGCCGCCACTGCGCTGACCCAAAAGGCAGCAAGGACCAGCACGGAAATGACTGAAAAGGCGCCGATGTGAGGATCGGACAGGATCTGCAGCTTTTTCTCCCTGTCCGCCCAGGAATGAAAGACATCGCTCGTATCCATAAAGCCGTCTAAGTGGATTCCTCCCGTCACCAGAATCGGCAGTACGGCCGCGATCAGAGTTGTCACTGCAAAAAGAATCGACGTTGGCAAGTTCGTCAGGCGCTCGGCAATGATCCGGCACATCCCCCATATCCACAGCCAGGACATGGCGCCGATCACCACTCCCACAACAGGGAAGAGGCCTATGGCGTATTTCATCTCTTTTTTGTCCCAGTTGCCATAGGGAACAGGAATCCTCGAATACATGGAAACGGCGATGCATAGTGATCGTAAAAAAGTCATTCAGTCTCCTCTCCGCGCGCCGGGTACTTCTCATACGCCGCGCCGCAGTCCGCAAGAGTACCGCCCGTGATTTGCACAAGGTACCCCTCCCCGCACGCAGGCTGCCACTCATAACGGTTTAATTTCTTCTCGGGGAACAGCCCCTGCATGATCGCCACGATGGGACCGCCATGGGTCACGATCACAATGCGCTCAGCGGGGTCGCTCTGCAGGATCCGCTCCAGCGCCGCCAAAACCCTGCCGCGCATCTGCTCTCCGCTCTCGCCGCCGGGGCAGACATTCTTCTCATTGTCTCCCGAGATCCATTCTTGGTAAGCCGGATCCTCCCGGAGCATCGCATAGGATTTGCCCTCGAAAGCCCCGAAATCCATCTCCTTAAGTCCCGGCTCCGCCTTGGCCGCTGTCGCAGCCTTCTCTCCGAACAGAATCCGAAGCGTCTCTACGGTCCTTTTCATGCCGCTCGTATAATAAGACTCCTTACCGCTCCCATATCTTCCGCTTTTCTGTGCCAAAAGATCGCGCCCCTCGGCACTCAGCGGCCAGTCCGCGCTTCCGCAGTAAAGATGTTCCTGGTTGGCCCTTGTCTTTCCGTGGCGCACAAGAAGGATCTGACGTGTGCCGGCAGTCCGGACAGCCGCGCCGGTCTCCTCTTCTCCTGACGCGCCGCTCTTTTGGATCCTGCCCAGCGTCTGTCCGAACCCGCAGAAGACCCGGATCACTTCCGCCCCCGCACCGGAGATTCTCTGCAGATACCGGCCTGTCAGCTCCCGCCACTTTCGGTCGAGCGCATTGACCGGCACAATGCCGCACGTGATATCTTCACAGATCAGCACGGCGTCCTCTCGGAAGGCATCCGGCGGAATCGGCTCAGCGCCCCTGTTCGCGCACCCCCGCAGGTAGCGCTCCAGGTGGTCGATGCACCGCGCAGACAGGTCCGGTTCACCGTCTTCCGTGCAGGTGAAGATTTCCTCCCGCTTAAGGCCAAAATGGCTGACGGCGTACTCTTTTTTGCCCTGGCAGGCGCCTCCGATGATAAGTGCCCTGTGCTCACATTTATGCTTCATTTGGACATCTCCGCTGTCTGTCATGCTGAATCCCTCAGGAAGCGCGCCCTTGTGCAGGATCGCGCCGCCCGCCGCGCACTCGATCACAGTGTCACACTGCGCCGCCATCGCACGCTCTATACAGGCGAGCCCGCGCCTGTAGCTCTCCGTCATCTCGTCATAGAGCGCCGCGTCGCTGTAAAGGCCGTCCGAGACGACGACCAGATTCTTCACGCGGCCCGAAAACGCCTGCAGATCCTGCGCCGCCGGGGCAGCCGCGTCAGGGTCATAAGAAAACGCCCGCTCTCCGAACATGGCACCGGCGAGAAGCGCCGTGGCGCTGTCCAGAAGGTAGGTTCCTTCCGGATTCGCCGCGACTCGCTCCGTCAGTCGGCATGGGCACTCGATCGTCTCAAAGCCCATTCCGGCCCTGTCTTCTATATGGCGCGCGATCCTGCGCCGGTCCTCGTCGTCGCGCGGGACCATGGTCGCCACATAATACAGCGGTCCGCCCGCCGCCAGCGCGCAGGCCAGCTCCTGTGCCAGAGAGGATTTGCCGCTGCCGGCGCCGCCCGTGATCCAGATTTTCATCAATACCTCTTCTCTTCCCTGAACTTCCCGCACTCGATTACAAAGCTCTCTGCGAAAGCCGGACAGGACCTGTAATACAGGTGCGGATACCCCGCCGCGATGCGCCCTTGCACGACCATGCAGTCCCAGGACTTCCCGCTGGGCTTGACTGCTTTGCAGGCACTTCCGTTTTCCGTGCTGTCGCTGTAGTGGAACTCATGTCCCCGAATCGTCCGTCCCGGGCCAAAATAGAGCCCTTCCCCACTCACTTCCACGTACCCGAATCGGACCAGCCTGTCGGTCATCCTGCTGCTCCCCTTCAAAACGCCGCACATGCGGTGCGCCGCCCCTTCCTTGTCCACAAGTTCCTCCTGCAGATATTGAAAGCCGCCGCACTCGGCGAGAATGGGCATACCGCTGTCCGCCGCCTTGCGAATGGACGCGAGCATCCCGGTGTTGGCTGCCAGCTCTCCGGCTTTCAGTTCCGGGTAGCCGCCTCCGATCAGCAGTCCGTCGGCTTCGGGAAGCTCTCTGTCATGCAGCGGCGAGAAGTACACGATCTTCGCGCCCAGTACCTCCAGCAGCTCCAGGTTGTCCTCATAGTAGAAGGAGAACGCCTCGTCCTGCGCCACGGCAACGGTGACCGGAGAATTCTCCCGGTCTTTCGCGCAGGAAGGGATCGCTCCGGCAGCTGCCTCCCCCATATTGTTCTTCACAGCCGGCTCTTCCGGGTCCCTCTTCTCCACCTGCAGGGCCGGCGCCCCACTCGCAATTATAAACAGTGCCTTCAGATTCAGCGTCACTTCCAGAATATCTGCCGCATGATCGATCTTTTCCCAAAGTTCCGGAATCTCATCCGGCTCCACAAGTCCCAAGTGCCTGCTTTCCAGGCGAAGTTCGTCATCCGCAGGAAAGACCCCCAGCACCGGGATCCCCGCTTCCTTCGCGATCCACCCTTCGATCCTCTCCGCCGTGGCCGCCGAGGTTCGGTTCAGAAAGGCCCCGCAGATCATCTTCTGTTCGCCATACTCTGTAAACCCTTTGATCATGGCAGCCGCCGAGCGGCTCATGCCGCGCACGTCGGCTGTGAGCAGCACAGGCGTCTGCAGCACAGTGGCGAGCTCATAGGAGGACCCCTCCATACCGGAAGCCCCTGTCCCGTCAAAATAGCCCATGACCCCTTCTATAACGGCGATCTCCGCGCCGGCGCACCCCGCCGCGAAGGACCTTCGCACGCCCTCCTCCCCGGCCATGTAAAGGTCCAGGTTTCTTGAGGGGGTCCCCAACACCTTTTTGTGGAACATGGGATCAATAAAATCCGGCCCGCACTTGAAGGCGGCCGCTCGGAACCCTTTTCTCTCCAGGAGCCGAAGCAGCGCGCAGGTAAAGAGCGTCTTGCCGCTTCCGCTTGCCGGCGCCGCGATCATGATCCTCGGTATTCTCAGCTTGGAAATCCGGCTTTCAGTGCCACCGGTTCTGCCATCTGTTCGATTTCTTTCACCTGCCATCTTCTTTCTTCAGCCCTTTCCCTCAAAATCGATCAGGTAAACGGGATTCAGCGCTTTCATCATATGATAACCGCCGACTTTCTGCGCGCGGCTCACCGAGATCTGGCGGACCTGCGGCTCACTCACAGGCAGCTCCTGCGCGCCCTGCATGATCTCCTGCAGCGTCTCCAGCGTCACGCAGGTCGCCACTGCGCGCACCGCCGGATTCCGTTCCAGAACGGCCTCCAGAATGCCTTTCATGGCGCGTCCGCTCCCGCCTACAAATACGTGGGTGGGCGCGGGCAGTTCCTGCAGCCCGTCCGGCGCCTCCGCCTCGATGACGGTCACGTTCGGGAGGCAATATTTTGACAGATTCTCACGCAGAAGCGCGGCCGCTTCCGGCTTCCTCTCGACGGCATAAACTTTCGCGTCGGGGCAGAGCCGGGCCGCTTCCACGCTGACAGAGCCCGTGCCCGCGCCGATGTCGTAGAGCACGGCCTTCCGGGTCAGGCGCAGACGGCTCAGGGCCAGCACGCGGACCTCCTCCTTGGTCATGGGGACCTCCGCGCGGCAGAAAGCCTCGTCCTCCATGCCGGGCGTGACCGGGCAGGCGTCCGCCGCCGGATTCTCCAGATAGAGGATATACAGGCCGGGCTCATCCATGTTCTCCAACTGATCCAAAGAGACAAATCCCGCCTCTTCAGTCGCCTGGGACAGGTTATAGCCGCAGCCGATTCGCATATCTGCGGGCAAAATATTCTTCGCCACGGCTTCCTTCAGAAGCACCGCCGTGCTGTGAACGCCGCTGAGCCCGGATACCAGCAGGAAGACTTTGCGCTCTCTGCGCAGGTGCCCGACTACGTCCCTCTCTCTGCCGTGCGTGCTCAAGAGGCAAGCGTCCTCCCAGGTCACCTGTAAGGCTGCCGCCAGTGCCGCCACAGAGGAGATGCCGGGCAGATATCGAAAGCGGACGCTCTCCCCCTCTTTCTCCAGCGCTGCGCGCAGCTGTGCCGCCCCGCTGTAGAGCCCCGTGTCCCCGGAAAGAAGGACCGCGGCGCGGCGCAGCTCCGGGTGCTCCTTCATATAGGGGAGGACCTGCCTCGCCTTGTAAAAAGGCTGACTGAGCTTGTCCGCTTTCAGAAGGCCGATCTCTTTGGCGCGCGCAATGACCGACGGCGCCCCGAACACGACGTCCGCCTCTTCCACGGCCTTCCCGGCTTCTTCCGTCAAGTGCCTCGTATCGCCGGGGCCCGCCGCTACCATCACATACTCGCGTTCCGCCCGGCTTATCGCGCGAACTCCCGTAATCTCCGCAAGGCGCTCCAGAACCTCGTCAAAGGACAAAAGCTCTCTGTCTTCCGCCTTCTTTTCGGGATTGCGGACGACCACGACGGGAATCCCGACTTCCCTGGCAGCTGCTACCTTATCGTCAAACCCGCCGATCTTGCCGCTCTCTTTGGTAAGCAAGGCGCTCGCGCCGGTCTGTCTTAAGATGTCCACGTTGAGCTCCTGCGTGAAGGGGCCCTGCATGGCGATCAGGTGCCCGACGGGAATCCCGCACTCCATGCAGATTGTCAGGCTCTCCACGGACGGAAGCACCCGCACAAACAGCCTCTCCGGCTCTCCGATCTCTGCGGCCAGAAGAGGCAGGTCTTTGCTTCCCGTCGTAAGGAACAGGTTGCCGGGGATGCCGCACAGGATCTTCGCCGCCTCCTGCATCGTCGCCGCTTCATAAATACCAAAGCCGCCGGCGGGCATATCCCCTTCCGTGTCCCTTGCCAGGCGCAGATAAGGGACGTCTGCGGCCTCACACGCCTTTCGGATCTGCGCCGAGACCTCCGTCGCGAACGGATGGGTCGCATCCACGACACAGGTAAAGCCCTCCTCGCGGATCAGGGACTCCATCTGCTCCCCGGTCAGCCTTCCCTGCAGGACCGTGCGCCCTTCCCCGGGCCCGAGAACCTGCGCTCCGTATTCCGTCGCCACACTCACCGTGCAGGGAACGCCCGCCTCCGAGAGGCGCTCCGCCAGCTCGCGTCCTTCCGTTGTCCCCGCAAAGAGGAGAATTTCCGTGCCGAACTTACTCATATCCTGTCCCTTTCCTTCATTCTGGTTAATCATATGGTCGGTCAAAGCTCGCAGAGAGGACTGCGGCTTCACCTCTTCTCCGTATCATATCCGCGCGGCGTCACCATTCTGTTTCCCAGCTTCCTTGTACTGCTGTTTCCGATAAAGACGGTCGAAAACATATCCGTCTCCGCTTCCGCCAGTTCCGCCAGCGTCATCACGCGGGTCTTCTCGCCCTCTCTTCCGATCCTGTCCGCGATCCCGCAGACCCGGCTTCCGGGCAGGTCTTCCATCAGGATCTGCGCCGCCCTGTGCAGGTGCTCTTTCCTTCCCCGGCTCGACGGGTTGTACAGGACAATGCACAGGTCCGCCTGCGCCGCTCCGCGAAGTCTCTTTTCGATCAGCTCCCAAGGCGTCAGTCTGTCGCTTAAACTGATCACGGCAAAATCGTGAACCAGGGGCGCCCCCAGAAGCGCCGCTCCGCTGAGCGCCGCCGTCACACCGCTGACAATTTCTATCTCCACATCTGATTTCCCTGCCATTTCCAGGACCAGTCCGGCCATCCCGTAGACGCCCGGGTCCCCGCTGCAGATCAGGGAGACCACATGGCCGGCCCTCGCCTCTTCCAGGGCCATCCTGCAGCGCGCCTCCTCGCCCGTCATGGGCGTTGTCAGATAGCGCTTGTCCGGATAATAAGGCTTTACCAGGTCGTTGTAGACCGAATAGCCGATGATCGTGTCGCTCTTCTCCAGTGCTTTTGCCGCCTGCGCGGTCATCCCCTCAAAGTTTCCGGGACCGATTCCCACGACGAATAAGTGCCCTTTTGGAGCATTGCCGTGGGCTTTATCCTGCTCGCTCCAATACAGAGACACAGGTGCCATTCCGACGCAGACGGTCATTCCGTCTCTCGACGTCTTTCCTCTGAGGATTTTCCCGGCTCCCGCGGCGACGGCCGCTCTCTCGCACACATTGCCGGTACCGACATGCTCCCGCACCCGGTCCGATTTCGCAAACGTCCAGCCGTCGAGTTCTGCATTTTCCAACTGCTGCGCGCTGAATGTCACAAGCGGCACGCCCAGTTCCGCGGCGAGGGAGAGTAGTCCCGGCTCCTCTTTTTTGACATCGATTGAAGCGAGCGCACAGACGCCCTCCCGGCGAAGGCCGAGCTCTTCGAGCGTCTCACGCACAAAGTCCCGAAGCTGTTCATAGGATTTCCCTCTGCGGCAGCCTATTCCCACTATGAGGCACCGCGGGATCAGCTGTAGCGGCGCGTCTGCCGGGGTTTGATCCGGCGAAATCAGGACTGCATTCGCCTCCGACGACCCGAACAGCTCTGCATCCGATGAATGCTGCACCTTCAGTTCGCCCGGCGCCTCACCTTTAATGGAGATCATGTCGGCGTATTTGCCCGGAAGGATCACACGGGCAGCTTTCTCCCTCAGGAGCTGCGCCGAGAAGGAGGCGGCTTTTCTCAGATCGTCGATCATCAGGTTGTTTATAGCGGCGAACACGTCCACGGCAAAGAGTCCGTTTACATCCGTCGCCGTTGTGAGCACCGCCTGCCCTCCGGTGATCCGCGCAAGTCTCTGCGCCCACGAATTGGCGCCCCCCAGATGCCCCGACAGGATCGGGATCACGTTCTGCCCCTTCTCGTCCATCACGATGACCGCCGGATCTGTGTCCTTCCCCTTAAGGAAGGGCGCAATGGCGCGCACGGCGATTCCGCAGGCGCCGATATAAACCAGGACATTTCCTTTTCGAAAATGCTCCCGCGTCCAGGCCTGCAGACACCCTTTACCAAAGCTGCCAGTTACACTCGTTTCCGGCTCCAGTCTGCTCTTCACAGCCTCTGCGAGACGCGCTCCGGTATGTGTGAAATACAGTATATAAATCAGCTGTTTATTCATACTTTTTTCCCAATACCCTTTTCTTTTTGGGGCTTTCGCATTTGAAAATGCGACGCCCCGTTTTCTATGCTTTCGCCCGGGGCGCGGCCATTTTGGGCATAAACTCATTATTCTCGGGTTTTATCTCCCAATTACTTACTTGATTGCAGTGCCATGAGCAACAATTGGAAGATACTTTTTCCATAAAGCATTGCTTCGCCAAAATCTATGGAAAAAACCTTCTTGTTTTAATCAGAAGAAGTAGTTTTTTGAAAGTCTTTGGGAGATGCTTTTTCAAATATGGCCGTTTGTGCCTAAAGCGCGCCGCTGCGCCACAGGCAAAGGATCAGTATTACAGTCACCGCCGACAGCCCCAGCCCAAAAGCCACATACATGAGCCTGCACGCCCGGGGAATATCTTCCGCCTCGATCTCCCTGCAGGGTTCTCCAATGGTAGGTTTGTGCACAACCACGCCCCCATAGACCGCGTCGCCTGCCAGCCGCACGCCGAGCGCACCCGCCACGGCGCTCTCCGACTGCGCGGAGTTGGGGCTCTTGTGGGCGTAGCGGTCCCGGCAGAAAATCCGCCATGCGCCCGCCGCATCCATTCCGGTCAGCCCTGCCGCCGCCACCAGCAGCAATCCGCTCAGCCTGGCGGGCACAAAGCCCGCAGCATCGTCCAGGCGCGCCGCCACTGTGCCAAAATATTGATACCTCTCATTTTTATAGCCCAGCATGGAATCCATGGTGTTGATGGCCTTGTAAACCATGCCGCCGACGGCCCCGCCCAGCGCCAGGTAAAAGAGCGGCGCAATAACGCCGTCCGCCGTGTTCTCCGCCACTGTCTCTACTGCCGCGCGAATGACGCCCTCCCGGTCCAGGCTTTCCGTGTCGCGCCCCACGATCATGGAAACCGCATGGCGTGCCTTGTCCAGGCTCCCGCCGCCCCGCGTAAGCGCGTCATATACTTCCATGGAAGAATCCTGCAGGTTTCTCGCCGCCAGCGCGTAGCAGCACAGAATCGATTCCGCAATGACGCCGGCCACCGGGCTGCGGCCATACAGCACTTTTAAGATTCCAAACGTGATCTGAGACGTCACCGATATCACAAAAGCGGCCAGCACAAAGCCCTTGATCCGGTGCTCCCACGGGGAGTCTTCGTCCCTGTACCAGAGCTTTTCCAGCGCCGAGATCAGCGCGCCCATCAGGCGCACCGGGTGCGGCATCCACTGCGGATCCCCGATCAGGCAGTCCAGACCGGCTCCTGCCAAAATACTGATCAGCCTGTACCGTATCATAAAATCTCCTCGCCTTGCCTGCTCGTTTCGAGTTCCCTGATCTCCTTAAGGTAGCTGTCGTCGATGCCCGCCTTCTCAAAGGTGGCCATCCGGCTCAGGATCGCGCAGGCCGCCTCCATGACAGTGAAGGACAAAAAGCACCCGCTGCCCTCTCCCAGCCTCATATTCAGCTTGAACCAGGGCTCTATTCCCAGCGCCTCCATGGCGGCCATATACCCGGGTTCCACGGACCTGTGCGACGGGAACAGGTAGTCCCGGCAGGCCGGGCAGATCCTGACGGCACACAGCGCGGCCGCTGCCGAGATCACGCCGTCGATGACCACCGGGATCCCGCATTCGGCGCATCCCAAATAGACGCCGCACATAGCCGCCAGGTCGAAACCGCCGACCTTGGCCAGGACCTCCAGCGGGTTGCCCGCGTCCGGTCTGTTGACCTCGATCGCTTTCTCTACGCAGCGCACTTTGCGCAGGTATGTCTCCTGCGTGATGCCCCCGCCGTAGCCGGTCACTTTGTCAGGGTCAGTCCCCGTCAGCACCGAGATGACCGCCGCCGAAGTCGTGGTATTGCCGATTCCCATCTCGCCGACTCCCACAATATCCACCTTTTCCGAGGCGGCCTGCCGGGCAAGGCGGATTCCCGTCATGACTGCCTTTTCAGCTTCTTCCATGGACATCGCCGGGCCCTTCACAATATTGCCTGTGCCGCGCCGGATCTTCCGGTCCAGGATCTTCGCGCACTCATAAGGAGTCGCGATTCCCATATCCACGACCTGCACCTGGTCGCCGCGCTGCGCGGCGATGGAAGACATCCCGGTGAGTCCCTTCGTCATATTCACCGCCTGCCAGGCGGTGACTTCCCGCGGCGCGCTGGATACATTTTCCTCCACTACGCCATTGTCGGCGCACAGCACGATGATCCGCTTCTTTTCGGCGCGCGGCCTGCGCCTTTTCTGGATCGCGGCCATGCGGGCGGCCGTGGTCTCTATTTTGCCCAGGCTTCCGGGGGGCATGGCGAGCCCTGCGAGATCGCCGCGGACGAGCGTATAGATCTCCTCCGAAGGCTTTTGAATACCGGCGAGAACCTGCCTGAGTTCCTGTTCAGGGATTTTTTCACGGCTCTGTCCATGGCTCTCTGCGGCGGCCTCCGCCGCACTCTGTTTTGCCGCCCTGTTCGCGGCCCTGAGCTTGTCCATGATCATGCCATAGTTCTCCCGCCTGTGCGGCACGAGACACCCGGTGCAGTCCTTGACGCCGCTCTTTGTCAGGCGGTAATTTCCGCCGCAGTCCGTCCCCATCGCATAGAGCGGGCAGTAGCAGAAAAGGCAGTTGAAATTGTCCGAGTCCGCCCCTTCATGGCACGGGAAATACCTGCAGTTTCGGTTGGCAAAGAAAGTGTGGTCCTGCGAGTTCCCGCAGAGACTGCGCTTCCTTTCCCCGAAGAGCTTTTGGTACATATCCTGCGGCATTTCGAACAGGTCCCTGATCCGGTCCTGCGCGAGGGCTTCCCTGGGGCTCCCGCACCAGACGCTCTGTCCCTCCCGCACGCACAGGACGCGATCGCTGACTTCCAGCGCCAGGTCTATTTCATGCAGAGACATCAAAATAGTGCGCCCATCCTGCGCGAGCTCCTTCAGGGTCTCCATCAGTTCCGTCCTGTAGCGCAGATCCAGATAGGAGGTGGGCTCATCGAGAAGGAGGACCGGCGTATCCTGGGCGATAGCCCTGGCCACCAGGACGCGCTGCTTCTGCCCGTCGCTGATCGCGTTAAAATCGCGCTGCGCCAGCTCCGTCACCTTCATGCGGCTCATGGCCTCTTCCACGATTTCCTTGTCGCGGGGCTGCAGAACGCCCATCCTTCCCGTATAGGGATAGCGGCCCGCCGAGACCACTTCGCGGCAGGTCATGTACTCAGGCCGGATGTGCTCTGTGAGGACGATCGCCATCATTCGGGCTCTCTGTGCGGTGCTGTATTCGTTCAGGTCTTCGCCCTGCATCCGGACAGAGCCTCCCAGAAGCGCCAGCTGACCGCTTATACTCTTAAGAAGCGTCGATTTTCCGGCGCCGTTGGGCCCGATCACCGACAGGATCTCGCCGCGGGCGATCTCCAGATCTATATTTTGCAGGACTGTTCTGTCCTGATAGCCGACACAGAGCCGGCGCAATGACAGGAATTCTTCCATATCCAGTTAAAACCTTTTCCGTACTCGCAGAGCGGACCGCCGCGAGCCTTAAACTATCGTTATCTTTTTCTTATTGCCAGCATGTAAATAACCACCGGCGCGCCCAGAAGCGACGTCACCGTGCTGATGCCCAGTTCGGTGGGCGCAAAGGCCATTCTGGCGATCAGGTCCGAATACAGGCAGAACACCGCGCCTGCCAGAAAGCAGGCGGGCAGCATCACCGGCGGTCTCGAGCTCCGCAGGCACTTCCGCATCAGGAACGGCACCGCGATGCCGACGAAAGACACCGGGCCCGCGAAAGCCGTCACACAGGCCGACAGCAGGCTGGACAGAAGGATCAGGATCACACGAAAGCGCCTGACGTCGACGCCCATGCTGGCCGCATAGGCCTCCCCCAGTTCAAAAGCACCTATCGGCTTGCTATACAGCGCCGTGAGCGCCATCGCCGCTGTCACGATCACCGCGGCGGCGGCCACATCCCCCCAGTCCATTCCCGAGAAGGTCCCCTGGGACCACCCTCGAAGGTTCACGATCTGCGCGTCCTCCGCAAAGGTCACCAGAAAGTCCGTCACGGCGCTGCATATATAGCCCACCATGATGCCCGCCGCCAGGAGCGACGCCATGTGCCGCACTCTTCGCGAAAGCAGGACGATGACGCCGGTCGTCGCCAGCGCGCCGGCGAAAGCCGCCAGGATCATCAGAAAGCCCGATGACGCTCTTCCCCCTCCCGCGACGAGAAGGAGAACGGCGCACACGGAGAGCTTGGCGCCCGACGAGATGCCCAGCACATAAGGGCCCGCGATGGGATTTCCGAAGAAAGTCTGCAGAAGATAGCCCGATACCGCCAGCGCGCCGCCCAGAAGGACTGCCATGCACATCCTCGGGAGCCGGATCTGGAGCAAAATATTCCTCTCCTGCTCGCTCCCGCCTCCCAGCAGAGCCTCCGCGATCCTTCCGGGCGCGATGGAGACGCTGCCCAGGGCCGTGCACAGAATCGCGCCGATGACCAGGGCCGCTGCCAGCGCGGCAAACACCGCCGCGTATCCCCCTCTATGCAGTTGTCCCTGTGTCCGTTCTCTGTTCATAATTTCCTATCCGATTTCTCAGCGCTCCTGTAGCCGGTCGAAAAACCCGCGTCGTAGAGGCGGGATCTTGTGACCCCGGCTGCGTTGACTCCGGCCGCGTTGGCTCCGGATTCGGTGACTCCGGATTCCGGGGCTCCGCTTCCGGCCGCGCCCTGCAGCCCCTTGAACTGCCCATTAAAGCGGACCGCCTCTCCCACGATGATCAGGGCCGTTCTGCGGATCCCGTTCTCCGCCGCCGTCTTCTCCAGGGTCCCGACCGTGCACACAAAGGCCTTCTCCTCCGGCCAGGTCGCCTTGTAGACGATCGCCGCGGGCGTATCGGGCGCATAGCCGCCTTCCACAAGTCTCTTCGCCAGTTCGCCGAGCATGGAAGCACTCAGAAAGAGCACCATCGTCGCCTGATGCGCCGCGAAGGACTCTATGGATTCCTTTTCGGGCACTGCCGTTCTGCCTTCCATGCGCGTCAGGATCACGCTCTGCGAGACGCCGGGCAGGGTATATTCCATTCCCAGCGCGGCCGCTGCTCCGCAGAAAGAGCTGACGCCGGGCGTCACATCGTAGGCAATTCCCCGCTTCTCCAGTTCCTCCATCTGCTCCCGGACAGCACCGTAAATGGAAGGGTCCCCTGTGTGCAGGCGCACGGTCGTGAGCCCTTCCTTCTCGGCCTGTTCCATCACTCCGATGACCTCTTCCAAGGTCATGTAGGCGCTGTTGTGGATCCGGCAGTTCTCCCCTGCCGCCAGCAGCAGTTCCGGGTTCACCAGCGACCCGGCATATATGATGACGTCTGCCTCCGCGAGCAGCTTCTGCCCGCGGACAGTGATGAGGTCCGGCGCTCCCGGCCCCGCTCCGACAAAATGGATCATGATAATTCTCCGCCTAACAGTTCCAATGCTCCCGGCGTGCGCACAAGCTCCCGGTCTCTGTTCGAGAACACGATGGTTTCCGTCCGCAGTCTCCCGCCGGACCATTCCCCGAGATAATGGCAGATTCTGTCCGCCATCTCCTGCGCCGCTTTTTCCTTCACTCCGTATCGATCCAGCACCTGAAGCGCCGCGTCCGTCATGACGCAGTCCGCCAGCTCTCTTTGCAGTGCGTCCCTGTCCTCTTCCCGGCACAGGTCTTTTGCGATCTCCCACAGTACTTCCATCCTGCGGTCGCCGTACAGGGAGTGGGTGTTGCGCGCGCCGCCCGCTATTTTGACAAGTTTTCCGATGTGCCCCGCCAGAAGGATCCCCTCAAATCCGGCCTCCGCCGCCAGCTGCGCCGCTTCTGCCGCGTAGTTGGAGATCAGGACGACCTTCTCCTCCTGCAGCCCATACTGCTGCGTCAAAAAAGCGAGCCCGTAATTGCCGGGCGCCATCACCGCGAACTTTCTTCCTTCCGCCTTTAAAACGCTCAGCTGGGCGCGGATGGTCTCCACAACGGCGCGGTCGCTCATGGGCTCCACGATGCCGGTGGTCCCCAGGATGGAAATCCCGCCGACAATTCCCAGCTTAGGGTTAAAAGTGCGCTCCGCCAGGGCCTCCCCTTCGGGCGCGCTGATGAGAATGCGCAGGCCGGCTGCCGCTGCGTCCGCCCCCGCGTCGGAAGAGTCGGCCGAACTGCCTGCCGTCTCGGCGAGGCGCTCTTTTTTCCACGCGTCCCACACTTTCCGGACATTCCCGGCGATCATCTCTCTGGGCACATGGTTGATCGCCGCGGCGCCGACGGGCTGATCCAGCCCGGGCTTTGTGACGCGGCCTATGCCGGTTCCGCCGTCTACGGTGATCCCCGGCTCCTCCGACCACGAGACCTCCGCCTCGATCAGAGTCCCTGTCGTGATATCCGGATCGTCGCCTCCGTCCTTTCTCACCGCGCAGCGGCATGAAACAGGCGCCCGGCTGCCCTCGCCGCGCCGGATCTCCTGATTGAGGATCTGCGCCCGGAAGATCGGGCCTTTCGGCGTCCGGATCGCCGCTTCCTGCACGATCTTTCCGGTGAGCAGCATCTGGGCGGCGGCCGCAGCCGCGGCTGCGGCGCAGCTTCCGGTCGTAAAGCCCTGGTGCATCCCGTAGAGCAAGGCGTTGCAGATGGCGGCGGCGACGCCGCTTCCGCCTTTTCTTCCCCTGTTGACGATCCAGGGGACGTCCGTCTCCATGATCTGTTCCTTAGCATTGACAACATTCACAAAACCGACCGGCACTCCGATGATCAATGCCGGTCGAAAACTTGTCTGTTCCATCAATTCCTTCAGTGCCAGAAGTGCCGTCGGCGCGTTTCCGATGGCGAAGATCGTCTCTCCCTCCAGTCCGGCCGCCTTCTGCATACTCACCGCCGCGCGGGTCAGTCCCCGCGCCTGCGCTTCCTGCGCCACTTCCGGATCCGCCATAAAACAGAGGGCCTCTCCGCCCCATTGCGCCAGCGCTTTTTTGTTAATGCCTGCCAAGGCCATGTTGGTGTCCGTGACAATCCGCGCGCCTCTTCGGATCGCCGCCCTGCCTTTTTCTATCGCCTCCGGCGAAAAAGTCATGGTATCCGCGTACTCGAAATCCGCCGTCGCGTGGATCACGCGCATGACGACCGGCGCCTGGTCCTCGGGGAGCTCTTTCCCCCTCCGGGCCAGTTCCTCTCGAATGATCTGCATGCTGGCACTCTCTATATCGGCGGGTTTTATGTGATCGATCTTCATAAGTCTCTTCCTTCTCGGCCTCAGATTCCGATGGCCCTGTAGATCAGCTCCCAGTCCAGGCTCTCCCGTAGCACGTCTGCCAGAAGATCCAGCTGGCGCTCCTGCATCCGGAGGGCGCTCTCCGGCGCGTCTGCTGCCGGATCGGCCGCTGCTTTGGTGCCCGCCCCGCGGGCTCCGTTCTTTCTCTCCCTCAGAAGGTTTACTAAAGCACTCCTCAGTTCCGGCTCGTCGAAGATTCCGTGCAGATAGGTTCCCAGAACACCTCCGCACACTGCGCCGTCCTTCTCCTGCGAATCTCCCAGGGAGGCAAACACTTCGCCATGATCTTGTCCTTCTGCCCGCAGGCCGTTTTGCAGTTCTCCAGCAGTCTGTCTTTTCAGGTACTCCGTGTCTCCCATATGGATCTCATAGCCGGAGACCGGCAGGTCCGACAGCGCTGTCCACGGCCCTGTCAGAAGCCGGGTTCGGCCGCTCCGCTGCCTCGTATATTTTTCTTCCCGGAACACGGTCTCTACCGGCAGGAGCCCCAGTCCTGTCTCTGCGCCGCCCGTCTCACTTTCGAGCGGGTCCAGGATCCTCTCTCCCAGCATCTGATAGCCGCCGCAGATCCCCATAAGGAGCGGTGTGCTCGGGCCCCCTCCGGCGGCAGATCCGCCGACCACGCTTCCCCCGTATCCGGCGGCTGTTCCTTTATCGCCTGTTCCCCCGGCGCGCACCATAGCACAAATTTCTTCCGCAAGTCCCGTCTCCCGCAGCCAGCGCAGGTCTCCGATCGTGTTTTTTGTGCCCGGAAGGATGATCAGATCCGGCGTCCCCAGTTCCGCACGCTGCGAAACATAGCGCACCCGCACGCCGGCCGTCTTCCCAAGTGGCGCAAAATCCGTGTAATTGCTCAGATAAGGGAGACGGATCACCGCGATGTCGATCTCTTCGCCTCCGGCATGACTGCCCTTTTGTGACAGTGTCTGCGACATACTGTCCTCTTCGTCCAGTTCCAGCTTCATCCACGGAACGACGCCGGCAAAAGGAATATCGCAGTAATCCCGGAACATAGCCAGCCCCGGCTCCAGAAGGCTCACATCTCCACGGAATTTGTTGATGATCAGCCCTTTCACGCGCTCCCTCTCGGCGGGCCGCAGAAGCTGAACCGTCCCCAAAAGCTGTGCAAAGACGCCGCCCGGATCAATATTTCCCGCCAGCAGCACCGGTGCATCCACCATCTCGGCCAGACCCATGTTGACAAAATCGCCCTCCCTAAGGTTGATCTCCACGGGACTTCCCGCCCCTTCGATCACAATGACGTCCGCCCGCTCCTCCAGCCTGTGATAGGCTTCGAGAATCTGCGGGACCAGCGATTTTTTGACCCGGTAATAGTCGGCCGCCCGCATCTTCCCGATCGGTCTGCCGTTCACAATGACTTGCGAGGTGGTGTCGCCCATGGGCTTTAGCAGGATCGGGTTCATATCCGCCGACGGCTCCAGCCCCGCTGCCGCCGCCTGCACCACCTGCGCGCGCCCCATCTCCAGCCCGTCCGCGGTCACGAAGGAGTTGAGCGCCATGTTCTGGGACTTAAAAGGCGCGACGCGAAAGCCGTCCTGCCGCAGCACGCGCAGGATTCCCGCCGTCAGTATGCTCTTGCCCGCACCGGACATGGTGCCCTGGATCATCAGATTCCGAGCCATTTCTTCCTCCGTTTTGTCCGCTCACCTGAGCCTGTAGAAGAACTCCGTCTCATCGCCCGCCTCGCCGGCCAGAATCGCGTGCAGGTCCCGAATGACAGCCCCGGTCCTGCTCGCGTTCTGATAGAGCGAGCTGCGCATGCACCACACATTTCCCTCTTTGACGGCCTTAAACTCTGTCAAAACAGTGTCCTTCGCACACATCTGGTCAAGGCTCTGCGGCGCGTCTTCGATTGAGGCGTTGTAGATCAGAATGTCCGCCTGCCCGGCGGCCGCGTAGAAGGACTCCATGCTGACAGTCTGTGTCGCCCTGCCGGTTTCGGCCGCAGGCGTCTGCAGGCTCCCGCCCGCGATCTCCATCATCCTGCCGTAATAGTCGCTCCCGCTCCTCGTCACGACCTGCCGCGCGGAATTGATCGAAAAGATAGCCGCTGTCCGCCCGGAACCGCTCTCAGTATTCCCGCGCAGCGCTTCCACATAGCCTTTCTGCTCCTCAAAGGCATTGGCAGCTTCCTCTTCACGCCCTGTCAAAAGACCGTACACCTTCACCCACTCCGCTCTGCCGAGGGGCTCGCTCTCGTAGCTGGACCGGTCGATCAGGACCGGTACGCCGAGCTTTTCCAGCTTCTCCTGCACCTTGGGCGTGTGGTGGATCATGGTGGATTCCACCGCCAGATTTACGCCGGACGCGGTGATCAGTTCGTAATCGGGCGTGCTGTATTTGCCGCCGTATTTCAGCGTCCCTTCTTCCATCGCTTTGCGGGCGGCTTCAATATACCACCCGTCCTTTTCCAAACCAGAAAGGATCACATTGGAGACCGCCCCGATCTCATCGAACTGACACATGGCGGCCGACGCGGCCAGATAAATGCGGTCCAGCGGCTTTTGCAGAACGATCAGATCTGGGTCCGGATCATCCGGAATCTGCTCTCCTTCCGGCACGATCAGGTAGCGCCGCCCGTCGTCCACCGAGAGCACTTCATAGCCCTTTTCATAGCGGTATACAGCAAAGCCCCTCGCGTACTCGTTCGCGTCCTCAGACAGATACTGCAGGCCCGTGAGCGCCGGGGCCTCCCGGACGCCGGCAGAAGTGTCCGCCTGAGCCTGTTCCTCACTGCTTTGCTCCATCCAATCGCCGCTTTCGGATTCCTGCGAGGTCACGCCCGCGCTCTCCGCCTCTTGCTGCGTCTCGTAAAACCGGAAAGACAGCGTGTAATCGATCAGATGCGGCGTGCCCATGGCCGTCGTATCCGCCTGCACCTGCATCTCACAGTCCGGCGGAAGAACTTCCGAAGAAGAGTCCGAAAGAGATTCCACACTGCCCGGATCGGAAGAATCCCTCTCCATTCCGAGAGGGATCTCAAACTGCGAATTTCCTTCCGTGTTCACGGGCAGGATCTTCTCTCCGTTTACGACCATATAGTCATAGTGAGAGCTGCTCCAGGTGATCCGCGCAAACCATTCCCCCGACCGCTCTATTACAGGGCACGGAGAATCCACGGACGCCTTTCCGCTTCCGCCCTCCAGCGTCACGGCAGCCCAGCAGCGCTGCGTCTGGTCTGAAGACGCCGGCTGTTCGGAAGGCGCGGTCCGGTCCGAAGACGCCGCCTGCTCGGAAGGCGCAGTTCGCCCTGAAGACACCGTCTGTTCCGAAGACACCGCCTGTTCTTTAGCAGGGCCGGCACAACCGGCCGCTGCCGCGATCCATATACATATTGCAAGGCCCGCCAGGGCCGAACCCATTCTCCGCATTTACTCGTTTACGACTTTCCCTGTGTGCTCCACATAGATCTGCTGCACAGCCGGAATGCTGCCCAGGCCGTTAATCTGTGTATCAACTTTCTCAAAACCTGCTGCCTTAAACATGTTCAGCCAGGAATCCGCGTCCTCTCCCGCCATGTCGTTGTTGGCGTGGTCGCCCGCCACGACCATAAGCGGTCTGAGCACTATTTTGGTATATCCTGCCACCTTTACCTTTTCGATGACGGCTTCGCAGGCAGTCTCTTCCGGCTCTCCCTCAACAGTGCCGATGAAGACATTTCCGTATCCCAGCTGCTCCGTCTGTGCCTGCATCTGGCTGTACGTGACTTTCGCCGCGTGGGAGGTTCCGTGTCCCATGAAAACGAACGCCGTTTTGTCCTGTTCGGCCGCTTCAAGGCTGTCAAAGCCTGCCTCAGAGACCGCTGTCTCTGTGATCGCTTTTGCGACGGTTTCCTTATCCGCGTTGACTTCCGACGCGTCGGCGCCCACCTGTCCGAGCAGGGGCTCCGCGACCTTCACGGATTCAAACATTTCGCCGAAACTGTTGACGGCTTTTGTGAGCTCATCGTACTCCGAGCCGTGCATCAGGTGCGTGGGCTGAACGATCAGCTGTTTTACGCCGTTTGCCGCCGCGCGTTCCAGCGCCTGTTCCACGTTGTCGATCTTCTCGCCGTCTCTGGCCTGAATGTGATTGATGATGATCTGGGAAGTAAACGCCCTCCTGACCGACCAGTCGGGATATGCCTCCTGCAGCGCCTTCTCGATCCCTCCGATGTCCGCCGCGCGGCTGTTATTGAAGGATGTTCCGAAGCTGACCACAAGCAGCTCCTTCTCGCCGATCTCATCTCCGTTCAGCGGGTCGTCCGCAGATGCGTCCCCTGTATCTGCGCCAAAATAGTCCGGATCCGCAAACTCTCCCTCAACAAGGGCTTTCTGCTCGTCCGTCAGGGCATCCCACGCTTCTTTGGCCTCCGCGCACATCTGGTCCGTCTCTTCCGTCCACTGCTGCACATAGATCGCGTCGATCTTCTCCGCGACTGCCTGCGCGGCTTTCAGGTCCTCTTCGCTGGCGGAACTCGCTCCTGCGTCCTTCCCTTCCGGCGCATCCGCTTTCGGCTCAGCCGTCGCTTCACCGGTCGCGGCTGCCGCCGCCTCTTCCGGGGAATCCGCCGTGATCAGCTCATCCAGAGAGACCGGATTCGAAACGCTTACCTTGTGATCATACCATTTTCCTTTTTCTCCGATCAGTGCCACGTCAAACTCCTTGTCCAAATACGGCACCGGAATATCGAAAGTGTTCACTTCTTCTCTTGTGCCGTCACTGTAAGTTACTTCCTCGGTAAGCGGCTGCAAAAGTTCTGCCCCTTCCTTCTGCGCGTCCTCCGCCGTCCCGCAATACAGATTCAGGATATTCTTGGAGGGCATGACGACATGGATCGTCATTTTGCCTTCATTCACGATGAGGACTCCCTTTCCGTCCTTGGTCTCATTGACATGGAACATCGAGCTGTCCGTGTTGAAGTCCGCCTGATACATGCCGTCCGCGATAGAGGCGCTTGTCCCGGTTTCCGTTCCGGTCTCGCTCCCTTCCTGGCCGGTCTGCTCCGGCTGTCCTTCTTCCCCGGTCGCTCCGGTCTGGGCCTGGGTCGTGGCGCCGGTATCGGCCGCTCCGGCATCCGCGGGAGTCTGCGTCGAGCCGCCTCCGCAGCCGACCGCGGCCGTCGCCGTAAGCATCAGTGCCATGAGAAGTGCTATTGTCTTTTTCATGATTTCCTCCTTTTTGCAACTTTTCAGCTCCCCGGTACTTATTTTGATCTTTTTTCCGGGGTGCTGAACATAACAAAAAAACTCCGCCCGAGGCGAAGTGTGTACCACAAGCAGACCGGTGCAGATTCCACCGACCTCTCTTTTTTGTACAGCCAATGCCTCGTGGCCCGGAATCTGTGATTTCTCACAAATTCCCCGTACTGCGGCAGGCAGGTCTCCCGGCTGATCGATCAGGCGCGCCCTGCCTCCCTTCCCGGTCTCCCAGTGGTCTTAAGGCGGGCGCTCTCGAATCACGGTGACGAGATCGTGCGGGACTTGCACCCGCTTCCCTTTTCACCGGACAGGCTCAGCTGCGGCCGAACCTGCCCGACACCTTCCGCATTATTAAAGTTTGCAGTAAGGCTCGCAGAGCGAGTCGCTGCACCTTCGAAAACCCGCCTGACGGGCTTCTGATTCTCTCATCCTATCACAATCCATGCGATCAAACAATGTTCGAAACCGGCGGCAGACATCCTGCCGGGATCACAGTTCTCACAAAAGTCCAGGGATCACAGGTCCCACAAAAACCCGATCGTCTCATACATCTCCCTAAGGTTGATCCTGCAGGCGCCGTCCCAGATCAGAACCGGAATCTCCGATTGGAAATTGTAAATGGTCGGGATTTCCAAATGATCAAGATCGTACTGTACCACCACCTTCTTCTCCGGATCCACCATCCAGTACTCTCTGACGCCGGCTTCCGAATACTTGTACATTTTGAGCTGCATATCTTTCCTGCGGGTTGAAGGAGACAACACTTCGATGACCAGATCCGGCGCCCCGAACACCCTGCCGTTTTTGTATTTGGACCTGTCGCACACCACGAGCACATCCGGCTGTACGACTGTCTTGTCGTCGCAGTCCAGCTGTACATCCACCGGCGATATAAAAGGAAAACAGGGCCCCTTATTCTCCATGACGAAGTCCAGAAATTTCTTGTGCAAAAAGCCCGCTATACTCTGGTGGACCGTCGTTGGCGCTGCCATATCATAAAAGACGCCGTCAATCAGCTCCACTCGCTGCTCATCCGGAAGTTTCAGATAATCTTCCAGTGTGTAAAGCGGTTTTCCGGCTGTGTCCGGATTTCCGCTTTCTAACACCTTCTCCAAAGCCTCGACCGTCTCTCTCCGCGGTGAGGCGGTGGCACCGGCAAACACCTTCTGCACCGTGCTGAGCGGTATTCCGGAGCGGTCTGCAATCATCTGATTTGTATATCCGAGTTCTCTCTTTCGCTTCTTCATCTCCTCGATAGTCATTCTGCTCATCACGCTCCTCTCTGGTCTTAAAATCAGTCATTCATTTCCAGTATGTTACCATATTTTCCGTTCTGTTGCAACTATTGTTTCCATTATATTTCCGTTTTGTTTCCTACTATGGCAATTCTCATGTCTTATTTGGCAATTATCGTACTTGGTTGTCTCTGATTTGGATATTTCTTTATCCGTCACGAGAGCGTTTTATGCCAACAATTTGTCTACAGAGGCGGCCCTTTAGTTACCGTCTTACTACCGCACGCAGCTCCTCTCCCGCCGCATACCGGCCGAGATTGTCAATAAACAACCTGATAATCCTGCGGAGCGTCTCCTGCATATGATATCCGCCCGCAACGTGCGGTGTCAGAAGAAGGTTCTCGCATTTCCACAGCGGATGATCGGCGGGCAAAGGCTCCGGATCTGTGACGTCCAATGCTGCCCCCGCAAGAGGACCGCTGTGCAGCGCATTCACCAGCGCCTCCTGGTCGATGGCGCCTCCCCTTCCCGCATTAATAAGGAAACTCCCCTTCTTCATGGAGGACAGTCTCTCCGCGTTTATGATGTGCGCGGTCTGCGGCGTGTGCGGCAGCGACAGCGCCACAATTTCCGCCTCAGGAAGATATCGGTCCAGCTCGTCAACCGTTCCGATCGCCTCCAGGTACTCCGGACACTCCGACACCGACCGGCGCAGCCCGACGACCCGGCTTCCCAGAAGAGACATCTTGCGCGCGTAGCTGCTGCCGATGTTGCCCAATCCTACCACAAGAGTCCTGCTGCCTTCTATGCCCTGCACCTGCCCTTCATCCTTCCACAGCGAGTCCATTTGATTTCTGTGATACAGCCCGAGCTTTTTGACCAGGTAAAAGGTCGACGCCAGCATATGTTCGCTGACCGACAGCTCGTAACAGCCCGCCGCATTCGTCAATATCGTCTGTGCCGGAAGGACTCCTTCTTTCACATACTGATCCGCGCCGGCGGTGTTCAGCTGCAGCCACTTCAGGTTCGAGGCCCCTGCCAGCTTGTCAGGCACCACATTGCCCAGAATGATGTCCGCCTCCCGGATCTCTTCCTCCGTGGCCTTATACCGCTCTGTAAAGACATAGTCCGCTCCAGGCATCTTGGATTGCAGCTCAATGCGTTCCTCATCCGTAAGGGGTACAGTAACAAGTATTTTCATAGTTTCCTCCTCATTGAATTTTCTCTGATTCCATTCATAGCCAACTCTTAGCTTTTAGTCCGAATTTTTAGTTCCGCGCGTGAGTCCTCACGCCGTGTGTAAATATTATCAACCATACGTTTGTCAATTGTCGATATTAAAGACGTCAAAAAATTCTTAAACATGAAATGATGCTTACAGCTGCTCCGGTCTGTTTTTCTTGCATTGCGCTTGCTTTCTGGCTTCTGCAATGCACTTCCGACTTGCGCCAGAACCCGCCCCGCTCGCTCCGCGAGCCCGGACCCCCCAAAGCACTTCCCGCGCGCAGTAACGCGCGCTCCACTCGCTCCGCGAGCCCCCAATTTTAGGCACAAAGCTCCATATCAGCGAAAACAAATCCCAATGCCTTCGAGAAAACACTTATTTCCAGTCAATTCCGGAAGTCTTTTTCCATAGTTTTAGGCAATAACGCATTCCATGGACAATTTATCTTCCAATCTCAGCTTTTAGCACTTACACTTGAGGAATTATTGGGAGATGAAACTGTCAAACACCGCGTTTATGCCTAACGGCGCGGCAGGAAGCCCACTAAAGCCCCCTCCGTCTCCAACTTCATACGATAAAGTAACTATTCAGCACCCCACGTCCCAAATGCTGCGCATTCGGGACCGTGGGCGTCCAGAGGCGCTCCGCGCCTTGTCCGCCCCGTAAAAACAATCAAAAACGTCCCGGCGAGCGAGCTCTCCGGTCCTTCTTTTGATTATTTTTACGGGGTGCTGAATAATTACAAAAAATCATTGACGCCTCCCCCAATCAGTGTTACACTTCAAAGCGTCGACGCATTGCACTTTAAAGCGCTAAACTTTAAAGCGCTAAACCAGAAATAAAGCAATTCTTCCGTCGACCCGTACGACAAACCCTTAAAGGAGGATACTCAAATGATTATCAAAATTTTGATGCTTCTGCTGTTCTTTACCGTCATGGTGGGCATCGGTTTCTATTGCAGGCAGACTGCCACCGATGTCAACGGATTCGTTCTGGGCGGCCGCTCCGTCGGTCCCTGGCTCACAGCTTTTGCGTACGGAACCTCCTATTTCTCCGCGGTCATTTTCGTTGGATACGCGGGACAGTTCGGCTGGAAATACGGCATCGCGGCGACCTGGGTGGGAATCGGCAACGCCCTGATCGGTTCCCTGATGGCCTGGCGGATCCTGGGCAGACGCACAAGGATCATGACCCAGCATCTGGATACGGCTACCATGCCTGAATTTTTTGGCAGGAGATTCGGAAGCGAGAACCTCAAGATCGCCGCTTCCATCATCACCTTCATCTTTATGATTCCTTACACGGCCTCCCTCTATAACGGTCTGTCCAGACTGTTCGGAATGGCTTTCAATATTGACTATTCCATCTGCGTAGTAGTCATGGCCGTGCTCACCGGCATCTACGTCATTGTGGGCGGCTACATGGCGACCGCCATTAACGATTTCATCCAGGGCATCATCATGCTGTTCGGTATCGTGGCTGTCATTCTCGCCGTGCTGAACGCAAACGGCGGACTGCTGGCAGCTCTGGACGGCCTTGCGAAAGTGACTGACGAGACGGTTTCCACTACGCCCGGCGTCTTCAATTCCTTCCTTGGTCCCGATCCCTTCAACCTTCTGGGCGTCGTGATCCTGACCTCCCTGGGTACATGGGGCCTCCCCCAGATGGTGCAGAAGTTCTACGCCATCAGAAACGAGAAATCCATTGAGACCGGCACCGTCATCTCCACTTTCTTTGCCATCGTAGTGGCGGGCGGGTGCTACTTCCTCGGCGGTTTCGGCCGTCTGTTCTCCGACAAGATCGATATCGCGGCAAACGGATACGACTCCGTCGTTCCCACCATGCTCTCGGGTCTTCCGGACATTCTGATCGGCGTCGTCGTCATTCTGGTGCTCTCCGCATCCATGTCCACTCTGTCCTCGCTGGTTCTCACTTCCAGCTCAACGATCACACTGGACCTGATCCGCGGACACGTTTTCAAGAAACTTGAGGAGAAGAAGCAGCTTCTGATCATGCGCTGGCTGATCGTGCTCTTCATCCTGATCTCCGTTATCATCGCGCTGATCCAGTACAAGTCCAACGTGACTTTCATCGCGCAGCTGATGGGTATCTCCTGGGGTGCGATGGCAGGCGCCTTCCTGGCTCCTTTCCTCTACGGCCTGTACTGGAAGAAGACAACGCCCCTGGCCTGCTGGGTGAACTTCCTCTTCTCCGTTATCTTCATGCTGGTGAACATGCTCGCGCGCCCTTCTCTTCCGGCCGTGCTGCAGTCTCCCATTAACGCGGGCGCCTTCTGCATGCTGATCGGACTTGTGATCGTCCCGGTCGTATCCGTAATCACGCCTAAGCCGGATCAGGCACTGGTTGATGATGCTTTCTCCAGCTACAGCAAGAAGGTACTTGTGCAGCAGACGGAAGCTCTGAGCGACGAAGAATAATCGCCGCCTGAAAAGCAACTTTCAGGACAAAGATTCTCCGCTTAAAGGGGCGCCGCCTGAAAAACAACTGATCTTCGCGCAATACGCCGCAATATGCCGCGTCAAAGCGATAAAGTAATTGAAAAGTCGCTTAAATGTGACTATCATAGTGATGACTAAGATCCCACGTCCCGGAAGAACTTTTCCGGGACGTGGGTATCCTTGTTCCATGAACACATACATTCAACAGGATGACATAGAAGAAAGGAACGGCACATGGCTTACCCTTACAAAAAAATGGACACCGCTGATTTCGACTACATCATCAGCGTCACAGAGCCCTCCCGCGTCAAGACCGGAGAGGAGATCTCCGAAGATTTCTACCACGACGAAATGCCCAACTACGGCTCCTACCCTCCCGAGCTCTACGTGGAAGTGATCTCTGAGGTGGAAATTTCCAAGATCATGGCTTACTGCAACGAGCACAACATTCCCCTAGTCGTCCGCGGCGCGGGCACCGGCCTGGCAGGCGGCTCCAGCTGCAAATACGGCGGCGTCATGCTCTCCGTGATGCGCATGAACAAGATCTTCCCTGTCGACCACAAGAACCAGACCATCACCTGCGAGCCCGGCGCTCTTTTGATCGATGTGCAGAAAGAGGCGCTGGCGGAAGGCCTCTTCTATCCTCCGGATCCGGGCGAGAAATATGCCTCCATCGGTGGCAACGTCATTACCAACGCCGGCGGCATGAAAGCGGTCCGCTACGGCCTCACGAGGGACTTCGTGCGCTGCATCCGCGCCGTCCTCCCCGACGGCTCCATCGAGCAGTTCTCCTCCAACGTCGTCAAGAACACGACCGGTTATTCCATCAAGGACCTGGTCATCGGCTCGGAGGGGACCCTGTGCATCGTGACGCAGGTCACTCTAAAGCTCCTTCCCGCGCCAAAATATTCCGCGACCCTGGTCATTCCCTTTGAGAGCCTGGAAGCCTGCGCGGACATGGTTCCCCATGTGCTTGCCCTTCCTTACGTTCCCACAGCGATTGAATTCCTCGAGCGCGAGCTTCTCGAGATCGTGGAGCGCACCCTCGACCGCAGGCTCCCCGTCAAGGAAGGCAATGCGGTCCTTCTGGTCATGTATGACTCCACCACTCCCCAGGAACTGGACGGCGCCATCGAAGTCTGCGCCCACGCCTCCTTCCGGGAGGGCGCCATCGACGTCTTCGTGGCGGACACCCCCGACCGGATCGCACAGGTCTGGGCCGTGCGCGGCGGTATTCTCGAAGGTATGAAAGCGGATTCGGTCATGCAGGAAGAATGCGACGTGGTCGTTCCCAGAAGCGCCATCGCGGAATATGTCAAGGCGGCCAAGCGCATCGCGCTCTCCCACGGCATCCGCGTGGAGCCCTGCGGACACTGCGGCGACGGCAATATTCACACGGAGATGCTCCGCGGTCCCGAGATGAGCGATGAAGAATGGGAGGCGGCGACGAGCGCCTGCCTCAAGGAGCTCTACGCCCTGTCCAAGAGCCTGGGAGGACAGCTCTCCGGCGAGCACGGCATAGGAAACGGCCGCCTCGAGTATTTCAAAGACTTCGTCGGCGACCGCATCATCGAGCTTCACAAGGCGATTAAGCTGGCTTTTGACCCCAACCTGGTCCTCAATCCGGGCAAGGTCGTCGAGTTCAACTCCTGAACACGTTTTTGATCCGGTCCCACCGCGCCCCGAAGAGCCGGTTGAAAAAGGCGCCGATCAGCAAAATATTGAAGCAGCAGTACAGCCAGAACATCATGATGGCGATCGTACCGAGGCTCCCGTAAAACATGGTATAGGCGTTGTAGCCCTTCACATAGATCGAGAAAAAGTAAGAAAATACATTCCACACCAGCGAGACCAGAAGCGCGCCCGGGATCTGCCGCACAAAGTGCCTCTTCCCGGCCGGTATAAAGGTGTAGACCAGCGCGACGAACAGCACCATGAGCACGGTGAGCAGCATTTTGTAGCGCAGCTCAATGGTGACTGGGTTCATAAAGAGATCCGGCACTGCCACCACGAGATAGGTGCTGACCGGTCCCGCAAAGATAATAAAGAGCATGGCGGCAAAGGTCACGATCAGAGCCCCCGTGTATCCGACGGAGAGCAGGCACAGAACCGGATAGGACCTGCTCTCTTCTTCGTCGTAGATATTGTTCAGACTCAGCCGCAGCGCCATGGTTCCGCGGGAGGCTGACCAGAAAAGCATCAGCGCGGAGGCCGATACGAGGCTTCCGCTTGTCCGGTAGGCCTCATTAACGACCCGCTGCACCAGCTCGTACCCGGCCTCGGGGACCAGTTCATACAGAAAACTCAGCAGTTCATGTCTGGACAGCCCGATATAGGGCAGCAGCTGCAGCAGAAGGATCAGGAGCGGGATCATGGACATGAAGAAAAAGAAGCTCATGCTCGATGCATACGTTCCGACGTTGTGATCCCCCCAGTCCAGCAGTGTCGACTTCGTGAATCTTTTGGCCCTGGCGCGGATCGTCGTGCTGTTTTGCTGTTCTTTGCGCTCTTCCATTGTCTCCCCGCTTTCTAAGGAAGGTACTGTTCTACCAGTTTCACGTAGTACATATTTCCGTACAGATACATCCAGTTTCCGTTGTCATCCGCGATGGGGTGCGTGTAGTTCGCCGTCCTGCCCCCGGACATCTCCTCCGCGTAGGCCACTGCCAGGTCAAAAGAGTGCACGCCCCCGTTCTCTTCTATATAGTAAATATAGCCCGGCCCGTAATTGTAGGCCTGAATGACCGTTCTGTCGTCGACGCCCGTAGTCTCCTGCCGGTCCACAAGGCCGCGGAAATAGTCACAAGCCTGTGCGATCGAGTCCTCCGGCCCCAGGCTGTTTGGCGCAAGGCCCGCCGACTCGCTGCTCTGCATGACGTCGTCGCGCTCGCCCGCGGTCTCCACCTGCATGATCGCCAGAAGAACCGGCACGTAGTGTTCAATGCCCTCCTCTGCGGCGTAGTACTCCACCAGATCCCTGTACTGAAGGACACTGTCGGAGAGAAGTTCATTTTCCCTCGCCTCCAGTTCCTGCTCCTTCCGCCTTTCCTCTTCCTCCCGCACCGACTCTCTCCATCGGACGATCCCCCGGATCAACGAAAGAAGCACAAAAAGGGCCAGAACAGACAGCGCCGCGATCTTGATCCGCAGCTCCTGCTCACGCCTTAGTCTCTCCTGTTTTCGCTGTCTCTCCCTGCGGGTGATCTCTCTTTCTTCCCGTCGCTCTCTGTTCTCTTCCATCCCCGGTCTTCTCCCCTGATGCGCCCGTTCTTTCTTCTATTTCTTTTATAACAGAGCGTTTTACAGGGGGCAAGTACAATCCTGTTTGCATCAAAAAGACCGCTCCGCGAAATTGTTTTTTCCGCGAAACGGTCTTTTTATTATGGTCTGTAATACCGGCCGTGAACTCTTCAGCAGTCCTTCTCCAGATGCCAGATATCCTTATTGTACTGATCAATCGTCCTGTCGGAGGAGAAGTAGCCGGCCTTGGCGATGTTGACCGCCATCTTCTTCGCCCAGCTCATCCTGTCCTCATAAGCTTCCAGCGCTCCGTCTTTTGCCTTGCAGTAGCTCTGGAAATCGGGGAATGTCATGAACCAGTCTTTGCCCAGAAGCTCGTCGTAGAGCTGCTTCAGGAGCTTCTTATCTCCGGCTTCCACCATCTCCTCGCCGACCAGGAAGTCCACCGCGCTCTGCAGCCGCTTGTCCTTCTTGTACCAGTCTTTGGCGACGTAGTCCGCCTTCATATAGTGCTCGATGACCTCCTCAGAGGACTGTCCGAAGGTGAAAATATTGTCCTCCCCGACGAGCTCCGCGATCTCGACGTTGGCGCCGTCCATGGTTCCCAGCGTCACCGCGCCGTTGAGCATGAACTTCATGTTGCCGGTCCCGCTGGCTTCCTTGGAAGCCAGCGAGATCTGCTCGGAAATGTCCGATGCGGGAATCAGCTTCTCCGCCATGGACACATTGTAGTTGCGAAGCATGATGACCTTGAGGTAAGGGCTGACGTCGGGGTCGTTGTTTACTATCTTTCCGAAAGCCAGGATCGCATGGATGATGTCCTTTGCGATGACATAGGCGGGCGCTGCTTTGGCGCCGAAAAATACCGTGATCGGTCTGCGCGGCCTGTAGCCGTCCTTGATGTGCAGATAGCAGTCGATGGCCCACAGAAGGTTCAGCTGCTGCCTCTTATACTCGTGAAGGCGCTTGATCTGGACGTCATAGACGGAATTCGGATCGATCTTGTCGCCCTGGTACTTATAGAGCCAGTCCGCGAATTTCTTCTTCTCGGTCTTCTTTCTGTTCAGGATGCACTTGAGGAAAGCCGGATCCTCCGCGTAAGGAAGAAGCTGCTGCAGCTGCTCCGCGTCGGTCTTCCAGCCGTCTCCGATCTTCTCGCTGATCAGTTCGGTCAGCTCCGGATTGCACTCGATGACCCATCTGCGGAACGTGATCCCGTTGGTCTTGTTGTTGAACTTCTCGGGATAGAGCTGGTAGAAGTTGTTCAGCTCCGTGTTCTTGAGGATCTCCGTGTGGAGTCTCGCGACGCCGTTGACAGAGTGGCTGTAGTGGATGTCCATATGGGCCATGTGCACATTGCCGTTCTCGTCGATGATCTGCACGGACGGATCGCTGTATTTTGCCTTGACGGCGTCATTCATCTTCTTGATGATGGGCATCAGGTGCGGGACAACGGCCTTGAAGAAATGCTTGGGCCATGTTTCCAGCGCCTCTGCCAGGATCGTGTGATTCGTGTAAGCGCAGACATCCGTCACGATCTGATAAGCTTCCTTCTCCTTAATCCCTTTTTCTGTCAAAATACGGACCAGCTCAGGGATGACCAGAGACGGATGGGTGTCGTTGATCTGGATGGCAGCGTAATCAGCCAGGTCATGCAGGTTGCTCCCGCGCTCCACGCACTCATCAATGATGAGCTGGGCAGCGTTGCTGACCATGAAATACTCCTGATAGACGCGCAGCATTCTGCCCGCCTCGTCGCTGTCATCGGGATAGAGGAAGAGCGTCAGGTTCTTCTCGATCTCTTCTTTGTCAAAGTCGATGCCCGACCCGATCAGTCTCTCGTTGACCGTGTCCAGGTCGAACAGGCGAAGACGGCCGCACTTGCTGCCGTAACCGGTGACGTCGATCTCATACATGGTAGAGATGAGCTCCAGGTCGCCGCACTGCACCTTGTAGTGCTTGTCAGTCCTTCTCATCCAGTTGGCCATGCCCCACTTGCGCCAGTAATCCGGTCTCGCGTGCTGCTTGTTGTCCTCGAAGGACTGCTTGAACAGGCCGCAGTGGTAAGCCAGACCCACGCCGTCCGCGGGAAGGCCCAGCGTCGCAAGGCTGTCGATAAAGCAGGCCGCAAGTCTGCCCAGGCCGCCGTTTCCCAGAGAGGGCTCGTACTCGAACTCCTCCAGGTCGGTGATGTCCTTGCCGGCCTCCGCCAGCTCCGCTTTCACCTCGTCATAGATTCCGAGGTTGATCAGGTTGTTGGAGAGGAGCTTTCCGATCAGAAACTCCGCCGAAATATAGTAAACTTTCTTCTTTCCGCTGTTGTACCCTTTGTCCTTGCAGGCGTCCTGTGTCAGTGCGAGCGCCGCATTGTACAGTTCCAGGATCGTGCAGTCCTGCAGTGCTTTGCCGGTGTAATCTCTTAATTTTTTCATGGTTTCGCCATTCCTTCTGTGCTTACAATAATGCTATTTTATAAGAATGCATTATAATGATTATACAGGTCGCTTTTCTTGCAATATTGCCGCAAAAAATAGTACGATTATGATATTGAATACTTCAGCCCCCCTCTGGTGCTGAATACCCCGCAATATCGAAAGGGCTCTCTTTTATGAATCTCGAAGAATATACCCAATATAAAGAAACCCTGCTGCACGAGCAGCCGGGCTTCGCCTACAACACCTATCTGTGCACGATCCCCCAGGACTTCCCCCGAGTCGACCTTCACTGGCACGACCAGATGGAGATCATCTATGTCAAAAAAGGGAGCGGCAGCGTGACCGTCGGCTCCCGCAAATATCCCGTACCGGCCGGGTCCATCATGCCCATCCTCCCCGGGGAGCTTCACGCCATCGACGGGGATCCCGGCGTCCGCATGGAGTATGAGAATATCATCTTCTCGCTCTCCCTCATGGACAACCAGGTGGAGAACGACTGGGCGCGCCGCAATATTTTGACGCCTCTGCAGATGGGGACCCTCAAGTTTCCGCGGCCGATCCACCGGGGCACACAGTTCCACGAGGAGGTCTCCTCGGCTCTCGACGACGCCGACGCGGTCTGCGGAAAGCGCCCGGATGGCTACTCCCTGCTGGTCCGCAGCAGCCTGTTCCGCTTTTTCTTCGCCGTCTACTCCCATCGGAGCCGGGAGGAAAGCGTTCCGCCCTCGCTTTACGAGGACGCCATCAAGCAGGTTCTTCTCTACGTGCAGAATCACTTCGCGGAGCCGATCACCGTCAGTGACGCCGCCGGCCTGATCGACTACAGCGACGCGCACTTCATGCGCGTCTTCCGCCGCGAGACCGGCTTCACCTTCGGCGAATATCTCTCCGACTATCGCCTGCGCTACGCCTCCTATCTGCTGCGGGAGCGGCCGGACTCCATCGGTGCGATTGCGTCCATGTGCGGCTTCGACAATTTCTCCTATTTCATCCGGCGCTTTCGGCGCAAATACGGCATGTCGCCGCGGGAGTACCGCGCGGCGGGGAGGTGACCTGTGCGGCGGGACACGGAACCCCGGAGGTCGCGGCCCCACCCATGAAAAAGCCCCCCGACCGCCCGATCAGGGGCGGCCGAGGGGCCGTCGGCATTAAGTTCATGCCGCTGTGTTTTCTTTATTGTGACGGAAAACAATGTTTACCTGGTAATGCTTTCTCTCGATCCCCGTGTACACATCTTTCTCGATATGCACCTTCAGGGTCTGCCGGATCTCGAGTTCCTGAAAACCGTCGGTAATCAGGATTCCCTTCCGGTCAGGGAAGAAGCGGATCTCGACGCGGCTGGCGAGGAACTGCTTGGATAAGCAGGGAAGAATTTCTTTCTCCATAAAGGAGATGATGCGTCTCTCCATCTTGCTCTGGGCTTCGTCCTTGAGCGTACGGTAGAGAATGTAGGTCTGCCGCTCCATCTGCTTGCTTGTGCAGACATAAGAGCCAAAATAGCTTGATGCGATCATGTAAGCTGCATAAGTCTGGGCTGCCATTGTCTCTTCGATATTCAGTTTCATCATAATGTTTCTCCTCCTTTGAGAATAAAAAAGATTGTGTTATGGGCATAGTGGTAGTGTTACCACGCCGCTTCTCTCACAATCTTTCTGTCTAATCATTATGATCACTGTCTCCGGCTATGCCGGAGCAGCCATATTATCTTCAAACGTATTTCTCACGTTATTACAATAACACCTTCTCCTTGCAAAATTGTAATTTACATGTCATGTTCCGTATTTTTTCGGAACAGGACTATAATAACAACAGAATCCCGCATTGTCATTCAACTGCGGGTTTAAAAGCAGTCTTCTTTTAATAATAATTCAGCCCGGGGTGCTGAATAATTATCACATAAAAACATCCTTGAAAACATTTCGCAGTTTTAAGTACGCCCAGAAAAAGGTATACTATGTAGTACAGACGCTAAATTCTATGGTCAAACCATTCCATTGCCAAAATACAGGAGGCAGGCAAACATATGAAAAACGCAAATACATTCCTCAAAGAACTGCTGAGCGGCGACCTGAACGGGCGCATGGTCGAGATCTACGGCTGTGACCCCGCGAAGGCGCAGGAGTACGCAAACAGATTTGCCAAAGTCATCAAGGGCTTCCAGGTCACGTTCCCCGGCAGCGCCGAGAAGGAGATCGGACTTTACTCCGCTCCCGGCCGCACCGAGATCGGCGGCAACCACACGGACCACCAGTACGGATGCGTTCTGGCGGCAAGCGTCAATCTGGACGCGATCGCGGCGGCAGCTCTCAACGGGACTGACAAGATCCGCTTCTATTCGGAAGGATACGGCATGATCGAAGCCGATCTCTCCGTACTCGATCCCGTAGAATCCGAAAAAGAGTCTACCCTCGCCCTGATCCGCGGCATGGCGGCTCTGGCGATCCGCCGCGGCTACGAAGTGAAGGGAATCGACGTCTACTGCACCAGCAATGTCCTGGGCGGTTCCGGTCTCTCCTCTTCCGCTGCTTTCGAGACTCTCATGGGCGTCATCCTCAATGATATGTTCTGCGGCAACGTCTTTGACGCCGTCGAGATCGCCAAGATGGGACAGATCACGGAGAATCAGTATTTTGGCAAGCCCAGCGGCCTGATGGACCAGTCCGCCTCCTCCGTCGGCGGCGTTGTCGCCATCGACTTCGGCGATCCCGAAAATCCTCAGGTTGAGAAGATCGATCTGGACCTCGCAGGCGAGGGATATGCGCTCTGCATCATCGACTCCAAGAGCAGCCACGCCGACCTGACAGACGCCTACGCGGGCATTCCGAGAGAAATGAAGGCTGTCGCGGCCACCTTCGGCAAGACGCACCTGCGCGGCATCTCCAAGGAAGATCTCATCGCGCGCACCGGCGCCATCCGCAAAGTCTGCGGCGACCGCGCCTTCCTTCGCGCCATCCACTTCGTGCTGGACAATGAGCGCGCACAGCAGGAAGCGGCCGCTCTCAAGGCTGGCGATTTCGACAGATTCCTTGAGATCGTAAAGGCTTCCGGCCGCTCCTCCTACATGTACCTCCAGAACATCTCCGTGGAAGGCGCCGTCGACAACCAGGCCGTTGGCGTAGCGCTGTCCCTCTGCGATGTCCTTCTGGAAGGCCGCGGCGCGTTCCGCGTCCACGGCGGCGGTTTCGCCGGCACCGTGCAGGCCTTTGTTCCGCTCGACATGCTTGACAGCTTTAAGGCGACTATCGAGAGCGCAATCGCGCCCGGCTGCTGCCACGTGCTGTCGATTCGTCCGGTGGGCGGCGCAGTAGTGTGACATAAATCTGTCTTCAGCTTTTTAAGAGCTCATTGAAAAAGGCGCCTCGTCTCCATTGAGACGGGGCGCCTGCTCTTTACCGAAAGCACGCTGCGGCAGGATGTACGACCTCCTGCTTTAATTAAATTCTCGCCACGCCGCTCTCCCGCGCCGCCTGCGCAGCCGCCTTCGCGACCGCATCCTTGACGCGCGGATCAAATGCCTTGGGCAAAATATACTCGGCGCACAGCTCCTCATCGGAGACAAGAGCGGCCAGCGCCTTGGCGGAAGCGATCTTCATGGCGTCGTTGATGTCGCTGGCTCTGACGTCCAGAGCTCCGCGGAAGATTCCGGGGAAGCAGAGCACGTTGTTGATCTGGTTGGGGAAGTCGCTCCGTCCTGTGGAGACGACCGCCGCGCCCGCCGCCTTGGCCTCGTCCGGGAAGATCTCCGGAGTCGGGTTTGCGCAGGCGAAGATGATGGGATCTTTTGCCATGGAGCGGACCATGTCCTGGGTCAGTGTGCCGGGAGCGGAAACGCCGATAAAGACGTCTGCGCCCTTGATCACGTCTGCCAGGGTGCCCTTTTCGTGATTAAAGTTTGTGATCGCGGCCATCTCTTCTTTGACAGGGTTCAGGCCCTCTCTGCCCTCGTAGATCGCGCCCTTGCGGTCTGTCATGATGACGTTCTTAAGACCCATGGCCATGAGGAGTTTGATGATCGCGATGCCGGCCGCGCCTGCGCCGGAGGTTACGATCTTGACATCCTCGATCTTCTTGCCCACGACTTTGAGGGCGTTCATGAGGCCTGCCAGCGTGATAACGGCCGTTCCGTGCTGGTCGTCGTGGAAGATTGGGATGTCGCAGCACTCCTTGAGCTTCTTCTCGATCTCAAAGCATCTGGGGGCCGCAATGTCCTCCAGGTTGATGCCGCCGAAGGAGCCGGCCAGGAGGCTCACAGTGCGAACGATCTCGTCCACATCGTGGGTCCTGATGCAGAGGGGGATCGCATCTACGTCGCCAAAGGCTTTGAAGAGCACGCATTTGCCCTCCATGACGGGCATTCCCGCCTCGGGGCCGATGTCTCCAAGGCCCAGCACAGCCGTTCCGTCCGTGACGACGGCGACGGTGTTCCACCTTCTGGTGAGCTCATAGCTCAGTTCGGGATTCTTCTGGATCTCCAGGCAGGGAGTCGCGACTCCGGGCGTATAAGCGATGCTCAGCGCCTCTGCGCTGTCCACAGCAGCTCTCGCTGTGACCTCTATTTTGCCTTTCCATTCTGCATGTTTCTGCAGTGCGATCTTACCATAGTCCATTCCGGGCGACTCCTTTCGCTGTAATCTGTTTATTTTCGGGTGTTTTTATGCTGATTCAGCAGTTCTTCCCTCATGCTTTGCATTCCGGACCGCTGCATAAAATTTATACCATGTCATTATCGGAATTACAACGGAAAACCGTTTTACGACACGGAAAAAGCCACGGCATGCTGTTTCCTGCGCCGTGGCTGTATCATTTTTCCGCTCTCATCACTGATTCTTGTCGTTCTTAAGTTGTTCCTGCTGCCTGAGAAGATTCACATCTCCTGCTGCGGATACCATTCCCAGTTCGTCATCGGAAAGCCGCTGGAACTGTAAGACTGCGGATTTCTTATTTGAAGAGCTCTCAAAAAGCCTTTTTCTGAGAACATCCTTGAAATTCGTCTCTGTACTGAAATCAGCGCGAGTGATTATGTCGATTAAGTTGTGATTCATGGAGCTCACCTCGCCTCCCCCTTTGCTTTATTTATAACTATATACGAGTCGAAATATTTGCATCCATGGACAAAGCTGACCATTTTTTCTTTAATTTTTGCCATATTTCACTGTATACTGTACTATAATAACAGTATATTAGCAATCAGCAGTTCGCGTCACGAACCTTGATACGCCGCTGTCATCATTCATTTGAAAGGAATTGTTATATGGGCGACCATAAGGCGATCAACATAAATGCTCCCGGGCGTACGCAGACGTACGTCTTCGAAGCCATACCGGAAAGGTTTGAGCAGGCACAGCAGCAGGTTCGCGCATTTCTCGAACCTGTCGGCTGCAGCATGCGCACGATTTTTGAACTCGACATGGTCGTGGAAGAAGTCTTCATCAATATTGCCAGCTATGCCTACAACGAGCACATCGGGACTGTCACGCTTGATCTCTCTCTCGATGAGGCTAATAACATGCTCTACCTGACCTTCCGCGATACCGGTGTGCCCTATGACCCGCTGAAGAAGGAATCTCCCGACCTCTCCGCGCCCGCCGAGCAGCGCCCGATCGGAGGCCTCGGTATTTTTCTTGTCCAGAAATATTCCGATGTTCTCTCCTATGAATATGCCGACAATGAAAACCGGCTGACCATCGGAAAAAAGCTTGACTGAAAGAAGCTCGACTGAAAAAGGACACGTAACAGTTTCTCTGATGATTCATCTGCAAAAGAGCGAAAAATATCGGCCTGTACCCGGTCCCATTTCCGGGTACAGGCTGTTTTTTACGTAACTATTCAGCGCGCGAGCCCCGGCGCCGCGTCCCTGTGCGCACTGCCGTCAGGGCGCGTAACGCTGACCGCTACGTGAAATCGAGGAAATCCCCGCTGTTCTTGCCCTTCTCCATGGCGCGCAGCTTGGCCAGAAGGCGCCTGTGCCTCTCACTGACCGCCTTCGCGTTGATTCCCAGGATCTGTCCGATCTGCGGGTTCTTGTGCTCCTGCACGTAGATCATACTCAGCAGCTCCCTCTCCTCGTCGGAAAGCTTCTCGAGCAGCCTGTACACTTCCTGGTTGATCGGATTCTTCAGGATTTCATACTGATCCATCTCCGACGGCTCCGGAGCGTCATCCAGGTTCTCGGTCTTTCTGCGGCCGTTCTTGCGGAAATAGTCGATCAGGCAGTTTCTCGCGATCGTGCACAGCCATGTGCGGGTCGATGCTTTGGACGGATCGAACCCGTCATAATGGGCCATGGCCCTCATGAAGATCTCGCTGACAAGATCCTCCGTGTTCTCCCTGTGCATCACCTGCATATAAATATAGTTGTACACATACGAATATTCGCGCTCATAAACTTCTGCGAAATCCGGCTTATCTCTGTTTACACCCACTTTTACCGTCTCCTTCCGCTATTTGTTAAGAAATATCCTCATTTCTGTATGCCTTCATCAGGACTTCATCGTAGACAGCTCCGAACGGAGTTCCATATTTTGACGCCGCCTCGCTGACTTTCTCATATTCCGGATGGACTCTGCGCGTCCTTCCCTCCCCGCTGACTTTCACGGGAATCTCCCCGTACCGGGTCTGCACATTCACGACCTTCCTTGTCAAAACAGTGCGCGCCATCTGTTGTCTGCGGATGCCGATCGTCGTCGTCTGGGCGAAGATCACCTCTTCCATCTTCTGGCGGTGGGCCTCATCGCAGATCACCGTGAGCTCATAGCCCGGCCTGTTCTTCTTCATGAAGATCGGGGTATAGTGCGCCTCCCTGGCGCCCGCCTCAAAGAGTTTCTCGAGAGCATATCCCAGCTGTTCGCCCGTGCTGTCGTCGATGTCGCACTCCAGCTTCCAGACGGTATCCGCCGCGGTACTCTCCTGCGCGCTCTCACGAGGCTGAATCACCATCGCTCTGAGAATACTGGGAATCTCATATTCTCTCTTTCCGGCCCCCAGACCGGTCTTCTCGATCACGAAAGTCTCCGGCAGCGTATCCTGTGTCATAAGAGCAGCCGCTATGGCCGCGCCCGTCGGCGTGACCAGCTCGCCCTTTCTGTTCGTGCACCGGATCGGGAGCCTGTGGGCCTTTGCGATGCCCGCCACCGCGGGTACCGGCACCTGCAGAATCCCGTGCTGGCAGCGGACCGTGCCGCTTCCTTCCGTGATCCCCGTCACAGCCACTTTTGTGATCCCGAGATCGTCAAAGCAAACGGCTGCCGCGACGATATCCACGATCGAGTCGATCGCTCCTACTTCGTGGAAATGAACCTCGTCCACCGGAACACCGTGAGCTTCCGACTCCGCCTGCGCCAGAATCTCGAAGATGCGCAGAGCCAGCACCCTCGCGCCGTCCGTCATGTCGAGACCGCCTATGATCTCCCGGATCTCCTTCATTCCTGTGTGGTGATGGTGGTGTCCGTGATCATGGTGATGGTCATGATCGTGGTCGTGGTGATGGTCGTGATCGTGGTCATGATCATGATGATGGTCGTGATCGTGCCCGTGCTCATGGTGATGCTCATGATCATCCCCGTGCCGGCCCTCTTCCAGATGTCCGTACAGATACTCCATGTCGTGGTCGTGGCCGTCATGTTCCTCGTCGAGGACCACATCGAAGTCACAGCAGTCGATGCCGGCCTTCTTCACCCGGCTGATCCTGACCTCAAATCCGTGTCCGGGAATCCCGTCGAGCACTCGAAGGAGCTTGCCCGGATCCGCTCCCAGATCCAGAAGCGCCGCGACCGTCATATCGCCGCTGATCCCGGTCCCACATTCCAAATAAAGGATCCTCTCGCTATTATTCACTCTTTCCTCCGTAAGCCAGGCGATTGATCTGTGTCGCCATATAACCGGCTCCGTATCCGTTGTCTATATTCACTACCGCAATTCCGTTCGCACAGGAATTGATCATTGTCATGAGCGCCGACAGGCCGCCGAAATTGGCGCCGTACCCGACCGAAGTGGGCACCGCTATGACCGGATTGCTCACAAGGCCGCCCACCACGCTTGCCAACGCGCCTTCCATGCCCGCCACCGCCACAATGCAGTTGGCCTGCTGCAGCTTGTCCGTCTGCGCCAGGAGGCGGTGAATTCCGCTCACGCCTACGTCATAAATGCGCTCTACATTTGTGCCAAAATATTCCGCCGTCTGCGCCGCTTCCTCCGCCACGGGGATGTCCGCCGTGCCGCCTGTGACCACAGCCACAAGCCCTTTTCGCTCTTTTGGCGTTCTCTCCAGCTTCAGGATTCGGGAGACCGGGTCATAAATGATGTCGGGGATCTCTTTTTTGACCAGTTCGTACTGGTGCGCGCTGGCTCTTGTGCCAAAAGCCTGCTCGTCCGCTTCCGCCATTCTCTTATAGATTTTGACGAGGAACTCGTCGGGCTTGCCGCTGCAGAAGATCACTTCCGGGAAACCGGAGCGCATCTTGCGGTGCATGTCCAGCTTGGCGTACCCCATGTCCTCAAAGGGCTGCCTGCGGAAGTGGCCTTCCGCCTCCTCGACGCTCATCGCGCCGCTTCTGACCAGTTCAAGAATTTCTCTCGTTTCCATCTAATTATACACCCGTTCATTCACCGTCTGTAGAGGCAAGAAGTGTGTCAGCTGATACGTCCCCGTGACACAAAGTGTGTCAGCTGATACGTCCCCGTGACACATATTATACACGAATATTGTCTGCGATGCGAGATGCGACGTCGCCCGCCCACGCGGGCGCCTTTGCCGTGATCTCTATTCTGTCCCCGTCGAAAGGCCTGTACAGCGTCAGTCGATAGGCGTACAGCCCCATTCCCTCCGGCATTTTCTCCGGACAAAGGCTTTCGCCTGCAGGACGCTCTCCTGGCTGTTCATCGCCTGTCGGATTTTCCACGCGTCCGACGCCGTAAAGAGGGTCCCCCACCAGGGGATGCCCGATCTTTGCCATGTGGACCCTGATCTGGTGCGTCCTGCCGTGCTCGATCCGGCACTGCAGAAGCGTTCGCGGCTCGCCGTTCGGACCCGTCATCCGCGCCAGCACTTTGTAAAAAGTCCGCGCCGGTTTTCCATCCGGGGCACATATCATGTAGTGGGAGCCCGGCGCCTCTCTTCGGATCGGAGCGTCCACAACGCCTTCTTCCTGTACAAAATCTCCCTGCGCCAGGGCAAGGTATGTTTTGACGAGACGTCCGTCTTCCCTCTGTCTCTGGATCATGGCCGCCGCCTCGGAATTTCGGGCAAAAGTCACAATTCCCGAAGTCTCCCGGTCCAGCCTGCCGGTCACCCGCATATCCATCGCGGTGCCGGTCCCGCCCAGATGGGCCGCCGCCTGGTTTGCCAGCGTGTCGCTGTAGTGGCCGGGCGAAGGATGGCAGACCATTCCCGCCGGCTTGTTGACGATCAGAAGATCTTCGTCCTCGTAGAGGACTTCGAGCGGATATGACGCCAGCTCCGGCGCGGGCGCTTCCCAGATCTTGCCGGGTTTTCCTCCCTGCGTATCCCTTCGGAGCACCTGCTCCGTCAGGCCGATGGTCAGGACTTCGCCCTCGCGCAGCACATGGCTGACATAGGCCTTCTCGCCGTCGATCCTGATGCCTTCTTTTTGAAATTTGAGTCTGCTGATCTGGTGTCCCGAAAAGGACAGCTCCTCCTGCAGGAACTGCCGGATGCTCTTTCCGGCCGTCTCTTTTTGGACCATATATTCCAGTTTCCGGCTCATTGGCGCTGTTCCCCGCCCGGTACCTCTTTCGAGTCCGGCGTCTCTTCCGGATTCAGTTCCTCTTCTCTGAGGATCACTTTGAGGCAGTGATACAGAAGCTGCGCCGTGGCGCCCCAGATTACGCCTCCCCGGCTCTCGTAGAAGTAGAATTTCCGCGGGATGCTGTGCCAGGGATAGTCCCTTCCTCCCTGGATGAGCTCGAAAGGGAAGTCCTCCGACGTCTCCACCTTCATGGCGCCCGAGCTCACGCGCGGCGCATGGGAGGCGAACCAGCGGACGGGCACCGTGAAGACGCGGTCCACTTCCTGCTTTGAAAAGGTCTCCTTGTAATCGTGCAAAATACCGATGCAGGAGCTGATCTTCGCTCCCCCGGGACCTGTCATCGTGTGCATGGGCGCGATCACCTCAATGTTCTCCCTGGGAATCAGGAGCTCCTCCGACGTCTCCCGAACCGCCGCTTCCTCGGTCGTCTCATTTTCTTCGATCTTCCCGCCCGGGAAGCAGATCTCGCCCCCCTGGCGGAGCCCCGCCTGGCGGACTTCAAATAGCAGGCTCAATTCTCCCTCTTCTTCGACGAGGGGGATCAGCACGGCGTTTTTTCTCCTGACCGGGTTGATCTCTTCATAGGTCCTTCCCGCGCAGTTACTGCGGATCTTCTCCATTAGTGTCATCTTTTTTGTCGCCTTTAATACTCTTCCCCGCTTTCAGGTAGGCCAAAGCCAGTTTTTCGAGAGAACGCGGAAGCTTTGCCGCAGCGGGCTCCTGCTCGTTTTTCCCGTTTTTCTCCGCCTCCTGCACCTCTTCCTTGAGATGATCTATGTAATCCGTCCACTTTTTATAGGCCTCCTGCAGCACCGCTCCCTTTTGCTCCAGTTCTTCATAAAAGGCGCGGTTGTTGCTGGCGACAAGCTTTTTGATCACGTCCGCGATCTCTGCCTGCTCTTCTTTGGAAAGGCCTCGGATCATCTGGATCGCTTCTCCCAGCTCCTTCAAGCTCACCTGGCTTACATCTTTCATAGTGTCGGCGCCCAGCGTCTGCATGACGCCGAAAATCTGGTCGACAAAGACCCTGCGCGCTTCGTCGTCGACGTTCTCGAGCCATCCGCTGAGGACTTTTTCCATGTAGAGACTGTCGCTGGACCGCTCCGTAAAGATGAAATGATTTCCCAGAACCTCCCAGGACAGCGCGTCATGCTGCATAATTCCCTTACTTGTGCTTCTGACTACCAGCGCATTTCTGCCGGCGTGAAGAAGGCGCCCGATGATGGAGTCCTGCGGGATGATCGTGACCGTTTTGTTCATGGTCTCCTTATACTCGGGCCTGCTGACAATTTCTTTGCGGAAACCGGGCGCGTCATTGCTGTACACCTGTATGATCTGGTCTCTGACCGCCTTTGAGGCGAAAGAGGACGCATAGATCGCGAAATTTCCGCCCTTGGAATGACCACCCACCCTGAGCCTGAGATTCGTATCGCTGAAATATTGATCCATATATTCGACAGCCATCTTCTGGCCCTCGGTCCTGGGCATATAGGAGAGATTGAAGTCCTCCTTCCAGCCGACGATCGTCTCGTCCGTTCCTCGAAACGCCACATAAACGGTTCCGTCTTCCAGCTCGAACTGCGTCGCGGACATCTGCGCCTCGGCGTGCTTGCTGACATAGTTTACATAGCCGCATAAGCGCATATTTTTGTACCGCGTGCTCTTCGCGACAGGCTCAAGCAGCAGAGGAGAGAGCCTGATAAATCTTCCTTTGCTCTTAATCTCCTCCAAGGTGTGCATCTTCCAGAATTTCTGGCAGACTTCGTCCACCGGCACCGCGCCTTCGCGGGTCTCGGGAACAATGCCGTCATAGTCTATATAGGCCATCTGCGCCAGGATCAGATTGTCCACCATATTGAACGGGTCCTTGTCAAAAGTCAGATCGCCTCTCCATTTAAGATAGTCAAACATCACGTTTTTTTCGCCCATGATATAAATCCTTCCGTCAGTCACTATATCGTTACTATGTGTCGATTTTGTGAATATCGATGCTGTAATTAACTTGTTTTGAAATCTGCTTTGCGCACTTTAACTCAGTATAACCGATAATTACCAAAACAACAAACTTCCCCTGCAATGCAGATTTGTGGGGTTGAGGGGCGCGGGCTGCTGCCCGGCCCCGATTGGCGGGGGTGTTTGCGGGGTCGCGGGCTGATTTTAGGCATAAACCGTTAAATCTGCGAAAATATGTTCTAAAGGCTTCTCAGAAAATGTGGTTTTGGGCCAATTTAAGAAGACTTTTTCTATAGAATTGGGCATGGAAGTGCTCTATGGAAAAAACAGATTCCAATCGGCGTCATCAGAGTAAAGAAAGAGTTTAATTTTGGGAGTCAAAATAGTGAAAAAGCGCGTCTGTGCCTAAAAGATGCCCCCGCCGCTCATTGCGGCGGGGGCATCCCCGAACAAACTTATTTAATAACGCGCACTCTCCAGACATCGGGAATCTGCGCAATCTTGTCCACCAGCTCCTGCGTCGCGGGTGCATCCAAGTCCAGCATCGTATATTCCACGTCTCCCTTGGATTTACTGGTCATCTCGGAGATATTCATCTCACTCCCGCCGATCAGGGTGGTCAGCCTGTTGATCATATTGGCTTTATTCTCATGGAAGATCGCGATGCGGCTTGCGGACCGGCACACGCCCATGCTGCAGTTGGGATAGTTGACGCTGTTGCGGATATTTCCGTTCTCCAGGTAGTCCATGAGCTCCTCTGCCGCCATCACAGCGCAGTTGTCCTCGGACTCCTCTGTGGAAGCGCCCAGATGAGGCGTCGTGATGCAGCCTCTTCTGCCTGCAACCGTGGGGTTAGGGAAATCCGACACATAGCGGCGGATCCTGCCGGCCTCGATCTGCTCAATGACCGCCTCCTCATCGACCAGCACATCTCGCGCCATGTTGATGAGGATCACGCCCTTCTTCATCTTCTTCACGGCTTCCCTGCTGATCATGCCTTTTGTAGAAGGCAGCGCCGGCACATGAATGGTGATGTAGTCGCATCTGTCATAGATCTCATTCAGGTCAAAAACGTGCGTAATCTTTCTGTTGAGGTGCCACGCCGCATCTACAGATACATAAGGGTCATAGCCAAAAACTTCCATGCCCAGTTCCACTGCCATGTTGGCCACGCGCACGCCGATCGCGCCAAGGCCGATGATTCCCAGCCGCTTGCCGGACAGCTCCGTGCCCGCGAACTTCTTTTTCTCCTTCTCAGCCGTCTTGGCAATGTTCTTATTGTTCCAGTTGGCCCGGACCCAGTCCACGCCTTCGACAACGTCGCGCGCTGCGAGCAGCATTCCCGCAAAGACCATCTCTTTTACACCATTTGCGTTTGCGCCGGGCGTATTAAAGACAACAATTCCTTCTCTGGCGCAGCGCTCCACCGGTATATTGTTGACGCCTGCGCCGGCTCTGGCGATCGCCAGAAGCTCCGGGGAGAATTCCATGTCATGCATGGCAGCACTCCTGACCAGAATTCCCTGCGCCTGGGAGATATCCTCCGTCTTCTCATACTCGGGAGTAAACGTTTCCAGGCCCTTCTCCGAAATGTTGTTGAGACATGCGTATTTGAACATCGTTTCTGTCCTTTCTCTGATCTCTATGACTATACCCCTGTGTCATATACCATCAACGAAGTATTTTACAACGATTTTTTGTTTGACACAATACGGGAATTACCCCTCTGAATCGCTGCCGGGGGCCGGCGGCACATGCGGATGGACAAATTAAACAAATTTCGTATAATATTATGATATTGTATGAACGGAGCATCCCACGTGCCCGCTCTGCATAGTTACATATGTAATCAATGAATATGGAGGTCATATTATGGGAACAGATGAATACAGACTTGAACGAATGCAAAATTACGCCGGCACGGCAGTGACCGAGCGGACATACAACCTGACGATCGGCCTGACTCTCCTCTGGGGTGTCCTGATCAACGTCGTCATGGCAACCTTTTTCACATACCAGATCCTCAGTCTCAACTATATCCTGGTACTGGTGATCTATTTCGTCGGTACGATCGGCTGCTCGATCATCGTCCACAAATCAAACAGCCCCGCTGTGAGCTTTGCGGCCTTTAGCGGTATGGCGGCGTCAATGGGACTTCTTCTCACTTTTTACGTCTACCTCTTCACCGCGAACTCCGTCGCTTATGCTTTTATCGCCACCGGGCTGGTGACCGTCATGATGATCATCCTGTCCATGCTGTACCCGGACTTCTTCAAGAGCCTCGGCAGGACACTGTTCATCTCGCTGATCGGGTGCATCCTTGTGGAATTCATCGGCGGCCTTATTTTCCATCTCCCGCTGACCATCATCGACTATGTCGTCGCTCTGATCTTCTGCGGATATATCGGACTGGACTGGAGCAGGGCGCAGCAGTTCCCCAAGACGCTCGACAATGCCGTCGACAGCGCCGCGGACATCTATCTCGATGTTGTGAACCTGTTCATCAGAATCCTTTCCATCACCGGAAAGCGCCGCGATTGATCCTGAGCGGTTGGAACATGCGCACCGATTAAGGCTGAGCGGTTGGAACATACGCCGAGGTTGAGAGAGACCGGCCTCCATTGGAATTTCCTATGAGTTCAGAAATCCAGGAAATCAATCCTGTTTTCCGGTGCGTTGGATTATTTTAATCAGAAATAGAGGGGTGGCCTCCATTTGCCGAGCTGATCAAGCCGGCTGATGGGGGCCACCCCTTTAAAATTCTTTTCTGTGATCCAACTCCGGCAGATTTTTCCTTGATTTCCGCTTAAATTGCCGGCAAGTGAAAAACTCCATGGAGGCCAAAGAAGAAAAAAGTGCTCAAATAGTCCAACGGAGTCGCCAAAGACGTTCAGCGCGTGCATACACTGAGAAAAAACATTTAAATAGTCCAACGCACCGCTGAGCGGGTTGCTGCGCACACCTTTATACCCTTCTTACAGGCACCCAAACTCAATCATCGCCTTCCTGAGCGCTTCTTTGTGCGCCGGCTCCATCTCGGTCAGCGGGAGCCTGGGCGTTCCGACGTCAAAGCCCTGCATGTTCAGAGCCGCCTTCACGGGGATGGGATTGACTTCGCAAAACAGCGCGTTCACGAGGTCAAGCGCCTTGTGCTGAAGTTTCGCGGCCAGATCATAGCGGCCGGTCAGGCAGTATTCCACCATGTCGTGGGTCTCTTTGGGTGCCACATTGGAGAGAACGGAGATGACGCCGATGCCGCCCAGCGCGCAGATCGGAACGATCTGGTCATCATTTCCCGAGTAAATGTCGATGATTCCCTCTCCGATGGCCGCGAGCTTGCCCACCTGGCTGATATTGCCGGACGCTTCCTTGATGGCCACAATGTTGTCTACTTCCTTCGCGAGGCGGACCGCCGTCTCGGGGAGGATGTTTGATCCGGTTCTGGAGGGAACATTGTAGAGAATGCAGGGAATATCGATCGCTCCCGCAATTGCGGAGAAGTGCTGAAACAGGCCGTTCTGTGTCGCCTTGTTGTAATAGGGCGCCACAAGGAGGCAGCCGTCCGCGCCGAGCTGCTGCGCTTCTTTGGACATCATGATCGCGTGGGCGGTGTTATTCGATCCTGTACCTGCGATGACCGGGATCCTCCCTGCCGTCCTGTCGACAGTAAATCGAATAGCTTCCAGATGCTCATCGTCCTCCAGGGTCGGCGCTTCGCCGGTGGTCCCGCAGATGATGATCGCGTCTGTGTGGCCCGCGATCTGATCGTCGATCAGAGCTCCCAGTGCTTCATAGTTGATCTCTCCGTTTCCTTTCATGGGCGTTATCATCGCGACGCCCGCGCCTTTAAAAACAGACATTTTCAAATCTCCTCTTATTTTTCGTAAGTGTAATTTCGCATGCAGGATTATGCATGTATGTTTTTGTTAATATGACTGCAGTTTTTATCACATCCTGCGACCGGTATGCATCACATCCGACGGCCGGTATGCATCACATCCTGCGGCCGGTATGCATCACATCCGACGCCCGGTATGCGTCACATCCGACGCCCGGTATGCGTCACATCCCGTGGCCAAGCACCACCAGATAGATCAGGTAGTAGAGCCCCGACACCAGATGCATCACCAGAACGATGGTCGCGAGCACAAAGCCCACGCCTCTCTTGTTGCCGGTCATCTGCTCGCTGAAGTAGAGCTTCAGATAGCTTCTGACCGCCGTATACCAGACCAGATATACCGCCAGCATGTAGCCCCAGGTGAAGTTGCCGTGGTACATCCTCTCACCTTTCTCGGCGAGCAGAAGTCTCCATACTGTTCCCCACAGGAGCATGAGCCACGCCAAAGCATCGCCCCATGTCAGCTCTTTCCGGATCGCCGTGAGGATCACCATGAGCAGCGGAAATGCCAGAAGCAGCAGCATGGAGATCGCGATGGAGGGCGTTCTCGCCCCGGCCACGGCAAACGGCGCGATGGTGATGCCGCCGGAATTTGAATGTCCGCTGTAGAACGCGATGACAAACTGCAGGATCATGACCGCAAGGGACGGAAGGCACATCAGCATGAGCTGAATCGCGTTTCTCAGGTTCTTTCCCTTGAACATGATCAGCCAGATCACCATCAGCGTGAAGATGGCCGGGTAAAAGACCTGGACAAAGCTGGGCTTGGCGAGGCAGGACAGGATCAGGAGAAGTCCTGCAGCGATGGCCTTTCCGACAGGGATATTCGTCTCGAACTCTTCTTTCCTCATCCGAATGACCATGGAGGCGACCAGCGCAAAAATCAGCAGCGCGATCGGCCTGACCGCGATCGTCGTCGGGTTGTGCCAGATGTTGGGCGTTCCCTGCCCCAGAAAAGGTTCTTTGTTGAAAAAGGGCACATAGATCGCAGCGACCAGATGAAGCACCAGATCCAGCCCGGCGATCTCATATCCCTCCAATCCGGGAACCGTGCGCCGGATCGTGACAAAAGCAATGACATACGTCAGCACGATCAGAAGGCCCGAGACAATTCCGGCCGCGATCTCCACCCTGCAGTGCAGGAGTTTCACCACGCCGTATGTGAGAAGGTGCCAGAAAGGCTCCGGATGCGCTTTAAACAGACCGACGGGATCCCCCGGCGTGAGGCTCAGTGCGATCTGTTCATGGGGACCATAGTCGATTCCGACCAGCGCCGTGAGAAAACCGCAGGTGAACAGGATCATGATGCTTATGGCAATCATCACCCAGCCTGTCGCGCCTATCTTTATCTTCTGTGTTTTTTCCATTCCACATCCTCCTGCTTCAGCCATATAGTAATCATTATACGCTATTTTTGCTCCTTCGGCAGTCTGTCTGATGCAATATTTTGTCTTTTCCCCGCCCATGCTGTTGTATAATGGGCGTAGACTTGATTAAAGTTCGCGAAGATTCTCATACGGAGGTATTTATAATATGTCTGACTTTTCAACAACCGATTCCGGATCCCGGTCCGGACACGAACGAATACGGCCCGCACAGGTGCTCTTCTGGCTCCTGATCCTTCTGGCGCCCTTTATCAGCGCCGGCCTTCTGCAGCTTCTGACCGGAACTTCCGCCCTGCGCCTGGACGCCTGGAACACCACCTGGAACGACGAAGTCGGTTACTATCGCGTGATCCGTCTCCTTCGGTATGAATTCTATCCCCAGGGCATGTACGGTTTCAACGAGGACGCCCCCGCCCATCTCGCCTACGGGCCTTACAATATTTTCACGTATCTGCCCTATTTTGTCCTCTCCTTCTTTACGGGGATCGAAGGCCACAACTTCATCTATTTCTGCAACGTGATCCTGGCCGTCCTGGCCGGCCTCTTTTACGTGCTCCTGGTTCGCCCCGACGCGAAGCAGGGCCTTTTCACCGCGCTGTTTTTCGTCAGCTATCTGGTGGCGGGCCGCTACATCTGGTCCGGCATGAGCGAGAGCAGCTACAACTTCTTCCTGATCTTCTTCACGGCGCTGGTCCTGTGGATGGTCAAAAATCCGACGGCCTCTGCGGGAGCTCAAAAAGCGGCGCTTACCGCGATGATCCTGATCGTCTTTTTCTGGAACACCATGCGGCCTTACTACTTCCCGCTGCTGCTGATCCCCGTCTATATGATCTTCCGGAAGAAAAGCCGTCTTTCTGCAGGTGCCAAGGCATTCTTTTTGGTGCTCTGCGCAGCGGCGGCGGCCGCTTCTCTTGGCCTGTTCTTCTTCTTTACGGGCTACAATGTCGCCCGCTATTTCTTCGACAGCACGCAGACGGAGACCTTGAAGCAGCTGCTGAGCAGCGGCTCCCCCGTGATCATGATAAAGGAGATCCTGCGGTCCAATCTGGACGCCCTCAGAGAGATCAAAGGGTATCTTCATGACAGCCGGTGGGCGGGAGGCATTCCTCTTCTCTATTTTGCCCAGTCCCTGATCCTGTTGATCATACTGGTCCGGACTCTGTTCACAAAGCCCGCAGGGAAGGACGGCCGATGCGCCGTGATCTTCTTCATGCTGCTGGCCGGCGCCGCCATTTACGAGGCCAACGTCGTCCTGTACAGCCCGGTGCAGCTGCACCGCATGATGTTGGCCGTGACACTGGCCTACGGCCTTCTGATCATCGAGCTTGGAACGACGCCCTCCCACATAGCGGGAGAACTGGCCGTTCTCGCGGTCATGCTTTTCTTCGTCCTTCGCGCCCCGCAGAACTTCCGCCTGCCGCAGGTGGACGAGAACACCCTGTCCACCGTGGAGGAAGAAGCCTTGAAGCTCGAGCTGCGCGGAGTCCTTCCTCTCGAAGATGACCCTTGGGACAACACGATCGCCAAGCTGCCCGAGTCCGAAGCCCTTCAGTGGGAATACATGCTGCCCACTTACACCTCCCTGAACGTCTGCCAGACTCACGTCCTGGAGAAGCTTCTCACCGACGGCACGGTCCGCAGCAAATTTGTTCTGCTCGCGGACGGTTCCGACCTGAACAAGCTGTGCGCGGCGCAAAAATACCGCGTCGTGTGGCAGGGCTACGGGAGAACCATGTATCAGACGAGAGATTAATCTGTTTTTTGTAACGACAGAGCCTTCTCAAATCACCTCTAATGATGAACAAATGCCGCCGGAGTCCCCCTCCGGCGGCATTCAATTCTAACTCATTGTCTCTCCATTGCCATCTTGTAATAATAGTAAGCCCCCACCTGGTTGGCCTCACTCCCATACTTGCACAGCACAAGCTCCGTCTTGGGCAGCCCCGGGTCAAAATAGGGACTCGGATTCCCGTAGATCTCATCGAGGTTCTCCTGAATCGTCTGCAGCAGGATCGGCTGCTTGCTGATACCGCCGCCGATCGCCACTTTCTCCAGATCCAGCAGAATCGTCAGATTGGCGATCTGCATGGCGACCTGCTTGCAGAACCTTTGAAGGATCTGTAAAGATCTATTGTCGCCGGCGTTCACTCTTTCGAAGAACTGCCTGCCGTCGATCAGAGGATCCGTGCTGAAGCCCGTAAATCTCCGGTTGAGATCGAGAAGCCCTGTCGTGCTGCAGACCATGCCCGCCGTCGTTCCGGGATCGTCCCAATCCGCATTGGAAACCCGCATAAAGCTGAATTCGCCCGCAGTGAAATGCTGTCCGTTCAGGATCTCTCCGTTAATGATCAGGCCTCCTCCGACGCCGGTCCCGATAATGTAGACACTGGCGTTGCTGCAGCCTCTGAGCGCGCCGTCGCGCAGCTCCGCAAGGGCCGCGCACTTGCCGTCGTTGGCCATGTGCACCGGCACTCCGGTCCTCTCCGAGAGGGGCCCCGCCACTTTCTTTCCGTGATTGTAGCGCAGTGCGCCTCCGCCCAGGCAGATTCCTCTTTCGCTGTCTATAAAGCCCGGCAGGCTCATGGCGATTCCTTCCACTTCTCCTTTGTGAGGCTCATAGAGGCCGCACAGCACATCGAAGAATTCTTCCTGACTGCCCATAGGCGTCGGAACGCTTCCGCTCTCCCTTCTCTCGAGAGAATCATCCATCACACTGTACTTGATCTCCGTCCCGCCGACGTCGAAAACCATCAATTTCATAAGACTACCTCCTGCTCAATACAACCGGAGCTCCGGGCTCATTTATGTTTCTCACTCCTCCTGTCTCCCCGACAGATGTCCGGCCACGTCCCCTTCCTGCGACTCCAGCAGGGAGAGTTTGCAGTTCCGGATTCCCATTCCGCCCTGGGCGAAGAAGAGTTTCAAATAGAACGTAAAGCTCATCACGGAAGGCAGCTCGATCGCGATCTTCTTCCACTCCTTCTGTGATCCCTGAATGGAGACTGTGTCGACGGTGTTGGTGCCCATGAGCACCGACATGGCGATCTGCGCCAGGTCATTGTCGAGTTCGGACCGCACTTCCATCTCGAGCAGGTAGGTGCCCCGCTCCTCGACCTGCGCCTCGATGGTATTCATCGTGCCCTTGTTCGGCCGGATCTTGTCCGCCGGAAACTCACAAGTCTTTCCCACGTGAATCCGGATGTCGATGGGACTGCTCTTGTCCTCCTCTTCGCGGACCAGAGCCAGCTTTCTGTCCAGCTCGGTCTCTCTGCCGTACATGCGAAGGTAGGCCGGCGTGTCGATGAGGAACCGGCAGATATTATAGGCCGCCCTCTGCAGCTCGCCGCGGGTGATCCTGCCCTCGGCGAGGCCCTGGGCCGTGTCGTCGCCGTTGGCGTTCTTCTCCGAGCTAAAAGTGACCATGTAGAGGTCGTTCTGGGCGCGGATCATGGTCGACGTCTGTGTGATGCTCTCGGGGCCGTTCTCTTCGCTCCCCGCTGCCCACCAGTCCGTCATGACGATGCCGCCGAATCCGAACTGCCCGCGCAGGATCGTGGTCAGCAGGTCGTACTGGGAGGCCGTCCAGGCGCCGTTTACGGAGCCGTAGGTCGTCATGACCGACGTGGCCGCCCCTTCGCGGACCGCGATCTCGAAGCCCCGCAGATAGATCTCCCTGAGCGCTCTCTCCGAGATGACGCTGTCCACCTTCATGCGGCGGTATTCCTGATTGTTGCCGCAGAAATGCTTGATGGTGCCCACCTCCATGCTCTCGCGCATGCCGCGCAGCTGCATGACCGCCATTTTGCCGGTGAGCAGAGGATCCTCCGAGAAATACTCGAAGTTTCTGCCGTTCAGGGGATGTCTGTGGATATTCATCCCGGGGCCCAGCAGGGAATCGACGTGGTTCTTGCGCAGCTCAAGGCCCAGCCAGTTATAGAGCTCCTTGACCACCACGTGGTTCCAGGTGCAGGCCAGGCAGGTGCCGGAAGGTATGGAAAAGGCCTTGGCGCCGCAGTCCATGCGGATGCCGCTGGGTCCGTCCGTGCAGCATCCCAGCGGGATGCCAAAAGCCAGAAGCCTGTCGGTAACACCGCCAAAAGCGGCGGCTGTTCCGGGCGTGACTTTGGGGGAGCACATGCCCTCGCCTCGGGTCAGGCAGATCAGGTCCTCATCCGACAGCTGTGCCAGGAAGGTTTCCATCGATATTTTGCCGTCGCCCACGTCGCACAGGCGGTACCCGCAGTCCCCCGTATAAGGGATCTCTTCGGGCATTCTCTGCGCCCGCCTCTCAAGGGGAACGACCGTCCTTAGCGGAACGGGCTCGTAGGAAACTACGTAAGCATTCCCGGCAGCGTTGTCCGCACCGGCCACCGGCTTCATCCTGTCAAAAGAGCGGATCGGCGCCATGGCCTCCTCCAGCTGCTCGATGGGAGCCGTGCCGCTCAGCAGAATGCTCCCGCACTCTTTGGTGTTGCGCACACTGTTTCCCATGTGGAAGACATAATTGCCTTCCTCGAGGACCCAGCAGGACTTGAACCCTGTCACGCCGCTGTCGTCGTAACTGGCGATGGCCCTGATCGGCACCTTGAAGCGCAGATCCTGGTGCTGGCCGGGGTCCAGTGTGATGGTCTTTCTGTAGGCGCACAGGACTCTGGCGGGCTTTCCGAGTTTCCCCTGCGGAGCCTCGCAGTAAATCTGGACCACTTCCTTGCCGGGAACCGAACCGGTGTTGACCACGCGCGCCCGGAAGGAAATCGTGTCGTCGCCGACGCTCTGCATGCCCTGCCCGCTGATCTCGAAAGTCGTGTAAGACAGGCCGTATCCGAAGGGATACATGACCTTTTCTCTGGCAAATGTCTCAAAATAGCGATACCCCACATAGATATCCTCCGCATAGAAGTCCCTGTCGGGATCGCCGAAATTGGCGTCGGAAGGGTAATCGCTGATATTGTAAGCGATGGTATCGGTAAGCTTTCCGCTGGGGGAGACCTCGCCGGTCAGCACGTCGAGGACGCCGTTTCCGCCCTCCTGTCCGCCCTGCCAGATGTAGAGAACGGCGGCGGGATTATATTTTGCCACCCATTTCATATCGATGATATTGCCCACGTTGAGAAGGACAATGGTTCTGGGGAAGGCCGCGCAGACCCTTCCGAGCATGATCTCCTCCTGCTCCGTCAGGTAATAGCTGCCTCCCTCGGCCTTGTTGTCCTGGTCCTCGCCGGCCGTCCTGCCGATGATCACGATGGCGGCTTCCGCCTCCTGTGCGGCCGCGCTCACAAGTTCCTCGGAGGGAACCATTTCCTCCTGGAACCAGGGCTCTGTGCCCCAGCCGTTTCCCTGGTCGAAGGGATGATCCGGAAGCCAGGCCTCATAAGCCTTCTCGAGGGAAGGCGCAAGGACATAGGCCTCCCTCTGCAGGATGGCTTCCCGGACGCCGGTCACATAGTCGGTGTTCACCATGCCGCCGGAGCCGGTCCCGCTCTTGTAATAGCGGTAGCTGCTGCGGCCGAAGAGCGCCACGCGGCTTCCCACCGCGAGGGGAAGGGCGTGACCCCTGTTCTCCAGCATGACGATTCCTTCCGCCTGCGCCTTTCTGGCGACGGACGCGTAGACCTGTGTGTTGAAAATCGAATCTTTCATTTTTAATCCTCCACCATGGACAGCGAGATCCTCTTCTTGCCCGTGTCCACGCCGATCACCGTCACGTCCACGACATCGCCGACGCGCACCACTTCGAGCGGGTGTTTGATGAACTTTTTGCTCATTTTTGAGATGTGGACCAGTCCGTCCTGATGGACGCCGATATCCACAAAAGCGCCGAAGTCCACGATATTGCGGACGGTGCCCTTGAGCTTAAGGCCGGGCTTTAAGTCCTCCATGGACAGCACATCGCTGCGAAGGACGGGCGCCGGCATCTCCTCGCGGGGGTCGCGCGCGGGCTTTTCAAGCTCCTGCAGGATATCCCGGAGGGTGGGCTCGCCGATGCCCAGCTCCGCTGCTTTCGCGGCCGGATCCGTGACCAGTCTGACCGCCGCCTTGAAGGACTCCCTGTTCATGGCAAGGCCGAGGCCTTTCATCAGGTCCGCCACTGCAGAATAGCTCTCCGGGTGGACCGAAGTCTCGTCCAGAGGCTGCGATCCGCCGCGGATCCTAAGGAAGCCCGCGCACTGCTGGAAAGCTTTGGGTCCGAGTCCCGTGACCTTGAGAAGCTCTTTGCGGTTCTCGAAGGCGCCGTTTTCCTCTCTGTAGGCGACGATGTTCTTGGCCACCGTCTTGCTGATTCCCGAAATATAGGACAGGAGTGAGAAGGAAGCCGTGTTGAGGTCGACGCCGACCCTGTTGACGCACTTTTCCACAACGCCTGTCAGGGCACCGTCCAGCTTCTTCTGGTTCATGTCGTGCTGGTACTGGCCGACTCCGATCGCCTTGGGGTCAATCTTGACCAGCTCCGCCAGGGGATCCTGCAGCCTTCTGGCGATGGAAGCCGCGCTCCTTTGCCCGACGTCGAACTTCGGAAATTCTTCGGTCGCCAGTTGGCTGGCGCTGTATACGGACGCACCGGCCTCGTTGACGATTACGTACTGGATCGGCTTCTTTTCTTCTTTGATAAACTCGGTGATCACCTGCTCGGATTCCCTGGAAGCCGTGCCGTTGCCCACGCTGATCACGGAGACATCGTATCTGGTCACGAGCTTGTGCAGTTCCTGCTTGGCCTCACGGACCTTGTTCTGGGGCGCCGTGGGATAGATCACCTTGGTGTCGAGAATCCTTCCCGTGGGGTCCGCCACCGCCAGCTTGCAGCCGGTTCGGAAAGCGGGATCCCATCCCAGGACCACTTTGCCCGCGATCGGCTGCTGCATCAGCAGCTGCTCCAGGTTGGAGGCGAAGACGCGGATCGCGCCGTCCTCGGCTTCCTCCGTCAGCTGATTTCTGAGCTCCCTCTCGATCGCCGGGGCGATCAGTCTGTCATAGCTGTCTTTCACCGCCGCTTTGATATAAGAAAAAGTGTCCGGATCGGGGTTGGCCGCTCCGTGGGTCACCTGTCTCTCCAGATAGAAGAGAATATCGTCTGTGGGCGCCTCTATTTTGACCGTGAGGAAATTCTCCTTCTCACCGCGGTTGATCGCCAAGACTCTGTGCCCCGGGATCCTGCGAAGCGATTCCTCATACTCGAAGTACATCTCGTAGACACTGCGCCTCTCCTTCAGCTTGGCGGGCGTCTTGTCCTCCTTCTCCTCTGTGTCCTTCGTCTTCTTCTGCGCCTTCTCCGCAGTCACGATGGTTCCCTTTGCCTGCGTCTTCTCGCGGATCCAGGCGCGGAAGCGCGCCTCGTCGGAGATCTGTTCGGCGATGATGTCCATAGCGCCGGCTATGGCCGCTTCTGCGTCCGCCACTTCCTTTTCTTCATTTACATACTTCCGGGCCTCTTTTTTGACATCGCTGCCCTTTTTCTGCGCCAAAATATAGTCCGCCAGTCCCTGCAGTCCCTTCTCCTTGGCGATTCCTGCGCGCGTCCTTCTCTTGGGGCGGTAGGGGAGGTACAGATCCTCCACTTCCACCAGGGTCTGTGCGGCCTCAATAGCCGCTTTGAGCTTGTCCGTCAGCTTTCCCTGCTCCGCGATGCTCTCCATGACTTTGGCCTTGCGCTCCTCGAGGGACCGAAGGTAAGCCAGGGACTCGCCCAGTTCACGGAGCTGCTCATCGGTGAGTGTCCCCGTCGCTTCCTTTCTGTATCTGGCGATGAAGGGGATCGTGTTTCCCTCATCGATCAGCTTCACTGCCGCCTCCACCTGCCAGTTCTTTACGCCCAGTTTCCGGGCGATCGTTTCAATAATCTGCATAATCTGCTCCTTTACTTGAAGTTACTCCCACCATCATATCATAATTCTCGGTTTCCGCCATTGACATTCTTTTGCAGTGCTTGTTAGAATAGTTTGCAGTAAGAGGGAGTAGCTGATTCCGCAGGATTTCAGATGATTTCTGCGGAATATCCGGATTCGTCAGTACGATGCCCCGTTTCGTGAAGATACGCGAAAGAGCGTCCGTATCCGGACAGTGTAAGCTGTGTGCAAGACTTTTGCCGTTTTTTATGACGGTCGAAGTCTTTTTTTATGCAGTCAGAAAGGCGATGTCTGCGTTCGGCAGGCATACATGTATAGCCGCAGCTATATGTCAGAGTCGGAGGTAAGAGTGAAGACAACAGCACTGGTTCTTTTCATATTTATGTACATCATCATGATTGCTTTTCCAAAGTACCGCCCCCATGCGGCGCTCGGAATTGGTCTCGTTTATCTCATAACCGGAATTCTTCCGGTCACACAGCTTTTCTCCATCATCAACTGGAACGTCCTCATGATGATCTCGGGCACTATGGTGATCGTAGACTATTTTATTGAATCCAAAATGCCCGCCTTTCTCGCCGGCAAGATCCTGGACAAAGCTTCGAACGTCATGTACGTCACGATCTTCATGTCCCTTTTCGCCGGCATCGTATCCGCTTTTATTGACAACGTGGCCACCGTGCTGATCGTGGCGCCGGTCGCTCTGGCCATATGCAAGACCCTGAACATTTCCCCGGTATCCATGCTCCTGTCCATAGCGGTCTCCTCCAACCTGCAGGGCGCCGCCACGCTGGTCGGCGACACGACCTCCATCCTTCTGGGCGACTACGCCCGCATGGACTTCCTGGACTTCTTCTGGATGAAGGGAAGACCCGGCATCTTCTTCGCCGTCGAACTGGGAGCGCTCTCCACTGTCCTTGTCATGTACGTTCTCTTCAGGAAGCAGACCGCGCCCGTGAAATCCGGCCCCAAGACCAAAGTCAGCAATTACATTCCGTCTATCATGCTGGTCGCCATGGTGGCCTGCCTGATCCTCGCCTCCTTTAAGAAAGACAAGCCCGACATCACAAACGGCCTGATCTGTATGGCTCTGGCGGTGCTCACTGCTTTGATCGACCTGATCCGCACCCGCGATGCCGGCCACTTTAAGAGAGCCTTGAAATCCGTCGATACCGAGACGCTCCTGCTTCTCACCGGACTCTTCGTCGTCATCGGCGGAATCACGAACGTCGGGATCATCGACGACCTGGCGTCCATCATCGCGAAGCTGGGATCCGGAAACCTGTTCTTCCTCTATACGCTCGTCGTGTGGGGATCCGTGCTCATCTCCGCCTTCGTGGACAATATTCCTTACGTGGCGACCATGCTTCCAGTCCTCACCGGCGTCTGCTCGTCGCTCGGGATTGAACCTTACCTGCTGTATTTCGGCCTGCTCAGCGGCGCCACCCTGGGCGGAAACCTGACTCCTATCGGAGCCTCCGCCAACATTACCGCCGTCGGCATGCTGCGCAAGGAAGGTTATGAGGTCTCCTTCAAGGAATTCCTTCGCATCGGCCTTCCCTTCACCCTGGCCGCTGTCACAACCGCCTATATCTTCCTCTGGGTCGTCTGGAGGTGACCTGAAAAGTCGGAAAACACCTAATTCCGGTCAAAATAGTGCCTGTTTTGCCACGAAAAGTCATGGTAGATTATCTGCGATGCTCGGGAGTGCGCAAGGGAAAAATCTTCCTCTCGACTGAACGCTTCGCGAGCCCGGCTAAAGAATATCAGCTATGATCTGACGGAAAGGAGGTGCCGGTGATGATCGAAGGAAAAGTGATCCGTCCCGCCGGCAGCGGACGGAAGGACTCTTATGACAATGTATCTTCAGGAAAACTGTCAAATAAACTGCATGAACTGAGAGGCTTTTTTCATCTCGCTCCTGCTGCCATAACAGGAAACAGCGGCAAAGTAATGGATCATTACATGAAATTTCATAAAGAACACTGCGGGGACTGAAAAATCCGCAGTCTGATTACAAGGAAAACTGCGGGAGCCGTGAGGTCCCCGCAGTTTTTTTATTTTTCGTAATATGGTAATATACATTGAAGGTGTATGCAGCAAAAGTGTATGCAGCAAGCCTTGAGAGCCGGAGGTCAAAAATGAACTTTACAAAGCTGAAAAACAGAATCTCCTACTACTTCAGATTCACTGTTCTGTTTATAGTCACGACGCTTATCATCTATGCGCCGTATTTCATCCTGCAGAAGTCCTTTGTGTGGGCACACGACTCGTATACCCAGCATCTCAAGGCAATGATCTTCATCTCCCGCTGGTACCGCCAGACTCTTCGGGCGCTGATCCATTTTGATTTTAAGGCCATATCCACCTATTCCTTCAGCATCGGGTACGGTTCCGACGCCCTGTCCACCCTCGCCTACTACGGCGTGGGCGACCCTTTCTACCTGCTGAGCGCCCTGGTTCCGGCCAAGTATATCTATCTGTTTTACTGCGCCCTGATCCTTGTCAAGAACTATTTTTCAGGCGTTGCCATGTCCGCGCTGTGCCGCTTCCGCTGGCCGGGCAGAGAGCACGACGGCGGCTGTCTTGCCGGCTCCCTGATCTATACTTTCTGCGGATTCGCCCTGATTACCTGCTTCGGACAGCCGATCTTCCTGAACGCCCTGATCATCTTTCCTCTCGTCCTTCTGGGCATTGAGAAAGTGCGCGACGGCCAAAAGCCCTGGCTCTTTATTATTTCCATCTTCCTTGCGACGGTGAGCAATTTCTACTTTATCGTGAGCATTGTTCTGATGGCCGTCCTGTACGCCCTGTTCCGCTATTTCCCGATCGCCAGGGGCGAGTTTGGAAAGCGCTTTTCGCAGATTGGAACCATGTTCGCCGCCGGCACCGTCGGCGTCGCCATGGGCGGTTTTATTCTTCTTCCCATGGCTATCACTGTCCTGGGCAATAAACGGATCGCCCTGCATCCGACTATAAATCTCTTTTACAAGCCACTGTCCTGCAGCATGCTGCCCCTCGACTTCCTTGCCTGCAACGAAGTCGAATACGGCGCTCTCTGCTATGCGGGGACCGCTCTTCTGTGCGCCATTCTTCTTTTCTGCGCCAAGGGCTTTATTAAGCTCCGCCTGCAGTTCCTGCTGTACTCGGTCCTGCTGTTCATCCCGGCCTTCGGCTATCTCACCAACGGCTTTTCCTATCCGATCAATCGCTGGTGCTGGGCCTACTCCGCCCTGGTCGCCATGATCGTCGCCGAGCTGTGGCCCCGTCTCTTTACCCTGACAGCTTTTCAGAAGAGGGCAATGGTCGCCGGCCTCACTCTCTATTTTGCCGTGTGCTTCGTGATCGCGGACGAGATCGAGCCCAATTTCCTGGTTCCGTTCATCTTCACCTGCATCACGCTCCTGTATTTATTCAATGCACAGAAGGAGCGGTTCGAGGTGCCCGCGGCCGCCGGAACGGAAGAGCCGGAAGCGCTGAAAGCGGCGGAGGCGCCGGCAGAGACCGCAGCGCCGAAAGCGGCGGAAGATCCTAAAGCTGTCCGCCGCGCGCAGGCCCGTTTCCGCCGCGCACAGCGGGGGATCCTGCTCCTTACGGTTGTCGGGATCTGCGCCAACGGCGTCTACAAGAACTACCCCCGCTTTAATGACAGGATCTCCGATTATAAGGATCTCTTCAGCCTTGCGCCGTTCCGGGAAGGACTCGGCGCCTCTCCGGCCAACGACCGCAATATGTGGATCAATGATATGACGCAGATTGCCGATACGATCAATTATGACGGCACTTCCTTTGTCAGGGCTTCCAACACGGAACCCGGCTTCTGGTATCAGAACACGTCGATCATGAGCGGGCTCTCCACCACCCAGTCCTTCTGGAGTGTGAACAGTCCTTATGTTCTGGATTACCTGGATTCTCTCGCTGTCTCGGATGTCAACAACAACGCCTGGCAGTTCACTTATCTCGACAATCGCGCGATCCTGAACCAGCTGGCTTCCGTGAGCTACCTCTACTGCCTGCATCCTGAGAAGCTCCCCACAGGCTACTCCGACGTCGCCCTGGATCCGGAGACCGCAAATTCTGTCTACAACAATACAAGCCCTCTCTCTCTGGGCTATACCTATGATAAGACGATCACCCGCGAGCAGTTTGACGCGCTCACGCCGGCGCAGAGACAGGAGATTCTCCTGACACATGCCGTGACGGAAACGCCCGGCGCGCTGCAGGACAACAGCCCGGCCGAGGTTCTCGTATCAGGCCTCGAAAGCCGGACGGTTCCCTATAAAGTCACCTGGAAGAGCGACAATCTCTCCCACCCGGACGATCAGACCTTTGTCGCTCTCGAAGGCGGCGCCCAGGTCGAGCTGACTTTTGAGCCCTGCACCTCCGGAGAGTGCTATCTCTATTTGAAGAACACGCAGTTCAAAGAGACCTACCTGTACGATCTCTACACGGGAAGCAGCGAATACGACCCGGAGGACCTGTATACTTCCGAAATGTATAACGACCTCTCCAGATTTGAGCAGTATCAGCTCTATCAGCGCAAAAAGACCGCTTTCCCCGCCAAAGATGTCAAGATCACCGCTGACTTCTGCAGCAATCAAAAAACAGTAACTACCAACGAGGTCAATTATATTCTTCCGGACGACGAGCAGTTTTACTCCGGCCGGCAGAACTTTCTCCTCAATTCCTACACGATTGACGGCAAAGTGGATTCCATCGTGCTGACCTTCCCCATCAGGGGCGTGTACCGCTTTGATGAGGTCTCGATCATCTCCGAGCCGCTGACCACCTACAAGGCCAAAACAGCGCTGCTTGCAGCAGAGTCTCTGGAAAATGTGCAGATCCATCAGAACAAGAGCAGCTTCGTCTCCACCGGCGTCACCGGCGAAATCACCGTTTCTGAAAGCAAGCTCCTGTGCCTGACCATTCCCTACTCAGAGGGATGGAAAGCCTATGTTGACGGCTCCCCGGCTGTCCTCGAAAATGTCAACCTGATGTTCAGCGGCCTGATGCTCACGCCCGGACACCACACCATCGAGCTGCACTACGAGACACCCGGCCTTCTCTACGGCCTGTGCCTGTCGGCAGCCGGCCTGCTTCTCTTCACATTCTGGATGATCCTGTCGCACCGCTCGGGTAAGCGGCGCAGAACGGAAAGTGAGGATGAAGGGGGTTCGGTGGATGAGGTTCCTGTAATGGAGGGCGACGATACGGCGCCTGCGGCGACGGACGACGAGCCTGTGGCGGCGGGCGACCAGCCTGCGGCGGTTGGCGATGAGCCGGCGCCTACGGCAACGGACGACAGTAATAATAGTTCTGAAGATGTGGCTATACCTGAGGAGGACAATAGCGTAAATCAAGGTTGAACACATTGTGCGTTGGATCACCTGCACACTTTTTTCCTGCCTGGCCCCCATGTACTTTCAGGCTTGTTCCGGAAACTTACATGATTCCTAACAATTCATGGCAGAGTTGGACTATAGACATGGCTTCTGACTGGCCGGCCTCCATTTTCGCAGCTTTGGCTGCCCGGAAATGGGGGCCGGCTTATTATATATCTTGCTTTTGGTCCAACTTGACATTGATTTGCCTTGATTTCCTTCTTATATGCCGGCAATAAGAAAAACCGGTGGGGGCCATGGAAGAAAAAAGTCTCCAAATGATCCAACACACTCCGGCATCTGGCGAGACTGACGCCGAAGTGGTTCCCGAGCACTCTCCATAAACACTTCAGCGTCACAACGACCTGAATTCACACAAAATGACGCCGGAGTGGTTCCGGAGCACCCTCCACAACCACTTCGGCGTCACAATTCACAATAGTTTTTAAAAACGGAACTCAATCCTCAATAATTCTTGTCGCCCACACAGCATCTCTGTCACTGAGCTCTTTCGTGATGATCCCGTACTGACTGCTGTAGGCCTCGACCGTCTTTCCGTCTCCCGCATACATGGCCACGTGGTACACATAGCCGTTCCTTGCGAAGAAGATCAGGTCGCCCGGCGCCGCGTCGCTCACAGGAATCTGTGTGCCGACTGTCGACTGCGCCGCTGCCACTCTCGGGAGCTTGTATCCAAACAGGGAGTACAGCGTCTGCACAAATCCCGAGCAGTCAGCCCCGTGTGTCAGGCTGGTGCCTCCCCAGACATAGGGATTTCCTACGCAGGAAAGTGCCTTGTCCAGGATCTTCTCGCGGACTTCATTGTATTTGGTCCCTTCTTTGACAGATGCCAAAGAATAGTAAGTCGCTCTGTTTTCTGAAGGCTCAATCTTCTCTGCGGCAAGCGAGAATGAAGATTCGCCTTCTTCATCGACCTGTGCCTGCACAGCTCCGCTCCTGTCCAGGTCGGAGGAACGGACAAATCCTCTGACGTCTCCGGATTCCACAAAGAGCCATCCTTCGCCTGCGTCCTCGATCACATAGACCAGGTCGCCCTCCTCAAGGACGCCCGTGACACGGGCTTCCCCGCTGCGATCTTCCAGAATGTCTGTCTCCGCTTTGGCCTTGGCCGCCTGCGCGTCGATCACTGTGTCCTGTGTCGTGATCCTGCGGAACACAAAAGCATCATTTTCGTAATAAGGGACCGTGTCCTGCGCCGTGAAGAAATAGGCTTCTCTGGAAAGTCCTTCGGGAAGCATTGCCGAAATGCGCTCCGCCTGCTTCTCGAGGTATTCCATGATCTCATCTGCATCCTCTCCGCGGATCAGATCCTCTTCGTGAACGAATCCGCGGACACTTCCGGATTCCACATAGATCCAGCCGCCGTCTTCTTCCTCAAGTTCGTATAAAATGCCGTTTTTGGCAATGGTTCCTACGACTTTCGCGTCGTCGCTCTGTTCCTCAAGAATATCCAGGCCGCGGGCGCTGAACGCGAGGACCTTGTCAACCTTCGTAAAGCGAAAATCCCTGCGGATCTTGGGCATATCTGTCACAATATGCTGCCGCGCGATCAGGTCCTCGTTGGAGCCCTCGTGCTGCTCCGCTTCCTCATAGCCCTCCGGCTTATCCTCTTCTTTCACCTTGGTCGGAACAAGCGCCGTTGTCGCTGCCGCCGCAGCGTCCGTCATGCCTGTATTTCCTTCCGGCGCGGCCGCTTCGGCTGTCGCTCCCTGCCCGGTGCTGCTGTACGCCTCCTCACCGGTACTGCTGTACGCCGCCTCGCCGGTACTGCCATACGTCTCATCGACCGTGCTGCCCGTATTGCCGGTACTGCCGCTTCCTGTAGATCCGGATCCGCTCTCGCCTTCCCCGCCGTCATCTGTCTGGGCGGGGGCGCCTGCTCCTCCTGTCCCGGAGTTTTCTCCGTCGTCTCCTCCGTCGGGCCCGGGCTCCGGTTCGGGCTCAGGCTCCGGCTCCGGCTCGGGCTCCGGCTCAGGCTCGGGTTCAGGCTCAGGCTCGGGTTCCGGCTCCTCCGGAGCCGCCTGCTCATATCCGGCGGTATTTCCATCGCCCGCCTCTCCTGCTGCCGCTGCCAGGGAAGAAGCCGATACGGCGCCTGACATAACAACGAATGACAGGATAAATACTTTCAATCGCTTTAATAATTCTCTCTTTTTCACACTGCCTCCGGTTTCCTATAGGAACGATGTCTGTCAAGACAGATTCATCGTCTACACCCGGTCGGGATGCCTTCTCCCGCCCGGACTGATTACTGGACTGATTAATGGACTGATTACTGGACCGATTACAGATTTATTGCCGTATGACACTGTTTTGTCATATAGCTTTCATAATTATAGCACTATCTTCGCAAATTTACAAACAGCGCAGCCCGGGAGCTTCCGCAGGAGGCAGGAAAGCCTCCTGTCCCGGCTTTTTCAGACCTTTAAGAACCGCAGTTTTGAGGTATAAAATCCATTCGATTCCTCGACAATGTACTCGCCGTCCATCTCCTCCATCAATCTTTTGACAATGCGGATACCGAAACCCGTGCTGTCCGGTTTTCCATCTTCAAAGACCCTGACCGCATTTACGAACCGGATTTCCACGTAGTCCTTAAGCTCCTTACAGCATATGAGCACCTCTGCGTCTCTGCGCGCATACTTGGTGATATTGCTGAGGATATTGCTGAATACTCTGCTGACTCCTTCTCTCTGGATCACAACGGTGTTGTTGCCGTAATTGACATCGGACCGCACGTGGAAGCCCTCTCCTTCCAGATAGGTCAAAATGTCTCCCAGATAACCGCTCAGTACATCATAAGCAGGAACAGCCTGCTTCTTTTTCGTGAAGTAGCCTTTCATTGTCACATAATCGAAATTCTGGTCCATAAGATTTTTGAGCCGCACGGATTTTTCCCGGGCTTTGGCCAGATACTCCTCCGCCTGCGGCTGCTTTCCCCGAATCTCCCCCTCTGCAAAGTCCAGATACATGATCAGTGAGGTGAGCGGCGTTCTGAGATCATGGGCGATCTCCGCCGCCATCCGGCGATTGTTCCTTTCGAGCCTTTCGATCGTCGAGAGCTGCGTCTGCATGCTCTTTCGAAACTCATCCACATTCTCCGCAAGTGTTGTGATCTCGCTGCTCCCCTTGATCGTGATCTCCCTGCTGAGGTCGCCGCCCTCAAGGGCCTGAATCTCTTCATTGATCAGGTGGATGTAGTCCACTTCCCTGCGCAGCCCTATGACAACGATGCCGTAGAACAGCAGCAAAGCCATCATCGCTTCAATGAAAATCATTTTGCCGTGGAGACCGCGATACTTATAAAGCAGGACATCAGCTTCCACATCAGCAAACCGGACCTTTACCGCCAATTCCTTGTCCCGGCCTGTCTCTACGATCGTATAATCCCTTTTAGTCATATCAAAAACAGAGCTGAATACAAGCTGCTCGTCCGCGAACACCTCCATATCCATCTCTCCGATCTTTCTGCACCAGTGCATGAGCGCTTCGCTGTTCGTGGTCTCCACATCGTTTTCCCGAATATACTGGTTCAGTCTCTCGATGACTCTTTCGTCAACCCCGCGCATAGTCTGCCTGTGCACTGCGACTCTTCCGATATGGTAACATAATATAAAGAAGCTCACTGCCGCCACCAATGCCAGTGTGATCAGTACTGTGAGCTTCTTTTTAATCGTCCATCTATTCACTTACAAACCTATACCCTCTCCCCCATTCCGTGCGTATGTAAGACGGATGCCTGGGGTCGTCCTCGATCGCCATCCGCAGTCTTCGGATGTGGACCATGACCGTGTTATTGGCGTCGTAAAAATAGGGCTTCTCCCAAACGCTTTCATATATATTCTGGATGGAAAAGATCTTGTTCTGATACCGGATAAGGAGTTTAAAGATCTTGTATTCAATATCCGTCATGGTGACTGCTTTCCCGTCCTTGAATACTTCATTAAATTCCCTGCCGACCCGGAAACGCCCCGCCTCCAGATACTGCTCGTCAGGCTGTATCTCTTCTTTGCCCCTATATTTCTCATAGCGGCGAAGGAGCGCCCTGATCCTGGCCATGAGCTCTTCCTGGAAGAAAGGCTTGACCAGATAGTCGTCTCCGCCCGCTTCAAAGCCCGCCGTCTTCTCGTGAACGCTTCCCTTTGCCGTCAGAAACAGTACCGGCGCAAGGGAGACCTTGCGGATCCTCCGGCAGACTTCATAACCGTCCAGATCCGGCAGCATTACATCCAATATGATCAGGTCCGGATTCCTGGCGATCTCTTCCAGCGCTTCCTCTCCCGTCGCTGCTTGCAGTGTCTTAAATCCCTCTCTTCCAAGCAAAATAGTGACAACTTCCCGAATATCCTGATCGTCCTCTACAATTAAAATCGTATCCTTCATAGACGCCCCTTAAGACTCTCTGAATTCTGAAATCAGTGTAAGTATTCACCCCGCGGGTGCTGAATACTTACAAATTCGCTTAGTCTATTATACCTTATCCCTCAAATGAATTCCACCCGTGCGAAAAGGGATGCTGAACGATCTGCCCAACACCCCTTTTCAGTGGTTCTTGTCCAATGGATTGTACCTCCTGTTTTAAAATTTAGTACTCTTGGAAAATATTCAGTTGTACTTTGGACCGTACCTCCTTTGGATTTATTTGATAATTTAATTATACTCATTCGGGCCTAATTGTCAATTAATATAATGTATATTTTTAAATTGTCTGTATTTTCAGTATTTTAAAGCCAATTCCCTGTATATTGGCAATTATTCAGTCCCCCGAATGCGAAGCATTTGGGACGTAGGCTGCAGAATAGTTACTTCTGGTCAAAAAAGAAACGGGGAGAACGACTCTGCGTTCTCCCCTCTCTGATTTTCCTTATCTCTTATTGCTGCGTCTCCAGATGTGCATCTTCTCCGCCTCCGCGATCAGTTCATCCCTGAACTGCGGATGCGCGATGTTGATCAGGTCCTCCGCTCTCTGCCAGGTCGTGCGGCCCTTCATCATGGCAATGCCGTACTCCGTGACGATATACATGGAGTTGGCACGGGTATCCGTCACGATACTGCCGTTTGCCAGCGTGGGACGGATGCGGCTGACCAGGTTCCCCTGCTTGTCCTTGAAAGTGGAGGACATGCAGATGAAGGACTTGCCGCCCTTGGAGGCATACGCGCCGATGACGAAGTCGAGCTGTCCGCCGGCGCCGGAGATGTTCTTGGTGCCCGCGCTCTCCGCGTTGATCTGTCCGAACAGGTCGCAGTCCACCGCGTTGTTGATGGAGATGAAGTTGTCCAGCGCGCCGATCTGCTTCACATTGTTGACGTAGTCAACGGAAGCGCTCATGCACTCCGGATTGCCGTCCAGGTAGTCGTACATCTTCTTAGTACCTGCTCCGAACGCATAGGTCTGCAGGCCTCTGTTGATGTTCTTGTGCGCGCCGGTGATCTTGCCGGCTTCCGCCATATCCACGAAAGCGTCCACGTACATCTCTGTGTGGATGCCCAGGTCCTTGAGGTCAGACTCCGCGATCATCTTGCCGATGGCGTTGGGCATGCCGCCGATGCCGAGCTGCAGGCATGCACCGTTGGGGATCCGTTCCACGACCAGCTGCGCGACAGCCTTATCCACGTCCGTGCCGGGCTTGGCCGGAGGCATCGCGTCGATCGGAGCGTTGTCGCCTTCGACGATCATGTCGACGTCGCTGATATGCACATAGGCGCTTCTGTCGCCCATGCAGATAGGCATGCTCGTGTTGACTTCCACGATGACCTTCTTCGCCATCTGCACAACCGCATAGGTGTGGCTGGCGCTGGGTCCCAGGTTAAAGTATCCGTGCCTGTCCATAGGTCCGACCTGCATGATCGCCACGTCCAGCGGATCCTCTCTGTCCAGATAATAGCGGGGAAGCTCGGAATACTTGAGCGGTCCGTAGAAGCTGAGCCCTGTGGTCGCGGCCTTTCTCTCGACGCCGTTCATGTGCCAGCTGTTCCAGATGAAATGCTCCTGGGGATTCTCTATTTTGAAAATTTCCGGCTCATGCATCAGGATACCGCCGTAAATCTTCACGTCGTGCATCTCGGGCATTCTCTTTGCGAGCTCTCTGTCGACCGCGACGTTCGTGGTCGCGCACCAGCCGTAATCTACCCAGTCGCCGTCCTGGATCACCGCTGCCGCCTGCGCAGCCGTTACCAGCTTCTGTTTATACTCTTGTTCGTAACCCATTTTTAACTCCTCCCATCCTTGATAGTGTTTACAGCCCGCACGCGGCATAGCGGTTCGCGGTGCGAGCCTTTCATTCGGGCGCAGTTTTCTCTCTACTTCCGCGCCAAAATATCGTATAGTGGTATTATACATCAACAGCCGCACTAAATCACCTAAGAATGGTGTTGACAGATGCGGATAGGTTGTGTAAAATCTATTTGTAAGCAATTAAAGAACGCATTTTGATTCCGTTTCAAGTAAATTATATTTCAAGCTAAAATATAGAAAGGAGACACTTATGGTTTACAAGTTTGATGAGAGCAATTTTGACGCAGAGGTCCTTCAGAGTGACATCCCCGTATTCGTAGATTTCTACGCAGACTGGTGCGGTCCCTGCAAGATGATGAGCCCCGTGATCGACAAGCTCGCTGAGGAATATGAAGGAAAGATCAAGGTCGGCAAGGTCAACGTCGACGAGAACGGCGATCTCGCAGTCAAGTACGGCATCATGAGCATCCCCAACATGGTTTTCTTCAAGAACGGCGAAGTCGCAGACCGCGTTGTCGGCGCGATCCCCAAGCCCGCCATGAAGGAGAAATTCGAGAAGAACGTATAAACCCGGACGGATTGACCGGCAGAAACGATTACAGGTAATTAAAGAGCACACGGTCCGCGCCGTGTGCTCTATTTCACCAAAAGCATCAGGAGGAACCTCATGTACGATCTGATCATCATCGGAGCCGGCCCCGCCGGCCTTGCAGCCGGAATCTATGCCTCCAGGGCAAGACTTAACGCTGTTATCATCGAGCAGAACTATGTAAACGGAGGCCAGATCATCGATACCTACGAGATCGATAACTATCCGGGCCTTCCCGGCCTCTCCGGCATGGACCTCGCCGCGAAGATGGCGGAGCACGCCGAAAAGCTCGGCGTGGAAACAGTCAACGGTTTCGTCCAGAGCCTGGACCTGACCGGCCCTGTCAAAAAAGTGGTCACCGACGAGGGCACTTACGAAGCCAAGGCCGTCATCATCGCTTCCGGCGCCACCCACAGTAAGCTCGGCGCGGAAGGCGAGAATCAGTACGGCGGAATGGGCGTCTCCTACTGCGCGACTTGCGACGGCGCTTTCTACCGCGGCAAGGACGTCCTTGTGGTAGGCGGCGGCGATGTCGCTGTCGAGGACGCGATCTTCCTGGCCCGCGGCTGCAATAAAGTCTATGTCTGCCACCGCAGAGACGAGCTGCGCGCCGCCAAGGTCCTTCAGGAGAGACTCCTCTCTCTTCCCAACGTGGAAATGGTCTGGAATTCCAACCTCAAGTCCATCACGGGCGGCATGAAAGTCGAAAAGGCAACCGTCGTCAACAAACTGGACCAGAGCGAGCGCACGATCCCGGTCTCCGGCGTCTTTATCGCCGTGGGCATTCAGCCCCGCAGCGAATTCGCCAAAAATCTTGTCGCCATGGATGAAAAGGGCTACATCATCGCGGATGAGACCGGCGCCACCAGCGTTCCCGGCGTCTTCGCCGCCGGCGATGTCCGCACCAAGCAGCTCCGCCAGGTCGTAACGGCCGTGGCCGACGGCGCAAACGCCGTCACCAGCGTGGAGAAGTATCTGCTCACTTTATAATAGTTTTCAAACCATAAAAATACGGGGGTGTTGCGTCGCAACACCCCCTGTTTTAATGTCAGAGATTTTTATATCCTTACTCCTTCGGCCTTTCACTGCGATCCGACTTTTCTCTGCGATCCGGCAGATCTGACGGCCGGGCGCCGCTTCGCGGCTCAGCCTCTCTCCGCCTTGAATCCCTCCAGGATCTGCATGCCGGCAGAGCAGCCGATGCGGGTCGCGCCGGCTTCGATCATGGCCTTGCAGGTCTTCCAGTCGCGGATTCCGCCCGCCGCCTTGACTTCCACTTCATCGCCTACGGTCTGCTTCATGAGCGCCACATCCTCTACGGTCGCGCCGCCGGTTCCGAAGCCGGTAGAAGTCTTGATGAAGTCGGGCTTTGCCCTGAGCGATATTTTGGCAAGTTTCTCGATCTCGGACTTTTCAAGATAGCAGTTCTCGAAGATGACCTTGGTCAGAACGCCCGCCGCGCGGCAGATGTCCGCGATCGTCCTCATCTCGCGCTCGACATAGTCCCAGTTTCCGTCCTTGACGGCGGTAATATTGGTCACGTAGTCGATCTCATTCGCGCCCTGGGAGATGGCCATGAGAACTTCCGTGCACTTCTCCTCGATTGTGTTCTGTCCCAGAGGGAAGCTGATGCAGGGACCGACGTGCACATCGCTGCCCTTGAGAATTGAGGCCGCCAGAGAGGTGTGCAGCGGATTGATCGCTACCATCCTGAATCCGTACTCCTTGGCTTCCTCGCAGAGCTTCGTGATGTCCGCTGTTGACGCGAACGCCTTCAGGTTGGTGTGGTCAAACATAAAACATAAATCTTTTTCTGTAAGTTTCCCTATATCGATCATTTCGTATTCCTTTCCTCCGGGCGCATTCTGTGCGGACGGAATTTGTGTTCACTACCTTGAACTTCCAATGGGTTCATGAGATGATTTTACCAGATATAAGGAGGGTATTCCTATGGCAAATTATGATAAAAAAGTGCTCGATTGTTTTCTGAGGGATCAGCTTAAGCTTTTCCCCGAAAAAGTGGCTTATACTCCGGAAGAAGCCGACGAATTCCTTGACATGATGTTCGCCGTCGTCGTCAAGGGCAAGCGCGGCGTCCGCAAGTACTTCGAGGACGTCGGCGTCGACATGACCGGCGAAGATATCATGCAGGCCAGCGAGGTCTTTGATGTCGGAGACGGAAGGTATCTGATCGTGGAGGGCTGAGCGGCCCTCCGCGTTTTTTTCATGTATTCTGTCGCTCGCCCCCAGCGCTTCGTGTCTCCTGCTGCTCACCCCCGGCACTGCTGCCGGATCTTACTGTGCTCCGGTCTCAACCCCCGAACACTTCCTCCGCAAAATGCACCGTCGCCATAGCGTCCTTCGCGTAGCAGTCCGCATGGATCGCGTCCGCGTACTCCTGCGTCATCACGGCGCCGCCCACCACCACCTTGGTGTCGGGCTTTTTTTCGTGCAGAAGACGAATCGTTTCCTCCATACTGACGACGGTAGTCGTCATCAGAGCGCTGAGTCCCACCAGAGCGATGTTCTCTCTGATCGCCGCCTCCACAATGGCTTCCGGGGCGACGTCCTTGCCCAGGTCGATCACATCATATCCGTAATTCTCCAGCATTACCTTTACGATATTTTTGCCGATGTCATGGATATCGCCCTTGACCGTGGCCAGGATGATCCTGCCTTTTACTTCCTGGGACTGTCCCTGCAGGGACTCCTTCACCACTTCGAAGGCCGCCTTGGCAGCTTCCGCGCTCATGAGGAGCTGCGGCAGGAACACCGTTCCCTTCTCAAAACCTTTGCCCACCTGATCCAGCGCGGGGATCAGTTCCCCGTTGATCAGATCCAGTGCGGCCGTGTGCGCAAGTGCCTTTCTGGCCGCTTCTGCAGCGCTCTGCGCCATTCCCCGGACGACGCTCTCAGTGAGCCCCATGGCTGACGAAGAAGCGGCTGACGCCCTTCCTGCGCCCCCACCGGTCCTGTCGGTCGAAGCTGCGCCTGTTCCGCCGTATGCTGCACCGCCTACGCCGGTTCCGCCGGCCGCCGCGCTTCCCGCTGCCCCGTCAGCCGCTCCGGTCGTACCGCCCGGTGCGCCCGCTGCCTTCGCCGCCGGCACTCTGTCCTGCGTCCCCGCGTAGGCTTCGATGAAGCCCATACACTGAGGGTCCAGTCCCGCCAGCGCGAGGTAGGCTCTGTAGGACTCCATCATCTCCTCATTTCCGGGATTCATGATGGCCGCGGAGAGGCCGTTCTGCAGCGCCATGGTCAGGAAATGCGAGTTAATGAGCGCTCTTCTCGGAAGGCCGAAAGAAATATTCGACACCCCCAAAATAGTGTGCCCATGCAGCTCATCTCTGACCCTTCTGAGTGTCTCAAGCGTGACCACAGCCGATTTATTGTCCGAGGAGATCGTCATGGCGAGGCCGTCGATCACAATGTCCTCTCTGGGAACGCCGTACCGGTCCGCCGCCTCATAAATCCTTTTTGCGATCCTGATCCTTCCTTCCGCGTCAGACGGGATTCCATCCTCATCGAGGACCAGCGCCACCAGCACGCCGCCGTACTTGCGGACCAAAGGGAATACCGTCTCGATGCTCTCTTTTTTGCCGTTAACGGAGTTGACCATGGGCTTTCCGTTGTAGATGCGCATTCCTCTCTCGAGCGCCTCCGCATCGGTGGTATCGATCTGCAGGGGCAGGGCGAGAACACTCTGGAGCTTCTGCACCACGTTCGTCATCATTGCGGGCTCGTCGATCTCGGGGAGGCCGACATTCACATCCAGGATGTGCGCGCCGCTGTCCTCCTGGCGCAGCCCCTCGCGAAGAATGTACTCGATATCGCCGTCGCGCAGCGCCTGTTTGAATTTCTTCTTCCCGGTCGGATTGATGCGCTCGCCGATGATCACGGGCCGGGGGCCGATCTCCACGCACTGTGAGAAAGAGCTGACCACTGTCCTGCTCTTGCGCGTCTGCGCCTTAAAAGGGAGCTTTCTGACGCGCTCTGCCGTAAGGCGGATGTGCTCCGGGGTTGTGCCGCAGCATCCTCCGACCGCCTGAACGCCCATTTCCGCGATTTTTTCCATCCAGCCGGCGAATTCCTCGGGTCCCACGTTATAGACGGTCCTGCCGCCTTCCGTGCGGGGGAGCCCCGCATTGGGATTGACGATGACCGGCACGCTGCAGACCTCGGTAAGCCGCTTCACGATCGGAATCATCTGCTCCGGCCCGAGGCCGCAGTTGACGCCCAGCGCGTCCACCCGCAGGCCTTCCAGAAGCGCCACGGTGGAATCCACGCTGCCCCCGGTCAGAAGCTTCCCCTTCTCGTCAAAAGTGACCGTAATGCAGACCGGCAGGTCGCAGTTCTCTTTGGCCGCCAGCACAGCCGCCTTGGCCTCATAGCTGTCCGACATGGTCTCGATCAGGACCAGATCCGCCCCGGCCCTGCTGCCGTAGCGCACGACCTCTCCGAACAACTCCACTGCCTTCTCAAAAGGCAGATCCCCCAGGGGTTCGAGAAGCTTTCCCGTGGGCCCTATATCCAGCGCCACATAGGCGTCTTCCCGACCGGCCCTGCGCCTGGCTTCTTTGGCGTTCTCCACCGCAGCCGTCACGATCTCCTCCAGGTTATCGGGAAATTTGAGCGCGTTGGCGCCAAATGTATTCGTGTTGAAAATATCGCACCCGGCACGCAGATATCCGCAGTGCAGGTCGATGATATCCTTCGGTCTTTTGAGATTCCAGGTCTCGGGCAGTTCTCCGCCCTTTAGTCCTTTGGACTGAAGGATCGATCCGGTTCCTCCGTCAAAGACCAGCCATTCTCTTCCAAGGCGTTCGCGCAAATCTTTTTTCATTTTTTTTGCTCTTTTCTGAATCATTTTTATCGGGATTATAGTTCCAAATGTGCGTCGCGCGGGTGGCAAATCAATAATGTAGTTCCAAATGTGTGTCGCGCGGGCGTCAAATCAATAACGATCATCCTTGTCGGCATAGGGACAGTTCTCTGCGGCCGCGCAGTTTGCGCATTTTCCGGCGGCAGAGTTTGCGGGCTTCTGACTGGCCACCTCCAAACTTGCAGCGCCCGGCAAAACGCCGATCAATGCCGTCACCGACTTACTGGGTATCATTAAATAGGACTCGGTGAGACTCACGCCGATTTCCTTCGGCATGTTAAGGATCATGCTGATTTGCTTCTGTATTGACAGAGGAAGATCTCCGTAGCCCGGCGAGAATCTCGGTCTTGTGCAAAAGCCTTCTTTGGCCGCCTCTGTCCTGATTCTCTCGTTAATCTCATCGCACCAGGCTTCCGTCATCGCTGCGGCGGCTGCCTGAAAAATAATTGCACGGCTCATTTTCCCAACGCTTGCCCGTCGCACAAGCCTGTCCGGCCCCGGCCCTAATGTGACGGCCATGATATAGACTCCCGTGCACCCTTTCAGATTCCGAGCCAAATCTCTGCTTTCAGTCTCCAGCCCGCCAAACGAGAGAATACTCCGGCCATCCTCTTCTTTCTGCAGCAGGTCGAATCGGTCATACACAAATCTGGGCGTGATCACATTCTCCAGTTCTTCAATACACTGCTCGATCTCGCTCATCATGTTTTCATCCGGTGTGACCCCGTGATACCCCAGATAACGGGTGATCTCTCTAAGGTCCGGCCTTAGTACCATCTCGACCTCCTTTGCGGCGTATGTGCCTCTTATTGTTCACTTATCTTCTTTATGCTGAATATCTTATCGAATCGCCGCATCCTTCGCAAGACACTAAGAAGACTTCCTTACCCCCCCCGACCTTCCTTGGGGGTAACTGTGGCATGAGAACAGCAGTTTCATCTGGCAACGGAGTGCGTTGGACTATTTGCATGTCTTTTTCTTTCTTGGCCCCCATCAGTTTTTTTGATTGGCGGCATATAATGAAGAAATCAAGGTAAATGCATAGTGAGTTGGATTATAATCAAGAATTCTTTCTTGCCGGCCTCCATACCAGGCAGTTATCACTGCACTGTATGGGGGCCAGCTCCATTATAATGAGCCTTATAATCCAACTTGCCCGGAAAATAGGCTGATATTTACAAATTATTAGTTTCTTGCTTGTTTTCCATGGGGGCAGGTTGATCCAGTCCCCTTCAAATAATCCAACCGTCAGCTGCCGGGTGGAAGTGACGCTCAAATGGTCGCCGAGCCCCCTCCGCAACCACTCCGCCGTCACTTTCCCCGCACAAGCTTCTTTCTGACGCCCAAGTGGTTGTCGAATACCCGCCGCAACCATTCAACCGCCACTTATCGCAGAAAATTTGACCCCACACGAAAATGGCAGTATAGTTAAACTCTGCAAAGGAGGTAACTGCCTATGTCTGAGAATAACGGACTGAAGGATCCGGCTTCTTCGCCTCAGAAGCCGCCTGTAAAACTGAATATAAAGAACATTCTGATCATAGCCGCGATCGTCGTTGCCGTCGCTTTGATCTTTGTGTTCGGTATCAATAGATGGAGAATTGATTTCAGGCTTACCGGAGAAGACTCCGTGACAAATGAGTGCGGTGAGCCCTACAAGGACCAGGGCGCCGAAGCGGAAGTGACCGGATCGATCCTGCGTTTTGTCCATCACCCGATTTCCGTCACGGTCTCCACCGAAAGAGTCAATATTCACGAACCGGGAACCTACACTGTCACCTATACAGCCAAGTTCCTGTGGCTGAAAGCAACAGAGACGAGAAGCGTAGTCATCGTCGACACTACGCCCCCTGTGATCGAACTCGCGCACATAGATGATTACTACACACTCCCGCATCACCCGTATAAGGAAGAAGGTTATACGGCTGTCGATAACCACGACGGCGATATCACGAGCAAGGTCAAGAGCGAGGAGCGCGACGGCGTCGTCTACTACTCCGTAGCGGACCAGTACGGCAACACCGCCACCGCTGAGCGCGAGATCTTCTACGACGACAGAAATGCCCCTGTTTTCCACTTTGAAAACGGCGAAGAAGGATTCCTCTTCCAGGGAGAGACCTGGAAAGACGCCGTCACCGCCGAGGATGACGCGGACGGAGATGTCACTGCCAAAGTCACATCCAGCGGCACCGTGGACACCAATAAAGTCGGCACCTACACGATCACCTACACCGTTTCCGACGAGTGGGGAAACATGGCGACCAAGGAGCGCTTTGTCACGGTTAAGAGAAGGCCCATCAGTGCGGATGAAGCGGCCGCAGCCGCCGTGATCGACCCCGAAGCCGAAGCCAAGGCAAAAGCCGAAGCCGCAAAGGGAAACAGCAGCGCGCAGACCACTCCCGAAAAGACGAAAGAGCCTGCCAAAGCGGATCCCGATAAGATCATCTACCTGACGTTCGACGACGGGCCGGGGCAGTATACACAGGAGCTTCTCGATATTTTGGCAAAACATAAAGTCCATGCCACTTTCTTCGTAACCGCCGCTTACAAGGACTATCAGGACCTGATCGGCGCGGAATACGAAGCCGGCCACACGGTCGCCGTTCACACGGCAACTCACGAATACAGCGATATCTATGCCAGCCCCGAGGCCTACTGGGAAGATTTCAACGAGATGCAGGACATCATTCAGGCCCAGACAGGGTGTCGCACAGACCTCTTCCGCTTCCCGGGCGGCAGCTCCAACACGATCAGCGCCGACTACTGTGAGGGGATCATGTCCACGCTGGCCAAGCAGTCCGCGGAAAAAGGCTACGTCTACGTGGACTGGAACGTCACCAGCGGCGACGCCGGCGACACCACAGACGGAAACGTCATGTACGAGAACATGATGAACGGAATCCACACCTATCACAATTCCTTCATCCTGTGCCACGACATCAAGGACTTCACCGTTCAGATGATGGACCGCTTCATCACGGATGCCCTGAAAGAGGGATACACCTTCCTGCCGATTTCCAGCGAGACGCTGACCTGCCATCACGGCATCAACAACTGATTTCTTCAGGAATTGCGGCGCAGCCGGTACGCGGCACTACCCGCACGCCGCGCAGCCTAAACGCCGCACGCACGCGGCACGAGCGGCTCGCGCAGCGAGCCTCAAACTACGATTATGATAAAGAAACCCCAAGACCAAAAACCTGGTCTTGGGGTAATTTTTTGCTCTGTATTCATCGCGGCCCATGCCGGCCCGATTCCTTATTTCTTCAGCTCCTGCAGGAAGTCATCCGCCCCGAGCAGCGCGATCTTGCTCGGATCCAGCGCTTTCTTCCTTTCATACATAATGCTGATCGCGTCGTTATACCCTGTCTCTGATACGATCGATCCTTCCCACCTATACGTGTATTCCGGCTTGTGCGCTTTCGTGTAAGCCGTCACCGCGGCGTCCATCGTGCCGTACAGGCCGCTCTGGTAAACCGTGAGACCGTTTCCGGCATAGGCGTAGATCGCTTCCGTGAACAGATTGCCGGTTCCGCTCTTGCTGTACAAAAGATTCCCTTTGTTGCGGTAGGAGAAAGTATCGCTGACTTTTGTCTCTTCCAGAACGCCGTCATTATAGAAGACTATTTTGGCGCCTTTGCAAGGGGCGGTCCCCATCTCGAGGAGCTCGGGAAATCTGTCGTCGTTGACATAGATGAGTGCGAATTTATTGTAAGAATCCGGGTCCGCCTCCGCGACTTCCGCCGCAAAGGCTTCCATGCGGCCCGTAAAGACCTCCCTGTCACTGCCTGCCTTGAGGAAATGCGCGATCCCCGAGAGTGACATGACCGAAATACCCGCGTTGCACTTTGCCGTCGCGTCCCGATCGAGCTGCACGTTCCCGTCGCCGTCAAATCTGTAGATCCTGGCCTCGAGTCCGTCCGAACGGCCGCTTCCTTCTTTTCCGATCCGGTAGCGGCAGATCGCGACGATCTCCCCCCCGCCGTCTCCGTCATAGTCGGCCAGATCGACCGCCTGAACATCCTCAAATTCCATATCCGCGCGGATGTTGCTGCCGGTCATTCCCGGCAGATGACACAGCACGTCTCCGTCTCTGACAAAGCTGAAGGTGACATCGGCGTACTGGCTCGCGCCGGAATCCGGCTTGTAGGCGCAGAACTTCACCTCGCCCAGGCTCTCCGTCTCAAACTCGCAGTAAGGCCGGAGGAGAAGTCCGTTCTCCATCCACAGGCGGTTAGCGCAGAATCTGTAGCTGTCGCCGTTCTTTTTGAGAATCGCCTCGTATACGGGAATGTGCCAGCCGTCCAGGTCCGCCGCTCCTCGTTGGACTCTGTAATGCACTCTGTAGAAATCTCCCTGCGCCGCCGCGTCTGTCACCTCAAATCTGCAGATGTTGGTCTCCTCGTCGCCGTGGCACAGATAGTAGGCGTCATAATCCTCCAGATAGACCCAGTCAGGCTGATGGCTGAGGTCCTCCATGGAGACGCCGGCTCTGTACTGAAGATAGTCATTGACCTGGGTGGCGCCCAGCCTGAAGAGATTCGGGGCCTCCTCTTCGCCCGTCTTCTCCAGATAAGCCTCTCTCTCCTCATCCGCGGGCACTCTCAGTTCCAGCCCGGCGCCCGCAAAGAAGACCTGGTCAGCGTCCAAGTCCTGCGGCTTCTCATAAATCGAGAGCAGAAAGCCGTAGTTTCCTACCTCGTTGATAAACTTCTGTAACTCCCCGCATTCTTCCGCCGACAGAGTTCTTGCTTTAGGAGGATTTCCTTCATTCTCTGACGCCGATGAGATCTCGGAGACCGTGACCGTCGCCGGCGTTGCTTCCTCGGAAGAAATCTCGCCTGTCGTCTGCGCGTCCTCCGCAGTCTCACCTTCAGGCAAAGCAAAAGCACCGGTAACGTCTGTGACGCCCCCCGGAGCTTCCTCCTGCGCACACCCCGCCATAATCAGAATTATTACTAACATGCATGGGATAAGGACTCTCAGTCCTTTTTTATTACGCATATTTCTGTATCCTCTCCACATTCCCCCCGGAACTGGTTATAAGGACATTATAGCAGACTCTTCCTCCTCTGTCAGCCTGCGATATGCTCCGGTCTCCAAGCTCCCATCCAGCGAGAGCGGCCCCATGGACAGCCTTTTCAGGTACAGGACCTCCCTGCCCACCGCCGCGAACATCCTCTTGATCTGGTGAAATTTCCCCTCCCGGATCGTCACTCTCACTTCGTCTGCCGCCTCGAGGATCTCCAGAGCGGCCGGCAGCGCTGTCAGCGTCTCGTCCACTCTGAGCCCTTCCGCGAACAGCTTCTGCTCCTTCTCCCCGACCGGCCCGTCCAATCTGGCAAAATAGACCTTGTCCACATGTCTTTTCGGAGACAGAAGGCGGTGCGCCAGCTCTCCGTCATTGGTGATCAGGAGCAGACCCTCCGTATCCTTGTCAAGCCTTCCCACGGGAAAGAGACCTTTTCGCTGCCTCTCATCGATCAGGTCCAGCACGGTCCGCTGCGAGGGATCCTCCGTCGCGCTGATCACGCCGGCCGGCTTATTCATCAGGTAGTAGACATACTGCTCATAGGCGATCCTGACGCCGTCCAGGCAGATCTCGTCTGTCTCCTCCGCAGGCACAGCGCCTCCGGTTTCCTTCTTCTTAATACTTTCCGGCACTCTCACGTGCAGGGCAGGGTCCGCCGCTTTTTCTCCGTTAACAGTGACGCGCCCGGCGCGGATCGCTTTTTTGATCTCGCTCCGGGTGCCTGCTCCCATCTGTGCCAGGTATTTGTCCAGTCTCAATATGCCCTCCTTCCGGGAGCAATCCGTAAACCCAAAGCCCGGCGCCCGGAATTCCTTCCGGGCAGCCGCCGCGCCGTGCGGTCAGATCTTAAACCGATAGCCTACTCCCCAGATCGTCTCAATGTACTGGGGCTTGGAAGTGTTCACCTCGATCTTCTCGCGGATCTTCTTGATGTGAACCGTCACCGTGGCGATGTCGCCGACGCTCTCCATATTCCATATTTTGGCAAAGAGTTCTTCCTTGCTGAATACGTGGTTGGGATTTTCAGCAAGGAACGTAAGGAGATCGAACTCCTTGGTGGTGAAATTCTTCTCCTCGCCATTGATCCACACTCTTCTCGCTGTCTTGTCGATCTTGAGGCCGCGGATCTCGATGATGTCATTGGCCTTCTGGCCGGCGCCGACCAGTCTCTCATAGCGGGCCATATGCGCCTTTACGCGCGCCACCAGCTCGCTGGGGCTGAAAGGCTTTGTGATATAGTCATCCGCTCCCAGGCCCAGGCCGCGGATCTTGTCGATGTCGTCCTTCTTCGCGGACACCATGAGGATGGGCACATTCTTCTCCTCGCGGATCTTCTTGCAGACCTCGAAGCCGTCCATGCCGGGCAGCATCAGATCCAGGATGACCAGGTCAAAATCCTCCTTGAGCGCGGTCTGCAGGCCCTTGTCTCCCCTTGTCTCTATTTCGACGTCGAAGCCGCTCAGCTCCAGATAGTCCTTTTCCAGATCGGCAATGGCCACTTCGTCTTCTATGATCAGGATCTTACTCATTCTTTATTACCTCCATAATTCAGGGTTCACGGCGCAGCCGATGCGCCGGCCTCCGATAACAGTCAGCTTTCTCCCTCCACGTAATCGTCCATGTCGGAAGTCTCATGGAATTTGCGGATCACGAAATGCACGCAGGTTCCTTCCCCTTCCCGGCTCGTGGCCCAGACATAGCCGCCGTGGTCCTCTATTACCTTTCTCACAATGGACAGGCCGATACCGCTGCCGCCCTGGGCGCTGTTCCGAGACTCATCCGTCCTGTAAAACCTGTCGAAAATATTCGGCAGGTCCTTCGCGGCGATTCCCTTGCCGTTATCCTCGATCTCGACTCTCACGGAATCCTGTTCGTCGAGTATCCGGATATCGATTCGGCCCTCTTCTTTGTCCATATATTTTACACTATTTCCGACGATATTGTTGATCACTTTTTTGAGCTGCTCGGGATCTGCGACGATCATCGTGTCCGGCGATACCATGTTGGAATAGTTGAGCGTGATCCCGCGGGATTCCATGTCCATTCCTATTTCTTCCACACAGTCGCCAAAATAGTCCGCCACGTTGATCTTGTGGAAATTATAGGGGATCTTGTCGTTGTCGATCTGGGAATACAGCGTCAGCTCGTTGATCAGCGTATTCATGTCGTTGGCTTTGTTGTAGATCGTGCGGATGTATCTCTCCCGCTTCTCCGGCGTGTTGGCCACGCCGTCCATAAGCCCTTCCACATACCCCTTGATGGAGGTGATCGGCGTCTTGAGGTCGTGAGAGATGTTGGTGATCAGCTCCCGCTGCTGGCGCTCCCTCTCCAGTTTCTCTTCGGCGGACTCCTTGAGCCGCAGTCTCATCTCCTCGTAGTTCTTGTAGAGGTTTCCGATTTCCCCCTGCTCGGAGGTCTGCAGGCGATAGTCCAGGTTGCCGTCGCGAATGTTGTTCATCGCTATATTGAGCTTGTTGATGGGGTCAAAGAAATTCCCCTCCAGCCATCTGGTCAGCAGGATCGCCGTAAACAGCAGGATCACCACCATGGAGGTGAACATTCCGCCCAGGAACTTTCTCGAGACCAGCGATACCGCCCTCGTTATGATGAAAATACTGCCTTCCGATCCGTCTTCAAAAGTAAAATCGAGCTGTTTGACCATCTTGGCCATGCTGTCGATGTAGTAGCCCGTCCCCTCGTTCTGGTGCGCGTGGCTGTAGGCGGGCAGTACCTGGAAGTCACTCGCCGCCGCCTCCTCGTTGCCCGTATAATAGAGGTCCTTCCCCTTCCTGACAATGATATAGGAATTGCTCACGCTCACGCGCTCGGAGAGGGACTGCAGATATCCCGGGTCCTCGACGATCGCGGGGTTTGCCTCTATTTCGGACTGGATCTGGTCATAGGTCCGGTCCAAAAGAGCGCTGTACTGCCGGTAGTCGTCCGTCAGGGACGCGTAATCCAGATATTCGTACGCGCTGTCGCCGCTGCCCTCGCGCGCCATGACATTTCCGATCACAATGAAGGAAATCATGAACAAAAGCGTAGGCAACACCAGCACCATAGTAAAAGCTATGATCAGTCTCTGCCTGAAAGTCATAGTTACCCCCCTAAAATCAAGGCTCGCGACGCGAGCCGCTGCTCTCGGTTTTAAAGCGATCTCACCAGATGTTCTACGATCGCGGCGCAGTGCTCCGCCGCCTCGGCCTCGAAAATATCGTAGGCCATCTGCACGCTCTCATCCGCCTTGTCGGAGATCGCGCGCACGATCACAAACGGAACGCCGTTTATGTAGGCCGCCTGGGCGATCGCCGCGCCTTCCATCTCTGTGCAGAGCGCGCCGGACATCTCTTTGATCCACACTTTTTTGGCCTTGTCGCAGATGAACTGGTCTCCGCTGGCCACGCGTCCCTCAAAGACGCCGATCTCCGGGGCCGCCTCCCTGCACGCTTTTACAGCCGCTACGCGCATGTTCGCATCAGCCGGGAACGCGAGCACATCCATCTGCGGCACCTGGCCCGCCGTATATCCCAGGCCGGTCACATCCATGTCGTGGTACATGGCGTCGATGGAGACCACGACGTCGCCGATATTGATCTCCTCCTCCAGGGAGCCCGCAATGCCGGTGTTGATCACATGCGTGACGCCGAACAGATCGCACAGGATCTGCACGCAGAGACCGGCGTTGACTTTGCCGATGCCGCAGCGGACGACGACCGCTTCCGTCTCACCGATCCTGCCCTCGAAGAAGTGCATTCCCGCTTTCGTTACTTCTTTCGCTCCGGCCATGGACTCCACGAGTCTCCTTACTTCCACTTCCATCGCTCCGATAATTCCGATCTTCAACTTTTCTCTCCTCTCTTCCCGACGCGCCCCTCTCTACTATAGACGGAGTGCTGTATCTTTTCCTTCTGATTAAGTATCTGTTTCTGAAAGATCTGCTTATTCATGCTCCACAGAGCCAGAATCCCCAGTCCTGCCAGCGACAGCAGGATTCCCGCAGTGAGTCCGGGCACTCTGAACTGCATTGTAATATAATTTTCGCCCGGCTCAAGGGGTATTTCCATAAGGCTCCCCTCAAAAGCCTCTGTTTCCGTCTTCTGTCCGTTTACGCGGGCCGTCCAGCCTGCCGATGCGGGGACGCTCAAAAGCAGCTTTTGTCCCTCCCGGGCGTCCACCCTGCAGGAAATCTTTCCGCCGCGGATCTTAAGATCGCTGACGCTCTCCGCTCTCTCCCGGATCTGCGCGCTCAGACGGGACAGGCTTTCCGTGTCCAGGGCGTAAAACTGCTCCTGCCGCAGTCCCGGCTCTTCCTTTATCTCGAGCGTGACCACTGCCGTCTTCTGACCGTCTTCCACAGGTATATAGAATACGGACGGCGACAGCCATCCGCCGTAGCCGAAGCTCCAGCCTTCCGCCGCGGTGAGCTTGCCCTGCTCTCCGGCGTCTTTCCACCACTGTGAATCGTCATAGGAGATCTTTTTGCCCGTCGGAAGATTTCCGTACAGGCAATATTTTGCCCCCTCCCCGGAAGGGACCGACAGAGTCCACTGCGTGATCCCTCTGTCGTATGTCTTTTGCGCCTGCACCGGGATCCACAGCTTCGCCTCCTGCCCGGAGATCCTGCGGTAGAGATATTCGGTATAGGCGAAAGGGTTCCCCTGTTCCGGCTCCCGGGGAGCTGCGCTCTCCTCAATAATCATCGCGGCCGGAAGCGCGAAGGGATTTCTGTATACGGCCTTTCCGTTGCGGCTGCCAAGTTCCGGCACCTTCTCCAATCCGGGGATCTCGTAGGGGGAGAGCACATAGCGGACTCCCAGCAGCGAATCCGTCGGCAGAAAAGAGGTGTTAACGATATTGAAACTCTCGTACTCCTTGCGATAGCCCAACCGGTCCAGAAGCTCCAGCTGAATATTCTCGGGACAGGACGTATAGCCGCTGATCGAGGCGTACCCGTAGGCCATCGCGTCCAGGTAAGCGCCCGTCAGGCCATCCACGTTGGTGATCCGCGTCGCGGTCTGCGAGATCCGGTAAAATCCCTCCTCATCCGCGCGCAGCAGCTCCGCGATCTGCGCCTGCTCCTCCCGGCTGTAGGAAGCGTATTCCTCCGCCGTGTCCGTGTGGTAGATCCGGAGTATCGCGCGGGTCTCAAGGAAGGCTTCCAGCAGCCCGAAGACCACAAGGACTCCTGCCAGGATCCGCCGATTCCTCCTTACAGTCTCCCGCCTGTCCAGGATCTCCAGGGCGTCGTCCGGCGCATAGATATATCCCAGAGACAAGGTCATTACGGCGATCATAAGGATCGCGATCCAGCTGCTCCCGTTTCCGCCCGCCGGCCACACTTTTTGCGAGACGAGCACCAGGACCAGGCACACCGCGCCCGCCCCCGGGATGACCAGCCAGCGCCTCCCGGTGCGAAACCCGCCTTTTCCGGGAAGGGATCCCGCCCAGAAGGCTCCCAGATACAATAATACAAAACTCCCCTGGTACCCGAATCTGTACCAGTAGCTTGTGCTAGTCATAAACAGGGAGAAAATATAGAACAGCGGCTTCCAGAAGCACGCCAGCCAGACTGTGACCAGCGGCACAAGCGCTGCCAGTTTCTCTCTCCTTTTGATCCTTCCCGACAGGAAAAAGGCCGCAGTACTCAGGGCGGCCGGCGTCCCGCAGAAAAAGGAGGCCTTGGAGGCGTCGCTCATCTCCCCGATCCGATAGCTTCTGAGGACGGAAAAAGGATTTCCCCGAAGTCCTGTCGAAGGCACATAGCCCACGGGATTCCAGTTCCCCGCCTTGCCCTGCCGAAGCGCCAGTACGGTCGGCAGAAACAACGCCGCCGCAAGCATAAGGCCCAGCCCCATTCCGAAAAGGTACCGCCCTGTTTTTGCGGCGCAGCCGCCCCATGCGGAGGACTTTGCCGCGTCGGCCCATGCGGAGGACTTTGCCGCGTCGGCCTGTCCCCCGGAACCGCCTGCCTCTTTTTTCTTACCGGCCCTCAGCATCTCATAGAGGAACCAGACCGCGCTGAACAGGTAATTAAGGCCTCCGGTGTACCAGTTCACGAGGACGCTGAGAGCCGCCGGTACGGCCAGCTGCGCCGGCCTGAATCGGCGCGCGTGCACGGCTCTGTACACCCCCAGCACAATAAAAGGAAGCAATATGACGCCGTCCAGCCACATCACATTGCTTTCCTGTGCCAACGTATATTGCATGAGGCCATAGCCGACGGAGAGAAGGAGCGTCAGGGCCCTGCGGATCTTCTCCCGAAACCTGTCATTTATGAAATAAGCGAAAGAAGCGGACGCAGCACTGACCTTTACCGAGATCAGGACCTCCAGGAACAGGTTCATCTGCTCCTTGGGAAAGAGCAGCACAAGGAGGTTAAAGGGCGAAGCCAGGTAATAGGCCCAGATCGCGACGGCGCTCCCTCCCAGTGTGTTCGAGAACGTGTAGACGGCACTGTTTTGACCCGTCAGGACATCCCGGCAGTAGGCAAACAGGTCCAGATATTGGAGCTTGGCGTCTGTCACGGCCGGCGTGTTGACCCCGAAGGGGACAAAGTCCCCCAGGAACATCGCCAGCCAGTAGATCGCCGCCGTCACAGCAGCCGCAAGAAGCGGATCACTGAATCTCCGGGTGGAGCTCCTGCTGCTCCTTTTGTTTTTCGGCATCCAACAACGTGTTTCCAAGCGCCCTCATCTCCTCATTGTCCTCAAAGACAAGTATCGTGTAATCGCCGCACTGAAGCTTCTGCGGATTTAAGGAATAAAGCTCCTCGCGGATATCCTCCGGAGGCGTATTGTCAATCCAGGGATTTTCCGGGTCTTCCCCGTATTTCTCGATCCACTTCGCTCTGCTCTCGTCGTCCGTCAGGCTGTTATTCTTAAGGAGAACAAAGGATTTCCCCGGGTGCGAGGCAGGGTCGTACCAGTTCCTGTTATTGAGCCAGTACCTGTAATCCGAAGGGTTATAGGGAGGCCTTACGCCGTCTTCGGCGTCGTAGTCCCACAGCGGCAGGATCTGGACGTCACCGTTTGACAGCACGGTGTTGACGCTGGCGTTCCAGAAGGAAGCATAGCCGTAGTGCAGATCGTTCTCCTGCAGGAAACTGATCAGTTCCTTGCTCGGATCCGTTCCGATCTTATCCTTGTAATGCCCCCAGAAATACACGTGGCAGAACGCACAGTACATCACGATGACGAGCCCTGCCAGAACAGCCGTCAGGCGCTCCCTCTTCTTCATATACTCCGAGAACAACACGGCAAACAGGAGGCAGTCGTCCAGATAGACCGATAAAAGGTATCTGGGCGCCCACTGGTTGCAGGCCACAAATACGCCGATCACAGCCAGATTGCTCACCCATGTATAGAGGATCAGGAATCTCGTAAAGGCATTTTCATGCTTGTTGTAGCGGATCAGCGCCGCCGTCGGGATCACAAAGATGACGACCAGCGCCACAAAATAATTGACAAATTTGGACAGACCGGGGAAGGACAAAAAGACCGCTCCTTCCACGTTTCCGTAGATCATGGTTATGTTGTTCACGAACTGCCCGATGGAGTACCAGAGCCCGGAATACTTGTCCATGGTCAGGTACATTCCCTTGCTGTCTCTCCAGTACAGCATGGCGAGCCTGTGGTAGCACACAAAACCTGCCACGACTACAACAAGGATCAGCGCCACGCTCACCAGGCATCTCTTGCATTTAAGCACCCTCGAGACCCGCTGATCGTTTTCCAGAAAATAGAAGATCAGGATGGCCGCCGCAAGCGGAAGCGTCAGGATCATGTCCTGTCTCACGCTCCCCAGCAGGGGCAGAAACAGCACAACAGCCAGCAGCGCCATTAACGCGGCCTTATAGGCCGTCTTATCTTTCTTATCCAGCAAAATGATCCGGTGCATGATCCCCAGCGCCAGCACGATGTCAAAAAAGATCGTGATATACGCGCCCTGGAAAAACAGCATATCCGTCGTCTCGTTGGCCACATCCGCCGTCTGATAAGGATTCATGAGCAGTATGCAGGCTATGACGGCTGCCGCCATATTCCGGTTCTTCGCCGGAAGGAAGCAGTACATGACTGCCAGGATCAGCATGACCCACATCACGATCACCATGATCTCCCTGGCCAGCATCCAGTCCTTTATGACAGCCAGAATCGGGATCAGGATCAGGTTGGGGGACCTCACAAAAAGGACCGTGCTGTAACACATCCCGTCGGGAAAAAGCTTCCCGCTCTTCATCTGCTCCACGGCCAGCTGTACATAGAAAGCGCTGTCCGAATGAAAAAAGGCTTTCGTGAACATAAAGATGATCCCGCATACACTGATAAACAGCGCGATCATGCAGGCAAACAAAAGCCCCTCGCCATATTTGCCGAGGCCCGTTTTCTCTGCGTAATCTTTTACAGCCGCCTTTTTGCTCTCTTCTTTATTTCTTTTCCCTTTTACTTTTTTGTTTTGCGTATTTTTCTCTTCCGACGTTAACTCTTCCGGTCTTCTATCGCCTGTTCTGTTCGGAACTGATCCCATGCTCATATATTTCTCCACAAGTTGCTGATTTCATTGACAGATATACTCAGTATAGTACATAAACCTCTTCCTTTGGGTTTCTTTTCCCAAAAAAAGAACCTCAAAAACCTGACAGGTCAAGGTTTTTGAGGCTTCCAATGAGCGATGGGGGGATCGAACCCCCGACAACTTGATTAAAAGTCAAGTGCTCTACCGACTGAGCTAATCGCCCCTATGTGATTGTAAAATATCCTTATATGAAATGAACCGCCTTGATGGCGGTTCTTTCAGTGCCCAGAACCGGAATCGAACCAGTGACACGAGGATTTTCAGTCCTCTGCTCTACCAACTGAGCTATCTGGGCGAAATAGCGGGAGTAGGATTTGAACCTACGACCTTCGGGTTATGAGCCCGACGAGCTTCCAGACTGCTCCACCCCGCGGCATCAAGAGCACCATACTTAGCGCTCAGTATATGAAATAATTCGACTGACGAATTATTGAATGGATGGGGGTGGATTCGAACCACCGAAGTCACTGACAACAGATTTACAGTCTGCCCCCTTTGGCCGCTCGGGAACCCATCCATATGAAGCCGATGATCGGACTCGAACCGATAACCTGCTGATTACAAATCAGCTGCTCTGCCAATTGAGCCACATCGGCAAGCTCTCTCATCTGTATTGAGGATTACTTTAGAAAATAACTGGGGCCTACAGGGCTCGAACCTGTGACCCCCTGCTTGTAAGGCAGGTGCTCTCCCAGCTGAGCTAAGACCCCAATTTTGAAAAGTAAGAGCAGCCTGTTGAGCTGCTCAAGCGACCCTGATCGGGCTCGAACCGACGACCTCCGCCGTGACAGGGCGGCGTGCTAACCAACTGTACCACAGGGCCTGATATGATATTGACACAATCCGTATTATACTTACTACAAACTGTTTTGTCAATACCTTCAAAACTGAACACCGAAGAGCTTTCTCGCTCTCCAAGAACTTAAGGATAAGCTTCCGACCTATTAGTACGTGTCAGCTGAATGCGTTGCCGCACTTACACCTCACGCCTATCTACCTTGTACTCTTCAAGGGGTCTTGTGATGTCTCATCTTGAG
>Ga0256404_1000474_pt1 | contig 104377 bp, 87 predicted proteins | sample RumenRJG_01DNA_FD_185990 | JGI IMG/M metagenome (GOLD analysis project Ga0256404, IMG submission 185990) | Bovine rumen microbial communities from Lethbridge, Alberta, Canada - RJG_01 | ecosystem: Host-associated > Mammals > Digestive system > Stomach > Rumen | place: Canada: Alberta...
TTGCCAGGAACTCGCCAATAACACTGACAAATTGCGATGAATTTTCCCCAATATCCAAACGCATCAAGTCTTTCTCCTGTTTGGGTTCTTCCTCAAACTTTTGATAATAAACATCATAAGTCACTGAAAGAATGGTTTCATCCAGCTTCGACTCAGCCGCTTTCACTTTCTTATTATTTTGCTGTGCATCAACTCCTGCCATGAATAGCATTGTCATCAGTAATAACAAGATAATCTTTTTCATATCGCAATTATTTTGGCGGCAAAGGTACAGAAAAAGTTCGATAGCCTGATACTATCGGAGTTTGCATTAAGTTTGCATTTGGTATTTAAAGGGTGCGGATTACCTCATCCCAATCTTTGGCACTGCCTTTTTTGCCAAATGTCTTTTCGTATAGACGACTGCGAACGGTAGAGACAGCAGACTTGCTGCGAAAGGTAAGTGTAGCAATACGTACGGGCTCGAAACCTGCTTTCAGCAGGAGACAGACATGATACTCGTGGGGAGAAGGATGGCAGAGCCGCATCAGTCGCGTAGAGAAGCCTTCGTAGGTTTGGTTGACAGTTTCTGATAGCTTTTGCCAGTCTTCATCCGATGGATGATCGTTATCTGAAAGGGTGGCAAGTCGCTGCCATATACTGGTGGATTCTAATGTCTCAACGGCCTGTTTCAGCGCATCCACGTCAGCCTTGGCATAGTCGCGCTTCAGCTGTTCCAGATGCTCTATGCGCATCTCCATCAGTTCCTGACGGCGGCGATGGCGATAAATATAGGTAACATAAAGTGCTGTCAAAACCACCAACAATGCCATACCTAATACAATAATATAGTACTTTTTATCATTATCAGCCCTTAGTTTCTCGTTCTCCTGTTCCTGCTTCTGGTTGTGGTAGAAAGCATCAGCCTGTGCTATGGCCTCGCTGTTGGCGATGTGCTTCAGTTCGTCATCCAACTCTATATATTGGTCCAAATGCCTCACGGCTTCATTCCTCTGCCCTCTGAGAATATCGATATAAGCAAGAATCTTGTGGGCATCGCGCTTACTCACGGAGTTGCCGTTTTCCATCACTTTCTCTCCATAATAACAGGCAGAGTCGGGCTGTCCCGTTTGATAGTAAATCTGGCAGAGCAGGGCATTCAACTTATGTTGTTCGCTTGCAGGCATCCTTTCTCTTAACGACACTGCCAGGGGTTTAGCCGTAAGATAGTGGCCTCTTTCTACAAAGTATGTGGCCAAAGCGAACTGGATTGAGTTCTGCAAACTGTCTTGCCCAAACTCCTTCGCAAGTTTGTTCGCTTTTTGGAGATGAGTAATTTCCTCTGGCAAGTTATGATATGTGGCGCTGATAAACAGTAATGCTTCCATCATGCCTGCCGTGTCGTTCTGCTGCCGGCAATAGTTAAAAACCAGTTTGGCATGTACCCTCGCGGCCTCTGGCATATTATGCCGCAACTGTAGTTTCGCCATCTTACCATAGAGTTTGTTTCTCAACTCCAAATCTTTTCTCTCGGCCAGCATGTCTTCTGCCTTGTAGAAATAGCTAAGCGCCTTGGGACTGTCGCTGCAGTTGGCATAGATTGTGCCCGCAACAATATAACTGCGTAACAGTTTCATCTTATCGCCCGATTCTTCATAATAGTCTACCAGTTTGCGAGCGGTGTCGATATTACGATTAGGTTTCACCTCCTCGCTCATCTCAGCTACGAGCAGAAGGTGATACATCCTAAGATCTTCCGATTGTCGGACAATCTCTCCACTGATGGCTGCAACCTCTTTCCTTGCCAGCTCTCTGTTCTGACGATGATCTATCTTTTCGAGTTCATGATAATAGTAGTCATGTCCCGTCTGGTGACAACTCACCATTGAGAATGCCAATATCAGGACTATTATGATAATCTTCGTTTCCCTCATGGCCTGCAAAGTTAGGCAATAAATACGAAAAACTCTCAGGGAATGAGCAAAAATCTGCCTTTGCAAACTATTTGCAAACTATTTCAGACCATCAATTGACAAGAAAGGCCCTTTGGTTCATCATTCGATGTGGTTGCTAAAAGCATGCACGCGGGGTCAGAAACAATGGGGAATCACGGGGTCGGTTCTCCTGATCATATTCAGGAGTCTGATATCTCTATGCTTTATTACTTGTCTCATTCGCATTTCACTTAATTTGAAAAATGATCAGAAGAACCGACCCCATGATGACTGCTATGATTGGCAGCAGATAGGCCAGACGCAGCCACTGCCAGCGATTTGATTTCTGTTTCATCATCATTGTTACTCGTTTTTTGAGGGTACTCTGGTTAGCGATGCCGTTTGCCAGAGAGTACCCGCCCTGACTTGCGGCCTTACGGATTAAGAGTTGTAGATACTGGATGTCGCTGAATCCGTGAGAGAGTACCTGCTGGTCTGCCTCGTACTCATGGATGATGCGCAGGTCATTACGCAGCATCCACATCGTGGGGTTGAACCATTGCAGGGCTGTGAGTAGTTCTACCAAGACGACATCAGCTGAATGGTGCAGTCTGATGTGTCCTAATTCGTGTGTCAGAAGGGCTGTAGTTCCCTCTTCGAAGTCTTTGCGATTCAAAAAAACCGTGTTCCACCAGCTGAAAGGCTGCGATGCTAATTCAGAAACGGCTAACACATGTCCGTCTGACATCGGATGTATCTCGCTATTCTGTTTCATCTGATGCAATTTCCATAGAGACAATAGCATTCTCGAAAGGACTATCGTAACCCCTATAATATATAAGGTGGTTAGGATCATTGACCAATTGATGGGCTTGCTTGCTTCCTCAGTATCATTTGGAATAGATATTGCTGACATAGTGTTATCTGTGGTCGCTTTGTCAGGTGTAATAATCACCTTTCCATCAGCAATTTTTGATTCGCTTTCAATCATCTCTGCCTCATTTCCTATCATCTCCGTAAACTGAGGTTCCACCTTGATAGTCTTGTGTAGCGTTATCACGCAGAGTGGCAGCACAAACGAAGCTATTGCAGTCGACAGCAAAACAATGCGATTCAATTTATGCCAAGTCTCATTAGCTGCAAGGAGTCTCCAGAATACATAGAATACTGCTATTAGCAGCGCTACTTTCAGCTCGTATGTCAGGAACAGATTCATCATCGCTACTTCGTCTTTTTGTATTCTTCTACTTGAGAGAGTAGATCGCGTAGTTCATCCACTGAGAGCTTTTCCTCTTTTAGGAATGCAGACACAAGGCCTTTATAAGAGTCTTTGATATAGTCATCCACTAATCGAAAGATGTTGTTTTTGGCATAGTCCTGCTCGGAGATGAGTGCATGATACTGATAGGTAGTACCATACTGCTTATGGCCGAGATAGCCTTGTTGTTCTAAACGGCGCACGATGGTAGACAGTGTGTTGAAATGTGGGCGAGGCTCCTCATAATGCTCCAAAAGCTCGCGCACGAACATATCTCCATACTGCCAGAACAGCTCCATCACTTCGCGTTCCTTATTTGTCAGTTTCTTCATTTTCAATTGTCTTTAAATTGTCAAATAATCAACTATATCCAGTATCTGGCAGCAAAGATAACTAAAAAAGCAGCAACAAGCAACTATTTTTTGTAGTTATCTTACGTCGCTTAACATCTTTAAATAGTTGTTCACCCCAGTTAACCAGAATTGTACCATGTCACATCGGTGGCAGGATACTTCGTGATTGTCACAGATTATCCTGACCCCGTTGTATCATTCCTATAAAGCGTTTTCTATTCTTTTAGTTTCTGCTGTTAGATATTTCTCCAGGCACTTGGCGATCTTGGGGTAATAGTCGCCCAAAGTTTTGTAGAGGTTGCGGTGTTTGGAGTAATGGCGCATGGCGGTCACAAGTTCCGGCATCCAAAGGAAATCACGGGTAATCTGTTCGTACATTTCTGCTTTGATTTGTTCAGCACTAAAGCTGTTCTCCTGCATGTAGATAATGACAGCCGCACGGACAATGCTCTCATTGATGACACTGGCAGCGTTTCTGTAGGCTTGGTTGCTCATTCCGCGATAATATCTTTCTAGCATTTTCTCGCCGATAGGATGGAGTATGTTAGCATTGGCATCGTAAAGAGGATTGACAAAGGAGTGGTTGAACTCGTGGATGAGTGTCGCGGCATAGTCCGTGCCGTTCTCGAAAGCCTTCCCAGTCTTTTCGTCTATATTGTAGCCACAGATGGCAAAGACCTCTTTGGGGTGGCCGGGCAGTTGCCGACTTGGGCCATAATTGCCGCTCCCGTTAGTGAAGCCGATGACAACGTGGAATCGTTCTGTCGGCTTTGTGCCATAGAAGCGAGGATACCAGTCTTGATGAAAGTACTGCATCACGTTCTTCTCGTAGGTACGAAGGACAGACTCATAAAATGACTGATGCTGCGTATAGAAATCGTGGAAGCGGGTGTCTGCATAGAATTGACTGAGGTGGACGAGGAACGTGTCTATCTCAATATTCTGCCAACGGTTGCCGAGGTTGAGCTTTTCTCCTGTCATCATTATTTCCTTCCCGTCTGTTTCGAGATTGATGGCCATCGTCATCACGGCATCGTAGCCAATGTTGTATTTACTGCGTAAGTCTTTCATGTAAACAACGGCAGGGTGTTGCTTGTATGGCGCAAACCAAGCCTCCGTGTCCTTGGTGTACTGTCCGCCCATATCCATGCAATACTCCCTAAAGCCAGCCGTGCGTGAAAGAATGGCCATGAGTTCCACCTTCTCGGATGCTTCGACTTTAATCTGTGCATTCGCAGATGTTACTACTGTCAGCAGGACCAACAGTAGCAGGAATAGTTTGTTATACTTCTGATGGATCATTGTTCGTTTCTTATTTGTATTTACTTTTTATTATATATACACCGTAATCGCGGAAATATGTCGCTGTCGGGCGTTAGTTCTTCTTTATCGCAGGGTATAGAGAAAGCGTGAACAACCCATATCTTTCCCTCGTGGCTGTAGGAAGTGCCATAATAGTCAGATAAGTTTCGCCCACGCTATAACGTGAACGCTCACCTTATCTATTCTCTGACTATTATTCCTTGAAACTTCCTACATTTCGAGGTCATTGAATGAGATAGCGAACGCCATTTCTCTTGTCCACAATGTCTTTGGGTATCGCACTAATGCGAAATCCAACGGCAAAGGTACTCATTTCTCGTGAATTAGAACGCGGAAATTTCGTATTTTTTTCATTTTTACATATCTAATAATATATAAATTGCAGATTTATGGCCGAAAATTGTTGTTTTTTGCCGAAATTATCGTATCTTTGCCAGCGCAAAGAAGCAAATGAGAATAGATAATAAGTTTGTCGAACTCGCCAGCGAATCGCCTCTGATAGTCTCAGACCGCGCGGTTTATTTGGCTAAAAATAGTTAATTATGATGCAACTAATTGAAAATCAGTATAGAAATCTCGCTAACCAAGTTTTCAACGAAGATGAGTATTAAGGGTGTTTAAGATAGCCGCTTCAGATAAAGGAGCGGCTTTCTTAATGCAATAAAACTAATATGGTTTACGTTATTAATAACGTGTTTAAACGTAAACTGGTCATATTACTATTGACATTGTTGTCGGTGTCCGTATCTGCACAGCAAGAGCCATCGTTCTCACATTATTGGGCGATGGAGCCCTCTTTTAATCCTGCAGCAGCAGGTAAGGAGTCCAAGATTAATGTCACAGGAGCCTTTGCCATGACACTGACAGGTTTTGAGCATGCACCACGAACGATGTATGTAGGAGCTGATATGCCTTTACTTTTTATGAATGCCTATCATGGTGTGGGTGTACAACTGATGAACGACCAAATAGGATTGTTCAACCATCAGCGCCTGGCTCTCCAATATGCCTATAAACACAAAATGTTTGGAGGCATGTTAAGCATTGGTTTGCAGTTGGGTTTGCTCAGTGAGAAGTTTAAAGGAAGTGAACTTGATTTGGAAAACCCTGATGACCCTGCCTTTACCCGTTCTGATGCAACAGGAACAGCCCTTGACTTATCGGCAGGTCTATATTATACTCATCGCAATTGGTATGCCGGATTGTCCGTGTTACGTGCCACAGCCCCCTCTATAGAATTAGGTGATCGTTCTATTTTGGACATTAGTCGTACGTATTATTTAACGGGTGGATACAATATTAAATTAAGAAATCCGTTCTTTACAATACACCCCTCGGTGTTAGCCCAAACTGATGGGACTACTTATAGGGTGAATGTGACAACCCGTGTGAAATATACTCACGACAAGAAAATGCTTTATGCAGGTCTGGCCTACAGCCCTACGAATTCGGTTACAGCACTTGTCGGTGGTCTTTTCCACGGCATTACATTGGGATATAGTTACGAGGTGTATACCTCGACGCTAAAAATAGGAAATGGCAGTCATGAAATTTTCGTGGGGTATCAGACCGAACTGGACCTTCATAAGAAAGGACGTAACCGTCATCAAAGTGTTAGAATACTATAATAATATAATAAGGTATATGAACAAAGTAGTAAACATAGTGCTCTGTTTCTTGGCTACGCTTTTGCTGACAGCCTGCTTTGGCAGTAAGATGACATCATCAGCAGGTGGTGAAGTAACAGGTGTTAGTGGACGAGTTTTCAGTGAGCCCACTCCTTATGGAATGACCCTTATTAAGCGAGGCCATTTGAAAATGGGTATTGATAAGCAAGATTCCCTGTGGGGCAAACAGACTCCTGTGAAGGACATCTCCATAGAGGGGTTCTGGATGGATGAGTATGAGGTAACTAACTCAATGTATCGCCAGTTTGTCAACTATGTCCGCGATTCTATCCTTCGTGAACGCTTGGCAGACCCCGCCTATGGTGGTGATGAAAGCTATAAGATTGAAGAAGACAAGAATGGAGACCCAGTAAAGCCCCATCTGAATTGGAAGAAGGCATTGCCACGCAAACCCAATGAAGACGAGCAACGTGCCTTTGAAAGTCTGTATGTAACAAACCCAGTTACTGGTGAGAAGATGCTTGACTGGCGCCAGATGAACTATCGTTATGAGGTTTTCGATTATACAGAGGCTGCTAAGCGCAAGTATCGTGAGACTCATGAGGAACGCGTGTTGAACACCGATATCCGTCCTAATCCTAATGAGCAAATCTGGATTTCCAAGGATACAGCCTATATCAATGATGAAGGTCAGATAGTCCGTGAGACCATCAACCGTCAGTATACAGGTCCTTGGGATTTCCTCAGTACCTATATTGTTAACATCTATCCCGATACCACTTGCTGGGTGAACGATTTCCCCAATGCGGATAACGAGACCTATATGCGTTACTATTTCAGTAATGCTGCCTATAATGATTATCCTGTGGTGGGTGTCACTTGGGAACAGGCCAATGCTTTCTGTGCTTGGCGTACGGAATATCTGTTGCGAGGCTTGGGCCCTGCAGCTCGTTTCGTTCAGCGCTATCGTCTGCCAACTGAGGCAGAGTGGGAGTTTGCTGCTCGTGGCAAGGATCAGAATGAGTTCCCTTGGGAGAATCAGGATGTGATGTCTGGCAATGGATGCTTCTTTGCCAATTTCAAGCCCGACAATGGAAACTATACCAAGGATGGCAACCTCATTACCAGCAAAGTGGGCATCTATGCTGCTAATTCCAATGGACTTTACGATATGGCAGGTAATGCTGCCGAATGGTGCAGTACTATTTATACTGAGGCTGGTGTTGAAGCAATGAATGACATCAACCCGCAGTTGAAATACAATGCTGCCCGTGAAGATCCTTATCGTCTGAAGAAGAAGAGTGTTCGTGGTGGTTCGTGGAAAGATCCTGAGAGCTATATCCGTTCTGCATGGCGCTCTTATGAATACCAGAATCAGCCTCGCTCCTACATCGGATTCCGCTGTGTTCGCAGTCTGGCTAATACTACCAGTGACAAGGTTAAGCTGAAGAAGAGCAAGAAGAAATAATAAATTGTAAATAGCAATGACAACATACAGTAAATTGAATTTTATCTACCGCTTGCAGAAGTGGATGGATAGTGTTCCTGGTCAGACTTTTCTGAACTATGCTTATTCATGGGGTGCCTCTATCGTTATCCTAGGTACGCTGTTCAAACTCACCCACTTGCCAGGAGCTAACTTCTTCCTGTTCTTAGGAATGGGTACTGAGGTGTTCGTGTTCTTTATCGCAGCCTTCGACCGTCCGTTTGATAAGACTACAGACGGAATGGAACTGGATGTTCATCCTGGCGAGGAAGCTGCTGTTTCTGCTGTTGCCGGTAATGGAGTTACAGGTGGTGGCGTTGTAGGTGGTGGTACTGTCATTATCAATGGTGGTGGCAGTCCTGCCGTTGGCTCTGTCGTTGGCAATGGGGAAGAGGCTTCCCGTTGGGAGGGTGGCTCTGTCAACATTGGCGGAGGTGCTGTCATCGCCTCCCAGTCTGTACAACCAGCACAGCAGCCTATAGAGCAACCTATGGCTGAGGAACTGAAAGATGCTACCTCTAATTATATTGAGGAGTTGAACCGACTGACTGAGATGCTCACCCAAGTTTCAGAACAGAGCAAGCGTCTGACCCGTGACTCGGAGGAGATGGATAATCTGAATCGCACATTGACAGGTATCAGCCGTGTTTATGAGATGCAGTTGAAGAGTGCCTCATCACAAATCAGTACCATCGATGAGATTAACGAGCAGACACGCCACATGGCAGAGCAGATTGTTGAGCTGAACAAGATCTATGCCCGCATGATTGAGGCCATGCAGGTAAGAAGTCAGATGTAATAAGTAAGAGGTAAGATATGGCAATCAAGAAAAGACCCGTTTCTCCGCGCCAGAAGATGATTAACTTGATGTACGTCGTCTTGATGGCGATGTTGGCATTGAACGTCTCTACTGAGGTGCTCAACGGCTTCTCCATTGTGGAGGAGAGCCTGAAGCGCACCACGCAGAATGCCAGTTTGGAGAATCAGGTCATCTATGACGACTTTGCCGTACAGATGAAGAAGAACCCCCAGAAGGTGAAACAATGGTACGACAAGTCGCAGAAGGTGAAGCAGATGAGTGACGCCCTCTATAATCTGGCTGATGAGTTGAAGCTGGCTATTGTGCAAGAGGCAGATGGCTCAGATGGCGACGTACAGAACATCCGCAACAAAGAAGACCTCGAGGCTGCCAATCAGGTGATGCTTTCTCCAAATCGTGGACGAGGCAAGGAGTTGTATAATGCTATTATCAACTATCGCACCCAGATGCTCAGTATGGTTACAGGCTATCATCAGAAGAAGATGATTGCTTCGAACCTTTCTACCGATATCCCTGCCAATGCGCAGACAATGGGTAAGAATTGGCAAGAGTATATGTTCGAGTCAATGCCAGCAGCTGCTGCTGTTACCCTGCTGAGCAAGTTGCAGAGTGATGTTCGCTATGCAGAGGGAGAGGTTCTTCACACCTTGGTTTCCAACATCGACGTGAAGGATATCCGTGTCAATGCCCTCGATGCCTTTGTCATTCCTAACTCGCAGACGATTGTTCGTGGCGATAAGTTCTCTGCTCGCATTGTGATGGCTGCTGTCGATACCACCCAGAAACCTCAAATTTTCATTGGAGGCAAGGAGGTCAATCTTCCTGGAGGACTCTATGAAACGGTTACAGGTCGTACGGGCGATTTCACTTTGAGTGGTTTCATTCAGGTGGAGAATGGTAATGGCGAGCTGTTGAAGCGTAGCTTTGAACAGAAATATACAGTAGTAGACCCCTCTGCAACGGTCAGTGCCGACCTGATGAATGTGCTCTATGCTGGTTATAGCAATCCGCTGAGCGTATCAGTGCCTGGAGTTCCTGTTAATAAGGTACAGGCCACCATGACGGGTGGCACCCTGCAACCCACGGGTCCTGGACGTTACATTGCTCGTCCCACAGCTGTAGGACAGAATGTCACCATTACCATTACCTCTACGAATACTGGACGAGCCCAGCAGATGGGACAGTTCACCTTCCGTGTGCGCCGTTTGCCTGATCCTACACCTTATATTAATATGAAGGACGAATCGGGTAGTCCCATTCGATACAAAGGTGGTGGTTTGTCGAAGGCTCAGCTGATGGGTGTCGATGGTATTGGTGCTGCTATTGATGATGGCATCCTCGACATTGCCTTCCGTGTGCAGAGTTTTGAGACCGTTTTCTTCGACAATATGGGTAATGCTGTGCCTATGGTCAGCGATGGTGCCAGCTTCTCTGCTCGTCAGAAAGACACCTTCCGTAAGTTGCAACGCAACAAGCGTTTCTACATTACTCGTGTCAATGCGATAGGTCCTGATGGCATTTCCCGTAAGTTGAACACCTCGATGGAGGTCATTGTGAAATGAGAAATGAGAAATGAGGAATGAGAAATGTAAATGAAAAATGAATAAATAAAGCAAGATATGAAGAAGCTAAGTTTTGAAAACATAGTGAGAAAGGATGTGATGAGACGAGTAGTGCTGTGTGCATTTCTCATTTCACATTTCTCATTTCTCATTTCGCCAGTAAGTGCTCAGCCCAAGGCTCGTCGCCAGCAACAGCAGAAAGCACAACAACAGAAGAAGACTCAGACGCAGAGTCAAGGCATGAGCATGCGAGCCCGTCTGATGTTCCCAACGGCTATCGATATGCCTGAGGATGTGGTGTGGCGTCGCGACATCTATCGCGAGATTGACCTTAATCGCGACAATAATGCAGGCCTTTATTATCCTGTAGAGCCTATCGACAAGCAGGTGAATCTGTTTACCTACGTCTTTAAGCTGGCTTTGAATGGCTATATTCCCGTTTACGAATATCGCCTGGATGGCAACGAGGTGTTTACCGATTCTGCTCGTGTGAAGATAAAGACAGTGCTCGACAACTATCACATCTTCTACGAAGAGAAAGATGGCAAGTTGCGCGTGGATAACAGCGACATTCCTTCTGCTGAGGTGAAGTTGTATTATCTGAAGGAGAGCGCCTATTACGATCAGGCTAACTCCACCTTCCATCGCAAGGTCTTGGCACTTTGTCCTGTGATGTTGCGTGAGGACGATTTTGGTGGTGAGGCTTCCAAATATCCTTTGTTCTGGGTGAAGTATGCCGACTTGGAGCCCTTCCTCAGTCGTCAGTCTGTGATGACTTCCAATCTGAACAATGCTGCTACAATGTCTATGGAAGACTATTTCACGCTGAACCGTTACGAGGGTAAGATATATAAAACCAACAACATGCTGGGCAAGACATTGGCACAGTATTGTCCTACCGATTCGGCGCTGGCTCAGGAGCAGAAGAAGATTGAAGCTGAGCTCTTGGCTTTCGAACAGAACATCTTTGGCGACAAGCATCGCAAGGATTCGCTTGACTCCATAGCAAAGCTCGATCCACAACAAATGAAGATTGCTGCCAAGCAGGCTCGCAAAGGCAATACAGCTCGTGCTCGCAAGTCGAATACTAAGAGTAGGAGTATATCCTCGTCATCAGGTTCTGCCCGCGTCACCGTTCGTCGTCAGCGACATTAAATAAAAAAAATGTGGGCAAAAGGTTGCAAAAGTCAGAATTATTATTTATCTTTGCAGTCAGAAAGAAATCAAAAAAATCAGGATATGAAGAAGATACTTATGCTCATTGTTGTGGCAGTAGGCATTTCTCTGCCCTCACAGGCTCAGGTGAAGTTCGGTCTGAAAGGTGGCTTGAACCTGACAACTATGTCTTTTAACGAGAATGCTGTCGATAATGCCCTTAAGAATAAGGCAGGCTTCTTTGTTGGACCTACCGTTAAGATTGGTTTGCCCGTTACAGGTCTGAGCGTTGATGCATCAGCCCTCTACGACCAGCGCGAGTCAAAGATTGAGAGTAATGGACAAGAGGCTACATTGAAGTCTCAGTCGCTCCAGGTGCCCATCAACATCCGTTATGGCGTAGGCTTGGGCAGTGTTGCCAATCTGTTTGCCTTTGCTGGTCCCCAGTTTGGTTTCAATCTGGGCGATAAGACAAAGGAGATATATAAAAATGCAATGGACTGGACATTGCGCAGTTCTAATGTCAGTGCCAATGTTGGTTTGGGTGCTACATTGCTGAACCACTTGCAGATTACCGTCAATTACAACTTCGCACTTGGCAAGACGGGTGAGATTGAAGTTTGGGATGGCGTAAAGAATACTTGGGATGCTGTTACCGATGGCAAGGCCAGCGCTTGGCAGGTATCAGCTGCTTACTTCTTCTAAGCTGAAGCAATTTGGTTAGTGAAAGATAAGGGTGACGTTAGGGATACGTTACCCTTTTTTCATATCCCTAACGTCGCTCAATCCCTTTCTGTATCGGTATTTGAGCCCTGTAACGTTAGGGTGTTAGGAATATATTGATTTGTGGATATAGGCTTCTTACATCGTGCGGAGCCTATACTTGCATGGTGCGGAGCCTATACTTACATCGTGCGGAGCCTATACTCAGCATGCGAGAAGCAACTCGGCACCATGTACGGAGCCACTCTGGACGATATGAGAAGTAACTCGGGACGATATGAGTAGCAACAAAGAGAAACAATAATCAGCAAACGGTCAAGAAAAAATTTGGCTGTTTGCGCGTAAATGTGTACCTTTGCGTACAATTGATATGATGCATTACGCCGACCTGATATTGCCTGTACCCTTGCAAGGGTTGTTCACCTACGCGATTCCTGAGGGAATGAACGTAGGGGTGGGCATGCGTGTGTTGGTAACGTTTGGACGCAGCAAGACGTATCTAGGCATTGTGGCAAGAATTCACGACGTGAAACCTGAGGGCTATCAGGTAAAGCCTATTACGCAGCTGATGGATCAGGAGCCTATCGTTACTGAGCAACAATTGAAGTTGTGGCAATGGATTAGTGACTATTATCTTTCACCCATCGGCGAGGTGTATAAGGCTGCATTGCCTGCAGGACTGAAGGCGGAGGACGGCTATAAGGCGAAGACGGAAACGTACATCCGCTTGACAGAGCAGTATCGTAACACAACGGCCCTGCACATCGCACTGAATGTGCTGGCGCGTGCTCCCAAGCAGTTGGAAGCCTTTACGTGCTATCTGGAATTGTCGCATTATGACGAAATAGAGGATGGCGTGACTCCTGCTGAAGTTACGAAGGAAGAGCTGATGAATGCGAGTCGTGCTTCAGCAGAGACGCTGAAGCAGTTGGAGAAGCGCCAGATATTGGAAACGTATGAGGTGGAGGTGGGTCGCCTGAATCATGGGGGCGACTATCGTCCAGACTTGATTAAACCTTTAAGCGAAGTGCAAGGAGCTGCTTACAACAGTATCCTGATGTCGATGATGAAGCACAACGTGACTTTGTTGCATGGGGTGACGTCGAGCGGAAAGACGGAAATCTACATCCATCTCATCAAACGGGCATTGGAACAAAAACAGCAGGTGCTGTACTTGTTGCCGGAGATTGCTCTGACCGTTCAGATGATGCAACGCCTGCAACGTGTGTTTGGCGATAAGTTAGGCATCTACCATTCCAAATATTCAGATGCGGAGCGTGTGGAAATATGGCAGAAACAACTTTCGAAGAATCCTTACGACGTGATACTGGGTGCTCGCTCGGCAGTGTTCCTGCCCTTCCAGCACTTGGGATTAATCATTATCGACGAGGAACACGAGACCAGCTATAAGCAACAAGACCCTGCACCCCGCTATCATGCCCGTAGTGCTGCCATCATGATGGCTGCACAAATGAGGAATGGAACCAAGGTCCTCCTTGGTACAGCAACGCCTTCGATGGAAAGCTACTATAATGCCAAGACGGGTAAATATGGTTTGGTAGAACTGAAGGAGCGCTATCAGGGAATAGAACTACCGGAGATACAGGTGGTGGATGTGGCTGACCTGCAGCATCGTAAGATGATGGCGGGTCCCTTCTCGCCTCTCTTGTTGACAAAGGTTCGCGAGGCACTGGAGCGTGGCGAACAAGCCATCCTCTTTCAGAATCGTCGCGGTTTTGCCCCCATGATAGAGTGCCGACAGTGTGGGTGGGTACCCCATTGCCAGCATTGTGATGTCAGCTTGACGCTGCATCGACAGATGAATCAGTTGACGTGTCATTATTGTGGCTATACCTATAAGGTGCCAACGGAATGTCCTTGTTGCGGATCTACCGACTTGCGCACCAAAGGCTATGGTACGGAGAAGATAGAAGAGCAGGTGAGCGAGGTATTCCCTGAGGCTCGTGTGGCTCGTATGGACTTGGACACTACGAGGACCCGTAATGCCTATGAGCGCATCATTACCGACTTTTCTGCAGGGCGCACTAATATATTAATAGGTACGCAGATGATTTCGAAGGGACTGGACTTTGACAAGGTGTCGGTAGTGGGAATCCTGAATGCCGATACCATGTTGAACTATCCCGACTTCCGTGCCTATGAGCATGCCTTTATGATGATGTCGCAGGTCAGCGGCAGGGCAGGACGCAAGGGAAAGCGCGGATTGGTTATCCTGCAAACTAAGAACAAGGACTTGTCCGTTATCCAGCAAGTGGTTCGCAACGACTATACCTCTTTATATAAAGATATGATAGCTGAGCGCCAAGCGTTTCGCTATCCTCCTTATTATCATCTGGTCTATGTGTTCTTGAAACATTCGCACGATGAGGTAGTTAATACGGCTGGTGTCGAGATGGGCAGTCGATTGCGCCAATGGTTTGGCGGACGTGTGTTGGGACCAGACAAACCTGCTGTAGCGAAAGTGAAATCGCAGAATATCCGTAAGCTGGTTCTCAAATTGGAGAATGGCATTGATATGAAACGAGTCCGCGAGTACCTGCTGCTTGCGCAATCGCAGATACTCGCGGACAAACGCTATGCGTCGTTACAAATCTATTACGACGTAGATCCTTTATAGATTCAACTCACAACCTACACCGAATACACGGTTGGTACGGGTGAAGGTATCCTTAATCTGAGGATTGGTTACATCTACACGATCATAGTCATTGTAGTAGGTCTGGAAATAGGCTGCCTTGACAGAAACCTTCTTAGAGACCTTGTAGTTGAAACCGAAACCAATGCTATAGCTGTTGACAACGAAAGACATATCGTTGATGTACTCATCGGTATTGCCATAGCCAGTCACCTGACCACCGGCTGAGAATGTGAGATTCTCTGTGGTGTCCCACTCAGCACCCAGCAGGAACTCGTTGGTGTTGTGGCTGAGCAAATCCTGAGAATTGTTATACCAAGAAGCATCCTTGTCAAAGAAGTGGTGCCAGCCGGCATTGATGCGAACAATGTCGATAGGACTGTACTGTACACCGATAGTCAGCAGGGCAGGCATGTCCTCGTTGACTTTCTCACCATCGCGGAACTTATTGACAGCAGGAATCTCGCTGGCTTCGTTGAGCGTTGACTCGTTCTTCATACGAAGCTGTGTGCGGAACTCGTACTTGGCGGCAAAGTTGAACTGGCCCATCTTGTAGTCAATACCTACGATAGGAGCAAAGCCGACACCATCCTGGTTACACAACAGGTTAACACCGTCAGCATACTTCTGCAGATCGGCTACCTTATCACCATAACCAGCAGCTGTGACCTGCTGAAGATAGCTACCGAAGTCAATATAGCCAGCAGCCGTCTTCACCTGGATGTTGCTGATCTTTGCCTTATAGGTGGCATCGCCGTATATCATGCGAAGACCGCCATAGAGCGAGAGGTTGGGAATGACCTTGCAAGCAGCACCTACGGTAACACCATAGTAGTACTGGCGTCCCTTCATGTATCCGTCCATGTCGTAACCCTGGGCACCGAAAGGCTTCAGCATATTGGCAATGTTGCCGACAACGCTTTCGAAAGAACCCAGACCGTCTTCGAACTCGCAGGCACCACCACCTCCAGGAACTGACAGGTTAGCCTGCAGGCTCCAGTTCTCCATGTTGTAGGCAAGCTGGATAGACGGAATGATAGGTGCATTGGCTGTACCCTCAAATGTCTTGACAGGACTTGACTGGTTGTTTCTTCTTCCAAGCTGGAAGAGAGGATTGGTTGAAGTGATAGTACGTGTCTGGTGAGCATACTGCCAGTTGATGCCAAGATGGAAACCCTCGGGGAGGAATACTACACCTGCAGGGTTGCTGTAAACACCATCGAGACCAATGGCTGCATCGCGTGCGGGATTTCTCAAAAAGTCAATACTCTGATTCGTGTTGGTAAGAATACCGCCTGCAAAGGCGCTTACCGAAGTCATCGTGAAAACAATGAATGAAGCTAAAATCTTTTTCATTACTTTTAAACTTATTTTGCTAAAATCGGCTGCAAAGGTAAGCTTATTGCACAAACGAACGAAAAAAGTGCATAGATTATTAAGACTTATTAACTAAAACGTGCACATTTTCTGCACAAATGTGCCAAAATGTGCACGTTTTTTGTGTTTGCGGACACAAAATAGCGGTTCACTCTTTATAGTTCACTGGCGAAGCACTCACTTCTTCTCGCTGGGATAGCTGATGCGAGTGTGATAAATAGTCTTTAGCTTCTCAATAAGCACAGTCTTCGCATACTGAATATCACGGAAAGTGATAGGGCATTCGCGGAAATAACCCTCGGATACCTGGGTATCAATGAGTCGCTCTACAAGGCTGCGAATGGATTGCTCTGTATAGTCGGGAAGCGAACGTGAGGCTGCTTCTACGGTATCGGCCATCATCAAACAAGCTTGTTCGCGAGTGAAGGGATTAGGTCCCGGATAGGTGAACAGCAGGTCGTCAACGGGTTCGTCAGGGTGCTCGTTCTTGTAACGGATGTAGAAGAACTTAGCTTTGCCTTGTCCATGATGGGTAGCAATGAAATCACGGATAACCTTTGGAAGATTGTATTTATCTGCCATCTTCAGTCCTTCCGTCACATGGCTGATGATAATCTGAGCGCTCTCAATGTCGGTCAATGTCTCATGCGGATCAATACCCGACTGGTTCTCAGTATAGTAGATGGGGTTAGCCAGCTTACCGATGTCGTGATAGAGGGCACCAGTACGTACCAACTGAGCTTTGGCTCCAATCTTATTTGCTATCTCGCCAGCCAGATTGGCCACCTGAATAGAGTGATTGAAGGTGCCTGGAGCTACCTCACTCATCTGGCGAAGCAGTTCGCTGTTGGTATTCGAAAGTTCAATCAAGGTAATATCACTGGTAAAACCAAATGTCTTTTCTATCAGATAGAGCAACGGATAGGCGAAGAGCAATGCAATACCATTTGCTATCAGATAGTTGTATGTACTAAGTTCTATTTGTGTTACTGCGTCAGCTTTCATCCAGTCGAATGCCAGATTGACAACCATACTGGCTATTGTAATAATGATAGCTGACTTGAATAGTTGCGAGCGCTGGGAAAGTTCTCTGAGTGAAGTGATGGCTGCAAGACCGGCAATCAGTTCAACGACAATAAACTCATAGGGATGTTGCAGCATGATAGCACAAATCAATACCATAATGGCGTGTGTCATGAAGGCGGTTCGAGAGTCCATGAACACACGGATAAAGATGGGTACCATTGCATAGGGTATAATATATATGTGGATGAACGTATTGCGCATAAAGAGTGCCGTCAGCAACACGAAGAAGATGATGAGCGTATAGAGCATCGCAATACTGCGAGGCTTCTCAAAGTAGTCTTTACGGTAAAGGGTCAGATAGAGGGTGAAGCATACCATCAGTATCGTGACATAGAGTATTTGCCCTAAGAGGGATATTTGGTTTTGGGCTACATCGTCATTGCGCAGTTCGTTCTCTCTTTTGTATGATTCAATGATACGATATGTCTTTTCTGTCACAATCTCACCTCGGTCAACAATCTTCTGACCTTTCTGAACCAGTCCACTGGCAAGAGCAATACCTGACAGGAGATCGTTCCTGCTTGTCTCACTGCGTTCGCGGTCGTAGATGAGATTGGGCATGATATAAGCATTTAGGTTGCATTTTTGCAAGATGGGGCGAAACATCAACAACTGGTCTTCCGTGAATAGCTGTTCGTAGGCCGATTTCGCAGAGTAGACTTCCAGGATGGAAATACTAGCAGCTTCCTTTCCATTAACCACTCGAATCATCTGTGTTGTATCTTTATGTAGTTTATTGTATTCCTCCTGTTCCATAATACCTTGCTGGTACAGGCTGTGAAGACGGTTGGAGATAATAACAATAAAACTTTTAGGTAACCCAGGTATACCATCGGCATAGTCGGTATTGAACTTATTGACCATTCGCAATTCAGTATCCTTATTATAGTTGTAATAAGGCTCGTAATTGCGCATCGCACTGTCTCGTTCCTCGTTGATAGCTTTTTCCGACTTGTAGATAGGAAAATCAAAAGGTGCAGTGAAGTCTGCATACTTCCAAGGCTTGCCTTCTTCAACATAGAAGTAACTAATGTTGTCATGAGGCAATGCCCATACAACGACAATCACTGTTATGATAACAATTGCGGAACGTATTAGAATGTCGCGCCACGTGAGCTCGTCTTTCTGAAATGTACTACTCATTTTTTACTAAAATAGGTACTAATTGGGTTTTACCGTGCGAAAATACGAAAAAAAGCGCTAAATATCAAAAAAAATGCGTACTTTTGCACAAATTTAGATAGAAATAACCATTGACACATGGCAGAAAGAAGAGTTAGGGTGCGTTTTGCACCAAGCCCTACGGGGGCTTTGCACATCGGTGGTGTGCGTACTGCGTTATATAATTATTTGTTTGCTCGTCAGCATGGAGGCGACTTGGTATTCCGTATTGAGGATACTGATTCCAACCGTTTTGTACCAGGGGCAGAGGAATATATCATTGAGTCGTTCAAGTGGCTGGGTATCCAGTTTGATGAAGGTGTATCGTTTGGTGGCGACAAGGGTCCTTATCGTCAAAGCGAGCGCCGTGACATCTATAAACAATATGTGAAACAATTGTTAGATGCAGGCAAGGCGTACATTGCCTTTGATACGCCAGAGGAACTGGAACAGAAGCGTAATGAAATACAGAATTTCCAATATGATTGCCATACTCGTAGTCAGATGCGTAACTCCTTGACGATGTCGAAAGAGGAGGTTGATGCCCTGATAGCTGAGGGTAAGCAATATGTGGTTCGTTTCAAAGTTGAGGCTGGACAGGAGATTCTGGTGAACGACCTGATTCGTGGTGAGGTGCGCGTAAAGAGTGATATTTGTGATGACAAGGTGCTTTACAAAAGTGCCGACGAGTTGCCTACCTATCACTTGGCTAACATTGTTGATGACCACTTGATGGAAATTTCTCACGTCATTCGTGGAGAGGAGTGGTTGCCTTCAGCACCTTTACATGTGATGTTGTATCGTGCATTTGGTTGGGAAGATACCATGCCCCAGTTTGCCCATCTGCCCTTGTTGCTAAAGCCTGATGGAAAAGGTAAGCTGTCGAAACGTGATGGCGACCGCTTGGGATTCCCTGTATTCCCCTTGCTGTGGAAAGATCCCAAATCGGGTGAGACATCTCGTGGCTATCGTGAGGATGGCTACTTCCCTGAGGCCGTTATCAATTTCCTCGCTTTGTTGGGATGGAACCCAGGTACTGAGCAGGAGTTATTTACATTGGACGAACTGGTTCCCTTGTTCGATATTTCCAAATGTTCAAAGGCAGGCGCTAAGTTTGCCTATGAAAAGGCTATCTGGTTTAACCATGAGTATATCCTGAAGAAGTCGAACGAGGAGATTGCAGCCTTGTTTGAGCCGATGGTGAAGGAACATTGTCCAAATGAGACCTCTGAGCGTATTCTCGAGGTGACTCGTATGATGAAAGATCGTGTATCGTTCGTTCATGAGATGTGGCCATTGTGCTCGTTCTTCTTCGTAGCTCCGACAGAGTATGATGAGAAGACTGCCAAGAAACGCTGGAAGGAAGATAGTGCCCAGCAGCTTTCTGAACTGATGCAAGTGCTGGAGGGCATCGATGACTTCTCATTGGAGAATCAGGAGAAGATAGTTCATGCATGGATTGAAGAGAAAGAATACAAACTGGGCAACATCATGAACGCTTGGCGACTGACACTGGTTGGCGAGGGTAAAGGTCCTGGTATGTTCGACATCTCTGCTTTCCTTGGTAAGGAAGAAACTTTGCGACGTATGAAGCGAGCTATTGAAGTATTAGGCTGATGTATAATCTCATTATCTATATTTATCAACTAGGCGTTATGATTGCGAGCCTTTTCAACGAGAAGGTTCGCAAGATGTGGCAAGGAGAGTGTGAGGCAATTCGCATACTGAAGGAGAAGGTAGATCCTAATGCCCAGTATGTGTGGTTTCATGCCGCTTCATTGGGTGAGTTTGAGCAAGGGCGCCCATTGATGGAGCAGTTACGCAAAGAGCACCCAGAGTATAAGATTCTGTTGACGTTCTTCTCTCCTTCTGGTTATGAGGTGCGTAAAAACTATGAAGGGGCTGATATCATCTGCTACCTGCCTCTTGATACCATTACGAATGCCCGCCGTTTCCTACGTGCAGTGCGTCCTGTCATGGCATTCTTCATCAAGTACGAGTTCTGGTATAACTATCTGCATATTCTGCGTCATCGTGGCGTTCCCGTCTATAGTGTCAGCAGTATTTTCCGTCCAGGACAGATATTCTTCCGCTGGTATGGTCGTCAGTATAGTCATGTGCTGAAATGCTTTACCCGTTTCTATGTACAGAATGAGGTGAGTAAAGAACTGCTTGCCCAGATAGGCATCAAGGATGTTCAGATAGTGGGCGATACGCGTTTCGACCGCGTCCTGCAGATTAAGGCAGCTGCGAAGCAATTGCCTATTGTGGAGAGTTTCTGTCAAAAGCCAACACCTGACAGTCCCCAGCCCAAAGTCTTTATCGCAGGTTCTTCTTGGCAACCTGACGAGGAGATTTTTATCCCTTGGCTGAATGAGCATCCGGATTGGAAGGTTGTCATTGCTCCCCATGTTATTAAGGAAGATCATTTGCAACAGATAGAGAAACTGTTGGAAGGACGAAAGGTGGCGCGCTATACTTCTCTAGAAAAGCAAGACAGTCTAAAGAGTCTGGAAAAGCTAGATGTCCTCATCATCGATTGCTTCGGACTGCTTAGCAGTATCTATCGCTATGCTGATGTGACTTATGTCGGTGGTGGTTTTGGCGTAGGTATTCATAATACCTTGGAGGCTGCTGTATGGGATGTTCCTGTATTCTTTGGTCCTAACAACCAGCGTTTCCAGGAGGCACAAGGCTTGAAACAATGTGGAGCAGGACTGGAAATTGCCAATGCCGACGATTTCCGTCGACTTATGCAGGGCTTTGTTGATCATCCTATGTTAGCAAAGGAGTTAGGAGAAAAAGCTGGTGCTTTTGTAGGTCAGATGACAGGAGCTACTCAGAAAATCCTCGCAGATGTCAAATTGTAAATAGTAAATCGTCCAATTATAAATTACGATGGCTTTAATAAAAAGTTATAGAGGACTTACTCCGAAGTGGGGTAAGGACTGTTATTTCAGCGAGAACGCTACGATAGTCGGGGAAGTGACTATGGGCGATGAGTGTAGCATTTGGTTTAATGCTGTAGTGCGTGGCGATGTGGCACCTATCACGATTGGCGATAGAACCAACGTGCAGGATGGCTCGTGTGTTCATGTGACCCATGAGACAGGACCCACACATATTGGTAGTGATGTGACGATAGGGCATAACGTTACGGTTCATGCCTGTACTATCCATGACGGTGCTTTGATTGGCATGGGCTCTACCTTGCTTGATGGTTGTGAGATTGGTGAGGGCGCTATTGTCGCTGCAGGCGCTTTGGTATTGCAGAATACCAAGATCGGCCCTCATGAGATATGGGGTGGGGTACCTGCTAAGTATATCAAGCCCACTCGTCCAGGGCAGACAGATAATGCCAAGCATTATGTGGAATACTCTAAGTTATACAAAGAGGAGAACCCTGCGTGCTGCTATTCCAATGAACTTGAAATTGTTTAAACGATTTTTTATTTTTGGGGGCGTGCCATTATTAATAATGGGGTGCCTTCATCTTCCGTCTCCTGATGTCAGGCATGTTGTTGATGCTCAGCGTTTGATGTCTACTCATCCAGATAGTGCTATCGTATTGTTGGAAACGATAGATGATTCGATTATTTGTGAAATGCGAATACCTCAGTTTCAATATAAGACCATTTGTCATTATAAGGCTGCTGGATTTGTTATAAAACATCAGTATGCAGAGGCGGAAAAATGGTTGGACAAAGCGTTGAATATGGAATCATTTGATGAGAGATGGAAACAATCTTACGTGTTTCATAGATTGCTTATTCAACTTGAGGCTGTTGAAAAATGGGGAACAGACAGTATTGCAGACAGTCTGCGCTCTGCTCTTGTCTTACAAATGACTGATATCCCTAAGTCAGTACCAAAAGATTTTGGTGCTTCAGAATATGAACAAAGGTTCATAAATCACCCGTATTATCCCATTATAGTCCTTCTGGTAACGATTGTCTTATTAGTTGTTATCTGGTATGATCGAAAGGAACGGAGAATCAACACTCTACATGACTCGTTGGAAAATAACGAACAACAGAATGAACAACTTCGCGACCAAATACATCACATGCAGAGTCTGTCACGTGAACAGTTGGGAATAGGGCGTAGTGTCTATGAAAATGTCCGTCAGGGCGGAACAATGAAAAACATCTCCGTTGCTGACGAACAGTGCTTTATTGACTATTATGCCTTCATCGAACCAAAGAGTTTTTCCCAGTTAATGGCACCCTATAAGAATTTGTCATTACGTCATACAACATATTTGATTCTCTGTAAGATGGGATATAATGATACAGATATTCAGCGTATACTCTTCGTCCAACGTAGTACAATCCGTAATTATCGTTTGCGAATAAAAAAGAATAACCAATAAGAAACGTCGCACTTATTTTTCTTTTTTTTGTTGTAAGGAGTATGTAAACATCATGATTTACAGTCACTTGCATGCTTTTCCCGTGGTGCGACGCACATATTTTTTTTCTTTTGATTATCTTGGATTTTATTTTTTTCTTTCCTATTTTTGCGGAAAATTTGACGTTATGAATAATTGTAGATCGATTTTTTTTCTATTGTTATGGAGCTTTATCTTGATATCGTGTGGTGAATCGCCCTCAAAAAAAGATACTAATGATAAATTCCTCTTAGGGGGAATAGTTGTCGAACCTAAAAAGTATGATTTGGGACGTATAGATAAAAGTGTCCATAAAAAGATAAAACATGAGGTAAATATAAACAACATAAGTGATAGGCAGATAACAATTACAGATGTTGATGTTTCATGTGGTTGTATATCTGTTAAACTCAAATCAAACACTCTTAAGCCAGGTTCAAGTACAAAATTGATATTTGAAATAAACACAACTCATCAACGTGGGTACTTTAATAAGGTTATTTATGTTAATTCTGACGCAGAAAATTCTTTAGAATTGGTTAGGGTTAAGGGCGAAATAGTAGAATGAAGATTTTTTTAATTGATAATGCTTATGAAAAAATGTATTTTATTATTGTTTTCGATTGCATGTTATGCAATGATTTCTTGTAATCAAGAAGTAAATTCTGTCTATAGTTGTGACAAGATTGTCAATGAATGGGCTAAAAGTAATCTTGAAGAGATTCAAACAATGTCGAGAACTGATTGGAATTTATTAGATGAAGAGAAAAAGAGAGCAGCCTATAGAGTGTTCTCTTTTCAACAACGCATTTGTCTATGGGAAGAAAAGTTTAATGAGATAAGAAATATGAATTGGTCTGAAGAAGAATTAAAACATATAGAAAAGGCATATTCCTTTTTAATGAGCCATTTATCTTTTCTTTCAGATAAGGAATTGTCTGACGAAGAATCTGACGAACTACATCGTTTTTGTTATTTATGGATAAAAGAAGGTATGGAGAAAATTGGTTGGACGGAAGAGATTCCTCTTTCTATTATTGCTACATGTAATTCTCTTCAGAATAAGGAAGGTGAAATCATAATCAGGACCCCATTACCTTTTGTTGACGAGCCTTCTGAAACTCCCAACTGTAATTGTCATGCCAATAATCTTTTTTTTCATATGTGTGGTGCAAATTCTTCCTGTGATGATACGGATTGTGATGGAGCTAGTAATGGTTGTGGTTTCTTTTGGACTGAGAGTTGTAATGGGCGTTGTTATTAATATAATCTAAGAACTTATGAGGAGAACATTTCTAATTGTTTTTTTAATTTCAGTTTTGATATTCTTGTTAACATGTTGGACGACTGCATATTCTGTGTATGCAGCAGGATGGTCAGAATCAATAGCCTATTTTCTCATAACATATCTGTTGATGGATAAGTATGTAAAGCCTGATTCTTCTGGCCTTTCTGTGGTTTCCGCTATTATTTTGGGGCGTATTATAATAATGTTACCCCTCCGTATTATGGATTTTAGAGAAATGCTGCCATCTATGTTTGTCCCTTTAGTAACAATAGTTGGAATCGTATTAGGTGTGATGTGTTATCGTGAGAAACGAGTTGTTGTTTTTATTTTATCATTAATCATTTTAATTTTAATGAATACAGTAGCACACTATGCATGGTATGAGATGATAATGGATATGAGAAAATAGAAATATAGGAAATCAAGCTTATTTAATCGTAACGACTACGTATTCTGAGCGGGTTCCAATGCGGAACTTGCCACCCCAGATACCAAGGCCACTACTGATGTAATAGTCAGTGTGGCCTTTTTTATAGGGACCGAAGGCACATTCATAGATGGATTCCGTAATCCACGAAATAGGCCAAACTTGTCCGTGATGTGTATGTCCACTGAATTGGAAATCTATATGTTGGCGCTCAGCCTGTTCCAAATGGTAGGGCTGATGATCTAATAAAATAAGAAATGAGGAGTGGGAAATAAGAGATGTATTCTCCGCCATGATTTTTCCTAAGGATTTGCGATGAATGTTGGTGCGGTCGTCACGTCCTATGATGCAAAGGTCGCCAATAACAGCAACACTATCTTGTAACAGATGGATTCCTGCATCTTGATAGAATTGTTGCGCCCCAGGTTCTCCGCTATAGTATTCGTGATTTCCCAGACAAGCATAGACAGGAGCCTTTATCCTTTGAAATTCCTCGTACATCTTCTGTTCTTTCAAGGGACGCATGCTACCATCGATAATGTCGCCTGCTATCAGTACAAGGTCTGGTTGCTCTGCATTAATCAGATCAATCCATCTGCGTAATTCTTCGCGACGATTGTGATAGCCCAGATGCAGATCACTCATCATCACCAATTTGATAGGCTTGGTTATCTTTTCAGAAGTCAGCGTCACCTCTTGACGATATTTGTTCTTATAGTGCAGATGTCCGTAAAGGAACAGACAAAACATAAACACGGCAATGCCTCCTGCTGTCCACCCATTATTATATAATAAGGTACGCGGGAGGATGCGGAACAGTCTTCCTAAGTCGAGTACCAAGAACAGCATGAACAGATAGAGCAAGATGAAAATACTCGATGTTCCTATTTCGTAGACGCTTACCGCAAGTGGCATAGGCATCTGATCTGTGGACCGCCAGATACCTGCAAACATCAGCAGGAAAGAGCTGGTCATTAGGATGATGACCAGTGTTTTCCATATCCATGAGAAGGGCAGCAGGCACCACACATGCCAACTGATATAGGTAATTGCCAACAGGGGCAATATGGTAAAAAGTAACATCCACATGATTTTCATTTGTGTAGTTTTGATGTCAAAGGTACGGAAAAAACGTCTTATTAGTATGAAGAGACTATTATTTTTTTGCTTTTTTATCAATTTGCTTTTGACTGCAAATGCTCAGCCAAAAGACTATGAATGGCGGACGCCCAGTAAAAATTCCTCAGAGTCTATGCCCTGCGGAGGAGGAGATATAGGCATGAATGTCTGGGTGGAAGATGGTGATGTGCTTTTCTACTTGTCACGTAGTGGTTGTTTCGACGAGAACAATACCTTGTTGAAACAAGGACGCTTCCGTGTTCACCTTTCAAAACCTTTTAATATGGCCTCTTTCCGTCAGCAATTAAAGCTAAACGAGGGCTATGTGCAGGTAACGGATGGCCAGAAATGGGTGATGATTTGGGCAGATGTCTATAAGCCTGTTGTACATGTTGAGGTGTCTATAGAAAAGGAACGTACGGATGTTGAGGTGACTTATGAGTCGTGGAGAACGCAGGATAGGGTGATTACCAATCGTGAACGTTTCCAGTCTAGTTATAAGTTTGCTGCTCCCAAAGGACTTATTACTAAACATGATAGCATAATAGCCACAACGGATGGAGTGACTTTCTTCCACCAGAACGGAGAAAAGACCATTTTTGATGCTACTGTCTCTCAGCAAAAAATGGATGCCGTCAAGGATCGACTCTATAACCCCATCAAGAACCTGATTTTTGGTGGACGTTTGCATGGCGACCAATTTGTGTTAAAAGGAACCACGCAAGGCCATTATGCCAGCAGCGACTATAAAGGATGGACCTATAAATCCAAGCGTCCTTTGCAGCGTCATGCTTTTACCATCACTTTGGCCACCTTGCAGGGCTCTGTGGCTGAATGGCAGAACTTGTTGCAACAGACGGAACGTCAGATTCAGACCAAGCGCGACTGGAAATTAATACGCGATTGGTGGCATGCTTTCTGGCAGCGAAGCTATATAGAGGTGAATACTGAAGGAGCGAAGAGTGAAGAAGTAGTGCGCAACTATACCTTGTTCCGTTATATGTTGGGTTGCAACAGTCGTGGACAGTGGCCTACCAAGTTTAATGGCGGACTCTTTACTTTTGACCCAGAGTATGTCAATCCTGCAGAGGAATATCGCCTATCACCCGACTACCGAAATTGGGGTGGGGGTGTGCATACTGCCCAGAATCAAAGATTGGTTTATTGGCCTATGCTGAAGAACGGCGACTTTGACTTGTTGCGTCCTCAGTTGGATTTCTACCTTAATATATATAAGAATGCCGAGGAGCGCAGTCGATTGTATTGGGGACATGAGGGTGCTTGTCTTACAGAGCAGATTGAAAACTATGGTTTGCCTTGTTATCCAGAATATGGAACGAAGCGCCCAGCAGGTTTTGATCCAGGTTTGGAGCGAAACGCATGGTTAGAATATGAGTGGGACACCTGTCTGGAGTTCTGTATGATGGCTTTGGAGGCTCATCGTTATAGTGGTATGGACATTGAAGACTATATGCCAATGATTCGTTCGTGCCTTCGTTTCTTTGATGAACATTACCAATATTTGGCCAACCAACGTGGTGCCAAGCGTTTGGATGGTAATGGAAAACTAGTGCTCTATCCTGGTTCGGGAGGTGAGACTTTCAAGGGTGCGTATAACTCTACATCTACCATCGCTGCCCTTCGGACCGTCGCAGAGGCTGTGGGAGATACGGCATTATTGAGACGATTGCCCGATATTACAGTTTGTGATGGCATGATACAACCCGCTTTGCACTACGAGCGTGTTCAGAATGTAGAAACCATGCAACTCTATCCTGTATTCCCTTGGCGCATGTATGGAGTGGGGCGACCTGGTCTTGACATTGCTCGCAATACTTATTTGAACGATTCACTGGCTGTGAAGTTCCGTTCGCATGTTGGTTGGAAACAGGATGTTATTTGGGCTGCCTGTTTGGGTTTGACGGATGAGGCTGCACGATTGCTGAAGTTGAAAATGGGCAATGGACCTCACCGTTTCCCTGCTTTCTGGGGCCCTGGTTTCGACTGGACACCCGATCATAACTGGGGAGGCTCAGGTATGATTGGCATGCAGGAAATGCTGATGCAAGAGGTGGATGAAAAGATTTATCTCTTCCCTGCTTGGCCACGCGACTGGGATGTGCGCTTCAAGTTGTATGCCTCCAATAATACCATCGTAGAAGCAGAGTTGAAAGGTGGCAAGGTGGTTCATGTGAAAGTCACTCCGTCTGAACGTTTAAAAGACATAGTATATTAACAACAATAGAGCCCGTCATCTCGACGGGCTCTATTGCTTTATTAACCTAACTATTATCCAATTACTATGAAAAAACTACTAACTCTTTGCAAATGAAAAATCTATTTTTGATGATGCAAAGGTACGTAGATTATACGTTTTGGCGAAAAATCATCAACAAACCATTCGATCTTTTCAGTAAAATAGTGACAAAGACGTTCGATATACGTCTTTTTAACGTTATACTACTAATATTAACTTATAATATGTAGATGATTTTCAAAACACACTCACCACACTCACCCAATAGGAGTTAAGTGCTTGTGTATGAAGGGGTTGATGTGAATGAGACGCTCACCCGGTGACTCACCCACGCACTCACCTTCAGGCTGATTTCTTAGGCACTACTTTGTAGTAGTTCACTCGAGAATGGTTGATGGATTCGTAGCCCAACTCTTTCATGGCCGCTTTCAGATGAACCTTGGCACTCTGGTTGATTTTCAGCGAAGGGTATTCCTTGCCAATAATGCTTAGAATCTGGGTACAGGTCATAGACTTGGGGTCTTCCGTATTTATCGGTTTACGGAAGCAGGCCTCCACCAATTCTGCCATATCTTTCTGTCCCATGAAGTTCTGGTTCTGCTCCTGGATACGGGCAACTTCATCATTATCAAACCAATAGATAGCCTTCAATTCTCGCAACTCATAGACTATCTGGGTATAAAGCTGCTCGTAGTTGATGTCGCCAGAATTGTTGATATACTGCCCATCAGGAATCTGCACGCAAATATATCGACGACTACCCGTAACGTCTGACAAAGGGTGGGGATTGTTTGTCGTTGACACAAACGAAGCAAAACGGGCGCGATCTTCCTGAGCACAACCATAGATGGGACGACCGTTCACCCTATTCTTAGAAAGGGTCTGCTTCAAAGAAGCCTGCTGCGAAGGACGGATAGCCTCTAATTCATCAAGATTGACCAGCAAGTTATTGGTCAAAGCCATTTCCTTATCGAATTTATTCGAAAGGTTCAGGTGATCCAGATAATACTGGCGCAAATGCTCAGGCAATAAGCGACGGAAAAAGGTCGTTTTTCCACAACCCTGAGGTCCGATAAACGTGGGCACCACTTCATTACCATGAAGGGTATCCATCTGAAGCCAATGGGCTACTGCTGAACGCAACCACTTAGCCAGATAATATGCTTGCTCTGTGCTGATGCCTGGAATGCGCCCAAAGAGGTCGGCCACATAGTTGTGACCATCCCATTTGGGAAGATGGTCCAAGTATTCACCAATGGGATTGTACAGAGGCACCTCGTCAGAGTCCACATACAGTTTGATGTCTGCCTGCGGATTTTTCATCTCTTCATCAGCATTTTCCTTGGCATGAAGGATGATGCTGTTGATAGCCTTCTGCGTCAGAGGCTTGAATGGGCCGAATGTCCCGTCATTCAGCTTGGTTGAAAACTCTACCTTCCCGTTCAGGATGTTCTGACGGAAACGATAACACTCCATGAGGAACTCCTCAATAATTAGTGTGCTTTTGGTTGAGGCAGGCACAGCCTTTCCGTTTACAAGTAGATCTTTACTCATAGGGAATCGAAATTTTTAATAAGTTAATACTTTGGTTATTTAGTCTCTTGACGTGTTTTTCATGAGTCTAGCACTTAGCTCATGCTCTCTCGTCTTAGGCAGTGCAAAGATACAAAAATTATGCGAGCTATTTGCAGTTTCCGGCCGTTTTTATCTGTTAATATATGTTATTTTAAGAATTGCCTTCCACCTTATTTATATATGAATAGGTGAGTCGCTGGGTGAGTCGCTGGGTGAGTCAGTGGGTGAGTCAGTGGGTGAGTGTCTCGTTTATGCCAACTTCTTTATACTCAGTTACTTAACTACTGATGGGTGAGTGTGGGTATCGACATTTGCCATCATGCGCATAGGCTTTCGACGTTGTCCGCATAGGCTTTCGACGTTGTCCGCATAGGCTTTCGACGTTGTCCGCATAGGCTTCTGACATAGTGCGGAGCCTATCGACACCATGCCGATACGCACTCGGTCTGCTGTTCGGAACGTCTACTCACAGAGGACGCCGTTCTTGAATATATAAGTATTCATTTTGATAGAAAGCTTGATGCTGCAGGGTGCCATCAGGGTAATAGTCGGTCAGAACTCCATCAAGCAGATAACGCCCCTTAGGACAAAGCCACGCTCTTTGATTTCAAACTTGACGGTCTGGCCTTTCTCGTTGCCAGGAGCTGTCATATTCTTACTCGCTTTGATTTGACTGCCCAGAATGGGGAAGATGCGTTCTTTCTGCTGGGCTGTAGATGGAATGCAAAAAGCGACGATGAGGACAGTTAAAAGTAGTTTGATAGTCTGTTTCATAGTTTGTCGTAGTTTGTTTTATTGTTTTAGAAAAAAGGCCCGTCGTGAAAGGCGGGCCTTAGACTTGTATCTTGAAATAGAGATTACAAGTTTGGATTAATCTTGCTCCACTCTGAGATGGGGGGAACGATGTTCAGCGTAACGAGCTCATCGCGCATCTTGCAGAGGTGCTCATAGCTCTGATCCAGCTTGGCGTTCTCCTCGGGAGTGCCCTGAGGAACCTCATACTTAGCACCCTCAGCTGTCATGGTGGTCTTCATGGCCATCATGATGTGATCGTACTTGTCGGTCTTAACGTATGTGCCAACGGGGAAACGGAAAGCTTCGCCACCCATAGCTGCACGAATCATCTCAACAGAGAGGTAAGAGGGGCTCTGGAATGAAGAACGTCCGCGGAGCTCGATAATCTTAGCACCACCCTTTGTAACGTCTACCTTCATCTGCTCCCACTCGTCAGTGGGGAACTCAGCAGTTCCAATAATATCAGTCAACTTGCGACCCTTAACGGTAACATGGCTTCCGAATACGGCCATCTGCTCACCGTGACCACCATAAGTAGCACAACCAGTAATCTCATTCTGCATTACACCAAACTTCTTAGCCAATGCAGACTGCAGACGAGTGGTGTCAAGACCTGCGAGGGTGGTAACCTGACCTGGTTTCAAACCAGAGTACAACAGGGTAACCAGACCGGTAAGGTCAGCAGGGTTAAAGATGATAACTACGTGCTTTACGTCTGGGCAGTACTTCTTGATGTTCTGACCCAGTTCCTCAGCAATCTTACAGTTGCCAGCAAGCAGGTCCTCACGGGTCATACCAGCCTTACGGGGAGCACCACCTGAAGAAATAATGTACTTAGCGTTCTTGAATGCTTCCTCAGCATCGGTGGTAGCAACGATGTTCACATTGTCAAAGCCACTCTGACGCATTTCCTCTGCAACACCCTCTGGTGAGAATACGTCGTAGAGACAGATTTCACTTGTCAGACCCATCATCAAAGCGGTCTGAGCCATGTTTGAACCAATCATACCGGCAGCGCCGACGATGGTCAATTTGTCGTTAGTTAAAAATGCCATAATTTGTTGTATTATTATAATGTATTTATTCTTTGTGCTGCAAAGTTATAAAATAATTGTGAATTGGACGTTGGGAAATGAAAATTTATTTGTTATTTATTCTGAAAATATGTATCTTTGCAAAGTCGAAATTACAAAATGTGATGAATAAAACGGAGATTAGCGAACGAATTGCTCGTTTGCGCGAAGAGTTAAGACGTGAGCACCTCAGTGCTTTTATCTTTCCAACCAGTGATCCACATAACAGCGAATATACTGCTGAACACTGGAAAGGTCGTGAGTGGATTAGTGGCTTTAATGGCTCTGCAGGAACAGCAGTGGTGACCCTTGACAATGCGGCACTATGGACAGACTCGCGCTATTTCATAGCAGCAGAAGAGCAGTTGCAGGGTACAGAGTTCCAGCTGATGAAATTGAAAGTAGAGGGAACGCCCTCCATTGCAGAATGGCTGGGACGTGAATTGAAAGATGCTGCTGACAAGGCCGTAGGTATTGACGGAATGGTTAATTCCGCCAATAGCATAAAGGAATTGATAAGTGACTTGCGCACTCAAGGCGGCATTACATTGCGTACCAACTTCGATCCGTTGGAAAGAATATGGCAGGACCGTCCTGCTATCCCAGAGAATCCAGTGGTTATACATCCATTGGAATATGCAGGTGAACCAATTCGTGAGAAGCTGGTGCGTATCCGTAAGGCTCTGCGCGAAAAACATGCAGACGGAATGCTGATGGCTGCCTTGGACGATATCGCATGGACTCTAAACCTGAGAGGAAGTGATGTGCATTGTAGTCCTGTGTTTGTGTCTTACTTGCTGATTTCTACTACAGAGGTCACCCTATATATTAATAAGGTGAAGTTAACTCCTGAAGTGATGAGTTATCTGCAGGCAGAAGGAGTAGGGGTGAAACCTTACAATCAGGTGAAACAGGGGCTGAAGGATTATTTTGAATACAATATCCTATTGGATGGCAATGAGGTGAACTACACGTTGTATAAGACTGTGGAACGAGAAATTGTAGATGCCTCCTCGCCAGTGCCTTTGATGAAGGCCGTCAAGAATGAGCGCGAAATAGCGGGTTTTAGGTCTGCGATGCTGAAAGACGGCATTGCTATGGTGAAGTTCCTGAAATGGTTGAAACCTGCTGTGGAGGCAGGAGGGCAGACAGAGATGAGCGTTGAAAGGAAGCTTACTGCACTGAAGGCTGAACAACCCTTGTTCCGTGGATTGTCGTTCGACACGATAGTTGGCTACGAGGAACATGGGGCCATCGTCCACTATGAGGCAATACCAGAGACGGACACTACCTTGCATCCCAAGGGATTGCTGTTGATTGACAGCGGAACACAGTATCAGGATGGTACTACCGATGTGACGCGTACTATTGCTCTTGGTCCTTTGACGGAGGAACAGAAAAGAGTTTATACGCTTGTGTTGAAAGGACATATAGATTTGCAATTACTCCACTTTCCCGATGGGGCAAGCGGTACTCAGTTGGATGCCATTGCTCGTCGTCCTTTGTGGCAGGCGGGCATGAATTTCCTACATGGTACAGGGCATGGCGTGGGCTGCTATCTTAATTGCCACGAAGGTCCTCACCAGATAAGAATGGAGTGGATACCGGCTCGTTTACAGGCAGGAATGACCGTGACGGATGAACCTGGTGTCTATCTGGGGGGACGCTTTGGAGTACGTATAGAGAATACATTACTTGTAGTGCCTGCAGAAGAAACCGAATGTGGACGTTTCTTGGGATTTGAAACACTGACCCTCTGTCCGATAGAAACGTCGCCTATCATAAAAGAACTGATGACGCCAGAAGAAATACAATGGCTGAACGATTATCATAGCATGGTTTATGGGCGTCTTTCGCCCTATTTGAATGAAGATGAGAAAGCATGGTTGCGCAAGGCAACTGCATCTTTTAATTAAAAAAAGTTAGAAAAAACTTGGTGGGTTGCAAAATAAGTTGTAACTTTGCACCCGCTTTTCGTGGCACTTGTGCCCGATAGCATAAGTTTAACATAAAATATTTAAATCAAGAAACAACATGATTATTGTACCAGTAAAGGAAGGCGAGAACATCGAGAAGGCCCTCAAGAAGTTTAAGAGAAAGTTTGAAAAGACAGGTGTCATCAAGGAGCTTCGCTCACGTCAGCAGTTCGACAAACCTTCTGTACTCAAGCGCCTGAAGATGGAGCACGCAATTTACGTACAGAAGCTGCGCGCCACTGAGGAGTAAAAAAATCCCCAAAAATTTGGTGGTTTGAAGAATTATTCGTAAATTCGTTGCCGAAAAGAGTTGCGACGAATGAATATGATAAAAGAATTCTTGAACTACCTGCGTTACGAGCGAAACCGTTCAGAACTGACGGTGCGCACCTACGAGAGAAGTCTTGAAGACTTTGAATCGTATTTCAAAAATCGAGATAGTCAGCTCTCATGGGAGTCGGTAGACTCGGATATCATCCGTGACTGGATGGAGAGCATGATGGATAAAGGCGACATGGCATCAACAGTGAATAACTGTTTGAGTGCCGTGCGTTCCTTTTTTCGTTTTGCTTTAGCTCGCCAATTGGTTAGTCGCGACCCTGCTTATGCCATTAAAGGTCCCAAGAAACAAAAGCCGTTACCCCAATTTGTGCGTGAGGATGAAATGAATCGTTTGATTGATGTTCCGGAAATGTGGGGCGATTCCTTCCAAGATTTACGCGCGCGTACCATTATTATATTATTCTATGAAACGGGTATCCGGTTGGCAGAACTGATCGGTCTTGACGATAAGGATGTGGATTTTGCTGCGCATCAGTTGAAGGTGACGGGTAAGCGCAACAAACAGCGCATAGTTCCTTTTGGAAATGAACTGGAAGGTGCATTAAGAGAATATATGTCTCTGCGTGATAAGGAAAGGAAAGCCCATGATATACCTGCGCTTTTCCTTAACGATAAAGGTCAGCGTATGACACGCTATCAGGTGGAGGTGATTGTAAAAAAGTGTCTGTCGATGGTTACGACGATTAAGAAACGCTCACCTCATGTGCTGCGTCATTCTTTTGCAACGGCGATGCTTAACAATGGTGCCGGACTGGAAAGTGTGCAGAAACTATTGGGACATGAAAGTGTGGCAACCACGGAGATCTACACCCATACAACATTTGAACAATTAAAAAAAGTATATGAGAATGCCCACCCAAGGGCTTAACCTTATTTATTTACCCTTTAAAAACAGGAGGTAACTATGGAAATTAAGATTCAGTCAATCCATTTTGACGCTACAGAGAAACTAGAGGCGTTTATCGAAAAGAAGGTCGCCAAGTTGGAAAAAGCTTTTGAAGATGTACAGAAGGTAGAGGTTCAGTGCAAGGTTGTTAAACCTGCAACAGCACAGAATAAGCAGGTCAGTCTGAATGTAACCGTACCTGGAACGACGCTTTTCGTTGAGAAGGTAAGTGACACATTTGAGGAAAGTACAGACCTTTGTGTGGACTCCATGAAGGTTCAACTGCAGAAATTCAAGGAAAAATTGCGCAATAGATAAAAAAAACCTCGAAAAGTTTTGGTAATTCAAAAATAATGCCTACCTTTGCATCCGCTTTCCGACATTCAGACTCCATCGGGGAGCGGATGCTTAAATGCCTCTTTAGCTCAGTTGGCCAGAGCACGTGATTTGTAATCTCGGGGTCGTTGGTTCGAATCCGACAAGAGGCTCAGGCTGAGATGAGGCAAAAAACATTAAGGGTGGTTTCCAGAGCGGCCAAATGGGGCAGACTGTAAATCTGTTGTCTTTCGACTTCGGTGGTTCGAATCCATCACCACCCACTTCCAACGAAGGAAGTAATGTTGCGGAAATAGCTCAGTTGATAGAGCACTAGCCTTCCAAGCTGGGGGTCGCGGGTTTGAGCCCCGTTTTCCGCTCATAGCTCGCTGTTATAGCTCAGTGGTAGAGCACTTCCTTGGTAAGGAAGAGGTCCCGAGTTCAAGTCTCGGTAACAGCTCAAAGAGAAAACGATTTAAATCGCATATTTCATTTATAAAATAATAAACAAAGAAAAGCTATGGCTAAAGAACAATTTGTGCGCACCAAACCGCACGTAAACATCGGTACTATTGGTCACGTTGACCACGGTAAGACAACTCTGACTGCTGCTATCACCACCGTATTGGCTAAGCAGGGTCTTTCTGAGGTTAAGTCTTTCGACCAGATTGACAATGCTCCTGAGGAGAAGGAGCGTGGTATCACTATTAATACTGCACACGTTGAGTATGAGACTGCTAAGCGTCACTATGCTCACGTAGACTGCCCGGGACACGCTGACTATGTGAAGAACATGGTAACTGGTGCTGCTCAGATGGATGGTGCTATCCTCGTAGTTGCTGCTACTGACGGTCCTATGCCTCAGACACGTGAGCACGTCCTGCTCGCTCGTCAGGTAAACGTTCCCCGTCTGGTGGTGTTCCTGAACAAGTGCGATATGGTTGAGGATGAGGAGATGCTGGAGCTCGTTGAGATGGAGGTCCGCGAGATTCTGGAGCAGTATGAGTTTGAAGAGGATACTCCTATTATCCGCGGTTCTGCCCTCGGTGCCCTGAATGGTGTTGAGAAGTGGGAGCAGAAGGTAATGGAGCTGATGGATACTTGTGACACTTGGATTCAGGAGCCTCCTCGTGCTACTGACAAGCCCTTCCTGATGCCTGTTGAGGACGTCTTCTCAATCACAGGTCGTGGTACTGTTGCTACTGGTCGTATTGAGACTGGTGTCATCCACGTTGGTGATGAGGTTGAGTTGCTCGGTCTTGGCGAGGACAAGAAGTCTGTTGTAACTGGTGTTGAGATGTTCCGTAAGATCCTGGATGAGGGTCAGGCTGGTGATAACGTTGGTCTGCTGCTCCGTGGTATCGACAAGAACGAGATCAAGCGTGGTATGGTGCTCTGCCATCCAGGACAGATTAAGCCTTTCAAGAAGTTCAAGGCTTCTATCTATGTCCTGAAGAAGGAAGAGGGTGGCCGTCACACTCCATTCGGTAACAAGTATCGTCCCCAGTTCTACCTCCGCACCATGGACTGCACAGGTGAAATCACTCTGCCCGCAGGTGTTGAGATGGTAATGCCTGGTGATAACGTTGAGATCACTGTTGAGTTGATTTACGCTGTTGCTCTGAATAAGGGTCTGCGTTTCGCTATCCGTGAAGGTGGCCGTACCGTTGGATCTGGTCAGATCACTGAGGTGTACGAGGACTAATCCTCTAGAACCTCTTGATCATCAAGAATATCTAGAAATACTAGATAAACCAAGCCCCCGCTTTCGGGTGGGGGCTTTCATACGGGAATAGCTCAGTTGGTAGAGCATCGGTCTCCAAAACCGAGGGTCGTGGGTTCGAGTCCTCCTTCCCGTGCTAAAAAAAGAAGATAGTATGAACATTATTAAGACATTCATCAATTATTGCAAGGCTTGCTATGATGAGCTTGCACATAAGACGACTTGGCCGACGTACAAAGAACTCACCCAGAGCGCTGTTGTAGTTCTTTCGGCTTCTCTTATTATTGCAGTAGTAGTGTGGCTGATGGACGTAGCGTTCAAGGCCGTCATGAGTTCAATTTATCCTAACTAAACGGTTTAGAGTAAGATGGCAGAAGCTACGGATATGAAATGGTACGTATTGCGTGCTGTTAGTGGAAAAGAAGGCAAAGTGAAAGAGTTCATCGATGCTGCAAAGAAGCATAACGATGTACTCGAAAGTCACGTTGGTGAAGTCCTTCTTCCTACTGAGAAGTATGCTATGCTTCGTAATGGCAAGCGTGTCATCAAGGAGAAACTCTTCTTGCCTGGTTATGTGTTGGTTCAGGCCAAACTACAAGGTGAGGTGGCTCACATGCTCCGTTTTATTCCCAACGTGTTAGGTTTCCTTGGTGGAATGGATAATCCTCAGGTAGTACGCCAGTCGGATATTAATCGTATCTTGGGTACCGCAGAGGAGACAACGATAGAGAGCGCAGAGCTCAATATTCCATATAGTGTTGATGAGACAGTAAAGGTTATTGATGGACCTTTCAGTGGTTTCAGTGGTATCATCGAAGAGGTGAACGCTGAGAAGCGTAAGTTGAAGGTTATGGTGAAAATCTTCGGCAGAAAGACACCGCTGGAACTGGCATTTACACAAGTAGAGAAAGAATAAGGCGCAATTGTTACGGTGCGTCTATTCTATATACGGTCATAGGAGGCTTCCACTCCTGCGGCTTATATATCAATCAATTAATATTTAAAAACAGAAATGGCTAAAGAAGTTGCTGGATTAATCAAATTACAGATTAAAGGTGGCGCTGCGAATCCCTCTCCTCCCGTAGGACCTGCTTTGGGTTCGAAAGGTATTAATATTATGGGATTCTGCAAAGAGTTCAACGCCAGAACCCAGGATAAGGCAGGTAAGATTCTTCCTGTTGTTATCACATACTATGCAGACAAGTCTTTTAGCTTCATTATCAAGACTCCCCCTGCTGCCGTCCAGTTGTTGGAGGCTGCCAAGGTGAAGAGTGGTTCTGCTCAGCCTAACCGTAAGAAGGTTGCTACCGTTACTTGGGATCAGGTACGTGCAATCGCTGAGGACAAGATGAGCGATTTGAACTGCTTTACTGTAGAGTCAGCAATGAAGTTGATTGCAGGTACAGCTAGAAGCATGGGTATCACTGTTAAAGGGGACTTCCCTGGTTAAATAACAAATAACTTCAATTAAGAAAATGAGTAAACTGACAAAAAATCAAAAGTTGGTAGCTGATAAGGTTGAAGCAGGGAAAGCATACTCTTTGAAGGAAGCTGCAGAGCTGGTAAAGGAAATTACCACTACTAAGTTCGAGGCTTCTGTAGATATCGATGTACGCTTGGGCGTAGATCCTCGTAAGGCTAACCAGATGGTTCGTGGCGTTGTGTCACTGCCCAATGGTACTGGTAAGGTTACACGAGTTCTCGCTCTCTGTACTCCCGATCAGGAAGCTGCTGCTAAGGAAGCTGGCGCCGACTATGTTGGTCTTGACGAGTATATCGAGAAGATCAAGCAGGGTTGGACAGATGTTGATGTAATTATTACAATGCCCTCTTGCATGGGTAAGTTAGGTCCTCTCGGACGTGTTTTGGGTCCCCGTGGTCTGATGCCTAACCCAAAGAGCGGTACTGTTACTATGGACGTTGCTAAGGCAGTTAAGGAAGTTAAGCAAGGTAAGATTGACTTTAAGGTTGATAAGGCTGGTATCGTACACGCCTCAATCGGTAAGGTTACATTCACCCCACAGCAGATTTTCGAAAATGCTAAGGAGTTCTTGCAGACTATTATCAAGCTGAAGCCGGCTGCTGCCAAGGGTACCTATATGAAGAGTGTCTTTATCTCCAGCACGATGAGCGCTGGTATCAAGGTGGATCCTAAATCAGTTGAATAACTCGTAAAAGTTTAGTAAAATGAAAAAGGAATTAAAAGATACTATCGTAGTAGAACTTGGACAGAAGCTGACCGAATATCCTCATTTCTATCTGGTAGACGTTACCGGATTGAACGCTGAGCAGACCAGTAACCTGCGTCGCAAGTGTTTCAAGAATGAGATTAAGATGGTCGTTGTGAAGAATACTCTTCTCCACAAGGCTTTCGAAGCTTCGGAAATTGACTTCTCACCACTCTATGACAGTCTGAAGGGTAACACAGCTGTGATGTTCACACAGGCAGCTAACGTTCCTGCAAAGCTGTTGAAGGAGTACAAGAAGGAAGGTATTCCTGCACTGAAAGCTGCTTATGCTGAGGAAGGTTTCTTCGTTGGTGCTGACAAATTGGAAGAGCTCGTATCTATCAAGAGCAAGAACGAACTCATCGCCGATGTTGTGGCTCTGCTCCAGTCTCCAGTCAAGAACGTTGTTTCTGGTCTGAATGCTGGTGGTAAGATTCACGGACTGCTTGACGCTATCGCTGAGCGTAACAAATAAGCGAACAATAAGTAACATTAACATTAAAAAACAATTAAAATTTTAAATAAAATGGCAGATATTAAAGCTATTGCTGAGGAGTTGGTTAACCTCACAGTAAAAGAAGTACAAGAGTTGGCAACAGTCCTGAAGGACGAGTATGGAATTGAGCCCGCTGCAGCCGCTGTTGCTGTTGCTGCTGGTCCTGCTGCAGGTGGCGAGGCCGCTGCTGCTGAGGAGAAGTCTTCTTTCGACGTTGTTCTGAAAGAGGTTGGTGCTGCTAAGCTGCAGGTTGTAAAGGCCGTTAAGGAAGCTTGCGGTCTGGGTCTGAAGGAAGCTAAGGATCTCGTAGACGGTGCTCCTTCTACTCTGAAGGAAGGCCTGTCTAAGGACGAGGCTGAGAACCTGAAGAAGGCTATCGAAGAGGCTGGTGCCGTAGTTGAGCTGAAATAATTAGGCACAACAAACAATAATATGGTTGGGAGCTCTCCAGTAGAGGGTTCCCGACCATTTTCTTGTCTTTTCTAGTCAAAACTAGTTTAACTAGTATGACTAGTGCAACTAGTTTCACTAGGAAACAATAACCCACATTATTAATATATGGCTTCAAAAGTAATAGATAACAGAGTAAACTTTGGCAGCGTCAAGAATCCGATGCCGTTTCCGGATTTTCTCGATGTGCAATTAAAGTCTTTCAAAGACTTCTTACAGTTGGATACCCCACCTGAGGAACGCAAGAATGACGGTTTGTATAAGGTGTTTGCAGAGAACTTCCCTATCACCGATACACGTAATAATTTCGTTCTTGAGTTCTTGGATTACTATATTGATCCGCCTCGTTACACCATTGATGAGTGTTTGGAGCGTGGACTGACTTATAGCGTACCCTTGAAGGCTAAGCTTAAACTTTATTGTACAGACCCAGATCATGAGGATTTCGGTACTGTGATTCAGGATGTATTCCTTGGTCCAATTCCTTATATGACATCCAATGGCACCTTTGTGATAAATGGTGCTGAGCGTGTTGTTGTATCTCAGTTGCACCGTTCACCTGGTGTGTTCTTCGGACAGAATGTTCATGCCAACGGAACGTTGCTTTACTCAGCTCGTATCATTCCTTTCAAGGGATCATGGATTGAGTTTGCAACTGACATCAACAATGTCATGTATGCTTATATTGACCGTAAGAAGAAGTTGCCTGTTACCACATTGCTAAGAGCCATCGGTTATGAAACTGATAAGGATATCCTGCAAATCTTCAATCTTGCAGAGGAAGTAAAAGTTAACAAGGCTGCCCTGAAGAAGGTAGTAGGTTGTAAGCTTGCTGCTCGCGTTCTGAAGAGTTGGAACGAGGATTTCGTAGATGAGGATACCGGCGAGGTTGTTTCTATCGAGCGTAATGAGGTTATCATGGAACGCGAGACAGAGATTACCGAGGAGAATATGATTGAGATTCTGGAGAGTGGTGCTTCTACTATTCTTGTTCACAAGGATGAGTCAATGGCACAAGACTACTCTATTATTTTCAATACATTGCAGAAAGACCCCTCGAACTCAGAGAAAGAAGCCGTTCTCTATATTTATCGTCAGCTGCGTAATGCAGATCCTGCTGATGATGCCAGTGCTCGTGAGGTTATCCAGAACTTGTTCTTCTCAGACAAACGTTACGACTTAGGTGATGTGGGCCGTTATCGTATCAATAAGAAGTTGGGCCTGAACACGGAAATGGATGTTCGTGTGCTGACCAAGGAGGATATCATTGAGATTATCAAGTATCTGATTCAGCTGATTAACTCAAAGGCTACGGTGGACGATATCGACCACCTGTCAAACCGTCGTGTACGTACTGTTGGTGAGCAGCTGTCGAACCAGTTCTCTATCGGTTTGGCCCGTATGAGTCGTACTATCCGTGAGCGTATGAACGTTCGCGATAATGAGGTGTTCACTCCAACAGACCTGATTAACGCCAAGACTATTTCGAGTGTTATTAACTCATTCTTCGGCACCAACCCTCTGTCACAGTTCATGGACCAGACCAACCCATTGGCTGAGGTAACGCATAAGCGTCGTCTTTCTGCCCTGGGTCCTGGCGGTTTGTCTCGTGAGCGTGCCGGTTTCGAGGTTCGTGACGTACACTACACACACTATGGTCGTCTGTGTCCTATTGAGAGTCCTGAAGGACCAAACATCGGACTGATTTCTTCATTGTGTGTATATGCTAAGATTAATGAACTTGGCTTCATCGAGACTCCATATCGTAAGATTGAGAATGGTGTTGCCAATCTGAATAATGATGATGTTGTATATCTGACTGCTGAGGAAGAGGAAGATCACGTAATCGGTCAGGGTAATGCCCCATTGAACGATGATGGTACCTTCATTCGTCCTGTTGTTAAATGTCGTCAGGATGCCGACTTCCCCGTTGTGCCTCCTACTCAGGTTGACCTGATGGATGTATCTCCACAGCAGATTGCTTCTATTGCAGCTTCACTCATTCCTTTCTTGGAGCACGACGATGCACACCGTGCACTGATGGGATCGAACATGATGCGTCAGGCTGTGCCCCTGCTCCACAACGAGGCTCCTATTGTAGGTACTGGTATTGAGAAGCAGGTTTGTGAGGATTCTCGTACAATGATTACAGCTGAGGGCGATGGTGTTGTTGATTATGTTGATGCTACCACTATCCGTGTACTTTATGACCGTACGGAGGATGAGGAGTTTGTCAGCTTCGAACCTGCCTTGAAGGAGTATCGCATTCCTAAGTTCCGTCGTACCAACCAAAACATGACTATCGACCTGCGTCCTATCTGTGATAAGGGTCAGCGTGTGAAGAAGGGTGACATTCTGACAGAAGGATATGCTACCGAAAATGGTGAGCTCGCTTTGGGTCGCAACCTGCTGGTAGCTTACATGCCTTGGAAGGGTTACAACTATGAGGATGCTATCGTGCTTAACGAGCGCATTGTTCGTGAGGACATACTGACCTCTGTACACGTAGATGAGTATTCACTTGATGTTCGTGAGACAAAGCGTGGTGCAGAAGAGTTTACTGCTGATATTCCTAACGTTAGCGAGGAAGCCACAAAGGATCTTGACGATAATGGTGTTATCCGTGTGGGTGCTCGCGTAGAACCAGGCGATATCCTGATTGGTAAGATTTCACCTAAGGGTGAGAGTGATCCCTCACCTGAGGAGAAGTTGCTTCGTGCCATCTTCGGTGACAAGGCTGGTGATGTAAAGGACTCTTCATTGAAGGCTAATCCTTCACTGACAGGTGTCATCATTGATAAGAAGCTGTTTACCCGTGCCGTGAAGACTCGTCAGACCAAACAGCAGGATAAGTTGCTGTTGGCAAAAATTGATGAGGAGCATGAGGCAAAGATTGCCGATTTGAAGGATATCCTCGTTGAGAAGCTGATGACACTTACCAAAGGTAAGACTTCGCAGGGTGTGAAGGACTACACAGGTGCTGAGATTATTTCAAAGGGTAGCAAGTTCACTGTAACCAACTTGAAGAATCTGGAATATGGTGATGTTCAAATCAGTCATTGGACAAATGATGAGCACAAGAATGAGCTTATTGCCAAGCTGATTATCAACTATATGAAGAAGTACAAACTTCTTGATGCTGAGATGAAGCGTAAGAAATTTGCTATTACCATCGGTGATGAGCTGCCTTCAGGTATCCTACAGATGGCTAAGGTATATGTTGCTAAGAAACGTAAGATTGGTGTAGGTGATAAACTAGCTGGTCGTCATGGTAACAAGGGTATTGTATCTAAGGTAGTACGTCAGGAGGATATGCCATTCCTCGAGGATGGTCGTCCTGTTGATTTGGTACTGAACCCACTGGGTGTGCCTTCTCGTATGAACCTTGGTCAGATTTTTGAGGCTATCCTTGGTGCAGCAGGTAAGCGTCTTGGTGTGAAGTTTGCTACACCGATCTTTGATGGTGCTAAGCTCGATGACCTCGCTGAATGGACAGATAAGGCAGGTCTGCCTCGTCTGTGCTCTACTCATCTTTATGATGGTGAGACCGGTGAGAAGTTTGACCAGCCTGCTACAGTAGGTATTACATACTTCTTGAAACTTGGTCACATGGTAGAGGACAAGATGCACGCCCGTTCCATCGGTCCGTACTCTCTCATTACTCAGCAGCCTCTTGGTGGTAAAGCTCAGTTTGGTGGCCAGCGTTTCGGTGAGATGGAGGTTTGGGCACTTGAGGCATTCGGTGCCAGCCATGTACTGCAGGAGATTCTGACTATCAAGTCTGATGATGTTGTAGGTCGTGCTAAGGCTTATGAGGCAATCGTCAAGGGTGAGCCAATGCCAACTCCTGGTATTCCTGAGTCACTCAATGTATTGTTGCATGAGTTGAAGGGTCTTGGACTTAGTATCAAGATGGATTAATCGATAATTATAAATTGTAAATAGTCAAATAGTAAATATATATGGCTTTTAAGAAAGATTCAAAGATAAAGAGTAACTTCACCAAGATTACTATCGGACTGGCTTCACCAGAGGAGATACTCGAGAGCTCATATGGTGAGGTAACAAAGCCTGAGACCATCAACTATCGTACCTATAAGCCAGAGCGTGACGGTTTGTTCTGCGAGCGCATCTTCGGTCCTACAAAGGACTATGAGTGTGCCTGTGGTAAGTACAAGCGTATTCGTTATAAGGGTATTGTCTGCGATCGTTGTGGCGTTGAGGTTACAGAGAAGAAAGTTCGTCGTGAACGTACTGGACACATCGAACTGGTTGTACCAGTAGCTCACATCTGGTATTTCCGTAGCCTGCCTAATAAGATTGGTTATCTGCTTGGTCTTCCCACCAAGAAGCTTGATGCCATCATCTATTATGAGCGTTATGTCGTTATTCAGCCTGGTGTGATGGCTGGTAAGAAAGATAGTGAGGGTAATGATGCCATTGGCTCTAACATGTATGACCTGCTGTCTGAGGAAGAATATAACGATATCATTGATAATCAGATTTCTCCTGAGAATGATTATCTGGATGATAGCGATCCTAATAAGTTCATTGCAAAGATGGGTGCTGAGGCTATCTACGACTTGCTCGTGCGCCTTGACCTCGATTCATTGTCATACGAACTGCGTGACCGTGCCAATAGTGATTCTTCCGTTCAGCGTAAGAATGAGGCTTTGAAGCGCCTGCAGGTAGTGGAATCCTTCCGTGCTAGTGTGGAGAAAGGTATTAACCGTCCCGAGTGGATGATTATGAAGATTATTCCCGTCACTCCTCCTGAGCTACGTCCTCTGGTACCACTGGATGGTGGCCGTTTCGCTACTTCTGACTTGAACGACCTCTATCGTCGTGTCATCATTCGTAACAACCGTTTGAAGCGTCTGATGGAAATCAAGGCTCCAGAGGTTATCTTACGTAATGAGAAACGTATGTTGCAGGAGGCTGTCGACTCATTGTTCGACAACTCTCGTAAGTCATCTGCTGTAAAGAGTGATTCTAACCGTCCTTTGAAGTCACTTTCTGACTCACTGAAAGGTAAGCAGGGACGTTTCCGTCAGAACTTGCTCGGTAAGCGTGTTGACTACTCAGCCCGTTCGGTTATCGTTGTAGGTCCTGAGTTGAAGATGGGTGAGTGCGGTCTGCCTAAGTTGATGGCTGCCGAGCTTTACAAGCCATTCATTATCCGCAAGCTCATTGAGCGTGGTATTGTGAAGACAGTGAAGAGCGCTAAGAAGATTGTCGACCGTCGTGAGCCCGTTATCTGGGATATTCTGGAGAACGTGATGAAGGGTCACCCTGTACTCCTCAACCGTGCACCAACACTGCACCGTCTGGGTATTCAGGCTTTCCAGCCCAAGCTCATCGAGGGTAAAGCTATTCAGTTGCACCCACTGGCTTGTACTGCGTTCAACGCCGACTTTGATGGTGACCAGATGGCTGTCCACCTCCCATTGTCTAACGAGGCTATCCTTGAGGCTCAGATTCTGATGCTTCAGAGCCACAATATTCTGAACCCCGCCAATGGTGCTCCTATCACCGTTCCTTCACAGGATATGGTGCTCGGACTGTACTATATCTCTAAGATTCGTCCAGGTGCCAAGGGTGAGGGTCTGACCTTCTACGGTCCTGAGGAGGCTATCATCGCCCACAATGAGGGTAAGTGCGATCTGCACGCTCAGGTAAAGGTAATGGTTGATGATATTGTTGACGGTAAGCCTTGCAAACACATGGTAGAAACCTCTGTAGGTCGTGTCATTGTGAATGGCATTATTCCTGAGCAGGTTGGTTACGTTAATAAGATTATCTCTAAGAAGTCTCTTCGTGATATCATCGCCGATGTTATCAAGAACGTAGGTTTCGCTGAGGCCTGTGAGTTCCTCGATGGTATTAAGAACCTCGGTTATCGCATGGCTTATGAGGCTGGTCTTTCGTTCAACCTTGACGACATCATTATTCCTGAGGCTAAGAAAGACCTCGTTGAAAAGGGTAATGAGGAAATTCGCCAGATTACGGAGAACTATAACATGGGATTCATCACCGATAACGAGCGCTATAATCAGGTAATTGATACTTGGACACATATTAACAACGACCTCGGTAACGTCCTGATGAAGGAAATGACTGAGGCCGATCAGGGATTCAATGCTGTATTCATGATGCTTGACTCTGGTGCCCGCGGTAGTAAGGACCAGATTCGTCAGCTCTCTGGTATGCGTGGTCTGATGGCCAAACCTCAGAAAGCAGGTGCCGAGGGTGCTCAGATTATTGAGAACCCAATCCTTTCGAACTTCAAGGAAGGTATGTCTGTGCTGGAGTACTTTATCTCTACGCACGGTGCTCGTAAGGGTCTGGCTGATACGGCCATGAAGACTGCCGATGCTGGTTATCTGACCCGTCGTCTTGTTGACGTATCGCACGACGTGATTATCAATGAGGAAGACTGTGGTACGCTCCGCGGACTCGTCTGCACTGCCCTGAAGAATGGCGATGAGGTTATCTCTACTTTGTATGAGCGTATCCTCGGTCGTGTATCCGTTCATGATATCATCCATCCTTCTACTGGCGAACTCATCGTAGCTGCTGGTGAAGAGATTACCGAGCCTATTGCACAGATTATCGAAGACTCTCCTATCGAGAGCGTTGAGATACGTTCAGTGCTTACCTGTGAGTCGAAGCACGGTGTCTGCATGAAGTGTTATGGTCGTAACCTCGCTACCCGTAAGATGGTTCAGAAGGGTGAGGCTGTAGGTGTGATTGCTGCTCAGGCTATTGGTGAGCCAGGTACTCAGTTGACACTGCGTACATTCCACGCCGGTGGTGTGGCTGCCAACGCAGCAGCAAATGCAAGCATCGTAGCAAAGAACGATTCTAAGATTGAGCTTGAGGAGGTTCGTACCGTACCGTTCGATGAGGATGGTCGTGAGTGCGAGATGGTAGTGAGCCGTCTGGGTGAACTCCGATTCGTCGATACGCACACCAATATTGTACTTTCTACCGTCAATGTTCCTTACGGTTCGTCACTCTATTTCAAGAATGGCGATACGGTGAAGAAGGGCGACAAGATTGCACAGTGGGATCCCTTCAATGCCGTCATCGTTACTGAGTATGCAGGTACCCTGAAGTTCCACGATGTCATCGAAGGTGTAACCTTCCGTGCTGAGACTGACGAAACAACAGGTTTGACCGAGAAGATCGTTACTGAGTCACGTGATAAGCTGAAGGTTCCTACTTGTGATATCATTGATGCTAACGGAGATGTTGTCGGTACTTACAACTTCCCTGTAGGTGGTCACGTGGTTGTTGAGGATGGCCAGACCGTTAAGACTGGTGAGACCCTCGTTAAGATTCCTCGTGCTGCTGCTAAGGGTGGTGATATCACTGGTGGTCTGCCTCGTGTAACCGAGCTCTTCGAAGCTCGTAACCCATCTAACCCTGCTATCGTATCTGAAATCGATGGTGAGGTAACCATGGGTAAGGTTAAGCGTGGTAATCGTGAGATTGTTGTTACTTCTAAGACTGGCGAACAGCGTAAGTATCTTGTATCACTGTCTAAGCAGATTCTGGTTCAGGAGCACGATGCTGTACGTGCTGGTACGCCACTCTCTGATGGTGTTATCACTCCAGCAGACATTCTGGCCATTAAGGGTCCCACGGCTGTTCAGGAGTACATCGTTAATGAGGTTCAGGACGTCTATCGTCTGCAGGGTGTGAAGATTAACGACAAGCACTTCGAGATTATTGTTCGTCAGATGATGCGTAAGGTACAGATCAACGATCCGGGTGATACCTCATTCCTTGAGTCTGACATCATCGACAAGCTCGACTTCGCTGAGGAGAACGATCGCATCTGGGGCAAGAAGGTTGTCATCGATGCTGGTGATTCTGAAAACCTTCAGAGAGGACAGATCGTTACAGCACGTAAGCTTCGTGACGAGAACTCAATGCTGAAGCGTCGTGACATGAAGCTTGTTCAGGTTCGTGATGCTGTGCCCGCAACATCTACACAGATTCTGCAGGGTATCACACGTGCCGCTCTTCAGACCAAGTCGTTCATGTCTGCTGCATCATTCCAGGAAACCACCAAGGTGCTCAACGAAGCTGCTATCCGCGGTAAGGAGGACCACTTGGAGGGTATGAAGGAAAATGTGATTGCAGGTCACCTGATTCCTGCAGGTACTGGTCTTCGTGAGTTCGACAAGATTATTGTCGGTTCAAAGGAAGAGTACGAGCGCATGCAGGCCAATAAGAAGAATGTGCTCGACTTTGCTGAAGAGACTGTTCTTGACGAGAAGTAAGTTAGTATTAACTCATTAAATAGAAAGGCACCGTCGCATGCTGTTGTGGCGGTGCTTTTTTCACTTAAAGATGAAGAAACTGTATATTGAGACCTACGGTTGCCAGATGAATGTGGCCGATTCTGAGGTTGTGGCTTCCGTCATGCAGATGGCAGGCTATGAAACCACAGAGACCATTGATGAGGCTGATGCGGTCTTTCTCAACACTTGTTCTGTACGCGATAATGCAGAACAGAAAATCTACCATCGTCTGGATGCCCTCGATGCTATACGCAGGCAAAGAGCCAAGAACCAGGAGCCAAAAGCCAATGGTATGATTATTGGTGTGCTAGGATGTATGGCAGAACGAGTAAAGGATGACCTTTTAGAGCACCATCATTGTGACTTGGTGGCTGGTCCAGATGCCTATCTCTCTCTTCCTGATTTGATAGCACAGGCAGAGACGGGCCACAAGGCCATCAACATCGAGTTGTCAACCAGCGAGACCTATAAGGATGTCGTACCCCAGCGCTTGCATGGAGCAAAGATAGGTGGCTTCGTGAGCATCATGCGTGGTTGCAACAATTTCTGCCACTATTGTATAGTACCCTATACTCGAGGTCGGGAGCGTAGTCGTGATGTGGAAAGCATTTTGCGTGAGGTTCGTGATTTAAGGGATCGTGGCTTCAAGGAGGTAACCTTGTTAGGACAAAATGTCAACTCCTATCGCTTTGAAGAAATAGACTTCCCAACCCTTCTGCGTCGTGTAGCTGAGGAAGTTCCTACGATGCGTGTTCGTTTCACGACTTCTCATCCGAAAGATATGAGTGATGAAACCCTGCATGTCATTGCTGAGGTGCCTAATGTCTGCAAGCACATCCACCTACCTGTTCAGAGTGGTTCTGATCGTATCTTAAAGTTGATGAATCGTAAGTACACTCGTGAATGGTATTTGGATCGAGTGGCTGCCATTCGTCGTATCATTCCTGATTGTGGATTGTCAACCGACATCTTCGTGGGCTATCATTCAGAGACAGAGGAAGATCACCAGCTCTCTTTGAGCCTGATGCGTGAAGTCGGCTACGACTCGGCCTTTATGTTTAAATATTCAGAACGTCCAGGAACCTATGCTTCCAAGCATCTTCCTGATGATGTCCCCGAAGAGGAGAAGATCCGTCGTTTGAACGAACTGATAGCCCTTCAGACAGAGCAGTCTGCTATTGCTAATAAGCGCGATGAAGGTAAGGAATTCGACGTGCTACTTGAAGGCTTCTCCAAGCGTAGTCGTGAACAACTGATGGGACGCACAGAACAGAACAAAGCCGTTGTTGTCAACAAGGGCAATCATCATATTGGTGAAACAGTTCGCGTTCGCATTACTGGTTCTACCAGTGCAACGCTTCTTGGAGAAATCATTGAGGCTGAATAAAGTCGTTATAGAATAAATAGTATATGAAGAAGCAACAGCTGAGGATATTGTTTTACCAGTATGTGCTGGCCTCCATCACATTGGCACTCCTTTTTGCCTCCTATATGATAGACAGTCAGATAACATCGCTGATGGATTTTACAGGATGGACATTCTTCCTGACCTCCTGTCTTACCCATGCAGCCATCATCATGCTGGTACCTTTCCTGGTCATTGGTTTGCCTCTGACTTTATGCAAGGTCACTGCTCGCATCTCTGGCTCTATCATTGCCCTATTGCATGCCATCGTTTTTATCATGGTAGTCATCAATAGGTTTGTCTTCTCTATATACCATTTCCATATCAACGCTTTTATCATCCAAATGCTCACAGGACCAGCTGCTGGCGATATCTTTGTCTTTGATACCAGCACTTATGTTAGGTCTACCTTATATATTATCGTCATTATTGCCTTTGCATATGTGTTGCTATGGTTGGCTTTTAGGTTAAATAAGCATTCTGTTCGACACTTTACTGTCACTTCGCTCTGTGTGCTACTTGGCGCAGTTCTCTTGTCACAAGGCATCCATGCCTATTCTGGAATACATAAGATGCGTCCAGTTATGGAGAGTAAGGAAATGATTCCTTATTATTTTCCCATTCGCATGAACTCTGTATTCATTGCATTGGGAATGGCTACTGATGAGAGTATAGAACTTGCTGACTTCGGTGATGCTGATACCAGTTTCTTAAACTATCCCCTCCATCCGATAGTTTGTGAAGAGCCTGATACGTTGATGAACATCGTCTGGATATGTATTGACTCGTGGAGCTATCGATCCTTGCAGCCTGATTGTGCGCCCAATATCTATCGCTTGTCAGAGCGAGGCCAGCGCTATACCAACCATTTCAGTGGAGCCAATGAGACAATGAATGGCACGTTCACGCTCTTTACCGCTTTGCCTTCCTACTATTGGCAGAGTTTTGACTATGGTTCAGTACAGCCTGTACTCACAGACCAACTGCTCAAGCATGGCTATTTGTTGGACACCTATCCTAGTGCCACATTGGTCTATCCTCCTATAGCGAGAATGTACTATCGTGGTGTAAAAGATATCAGGATAGAGACACCAGGAGAGACCACCTACGAGCGTGATTGTAATTTGACTAAGCTCTTCTGTGACAAATTAAAGAAGAAGGACCTCAAGGAGCCTTTCTTCTCGTTCCTCTTCTATGACGTTTGTCACGGCATGATGATACCCCAAGAGTTAAACCATCACTTTACTCCTGCATGGGATGCTCCCCAATATATGGCTTTAGGTAATTCCACAGACCCGACACCATTCTTTAACCTATATAAAAATTGTGTCTATGCTGTAGACTCTTTGGTAGGCAAGGTGTTGACTGCTATGGAAGAAAGAGGCATTATGGATCGCACCATGATAGTGATTACTGGCGACCATGGACAGGAGTTCAACGAGAACAAGAAGAACTATTGGGGTCATTCCAGCAACTATAGCAGAGCACAGGTTGGTACTCCATTGGTTGTCTATTATCCAGGCATCCAGCCTGCTGAGCGCCATTATCGTACCACCCACTATGACATTGTTCCTACGGTTCTAAAAACAGTGCTAGGAGTGAAGAATCCGCCAGAGGACTATTCTATGGGACATTATCTCGATGACGACACTCCACGTAAGTGGCAATATGTTGGTAAGGTGCTCGATTGGGCTTTTATCATTGATGATGATATTATCTTAGAAAAGCAAGGCACAGGTGTTGTCGACGTCTTCGACAAACACATGACTCCGCTTTACGACTACCAGATAAATCCCAAAGAGTTGAATGAAGCCTTACAGCGAGTAAGTCGCTTCATGCAGCATTAATGCTATCTGTCTCGTAGGTCTTCGCAAGCCCTTTGCAATAATGCTTTTGACAATCGGAAGTAAGCATCTTCTTCAATGCGACTGTCTTGTAAGTCGTAAAGATGATACTGATTTGTACTGTCTATCAGTGCAATGTGATTGGTATAAGAATAAGTGGCAAAGGGATAACGATAACTACTGCTCAGCACATCACGACTGAATAGGAACTCCTCGTGGGGAATACCCATTTGCCCCAACAAGGTAGCTGCTAAGTCTGACTGGTTGCAAAGCACAGTTATGTCTTTCTGTTTCATGACTGCTCCTCCCGTCCATATCAGGGGAATATGACACGTTATCCGACTTTCATACCCATAGCTTTGATAGCGCGAACCATGATCTGGCAGGATAATCAGCAGTGTATTGTCCCATAACTGATGAGCTTTCAACTTGTCCACAAACTCACCAATGCACTTGTCGAGGTAATAGAAAGCATTCAGTTCCTCGTCATCAAACTTTCTCTGCATGGGCACATCCCAAGGCTCATGACTTGACAGCGTCATGATGACGTTCATACTTTGCATTCCTTTTTTATGGTCGTCGCCTATCGCTTGAATAGCCCTGTCAAACACCTTCTCGTCACAAACTCCCCACGAACTGCTTTGTTGGTCAGCCAGTGAAAAGTCTTTGTCGCTGATGGCCTCGTTGAATCCAGTACCAATCAGATAACCCTTGGTGTTGGTGAAGTTGATGTCGCCACCATAGATATAGCGTGCATAATAACCTTTCTTCCCTAACGTACGAGCTATGGAAGGCAACTTCCCGCACTTGCTGCTGATTTTCATGACAGAAGAGTTGGGGAATGCAGGATATCCACTCAAGATACTCACATTGCCACGATCTGTCCTCCAGCTGTTGGCATAGCAATTACTGAAGAAAACGCCCTCTTGGGCTAATCGTGTAAGATTGGGGGTCACATCCGCTTTGTCGTTCAACAGCGTAAAGGTTCCTCCGCATCCCTCCATGATTACCATCACGATGTTGGGCTTCTTCGTCGTCAGCAACATATCTGTACCCTTGCTGTCTGTGAAGAACAGACTGTCTGTCATCTCATGGCAAGTCTTGCTATCAAAGAAATAATGTTCAGGCAAACGGTGCGTACTGCTGAACGATGACAGGAAGGAAAATACAGGGTTGACTGCAGCATGGTTCAAAAACTGGTTCTGCGAGAAATACACTTGTCCCACATTTGCTGTCGATTCTCCGATGCCTCCTCGTATGCCTATCACCATCAGTGGCAATAGCAGTAACATGAGGATAGTCATGATGATCTTCTTGGAACCAGCCAACGAAGGCATTGCTTTGGGTGTGCAACGAATCAACAGCCATGCGATGGCCCAGCATGCAACAAAGCCAACAATCAATAATAGGAGTAATGATAGCCATGAAACGCTGGTAAATGCAGCACCCGTTGTGTCCAAAAACTGCATCACGGATGCTTCCAACTTAATGCCCCAGAAATGATATAACACCATGTCGGCTATCATACCCACGACAAGCGGAATGGAGATAAGTGCGAAATATCCCTTCAGCAGGTTGCGCATCCATTGCCATTTGTTCCACCAGATGGAAACGATGGTGACGAGGGTGGGGACGGTGACGATATATAGCGATATGGTTAAATCCAATGAAAGCCCATGCCAGCAAGTGCTGGTGATGTCTGCCATCGAGGGCTTGTCTTCTCCTGCATTGACCAGGATAAAAACCAGCTTGCAGACAACGAATACAAGCAAGAGCGACAGGATGACCTTTAACAGGAAAAGCAGTCTTTCTTTCATGATGATAATCCTTGTTGTAGACTGCAAAAGTACAAAAAAAATATTAATAAGTCATTTCCATTAGCATATTTTTATTACCTTTGCAAGATGAAAGATAAATTTAAGACAGTGAAATCGTTATTGTGCCCATTGGCTATTACGCTTTGCAATTTGCTGATAGCCTATGTGGTCTATTTCTTGGCACGACTCATATACTTCTTTGAGAACTATAGTTATTTCTCACAGAACCTGTCTTTTTCACATGTCTTAGAGATGTTGCGTGGAGGCTTGGTTTTCGATACCAGTGCCATTCTTGTCACCAACATTCCCTACATCGTGCTGATGCTGTTTCCTATTCATTATAAGGAATCAGCCATTTATCAAAAGCTGTGTCGTGCAGTGTTCCTCGTTATCAACGGATTGGCGTTGGCTATCAATCTCTGCGATGCCGTTTATTTCCGTTTCACCATGCGTCGCACCACTACTACCGTTTTCAGCGAGTTTGCCAACGAAGAGAACCTTGGTGGTGTGTTCCTTAAGGAAACCATCAATCATATCTATCTGCTTGTGTTGTTTGTTGTCATGGTGTGGGCCATGTATCGCCTTTATCGCATGACAGGACTGAAGCACAAGGAGCTTACTTGGTGGCATTACGACCTGGCCACCCTTCTTTCCTTGGCTGCTTTGGCTCCCTTCGTGGTGGCTGGCATCCGTGGTGGTTTTGCCACCGCTGTGCGCCCCATTACTATTTCTAATGCCAATCAGTATGTCGATCGTCCTACTGATGCTGCCTTGGTACTTAATACGCCCTTCTCGCTTTATCGTACCATTGGCAAGGCTGTATTCGTTGTTCCTGAGTATTATCAGGATGAAGCAGAGATGGCGTCAGTCTATACCCCCATTCATGTTCCCAACGACTCTGTACCCATGACCAAGAAGAATGTCGTGGTGCTGATAGTCGAGAGTTTCGGTCGCGAATATATCGGAGCCTTGAATGGTACATTGGAGAATAGTCGTTATAGAGGCTATACCCCTTGTGTCGATTCCCTGATTGCGAAGAGCATCACGTTCAGCCATAGCTATTGCAATGGACGCAAGTCGATTGATGGCATGCCCTCTATCCTGAGCAGCATCCCATGTTTCGTCGAGCCCTTCTTCCTCACACCTGCTTCCATGAACCATGTCAGTGGCATCGCTTCTTTGTTGGTTGGCGAGGGCTATCAGACAGCCTTCTTCCATGGTGCCCAACGAGGCTCTATGGGCTTTCAGGCCTTTGCTCGTAGCACTGGCTTCCAAGAGTATTATGGTCGTGAGGACTACGACGAAGACACACGTTTTGGTGGCGATGCCGACTTTGATGGTATGTGGGCTATTTGGGACGAACCCTTCCTGCAATACTATGCTGCCAAGATGTCTGAGATGAAGGAGCCCTTCATGACCGCAGTCTTTACAGCCTCTTCGCATCATCCATACGTCATTCCAGAGAAGTATAAGGATGTTTATCCAGAAGAGGGCTTGACCATCCATAAGTGCATTCGCTATACCGATATGGCCATCGGTCGCTTCTTCCAGGAAGCCAGTCGCCAGCCTTGGTTCAAGAACACCATCTTCGTGCTGACCAGCGACCATACCAATCAGTCAGACCATATGGAGTATCAGACCGACCTTGGAGGCTTCTGTTCACCTATTATAATATATGAGCCTGGCGTTACTGACCACCAACCAGAAATGCAGCAGAAGATAGCCCAGCAGATTGACATCCTGCCCACGCTCATGGGACGTCTGCACTATCCCAAGCCTTACTTTGCCTTTGGCATCGATGTGCTCAACACTCCTGCTGAGCAGACATGGGCTGTCAACTATATGAATGGTTTCTATCAATATGTCAAGCATGGTCATGTCATCCAGTTTGATGGCCAGAAGACCACGGCTGTTTATGCTCTCACTGATTCGCTGATGCAAAACAACCTCGTAAACCAGTTGCCTGAGCAACCCCAGATGGAGCGCGAGGTGAAAGCCATTGTCCAGCAATATATGGAGTGCATGACGCAAGACCGCTTGCAACCATAGAATTGGGAAATAAATAGTAAATTGTAAATTAAAGATATGCTGAAACAATTTTTCTCCGTTATGGGTCGCTACCTCAAGCCATACCGCAAGTATCTGGCGTGGTCGGTAGTGCTCAATTTCCTGTCACAATGGATGAATGTGTTCTCCTTTGCAGTGCTCATTCCTATCTTGAACATCCTCTTCAAGATTGATACAGCGGTCTATACCTACAAACCTTGGTCGTGGGACACACTCGACAAGGACCTCATCGTCAACAATGCCTATGCCTATGTACAGGAGTTGATTAATACCAATGGTGCTTTCCTCACATTGGTGTATATGGGATTGGCACTCATCATCATGACGGCACTGAAAACACTGGGCTATTTTGCCTCTTCAGCAGTCATGATTCCCCTTCGAACGGGTGTGGTTCGCGACATTCGTATTGAGGTTTACGAGAAAGTGCTGAAGCTCCCCCTGAGCTTCTTCTCCGAGGAGCGCAAGGGCGACATCATTGCCCGTATGTCTGCTGACGTGGGTGCTGTCGAGAATTCCATCACCAGCAGTATCGATATGCTCATTCGCCAACCCATTGCCATCATCGTTTGTTTTGCAACGATGCTCACAGTCAGTTGGCAACTCACCCTGTTTGTCATTGTCGTTGCCCCTTTGGCAGGTTGGATCATGGGTTCCGTCAGTCGTAAGTTGAAGAGCCAGTCGGCCTCTGTTCAGGCTAAGTGGGGCGACATGCTGGCACAGCTTGACGAAACTTTGGGAGGTCTGCGCATCATCAAGGCCTTCATAGCTGAGAAGAAGATGTTGCAACGCTTCGTTAATATCAACGAACAGTATCGCGACGAGGCCAATGCCATGACCATCCGTCAGAGTGCTGCTCACCCCATGTCCGAGTTTCTGGGTACCGTCATCATCGTCATCGTGCTGTGGTTTGGTGGCTATCTTATCCTCAGCGACTCCCATCTCATCGATGCCTCTACCTTCATCTTCTTCATGGTTATCCTTTACAGTGTCATCAATCCGTTGAAGGACCTTTCGAAGGCCAGCTATCAGATACCTGTCGGACTTGCTTCGATGGATCGTATCGACTTCATACTGAAGGCAGAGAACCCCATCAAGGAACCTACTAACCCAGCGCCCATGCCTTCGTTCGAGAAGGAGATAGAACTGCGCGACGTATCGTTCAGCTATGTAGAGGGACGTGAGATTCTGAAGCACATCAACCTGCGAGTGCCCAAGGGCAAGACCATCGCCCTTGTGGGGCAGTCGGGCTCTGGCAAATCTACGCTCGTCGACCTTGTGCCTCGCTATCACGATGTATGCAGTGGCGAGGTGCTCATTGATGGCAGAAACATCAAGGACGTACGCATTTCTGAGCTTCGCACCCTCATTGGTAATGTCAACCAGGAGGCCATCCTCTTCAACGATACCTTCTACAACAACATTACCTTTGGTGTCGAGAATGCCACGATGGAGCAAGTCATCGAGGCTGCTAAGATAGCCAATGCCCATGAGTTCATCATGGAGTCCGAACATGGCTACGACACGATGATTGGCGATCGTGGTGGACGTCTCTCTGGAGGACAGCGCCAGCGCGTCTCCATTGCTCGCGCCATCTTGAAGAATCCTCCTATCCTTATTCTCGATGAGGCTACTTCCGCCCTTGACACAGAATCGGAGCGCTTGGTACAGGAGGCCCTCGAGCGACTGATGAAGAGTCGTACCACCATTGCCATTGCCCACCGCCTTTCTACCATCAAGAATGCCGATGAGATCTACGTCCTCTATGAAGGCGAAATCGTAGAATGCGGTCAGCACGACGAGCTCATAGCCAAGAACGGATACTACAAGCGCCTCTACGATATGCAGCAGCTATAACAAACAAGAAAGCCGATTCCCTAACAAGAACCGGCTTTCCTTTTCACTTATCGTGCCATGCACGATGTCACTCCCATAGTAGTCGCAATTGCTGTCAGTATGCTGATAAGCAACTGAATAAGCCATTTCCATGACTCCTTTTTCATTTCTTACCTCCTTTCCGTAAATCCGTTATTCCGTGAAAGCGAAGCGCCCGAAGGCGCTATCGCTTAATCCCCAGTGCCCGCAGGCTTCTCCTCCTTAGGCGCCTCATAGTCCGTCGCCTCCTCGAAGGTGATATCGCCCAGCATGGCCACAGCAGCACGCGTCACGCCATTCTGCGTCGAGGTGGTATACTCGGGCTGGAACAGGATTCGGGGGCTCAGGGTCGAGGCGGTCAAGTCCTTCGCGTCCTCGAAACCACCGCGCTTGTTGCGCAGTCCACACTTGAAAATACCCACATTCTCAATCTTCACCTTCTCGCCCAGTCCGATGAAATGGCGCAGGGCGTAGCCCAGCTCGTCAAGAACTGCGATGCAGTCCGAACGCTTCACACTGGCCTGGGTCTGGATAAAGTCCGCCAGCTGTCGCGTAGTGATGTGCTTCTGGTTATACACTGCCTTGGCATAATACTTGCCGTAACCCAATGACTTGGGACTTGTCTGCTTTTTCTTAATAAATTTCTGACTCATGATACAATTTTTTGGTTAATTTAAAAGATTTGATTCTCACGTTTGCCACCTCCGTTCCGACCATCCTTGCTTCGAGCCTCTTCTCACCTTCTGCCGAGCCGCTCGGTTGCGCCTGCCGAGCCTTTCCGCATAGGGTGCCGAGCCTTTCCGCTGAGCGTGCCGATTGGCTGCGCGCCTGCCTTTCATCCACTCGGGAGGTCTTCCCTTCAAATGACATTGCAAAGGTACTAAAAATATAGGTGCGAACCAAGCCTTTTCAAGTTTTATCTTGGATTTATTTGAAATGTTAAAATGTCAAATGAAACGAAAAGCACATTAAAAACACCGACATCACACCCTCACGCACTCACGCCCTCACATTACGTTTGCCGATGCGCCCTAACAAGAAATCTATAGAGATATATAGTATATATTAAATTTATATATATTTTAATATATATAAATTCTATAATAGAATAGAGAGTGTGTGTGACATGTGATTTTACCAAATGTGAGTGCGTGAGTGTGTGAGTGCGTGAGTGCGAGACTTGTATGGGAAAGAATCATTTTAGAGTTGACAGGCACGGTGCTACGTGATTATACAGACTTTTTGAGTGATTTTTCTTAAAAAACGATTTAATATTGAAATCTTTTTGTATCTTTGCAGATGAAACAACATTGTAGAACAAAATAAAACAGATTGCCTATGGACTATGAATAGATACACGGACATATAGGAATGTAATCGACCTTTGGTCGCTTTGTTCTTTTGATCAAAGGACATCCGCTTTTTAGATTCATGCTATATGACAATTTGGGAATTAGATGATACTATCAAGAACGAAAGTTGGAGTTTGCGCCTGATGGCATGGACTTTTACTCGTTTAAGATTATAAGGTTATCCCCAATACCTCAGATGACGTTGACGAAGTACTTGTCCTGGTTTCTTTTTGTATATTCAAACAATATGTATAACTTAAAACTATAATGATTATGAAAAAAGTATTTTATTATTTACTTACTATTTCTTTAGTAAGTTCGGTCGGTTTCGGTATCACTTCATGTGGAGGTGACGATGATGGAAGTTCAAGTGTAATTGATGGTGTAAATGTGAACAATGGGAAGAAATTGACAAGATTGGATATTCTTCTAGAGTCAAACAGTAGTACAACAACTGGTGATTATACTGTGAATCTTAATGTCTTATATGATTCCAAAGGGCGTTTATCAAGTGTCATCTGGACTAATGGGGAAAAATATGAAAACGGTAAATATATTGAAAGTGAAATTGAACTTATGAAAATAGACTATGATTTAAGGTTTGTAAATATCTCCAATGGATCTTCTTCTCTTAAATATATGTTTTCGCTCAATGATAAAGGGTATATCTCTCAAATCGGCAATTGCAGTTGTACCTATGATTCCTATGGATATTTAACGGGAGTTGAAAATATCACAGAAATATGGTCATTAGCGTATAATGAGGGAGAACTTACAAAATCGTTGATTAGTAAATTAAAAAATGGGAACATGCTATTATACTATATGTTTTATGGTGAAAATAGCAGTACTGGTGAACTGATGTTTTATATGAATGGAGAAAAATACGAAACTTATGGTAGAAATGTAATTCAGGCAGTAATGTGCTTTATCGCCTATCAGTCTGGTCTATTCGGTAAGATAACAAATCATTGCAGATATTTGTCAAAATCAAATGAAACTTCTGCTGTACTGGAAAGAAATAATGAGCAGAATAACAAAAAATTTGTAGTGCGTTGTAAATTCACCTATGAATAAAGCGTAACATGAAGAAAATCTATTCAACTGTGATGATGCTTGCAATGATGGTTGCAGCATTGAGTTTAACCGCTTGCGGTGGTGATGACGACGGTGAAGGTGGCTATGACTTCAAACAAGACTATGATGTGCTTCAAATTAATGGGGTCAAATATGCTTGTTATGGCTATCGTTGTGTAATCACTTACAAGTCAACTTGGGATTCAACAAAACATAGCGGAGAAATTATGCTACCTTGTGGGGATTTGGCTGACGCTCAGAAAGGTGTGCATGAGTACAAATACATGTATTCCATTGGCCTGAAGGGTAGCCAAGATTTGAAAACTGGTAGCAAGTTAGAGAATTTTTCTCCAATATTTGAGAGAATTGGCGAATGGAAGGGGCTTTCTTATATAAGTGGTTCTGCGTCCGTAATTGATATGATGAATGATAGATACATCACTATCAAATTTGATTCCTTCACTTTCGGTAGTGGAAGCAAATCCTATACCTTGAATGGAACGGTTCAATTGATGTTGGGTGATAAATGATGTATACAGAGGGAGGACGGTTCTCTTTGTGTAATGACAAACAAAAACGGCAGGTTCCTGAGTGTGGGAGCCTGCCATTATTCTTTTCTTGCGAATGATTATTCTACAGTTATGATGAATTAAGAGAATAATAAGGTGGAAGGAATGGAGTAGGATTTGGTCAATATTATAGAGTCTGTGGTCGATAAAGTCGAAATCGCCAAAGAACAGATTTTTTTAGAAGATAAAAGCGAATTATAATTTTGGTAATTCGCTTTTTTTTGTGTACCTTTGCGTGCATTTTTTCACATTGTTGAATGAAGAAAGAGTATCATATACAGATATCAGGGGTGCACTATGCCGCAAATCCTGAAGCCGAGGCTGGTATGCCAGACACGGAAGCTATGCATGTGCGCACACGCGAACTATTAAGTAAGATAGATCGTGAGAGACCGTTGGTGTCGCTCTTTGCCGAGCCTACCAATCTGTTTAACCCTGATTGTATCATGGCTTTTTCAAGGGGTAAAAGGATAGGCCGTGTGGCTGATGAATGTGTGGGCGAGGTGAAAAGTCTGCTGGCACAGAGCGAAGATCCGATATTGTTTTCGCGCGTGGAGGAGGTGACCATCAAAGAGCATGGTCATCTGATGGTGGTTGTAGAAGCGGAAGAGTTGACCAGCATTCTGCCATTGCATTCATCGGCAATAGACTGGACGTTGTGGCTCAAGGACGATATGTTGAGACTGCCACCCCACCAGCAGGTGTTGGCAGAGAAGGAGGCATACTACATGCTGAAAGAAATGCTGGCGACGAACGTGGACGAGGCCGACATCACAGACCTGAAGATTTATCTGGGCATATGGATGAAAGGAAGTTGCCACGATTTGAGTCGTGAAACTCGCGAGGCACGAACTCAGTTTATTGCGCAGCTAGAGAAATCCAAAAGGAAGGAGGTACGACTGTTGAACGAACCGCTGAAGCAGCAGCGCACATCGATATGTGGCAGAATGGCGCTGATAGAGCGAGCCTCTGAGTGGTGGACAGAGCGACTGGAGTCTGAGGAGATGAAACGGCTCTGGACACAATGGTGGGTGGCAAACGAAGGACTGCTTTGGGGCGGACTGAGGGACATCGACGAGAAGTTGCGGCAGTTGCCTGGTGAACTGTATCTCGACATCGATAAAAGGGATATGGTGCTCTCGCGCCTGTATTATATGAACACGCCACGCAAAGCGCTGGATGCCATCATTACGATGCTGATGTTAAGGGAATTGACATGTCGCCACTTGGGCATTGATATGAAGCCGATGATAGAGTCGGAATATGGCTGTGACAAGGTGGTGGAGGAATGTGACGAGCTATACACAGAGAGCCCCATCTACCTGAACACGGCCAAGGGACAGAAGATAGACTTGATACGCGTGCTGAACGTAATGTTTGAGCAGGGACGCTTCAAAGGCAAGGATGGCGCGAAACTGACCAAGAAGGATTTCTTCACGGAGATGGGCCATACGTTGCACGTGGATTTGTCGGAGTACGACAAAGACCTGTCGCGCTCGATGTCGGACAGCACGAAGCTGGAAAAGCATACGAAGCCTTTTGAAGACATGAAGCAGAAGATGATAGATATTTGGAATTCGAAGTGATAAAAATTATCGTAGGGTTTACATAGGGTAAACGAACCGCCCCACGAAAACATTATAATTTTGCACCCGTAAGACGGAAAGTCCGTTCTTGCGGGTGCTTCTTTTTTGGTTATCGGCCAAAGGACGCCAACATATTATTAATCCGAGTGGAGTGAGAGTCCTCTGAGGTGAAAAGCTAGCAATCTTTCTCTTCTCACAAACACTTGGAAGAAGAATGAAACAAGTTGTATTGCGTATCGACGACGCAGCTTTTGAGAAGTTTATGGGCATGGTGAGCCTGTGCCCTCAGGTAGAGGTGCTGAATGTTTGCCAGGACAAGGACACCAAATTGACCATAGACATCTATGTGGCGGCAGCCATTCGCGAAATGCAGGACATACAGGCATTTCGTTATCCTTGTGACTATGCTTACCTGATGGCTGCATTTAATGAGAATGTGGTGAAGGGATTGCCGTACTTTTACACACCCAAGGATTTTCTTGACTACATGAAACAATCGAAGTTTGAGGACCTGCCAGGTCGTACCACCATTTATGATACGATAGCCAAGGTAGAGGGCAAGTATCCTGACTGGACGTTTAAGGATGCTCCCAAAGCGAGCGAGGCGCTGAGAAGAAAGAACCTTATCAAGCAGTTTTTGAGTGCATTTATAAGGGTGCAAAGCAGAAAGTCGGACGGTTTGTCGGACGAATTTTAAAAGAGTCGGACGATTCGTCGGACGATAGGAATCAAAGCCATTGGGGGCTGCAAATTCGGTTGTAATTTTGCATCGTCAATCAGAAAAAACGGATTTAAAACAGATAAAAAAATGGTAGAACAAATAAGATTTCAAACAATGAAACATTCAGAAGTTTGTGTGGTGAATGCTTACGGCATCACAGTGAAGAAAATGTGCGCATCGTGCGCCATGAAGGAAGTGGAGAACGACGGCGAGCGCGTATGCCAGAAAATGGGGCTGAAAGTGAAACAGCAGTTCTGTTGCCGCCACTGGCAGATGAGCGACGGTCTGAAGAATGCTGGACTGCAAAATGGAGGGGTGGTTCGCCAAAGAGGAACGCAGGAGATTATAATAAAATAAAAGGTATTAACCGAGTCGAAGCGTAGTGGAGGAAGTCACGCGTGTGAAAATGGCCAAATTCCGACATGACCTTCACTCACAAATTCGAATCGATTATGAAAAAGTATATTTTTATTTTGAATGCTCTGGAGCTGATGAGCAAGCTCTATGTGGGCAAGCGTGTGGAAGGTGTTTTGTATGTTGATCAGAACACAGGTCGTTTAACCTTCAAGGCGTATCAGCGCCAACCTCGAGTGCGTCAGAAAGACGAACTGTTGAAGAAGACGCCATGGGGATGGCTGAAGGCTTCGGTAGAGCGAGTAAAGCGCTTTTCGAGTCTGCCGAAAGACCTCTCACTTCCTGAAAAGCTGGCAATCCTAGATGAGGAGAACGAGCTGGTGAAGCAGGCGCTGATAGAGAGCTATATTATAGAAAGTGTTTAACCTTTAAAATCAATACATTATGGAAGCATTAGTAACTATTATTGCGGTGGGCGCATACGCTGAGCGCCAGTATCAGAAACAGGACGGCAGCTCTGAATACTTCAAGAGCCGTGGTGTAACAATGAAACGTGGTGGTGACGTGTTTTATGGTGAGATGACTGGGGAACTGGCATCGAAGAACCGTGATACGCAGTTCCAGCAGGGAATGCCCTACATTGTAAAGGGATTCTGGAAGCATCGAATCTGGGGAGAGAACGGTGACCGTCATGAGAACGCATTCTATATTACTGACATTCAAACACTTTAAGAGCTATGGGATTTTGTTATCAGAAGAATTTCAGTAATCCAACGTTGCCAGTAGACGAGCCCCAATTTTGGGGCCTCGTCAAGGCAACAAAGTGGAACGAGAACATCGATAAGTATCGTGAAACGCATGATGCGGCGTTGAAACGCAAACTGCCTGCATTCATCTTCCAGGCCACGTTTGATGAAACCACATCGAAGGCAGGAAAGGTAGGTGCCTGGCGCAAGCAGAGCGCTACTCGATTGACGGGTTTGGTCGTGATGGATATTGACCACATTGACGACCCCCTTGGGCTCGTAAATGAGAAATTAGAAATGAGTAATGAGAAATGGGCTGCGCTGGGTGTGCTGTTGGTCTACATTACCCCGTCAGGCAAAGGCTTGAAAATCGTGTTTAAAGCTGATGTAGCTAAGGGCAACTTGATTGACAACCAGCATGCGATGGCGAAAGTGCTGGGCGTAGAGGTTGATGAGAGTTGCAAGGACGCCAGTCGCATGTCGTTCATCTGCAAGGAAACGGATATTTTGTATTTAGACAAGGAATTATTTACGTATGAGAACAAAGAATTTGGTGAGAAATACGACGCTGAGTATAGGGCTGGTCATAGTGCTGATACTAAGCCTGCTGCTGTGGCCAGTGCGAGTGTTAAACAAGTGTCTGCAGAAGGTGGGCAGGTGGACGTTGAGTCAGTACCGTTAAAGTGGAGGGGCTATGATGTACAGCGTATTATTGATGCTCGTTATGCAGACAAACTGCCCTGCGCAGCCGACTCGAATCGCCATACAGAATCGCTCAAACTGGCAACAGACTTGCTGCTTATGCTCGATGGCGACAAGGCCCAAGTGCAGCGCATTGTGGAGGCGCAATCGTGGGTCAAGGAAATCATCGAAGAGCGTGACGAGAACGTGGGGCAGACTGTGGAGAGTGCCGCCAGTTGTATTGCTGAGAAGGAAAAGAAGTATGCTTCTGCTCTGCCCTCAAAGGCGATGCTCACCGCGATTCATGAGTCATGTGGTAAGACGTATCAGGAGATCACGAAAGCGCAGACGGCGGCGGTGACGCTGAAAGATGATGACATGAGCCGATGGCTCTGGGAATGGGGCGCTGAGATAGAGGCATTGAGCGAGGAATATCCGCTGCTCAAGGACATCTGCAAGGGGCTTAAAAGGAACCAATATCCTGCAGCGTTGTTTGTGGCAGGTGGCTTGATGATGACCTTGATGACGCGTTGTACCTATCGCTTCTATCATCGCCCTGAGGAGTTGCGACGCTTGAATAACTCGACGCTGATTATCGGCGACCCTGCCAGTGGTAAATCGTTCGCTACTCGTTTGTTCAAGCTATTGGCTTCGCCCATCGTAGCTGCCGATAAAATTGGTAAAGATGCGATTAATGCCTATCGTGAACAGATGCGCACCAAAGGTGCGAATAAAGAGAAGCCCAAGAAGCCCAAGGTGGTGGTTCGCATCCACCCTGCACGCACCTCGAACGCCCAGTTTATCCAGGACATGGTGAATGCAGTAGAAGATGTGAATGGCGAGCCGATGCAGTTGCACATGCTGACGTTTGACACGGAGTTGGACAATACGTTGTCGCTGCAAAAGGGTGGCGCATATATCGACAAGCAGGCGCTGCAGTTGAAAGCGTTCCACAATGAGGAAGACGGTCAGGCCTACAGCAATGTAGACAGCGTATTCCAGGAGTTCTACGTCATCTGGAACTTCATTTATACGGGTACGCCGATAGCCCTGAAGAAGATGGTGAATGAGCAGAACTTTGGTTCTGGACTGGCAACCCGCTTGACTTGCATCCCTTTGCCTGCTACCAACTTCGAGATGATGAGTCGTGAAAGCTTTGTGGACTATGATAGCGACGAGCGCTTGAAGGCTTGGGCTGAAAAGCTGGATAGGATGAAGGGCGAACTCTCTGTGCAGAAGATAGTAGACGAACTCTACGACTGGACGGCACGAAGGATGGAAGATGCTAAGGAGAATGACTCGAAGGCTGATGAAATGCTGTTGAAACGCTGCGCCTATCACGGCCTGAACTTTGCTGCGCCATTCATCGTGATGCGCCACTGGGATAAGATGAAGCAGGACGGCAACTACTGGTGTGGTGAGTTCGAGACGGACGAGGTGGATTGGAAGTTAGCAGAACTGATAGTGAATATCCAGTACGCTTGTCAGCGCCACTACTTTGGTGCCATGGCTGAGAACTACTTCGACAATAAGTTGAAGGATGCCAGTGTGAACGTGCAACGCAAGCAGAAGACCTTTGAAGGCTTTGAGCGACTGCCTGAGGAGTTTACCAGTGAAGATGTGATGCGATGCTTTAATCTGAAAAGCAGTTCAGCAGTTTACATGCGCATCAATCGCCTGCAGAAGGACCACTTGATAGAAAAGACTGATGAGTTTGTTGATGGTGGTACTACCAAATCACGCTATCGCAAAACGGGTGTTATGATGTCCTGACGCACTCACGCCCTCACACCCTCACATTACAAATTTAATAATAACGAATGATAGAACAGAAAGTGCACGTCATCTGGATTCACTTTGCAGTGCGTCCGTTTGGGAACAGGCGAAAAACGAATTTTAAGCGGTAAGAAAAGTGGGGTCACCTTAGGTGGCTCCATTATTTGTTTCTAACAAGGTTTCTTAATAATTGTGTCATTTCTTTGTAAGTTATAAAAAAAGTCGTACCTTTGCAAAAAGATAGAAAATATATGAAAACGGTTATTCTTGCTGGCGGCTTTGGTTCTCGTATTAGCGAGGAATCTGTATATAAGCCAAAACCAATGATAGAAATTGGTGGTATGCCTATCTTGTGGCATATCATGAAGGAGTATGCCTATTATGGCCATAATGAGTTCATTATTTGTGCAGGCTATAAGCAGGAATATATCAAAGAATGGTTTTCAAACTATTTTTTGTATAACTCAGATGTCTGTTTTGACTTCCGTAATGGACGAAATGAGATGACAATCCATGAGTCACATTTGGAACCTTGGAAAGTCACGATAGTTGATACGGGCTACAACACCATGACGGGAGGCCGTATTAAGCGTATACAAAAATATGTAGGTAATGAACCGTTCTTCATGACTTATGGTGATGGCGTCTGTGATGTTGACATTAATAAGCTATTGGAGTTTCATAAGTGTCATGGCAAGATTGCTACTCTAACTGCTGTTAAGATGAAGCAGGAGAAGGGTGTTCTTGATATTGAAGGCGGTGCTGTAAAGTCATTCCGTGAGAAGAATCTGGCAGATGGCGCACCTATCAATGCCGGATATATGGTCTTGCAACCGGAGATTTTCAATTATCTGGAGGATGATACCACAGTGTTTGAACAGAAACCTCTTGAAGCATTGGTAAAAGAAGGCCAATTGATGTCCTATATCCATGAAGGATTCTGGCAATGTATGGATAATGTCCGCGAACGTGATATGCTGGAGAAGCTTCTTCAGGCAGGAAAGGCACCTTGGAAGAAGTGGGAGAGAACAGTACCAAAGGTACAATGAACATTTACGATATGACAAGGAAAGAAGAATTAAAGAAACAGATACTCGAACTCACTCGCGAGTATTATCGTGAGGTCCATGCCCCACAGCCGGCATTCGAGGCCGGTAAGACCCGTGTGAATTATGGCGGACGCTACTTTGATGACGAGGAAATGGTGAATCTGGTGGATGCTTCGCTTGATTTCTGGCTGACAGCAGGTCCGTGGGCTCATAAGTTTGAAACACGTCTCGCCCAGTGGTTAGGTGTTAGATACTGTTCGCTCTGTAATTCTGGCTCATCGGCTAATTTGTTAGCGTTCAATGCGCTGACGGCTCCAGAATTGAAGGATCGACAGATAAAGCGTGGTGACGAGGTAATTACTGTGGCTGCAGGTTTTCCGACAACAGTTGCTTGTATCGTTCAGTATGGTGCAGTTCCTGTGTTTGTGGACATGAGCATTGAGGAAAGCAACATTGACAGTAGTCAGTTGGAGTCTGCTCTCAGTCCCAAGACCAAGGCCGTGATGATTGCTCATAGTTTGGGTAATCCTTTCAATCTTCAGGCTGTTGTTGACTTCTGCAAAAGACACAATCTTTGGTTGGTAGAAGACAACTGTGATGCATTGGGTTCAGAATATTACATTGATGGTGAATGGAAGAAGACGGGAACCATTGGTGATATTGGCACGTCCTCATTCTATCCTCCACATCATATGACAATGGGTGAGGGAGGTGCTGTCTATACCAACAATCCGGAATTGCACAAGTATGTCAACAGCTATCGTGACTGGGGACGTGACTGCTGGTGTGTGGGAGGAGTTGATAATACCTGCGGATGTCGTTTCACAGGTCAGTTCGGACAGCTACCCCAGGGCTATGACCATAAATATGTATATAGTCATCTGGGTTACAATCTCAAAGCGACAGATCTTCAGGCAGCCATCGGGTGTGCCCAGCTGGAGAAATTGGATTTCATCGTTCAGCGTAGAAGAGAGAACTATCAGACAATGTATGATGGATTGAAGGATGTAAAGGGACTACTTCTTCCAGAACCACAGAAGAACAGCAAACCATCTTGGTTTGGTTTCTTCATCACAGTAAAGAAAGATGCAGGTTACACCCGTAATGAACTGACGTCATATTTAGAGGATCATAAGGTTCAGACTCGTAATCTCTTCGCAGGTAATCTGCTGAAGCACCCTGCATTTGAGCAGTACGAAGAAAACAAAGATTATCGTGTAGTAGGTTCTTTGCCTGTAACAGACAGCATAATGCGAGACTCATTCTGGTTGGGACTTTATCCAGGTATGACACCTGAGAAGCTCCAGTATATGATAGATACTATTAAGGCTTTCGTAGCATCTAGGGCATGAATATAGATATTTTCAATGGGGCATTTAAAGGAAAGCGAGTTCTTGTTACCGGTCATACTGGCTTTAAAGGCTCGTGGCTCTGCATCTGGCTCCATGAACTGGGAGCAGAGGTTGTTGGCGTTGGTTTAGAACCTTTCTCAGAAAAGGATAACTATGTTCTTTCTGGTATTGGAATGAGAATCAAGGCAGATATTAGAGCTGATATCCGTGATGGGAAAAGAATGAAGGAGATCTTTGCTGAGTTCCGCCCTGAGATAGTATTCCATTTAGCAGCTCAGCCTTTGGTTCGTCTTAGTTATGAGATACCTGTAGAGACCTATGAAACCAACGTGATGGGTTCCATTAACATCATGGAGGCAGTTCGTGCAACAGACTCAGTTAAGGTGGTTGTGATGATAACCACAGATAAGTGCTACGAGAATAAAGAGCAAATCTGGGGTTACCGCGAGAACGAGCCTATGGGAGGCTATGACCCCTATAGTTCATCAAAAGGTGCTGCAGAGATAGCCATTAGTTCATGGCGAAGAAGTTTCTTCAATCCTCAAGACTATGGCAAGAAACACCATGTAAGTATTGCCAGTGTTCGGGCAGGTAATGTTGTAGGAGGTGGTGACTGGGCAAAGGATCGAATTGTTCCTGATTGTATCAGGGCACTGGAGGCAGACAAACCTGTTGAAATACGTTCTCCAAAAGCCATCCGCCCTTGGCAGCATGTCCTTGAACCTCTAAGCGGATATCTGTTACTCGCCAGTAAGATGCTACAGGAACCGACCAGATATTGTGAAGGCTGGAATTTCGGACCTCGAACAGAGAGTATCACTCCTGTATGGGATGTCGCCACATTGCTTACGAAATATTACGGAAAAGGGGAGTTGATAGATGTATCAGATCCTAATGCATTGCATGAGGCAAATCTTCTGATGTTGGATATTAGTAAGGCTAAATTCCTGCTAGGTTGGGAACCTCGTACAAGTATTGAACAATGCTGCCAACTCACAGCTGATTGGTATAAGCACTATCAGCAGGAGAATGTCTATAATCTATGTGTTGAACAGATTATGTCGTTTATAGGATGAGGTTTGTCGTAACAGGTGCTTCCGGCTTTCTTGGCGTAGATCTCTGCAAGGAATTGTTGAGTCAGGGCCATGAAGTCTTTGCTGTCTGCAGAAAGGAATCTGCAGGCGTAAAGAACCTTCCTACAGATGATATGCTAGATATTGTTTGGGCGGATTTACATCATCTGGATGATATCATTCGACAGGTAGACCATGCAGACGTGTTTATCCATCTAGCATGGCAGGGCACGGTAAGCGGAGAACGCTTTAATCCAGAACTACAGGCGGAGAATGTTCAGAATGCCTTTGTGGCAATGCGGGTGGCTAAGGCTGTGGGATGCAGAGTCTTTGCAGATGCGGGTTCCCAGGCAGAATATGGTACAGTTACAGACGTTATTACAGAAGATACTCCTTGCAATCCTTTCTCAGATTATGGTAAAGCAAAACTAAAAGTGTGGAATGAGGGACGTAGGCTCTGTAAAGAACTCGGACTGAAATTTGTGCATCTTCGCATTTTTAGTGTCTATGGCGAGAATGACCATTCGTATACTTTGGTAATGTCGCTGGTCAGGAAGATGCTTAATAATGAGTCAATGGATTTGAGTTCTTGTCTGCAGAATTGGAACTATGTTTATTCTGAGGATGCAGCCAAGCTAATTTCTGGATTGTGTAGCTATGCAGATGGTATGCCAGATTTCCAATCGGAAATATATAATATTGCATCGGACGACACTCGTGTGTTGAGAGACTTTGTAGAAAGGATAAGAGAACTGACGGGGAGCATGAGTGTATTGAACTATGGCGCTATCACACCTCCCAATTATGTTTCCCTCCAGCCTTGTATTGCTAAAGTCCAGAAAGTAGTAAACATTCAGTTCACTTCATTTGACGAAGTCATTAGAAAGATAATAGAAAAATCTTAGTGTTATGATAAAGATTAGTGATTTCATTTTCCAACATCTCGTTGAAAAGTATGGAATTAAGCATTGTTTCTTAGTAACAGGTGGCGGTGCTATGCACCTGAATGACTCCATTGGCCATACAAAAGGCCTGAAGTATATCTGTAATCATCACGAGCAGGCTTCTGCCATTGCAGGAGAAGGCTACTATCGTGCTTGTGGTCGCCTGGCTGTGACCTGTGTAACAACGGGTCCTGGTGGTACTAATGCTATCACTGGTGTCCTTGGCCAGTACCTGGATTCTATCCCTGGTCTCTATATCTCTGGTCAGATTAAGACTTCTACTTATAAGCATACTTATCCCTACCTGAACCTACGCCAGTTGGGCGATCAGGAAGCTGATATCGTTTCGATGGTGACACCTATCACCAAGTATGCCAAGACCATCTATAATCCTCTGGATGTAAAATATGAGTTAGACAAGGCTATTGCCATTGCATTGGATGGTCGTCCTGGTCCTGTATGGCTGGATGTTCCTCTGGATGTTCAGGGCGCAACGGTTGATGAGACTCAATTTAAGGAGTTTGATCCTGCCTTGGAAATCATTGACCCAGTAAAGCATACTTTGGTAGATGAGCAGATTAAGCAGCTGATAGAAAAGATTAAAGCTGCTAAGAGTCCTGTCATCTATGTGGGTAATGGCGTTCGTTTGGCAAGGCGTGAGAAGGAGTTCATTACTCTGGCTGAAAAACTCAACACACCTGTTGTAACAGCTATCAGTGGTTCAGATATTATCTGGCATAACCATAAGCTGTGCTTTGGCAAGCCAGGTATCTGTGGTGACCGTATTGGTAACATCATGGTGCAGAACTCAGACTTGCTCATTGTGATGGGAACTCGTCTGAGCATTCGTCAGGTTAGTTATGCATACGACTTGTTGGCACCTAAGGCATTCAAGGTGATGGTGGATATTGACCTCGCTGAGATGCAGAAACCTACTCTGAACATCGATATGCCTATCCATGTTAATCTTTCTGAGTTCATAGATAAGATGCTTGCAGCTCTTGAAGGTGAGAAAGAACTGCCAAAGTTTGAAAAATGGATTGAGTGGGGTAGAAATATTGAAGGTAAGATTCCTACATTGTTCGATGATAACCCCGATTGCGAGGGGTATGCTAACAGCTACAGGTTTGCCGATGAACTATTTAAGCAGTTGCATGATGGCGATGTGGTAGTAACTGGTAACGGTACAGCATATACTTGTACCTATCAGGCTATGCAGGTGAATGAGGGCGTGCGAGTGTTTGCCAACCAAGGTTGTGCTGCCATGGGCTATGGATTACCTGCTTCTATTGGTGCTTGTGTCAGCAATGAGATCGGAAAGACTATCTGTGTGACTGGTGACGGCTCAATCCAGATGAACCTTCAGGAGTTGCAGACCATTGTAACGTATAAGTTGCCACTGAAACTCTTCGTATTGGAGAACGAGAGTTATCTAGCCATTAAGACTACCCAGAAAGCATTCTTTAAAGGAAACTTCACTGGTAGCAATCCTGCCAGTGGTGTTGTCTGCCCAGACTTGAAGCGTATCGCTGAAGCATACGGAATACCTTTCGTTCGTGTATCAAGCAACGAGGCTTTGGAGTCAACCATCAGTGAGGTTCTGAATGCAGAGGGTGCCATGATTTGTGAGGTAAAGATGCACCCAGAGCAGACACTTTTCCCCAAGTCGGCTTCCTTTATGGATAAGGAGACAGGAAAGATGAGCTCTGCCCCATTAGAAAAGATGGCGCCGTTTATGGATGATGAACTTCAGAATGAATGTGTATTTAAAGGTTAACAAAATGAATCAGAGTCCTATATTATCTCTTTGTATTCCAACTTATAATAGAGCAAATATTCTTGAGAAGACGATTAGTAGAATAGTATCTTGCAGAAGTTTCGATTCGGATGTTGAACTGGTAATTTCTGATAACTGTTCTACAGACAATACAAGGCAAGTATGTGAACATTTTGCAGCCAAGTATGATAACGTTAAGTACTATTGCAATGAGAAAAATACTCTAGACTATAATTTTATACAGGTACTAAACAGGGGTAAAGGGCAGTATCTTAAGCTATTGAATGATTGGTGTTATCCGACAGAGGAAGGGCTTGCTATAATGAAACAATTCCTTCTTAATAATAAGGATAGAAATATTCCAGTATTCTTTACTTCAGGTTGGGCTCGCGCAAAAAAGAAACAATTTATAGAATGTAGCAACTTGGACGATTACATAAAGGAGATTTCTGTTATGGTTACCTTTAATAATCTCTTTGGAACGTGGAAGTCAGATTGGGATAGTTTGAAAAATAAAGAGCGCTTTACTAGCTTGAAACTGTTACAAGTGGATTGGACGTATGGTATTGTAGGCCATAAAGGAGCGTTGCTGTGCAATGAACGTATATTAGAGTTAGCTCCGGAAATGCGGAAAGTAGTTCGTCAAGGATACAATTACTTTCAGGTAATGTTCAATAACTATTATGCAATTATGCAAACTTACGTTGAACAAGGTTTTATAAAATCAAGTACGGTAGAATTAGATAAAAAGCATTTCTTACAACATTTCCGCCCAGAACTTTTTCAAGTTCTAATTTGTCATTATGGTAAATATTGGAATTACGATACGACAGGAACTTGGCAATTATTGTTTAATGATTATAAATATAAGCCTTATTTTTACGTTTATATCTTGATGCTTCCCTTTCAATGGCTATTCCACGCGAGCATTAGGGACTTTGGGAGGTAACATCTGGAATATTACCCTTTCAGGAATCCCAACATCTTACCAATCTCATAGAGGACGATGTCTAAAGTGGTACCACCATAGATGTCAGGGAAGTCGGATAAGATGGCTGCTGACTGTTCTCCCTTCTGCTTGTTAAAACGCTTGGTCCATCTGCCTCGGATGCATCGTTGTTGGAGTGTATTCAGGTGAAACAGGCTAATGAATATGCGACTAATACCTGCAGCATCGCGCCACATGCCACCGTTGGTCAGTGAACGATTGGTTACCTTGTTGTCGTGCTGACGGAAATGGTTCAGTTGTTGGCATACCTCAATCACTGAACCATGCATACAAACATAGGTCCAAAAGAGCCAATCGCCACAATATCTGAACTCCTTGTAATCGGAAGGAATAAGGCTGAAAACAGACTTCTTGAATACCACCATGCTGGCATTGTAGATGGTATCGTGGGCAAGCATCTTCTTCTTGATAAATCGCTTGCTGTCGTAGACTATTGTTTCCCCAGAACTGCCATGAGGATGCCAAGTCAACTGCATGGGTTTGCTTTTGCTGTCAATCATTTGCGAGTGACAAAAGGCAACAACAGAAAGTGGATTGGCTTGCAAGGGAGTTATCAGCGACTCCAATAGTTGAGGCTCAGCTACATCATCGCTTTCTGCTATCCAGATGTATTCTCCCTGTGCCAGACTGATGCCATGCTCCCACTGAATAAAGGGATTGCCTGTATTCTGCGCGTTTACGATGATGTGAGCCACATGAGGGTTGTCTTTATATTCGTTGATAATAGACAGGCTGTCGTCTGTGGATTTGTCATCCAAGATGATGATCTCAAAGTCCTGAAAGCTTTGGGCAAGAACACTGTCTATTCGTTCACGCAGATATTTGCCATGATTGTAGTTGGGTATGACGACGCTTACGAGTGGCTTTTTCATTTCAATATCAGTTTTGTGGGATGAAATATTCGTCGAAATGGCGAGCTTGGTAGTTGAAGGTGTGGAATGAGTCCGCTGTCAGCTGTTCCTGAGCATCGATCATCCAATAGAGTGGGGTGTCGCGATATATGGAAGCAACCAGCGTAAAGGTGCTGGGAGGCCCAATGAGGTAATCACACTCTGAAAGCAGACAAAGGTCTTCAGCAGGAGTGCCACAGGGGAAATAGACGTTAGCGCCTCGAAGTTGTTGGCTGTATTTCTCCTTATCCAATTGTGGATCGTTGCTGCAAATATAGACATCAACGGGCTTGCCTTGCTGCAGTTTGATGAATTGTTGTATCACTGCAATATATTGGTTGTCGTTAAAGAAATAGCGACCTCCGCACCATGTACGATAGTCGCCTCGACGGATATGCACGCCTAATTTTATGGTGTCTTGAGTAGATTGACAAAGTACCTCTGCAACATTTTCACGAACCTTGGGCATGAATTCGAAGAGGCTGATAATCTCGTCCTTGTACTTCTCAAACAAATCAGGAAACCTGACACACCATCCTGTAGCCAATACATATTTGCTGTTGAGCATCGTTTCCTGTTGTTCAAGGAACGGGTCGTTCATGATATTAAACTGAACAGTAGGAATCAGATGCAGTTTGGCTGCATACTTAGCAAGGATGTATAGCAGGAAATTGTGATAGCGTGTATGGGCAATCCGGAAATCGGGATATTTATAAGCAAAGCGCATTGACATGGTTGTTCGACCATGTTCACGCCCCCAAGCATACAAATGTCCGTATTGGAATATGTTGTTGGCCAGTCGCCCTTTATCAGTGACAAATATCATGAGATTAATTTCTTGGTGGATGACTTGGAGAAGATGGATGATAGACGAAGAATGCGCACAAAGGTATCAACATCCATCATCAGCAGTTTAAGACGGATATAGTATTTCGTACCAATCTCCTTACGGCTGATAGGCAGGAAGTTCCTCAACTCGTCTCTTACCTCTTCTATAATAGCTTTTAGTTGTACATCATAGTCAGGCATTCGAGCTAAATCCTTTGTTAGCTTGATACAACCACGCAGGTAAAGACTACGGTTCTCAGCTTCCCAACCAGGTAAAAGGTTTCTTTCCGCAATATAATGATAGCGCTCTTTGATAGCCATAAAGAAATGATTGCCTTTCTTGGGGTTGTAGGAGTGTAGTGAACTGCTTTCCAGTTGGCGATAGTGATAGAAAGCCTGATGAAGTACGACAACACGATGTGCATGAGAAATCCATTTGAAGATGGTGGCATGGTCTTCATAAGGATTTAAGTCTGGCATCAGTTCTTGAACGACCTCTCTGCGAAACAGCATTGACCACAAATAACTTCCAATCTTACCTCGCAGCACCAGTTTCAATGCTTCGTTGGCTTCATAGACTACCATTTCGCCATCAGCATGAACCTTTTTCTGGCGCTCCTTGTATTCTTCAATGTAACCACAGATAATAATCTCTGCCTGCTGGGCTTGCATGGTTTGCAGCATGCTTTCATACATATCAGTTTCTAACCAGTCGTCACAATCCACAAAACTGATGTATTCTCCTTTTGCCATTGCAACGCCTTGGTTGCGTGCTGATGCCTGTCCTCCATTCTCTTTATGAACAACAGAGATGCGAGGGTCGCTAGCATATTCGTCGCAGATGGCTCCAGAGGAATCTGGGCTACCATCGTCTATCAACAATAATTCCCAATGTTGATAGGTCTGATGCAGAATGGAGTCAATACAAGGACGAAGGTATTTCTCTCCATTATAGACTGGTATGATAATACTGATCAGGGGTTGTTTCATAGCTTTTTCTTCTTAACTTCTTCCAGCGGACCTAAATCCACACGACCTGTCTCTGGGTCGTAGCGCAGGTTGAATTCTTCGTGGGTTCGCTTCCAACGGTTATGCGTCCAGAGCCAGAACTCTGGAGCTCGATGAATGGATGCTTCCAACATCTTAAAGTAGGCATCCGTGATGGCGAAGTCTGTCATTTGCTTAGGTTCGCGAGTGATGAGTTTGAACTCAGCGACATAGTAGCCTCGCTTGGGGCGAGTAACATCCAGATAGAGAACCGCATGACCTGTTTGCTGGGCTAATCGTTCTGTTCCAGTCAGTACAGGGGTGTCGTGATTCAGAAACTGACACCAGTGATGGATGTTGTTCCAGAAAGGCACTTGGTCGCTGATGTAACCAATGACCACCTGCTTGCCTTCTTGCTTGTATTTAATGATGCGACGCAGGGTTTCTGCCATTGGAATGCAAACGGCTCCCATGCGTTGGCGTAGTCTAAGGAACAGACGATCGAAATCGCTGTTCTCGATGACATGATAAATCTGTCCGCATTGGGCTTCTGGGGTAACCCATAGGGGTAGGGAAGTAATCCATTCCCAGTTGCAATAATGTCCCAGATAGACAGCACACGACTGACCTTCCTTGACAATGTTGTCAACAATGTCTGTACCCTTGAACACCATTCTTCGCTTTAACTGTTGTTTGCTGATGGTTAGTAGTTTGATACTTTCTATGAGGTAGTCGCAGAACCAATGATAGAAGCGGCGTTCCAAGACTCTAATCTCTTCTTCCGACTTGTTGGGGAAGGAGTCGCTCATGTTCTTAAAGACCAATCTTCTACGATATTTCATCACATAGAAGATGATCAGGAAGATGAAGTCTGATAGCAGATAAAGCACCCATAAAGGTAGGAGCGATACCAGATAGGCAATAGAACAGGTAAGATAATACAAAACTTTCTTCATAGCTTATCTGGTTTGTTCGTATTTCTTGGAAAGGAAGATAAACTGATAGTAACCTTCCAATACTGCCTTGATAAAGCCTGGACGTCCATCCAGGATAGCTCCTTTCAGGATATAGGTCTTGAAGAAGCGGAAGAAAGGGCGCCAGAAGAAAGCAAACAAGCCATAGTGCTTATGTTGTTTGCGCTCCAGTTCATTGCGAGTGTATTGATTGGTCTTGCTGACGATATTCTCTATCGTATCGTTAGCCAAATGCTCGAAAGCCAAATCCTTTCTGTTGGCAGGTATCTTCTCCACGCGTCCTTTAACCTCAGGAACACAATGGATAATGGCTGGCCAGTGAGTCTTGTCCTTGCGGAAGAAACGAAGGATGTGGTCAGGATAATGGCAACGCATAAAGCGCCCCATGAAGTAGTTCTTACGAGGAATAAACAATCCATCAGGACAATTGTCTTGTAGGATGAGGGCATAGAGGTAATCCTTTAAAGCAGGTGTTACCACTTCGTCAGCATCCACCACCAATACCCATTCGCAGTTGGCTTCGTGGATAGCATACTCACGAGCTGGTTCTACAATATTGTATTGTTTGCGCTCGAAAGTAACAATGCGACAACCATACTTTTGGGCAATGTCCAAAGTGTGGTCTGTGCTCTCCATGTCGCATATTAGTATCTCATCGAAGCCCTTGACAGCCTCCAGGACTTGTTCCAGATGCTGCTCCGCATTGTAGGTGTTGATGACTACTGATATTTTGTTTTTCTCGTTCATGTGTGCAAAATTAAAAAAAAGTTTGTAATTTTGCAAGCAAATTCAATGAAACCTGCTTATGATGGACAGATGCAAGGCATTTTTTGCCAAACCTTTCTTTCACGACTATCGCACTTTACTAGGGCTTTGGCTGCTGTTGGGTGTGGTGGCTGCCGTGATGAAAATGCACAGCCATAACAACTTTCTGATATTCCGTGGGGTGTTCTGGCATACATGGCAGCAGGTGTCATTATATGCTCCATATCCTGCTGAGTATTGGGATGTGAACCACTATGGACCATTGTTCTCCCTGGTGTTTGCTCCCTTTGCTGTAGTGCCTGAATGGTTGGGCTTGTTGCTATGGTGTGTAGTCTTGTCGCTGTTCTTGTATGTGGCAGTTCGTCGCTCGTCAATGACGAAGTATCAGCAATTGTTCGTATTCTGGTTTTGTGCCCATGAGTTGTTGACAGCCCTTTATATGCAGCAATTCAATATTGCCATTGCAGCCATCATTGTGCTGGCGTTCTTCTTGATAGAGAAGGAACGCGATACAGAGGCCGCTTTTTTTATCATGTTGGGCACTTTTGTCAAGCTCTATGGTATTGTGGGATTGGCGTTTTTCTTCTTCTCGAAACATAAAGTGCGCTTTGTCCTGTCGCTAATAGGGTGGAGTGTCGTGCTGTTTGTTGCTCCAATGCTGATTAGTAGTCCAGAGTATATCATTAGCCAATATCAGGAATGGTACACATGTCTGGTAGAGAAGAATGGGGAGAATCTGGAATCCATTGCTCAGAATATATCACTCTTAGGCATGGCGCATCGTGTTTCTGGTATTGCCTTTAATGATTTGTGGATCATTCTGCCAGGTCTTTTAATGTTTGGCATTCCTTATCTTCGCTTCTCGCAATACAAGAATATGGCTTTTCGACAGACGCTATTGGCCTCTGTGCTGATGTTTGTCGTGTTGTTCTCAACGGGCAGTGAGTCGAGTGGCTATATCATTCCCTTTGTGGGTATCGTTATCTGGTATACAGCAGCCCCTTGGCAACGTACTTCGTGGGATGTTGCCCTCTTGGTATTTGCCTTTGTACTGAGTAGCTTGTCGCCTAGCGATCTGTTTCCTGCCTATATCCGAAAGGAGTGGGTACAACCTTATGCTTTGAAGGCATTGCCAGTCACGCTGATATGGTTGAAACTCTGTTATGAAATGTACACGAAGGACTATGCAGCAAAAAGTATTCGATAAGTCATTCATCACCTTCTTGATAGTAGGTGTGGTCAATACGCTGTTTGGTACAGCTATCATGTTTGTACTCTACAACGTCTTTGATTACAGCTATTGGGTGAGCTCGTTCTGTGACTATTTCTTTGGCAGTATCCTCAGTTACTTCTTGAACAAGCATTTTACCTTCCACTATCAGGGTAACGATTGGAAGAGTATAGTTAAGTTCGCACTGAACATCGTCATTTGTTATCTGATAGCTTATAGCTTGGCATTACCCTTGACTCGCTATGCCTTGGAGAGCATGCATTTCAGCAAGGTTATCGTGGAGAACATAGCGATGCTGGTGGGTACGGGTTTGTTTATGCTCATCAATTACATCGGACAAAAGTTCTTTGCTTTCAAGAAACACTAGCCCTATAATCTTTGGTATTCATCTCGTAGATGAGGTAGAACCATATAATGGTGGTCGGTAGGGCTTTCAAAGCGTAGGGCTCTATCAGTTGTTTCCAGATAAAACGGGGGAAGAACACATCGCTGGTGCAAAGTGATGTGAAGATGAAGGCATAAATAAGCAATACCAAATCCCAACGTCCACGTTTCCATGGAGAGGTGGTATACCAAATGACAAAGCCTGTCATTGGAGCAATATATCCATAGCTTTCAGTACCTGTAGAGAACAGCGTTACAAACATGGTGACGGAAGCCAACATGGCATAACGGAAGGCTATGTGGCGATACTGGTCAATGCGACGATAGGGCGAAAGGAACATCAGGATGCCTGGGATAATCAGCCACAGGTCACTATATTCAGTATTGCCAGAAATCTTGCGTGGAATGCCCAATAGTGATGTGTTTGTGGTGTTGAAGGCTTCTGCTAGGTTTTGCGCATTCTTGGCAACCAGCGATTCGTACCATCCAACATATTGTTGTACCACATATTCGGGACTACTAATCAGCATTGGGGCTACAAAGAACAAGGCAGCCCATCCGAAACATGCCAGGATAAACTTCTTTTTGTCTTCCACAAAGAAGAAGAAAGCCAGGCCCATTACCCCATATAGTTTGATGAAGATGTTCAAGACGATGAAGAAAGCTGCCCATACTGGTTTCTTCTTCTCAATGCAGGCAAACATCAGCAGATAGCTGGCTGCCATTGCCAAGTCGTATTGCTCAACAAACAAGGGGGTTAGCACTTCATGGGCACAGAACCAGAACATAAACACCTTTTGCCAACGTTGAAGGGGCATGTATCGGACTGCTACATAGAATGTAGCTACCAAGAAACATTCCCACAACAGCATACCCCATGTGTCAGGCAGTAAGGCAAAGGGTGCAATTATGTAGGAAAAGATGACGCCATAGTGGTTGCAATCGCCCTTGAGATAATCATAGAACTCATAGAGCGGCAACTGGTTGATAGTGTTCCAGAAAACTGATTTATAGATATGGTAAGTATCGTTGTCCTTCGTCCATTTGAGCAGTCCTATAATAATAGGTATTAGCGCATAGACCACACTGATGGTGCGCCAATCACTCCAAAAGGGTTTGCAGAAGGACTTCTTGATACTTGCCGTCATGCTAAAATCTCTGCGATATGATAAAGTGGACGACGTTTTACCTCGTTATAGATATTGCCAATATAGACACCCATGATACCCAGTGAGGTGAGGAAGAAACCACCTACCAGCCAAATGCTGAGAATGAGTGATGACCAACCTGGTACTGCTGTACCTGTGATCAGGGCGTGTGTCACATAGATGGCAATACCTACGGCAATCATCAAGAAGACGAGTCCGAGATAGAAAATGGCATACATCGGTTTGACGCTGAAAGCAGTAATACCATTCAGAGCCAGTTTCAGCATCTTGCTAACGGTATATTTCGAAGAACCAGCATAGCGCTCGCTAATGACGTCGTCGACTGTCGCTGTCTGTAGACCAATCTGGGGAATTAATCCACGAAGATATAGGTTGTGTTCTTTATACGTAGCCAGCATATCGAGCGAACGCTTGCTCATCAGACGGAAGTCAGCATGGTTATAGACGCTCTCCACGCCCATTGAACTCTGAAGCTTGTAGAAAGCCTGTGCAGTCATGCGCTTCATCAGAGGGTCGGCTTGACGAGAAACCTTCACGCCATAAACGATGTCGTTGCCTTCCTCAAAGTGCTTGACCATCTGTGGAATGCATTCAATGTCATCTTGCAAGTCAGCATCTATCGTGATGACAGCGTCGGCCCATTCACGAGTAGTCATCATACCAGCCATAATAGCATTCTGGTGACCAACGTTGCGAGCCAGGTTGATACCTCGTACGAAACGATTCTCCTTGTGCAGTTCTTGGATAATCTCCCAAGTACGGTCACGACTGCCATCATTGACAAACACCATCATGCTGTCTTTGGAAATCAGACCTTCGGTTATCATACGCTCGAAGAGGGCTGTCAAACGCTCTACGGAGTGGTGCAGAACTTCCTCTTCGTTATAACAAGGTGAAACAGTTGCTAACTTAATCATGACTGACGATTGACAAATTCTGTGAAGGTGATAAAATCGTGATTTCTTCCTTTCAGCATCTTGATGAGGTTGTCAAGGCGTTGCATCATCTGACGTCCACTATGGTTCTTGATGATGAAGGGCATCTTGAACTCTGGGTGCTCCTTTAAATCAAAGAACTCCCAAGGGTGGAAATAGGTGACAAAGTAGCCGTCGTGATTTAACGTGCGACACACCATCCAGTGATAAAGGCTTTCAGGCAGGTTGTGCAATGCCAACCAAAACAAAGGGAATCTTATCCAAGGGGTTACGGAGGCAGGAATCTGCATCACTCCACCTTTCATAAACCAAGTGCGCGGATCTGTCAGATGCATATAACGACCTGGAATAAAGGCGGGGTTCAACGAAGAGTTGTAACGATAGCCTGCCTTCTCTATTTCGCTATCGCTGACAGGGAACATGCGAGGCTGGCGGTAGCCATAGACCTGACGACCTGTGACACGTTCTACTATTTGTTTTGATACAGCAAAGTCGGTTTCCTTAGGTTGCCAATGGTCTACACCATGACACGCCACCTCATGGCCTTCGTCCATGATGCGTTGCATCACTTCAGGAGCGTTCTCTGCAAAGTTACCTGTGCAGAAGAACGTTGCCTTAACACCATTCTGCTTCAGTACGTCGAGAATGCGGTTGGTGCCTTCTATTGACACCTTCATGCCTTCTTCCAACGAGAAATCTACTCCATGTTCGCGAGGCACATCAAACTCCTCTGTATCAAAACTCAGTAGTATCATAATTATGAATTATGCATTATGAATTACAAAGCAGCCTGTATCTTTGCTGCAATCTCCTTGAACTCCTCCTCCGTAAGCTTCAGCTTCTCACGACGGAAATCGGCATCAGCCTCGCTCTGCATGGGAATGAGATGAATGTGGGCGTGAGCCACTTCAAGACCCAACACCACTTGAGCCACTTTCTTGCAAGGGAATGCCTTCTTGATGGCAATAGCCACACGCTTGGCAAACTGCTGGTAACGAGCGAGCTCGTCATCGTCCATGTCGAAGAAATAATCAACCTCACGACGAGGAATTACCAATGTATGACCTTTCACCAGAGGGTTGATGTCAAGGAAAGCATAGAACTCCTCATTCTCTGCACACTTGTAGCTGGGAATCTCACCAGCAGCAATCTTTGCGAAAATATCCATAACTTTTGAACTTGAGTTTTGAACTTTATGACTTCTTATGCTATCGAAATATTATCAATACGCAGTTTGATGGTGCCACGAGGAATGGTGATCTCCACCTCATCGCCCACCTTCTTACCCAGTAGTCCCTGTGCAATAGGGGTCTTAATGGAAATCTTACCTGCACGTAGATCAGCCTCGTTCTCGCTGACAATGGTGTACGACATCTTACTCTTAGTCGTCAGATTGGTCATTTCTACCTTTGTCAGAATCTGCACGCAGTCAGTGCTCAGACGCGAGGTGTCTACAATCTTTGCCTCAGAAATAGTTGCCTTCAGACGATTAATCTTGTCTTCCAGATGAGCCTGTGCTTCCTTGGCAGCATCGTACTCACTGTTCTCACTCAAATCTCCTTTTTCACGTGCCTCGGCAATAGCGGCTGAGGCCTTGGGACGCTCCACTGCTTCCAAGCGGTGCAGCTCGGCTATGAGCTTGTCATAACCTTCTTGTGACATGTATGCCATAATCTTATTCTTTTTAGTTATTCTTTCAAAAATCTCGGCAGACGTAAAAAAATAAAAGAATTCCGACCCTCTTTTCGTCGGAATCCCTGAATCTCTCTATGTCCTATTATCGCTTGCAAAGGTAGAAATTATTTCTTAAACAACCAAATTTTCAGCAAAAAACTTTAAAAATCGTTTGATTTATATCAAGAAAGTGTAATGCTCACATCTTTTTATGGCTTGATTTTCTTGCAGTTAACTCCAAAAGAGTTACCTTTGCAACGTGTTTTTCATAGTATTAGATTTAAGGTTAACAAAAGGTTAGGGGTTCAGCGGAGCCCCATTTTTTATGTCCTTTTGTAGAGAAAGCACAAAATATAGTATAATGCGATACCTGTTATGAGGCCTGCCAATGCGTCAATGACATAGTGGGCATAGATGTAAACCGTTGCGAGGCACATCAATATGTAGAATGGAAGTATGGTGAATACCAACCAACGGCAACGTGTCCGCAAGGCCAGCATCATCAGAACTGTGGTTATTCCCACGTGACTACTCGGAAAAGCAGCAGTAGGTCGTTCGCCAGCATCGTGTGCCAAGTCCAGAATATGATACCAGAAGCCATCGCTCCATCCAGGGGCTGCCATGCGTTCAGAGTGCGTCATGAACCAATCGCCCAAGTTGGGGAAGACGCCTGCCGCTATCTTTTCTGTGCCTACAGCCAAATAGTAGAACTGAGGACCCGTTACTGGAAGTAGTACAAAGATGAAGTAATAGATGAAGAACGAAACAAGGATGACGAACGTTGCCATCTTGAATTCCTGATATCGCGCCACAAAGTAATAGAGTGATACCAATGCGATGAGTGGGAAGTAGGACACGTAGCCTAGACACATCAGTTCAGAGAACCATGCGTAAGGCACGACTTGAGAAAAGAGTAGGGATGGCTGACAACCAAAGAATCCCTGTTCCATTGAGGCAAAGAGGTGGTCAAGATTGGGTAGCAGTCTGTTGAGCTCATAGGTATCAGGATACCACCAACCCAAAAAGCTCATCTGTGCTACGATGCGCAACAATAGTGTCAGCCTGCAGGGCATCATGCGATAGACACCCCACATAAGCAGGGTTACCAGAATGTAGCAACCTCGTCCCAACAACATTTGCTCAGGATTCTGGAGTTTGTTCCACATGAAAGCCATCATTAGCAGGGTGAACACAACATAAGCTATTGTGAACCACTCTGCAGCCAAGAGCCCACGCTCAGGTTTCTTTTCTTTTAAAAATATATCTGCTAAAGCCATTTGTTTTTCTTATACCATGCAATACTTCTGCGCACACCTTCCTCCAATTTTACCTGAGGTTCGTAGTCCAGTTCCTGACGAGCAGGGTTGATGTCACAACGCCAGTTGCGCTGTTTCATGATGTTGTATTTGTCGTTGTTCAGGGCAGTTACCTTGCCTGTCATGTGACCAATGTATTCTCCGCAGAACGTGATGATGCGCAACAGCCATAAGGGGGCTGTAATGCGAATCCACCAGGGATTCCCCAACTCTTTGCGAATCAGGTCGCTGAAGGTGCTTGATTGATATACCTCGCCATCGCTTAGGAAGTAGCAACGTCCTGTCTGTCCCTTTTCCATAGCCAAGAAGACAGCCTGAACCACATCTGTCACATAAACGAAGGTAATGTCCTGCTGTTTGAATCCAACAGCAAAGTCGATATGCGACCGAATGCTCTTGGCCATCATGAAGTAGTCGCGCTCACGGGGACCATAGACGCCTGTAGGTCTGAGGATGACATATGGAAGCAATTTCTCATTTCTCTTTTCTAATTCCTTATTTAAAGAAACGAGCCATTGTTCTGCCTCCAACTTGCTCTTACCGTATGCTGTATTGGGTTGCGCCTTGTCGCGCTCCCGAATCTCCCGATAGGGTTGTTCCTCGCGGATGGCACCCATGATGCTCAGCGAACTGATATAGACAAATCGCTTCAATGGCATTTGCAAATCAAGCAAGGCACGTACAAGGTTTTTCGTCCCTTCCGTATTAATGCGGAAGAAGTCTTCCTTATGCAGACATTTAGTTACACCAGCAGCATGCACAACATAGTCGAACTGAATGTCCTTCAGTTGCTGTTTCAACTCAGCTTCCGAAGAAAGATTCAACTCAATGAAGTGAATGCGCTCATCCTGCAGGAAAGCCTTTGAACTACTTTTTCGCACAGCTGCCCACGTCTCAAAACCTCTGTTGAGTGCTTCTTCTACGATGAAGGAACCAATGAAACCACTGGCTCCTGTAATTAGTATTCTTGGATTCATGGGTGCAAAGGTATAAAATAATTCATAATTTATAATTCATAATTCATAATTATTTATTATCTTTGCGCTTAGAAAACTAATTAACGTAATACTATGAGCAAAGGAAAAGGTAAAAAACGACTGAATAAGAAGCAGATTGCAGAGATGCTGCAGACGCTTTTTCAGCAGAATCCTAACGAGACATTCTCGTTTAAGCAGATATTCAAGGCACTGAAGTTCGATACACATCCCGTTAAGATGATGGCTATCGACTTGATGGAGGAAATGGCATGGGACGATTTCCTCAGCAAAGCCAGTGATAATTCGTATCGATTGAATCTGAAGACACAGGTTCAGGAAGGAACGTTTATCCGCAAAGCTAATGGCAAGAACTCCTTCCAGCCTGATGATGGCGGCAAGCCCATCTTCGTGTCAGAGCGTAACTCTATGTTCGCACTGAATGGCGACCGCGTGAAAGTGGCCATGATGGCTCGTCGCGAGAAACACATTAAAGAAGCGATGGTGGTTGAAATCTTGAGTCACAAGATGGACCAGGCCGTGGGCAAACTGAAGGTGGAGCGTGACTATGCCTTCCTGATTACCGAAGGCAACATCTTTGTGAACGATATTCTGATACCCAAAAAGAAGCTGAAGGGTGGCAAGACGGGCGATAAGGCTGTGGTGAAGATTACACAGTGGCCATCGAAGGACTCAAAGAACATGGTTGGCGAAGTGATTGACGTATTGGGTAAGGAAGGCGACAACAATGTGGAGATGCACGCTATTCTGGCTCAATATGGATTACCCTACAAGTATCCGAAGAATGTGGAGGATGCTGCTGAGAAGATAGATCCAGGTATCACCCCTCAGGAGATTGCTCGTCGCGAGGACTTCCGCGATGTCTTTACATGCACCATTGACCCTAAGGATGCCAAGGACTTCGACGATGCACTGAGTATCCGTAAGCAAGGGAAACTCTGGGAAGTAGGCGTTCATATTGCTGATGTAAGCCATTACGTCAAGGAAGGCTCTACGATTGATAAGGAGGCTGTGAAGCGTGCCACCAGTGTCTATCTTGTGGATCGCACTATTCCAATGTTGCCTGAGCGCCTTTGCAATTTCATCTGCTCGTTGCGCCCTGACGAAGAGAAGCTTTGCTACAGTGCGATTTTCGTTTTAGACGAAGATGCCAATGTGAAGAACTACCACATAGCCCATACCGTAATTAAGAGCAATCGCCGCTATGCCTATGAGGAGGTACAGGAGATATTGACAGGAAAGGATGGCGATTTTGCCGAAGAGTTGCGCACCTTAGATAAACTTGCCAAGAAACTGCGTGAACGTCGCTTCAAGGGTGGGGCAGTGAAGTTTGATCGTGAGGAACTTCACTTCGATGTTGATGAGAAAGGTAAGCCTATTCGTGCTTATTTCAAGAAATCGAACGATGCCACCCAACTCATTGAAGAGTTCATGCTGCTGGCCAATCGCACAGTAGCTGAGCATATTGGTAAGGTAGAAAAACCAAAGGGTAAGAGTCAACAGCCCAAAGCCAAGAAGACCTTCGTTTATCGTGTTCACGATCAGCCCGATCCCACCAAGTTGGAGACCCTGCGCGAGTTTGTGGTGAAGTTTGGCTATAAGATGAAGACCAGTGGTACGAAGGGCGCCATTTCGAAGTCGCTGAATACGCTGATGGATAATTGTCAGGGTAAGAAGGAGCAGAAACTCATTGAGACCGTTGCCCTGCGTGCCATGATGAAGGCGAAGTATTCAACGCATAACATCGGGCACTATGGCTTGGCTTTCGACTATTATACCCATTTTACCTCGCCCATTCGTCGTTACCCAGATACGATGGTTCACCGCTTGCTGACCAAATACCAGGATGGTGGACGTTCGGCCAACCAAGAGAAGTACGAGGACTTGTGCGAGCATTGCTCTGATATGGAGGTGACTTCCCAGCAGGCTGAGCGCGACTCCATCAAGTATAAGATGGTGGAGTTTATGGAGGACAAGATAGGCAACGAATACGATGCCCACATCTCTGGCATCCAGTCGTATGGCATCTATTGCGAGATAGACGAGAACCATTGCGAAGGAATGGTGCCCATGCGCGATTTGGATGATGATTACTATGACTTCGACGAGAAGAACTATTGTCTGGTAGGTCGTCGCCATCATCACAAGTATCAGTTGGGTGATCCCATCCGCATCAAGGTGGCTCGTGCCAATCTGGAGAAACGCCAGTTGGACTTTGCATTGGCAGAAGATTAATGTTTCACTCTTAACACATAACTAAACAATGTATCAAGCAGACGAACACCGTTACGACAACGGTATGCAGTATCAACGATGTGGGCGCAGTGGTGTGTTGTTGCCCAAGGTGTCACTGGGCATGTGGCATAACTTTGGCAGTGTGGACCCTTATGAGCGTAGCCGGGAAATTGTCCACTATGCCTTTGACCACGGGGTGACGCATCTGGACTTAGCTAATAACTACGGTCCCGTTTATGGCTCTGCTGAGGAAACCTTAGGCAGATTGATGGACGACGACCTTCGTCCTTATCGCGACGAGTTGTTCATATCTACGAAAGCGGGCTACGACATGTGGCCTGGACCTTATGGCAACTGGGGCTCTCGCAAATATCTGATGGCTTCGCTCGATCAGAGTCTGCGTCGCATGCACCTCGATTATGTAGATTTGTTCTATAGTCATCGCTATGATCCCAATACCCCATTGGAAGAAACCTTGCAGGCACTGGTTGACATTGTCCGTAGTGGTAAGGCGCTTTATGTGGGCATTTCCAACTGGCCTTTGGAACCCTTACTCTTCGGCATCAACTATCTGCGTAGCCACGATACCCCGTTGCTTATCTATCAGGGCAAGTTGAATATGCTAAATCGTGCTCCTATTGATGAAGGCATTTTGCGACTCTGTCATGAAGAGGGGGTGGGCTTTATTGCCTTCTCGCCTTTGGCTCAGGGCTTGTTGACGGGTCGTTATCTCAATTGTAAGTCGACGGCCGAAGGAAAGGTCAATGGTATTCCTGACGATTCGCGCATGTCGAAGAATAAATTCTTGCGCCCTGAGATGCTGACGGACGATTTATTGGCTCAGTTGCATCAGTGGAATAGCGAGGCAGAGGCCAAAGGACAAAGTCTAGCGGAGATGGCACTACGCTGGATTCTCGATCAGCAGGGCGTCACCTCCGTATTGGTAGGGGCCAGTTCCACTCGTCAATTAGAGCAGAACCTTCGTTGTGTTTAACCTTTCTATTTAAGAATTTCCTCCAACAATTCCTTCAGGTGTCCAGGCACAATGATGTGGTGGTTACCAATAGGCTGGGTGAGGAAATAACGTGTCTGACCTTTGTCATCTAACTCAATTACTTGTTGGGTGCGACAGAGGTCAGGTTTTGCTTGGTTGCGCACCAATGTACCTTCTGCAATGAAATAACGACTCAAATCGCCAGCCACCTTGAAAATGGTAACGGGACCTTCCTTCATATAGCCTCGAATGCCCACGCCGATGCCCGATTCAAAATGGGTGTCCAACTCATAGCGCTCCACCATGTTCAGGGGAATGGTGCAATGAGCAAACAGCATCTCGCCCTTTTCTGGGTCAATGGTGGCTGGATTGGCTTGGAAACCAGAAACGCCCGTCAGTGCCTGGATGATTTTCATCGACAGCATTGCAGGTACGTCGCCTTCGCATCCAGCTACGATGCCCTCAGCGTTCAACTGCGCAAGCGCCATACATCCTGTGTCGCGGATGGTGGTTAGCAGGTCGAAACAGCGTAGGGTGAAACCCTGCAATTGGTATTTCTCAACCAATGCCTTCAGAGCCTCGTAGATTTTCTTCACGTTGGGCATCTCCAGCAATTCCTTCATGGGGATATACACCAATTCAATGCCTAGCCGTTCTTTGACGATAGTACGATCGAAACGACTGGAAATCAGCCAATCCGAAGGTTCACCAATCAGTCCTAGTCTGCATCCTTTCATCTTGCTGCGAGCCTCACCAGCTTGCTCCAACACCTTGATTCTGTGATGGATATATGCTGTTGAGCCATGAATAATCTCGCCTGTAATGCCTTGTTGGTTAAGGTAGGAAAGAATTTCCATCGAGGCTGCCAGCGAATTGCTCTTGCCCGATGTCAGCAGGTAGAACGGTCGCTTCGATTGCTGTTGCAATTGGGGCAATAGGGGCTTAAAGATGCCCTCAGTTCCTCCCGTACGTATATAAATAAGGTCGAGCGCATGACTCCCGTAGTCGCTGAAGTCATTGCCTCGCATGTCGTACGTGATGTCAAGACTCTCAAGAAATGCTCTGGTGGTTGCGTCGATGGACTTTGCATCGTGCAACTCAGATGTAATGGTATAAATTGCAATATTCATAGTCTTTAGATTTTTCTGCAAAGATACTCCTTTCTACTGATATCTCCAAAACTTTTCTCGAAAATAGGCCTAACTCAGACCTCATATATACGGATATACGCTTTTTGCAAAAAAAGAGAGACCGAAGTCTCTCTCTGTGATCCGCTTGGGGCTCGAACCCAAGACCCCAACATTAAAAGTGTTGTGCTCTACCAACTGAGCTAGCGGATCTCCGTTGCTTTAAAAAGCGGGTGCAAAGGTACGATGATTTTTTGAAATAGCCAAATTTATTCGGATGTTTTTTCGTTTTTGGCTTTCTCTTCTTCCATTGCACGCTTATAACATTCCCTACAAAGGGGCTCGTATTCTTGTGTCTCACCCAACAAAACGCGCTTGTCGTTCTGGACGGTACGATGGCTGACATAGGCCAGTGAACCGCATTTCACACAGATGGCGTGAACCTTTGTTACATCGTCGGCTATGGCACAAAGGGCGGGCATGGGTCCAAAGGGTATACCCTTGTAGTCCATATCCAATCCGGCAATGATGACACGGACTCCACGATTGGCTAATTCGTTGCAGACGGCTACCAATCCTTCGTCGAAGAATTGGGCCTCGTCAATGCCAACCACGTCGATGTCGCTAGAGAGCAACAGGATGCTGGCAGACGAATCGATAGGGGTGGAATGAATGGCATTATGATCGTGACTCACCACTTCCTCGTCGCTATAGCGCGTGTCGATGGCAGGCTTGAAGATTTCAACGTGCTGCTTGGCAAACTGGGCACGGCGCAAGCGTCTGATAAGCTCCTCTGTCTTGCCTGAGAACATGGAACCACACACTACTTCTATTCTTCCTGGGCGACGTGCCTCGCCCGATGATGGATATGTAATCATGCTGCAAAGATAGTGAAAAAATGAGAAATTAGTGTCAAGAAATAAAAATTAATTTGTATCTTTGTACTCGAATATGGGTATATTGTATATCGTTCCAACGCCCGTGGGTAATATGGAGGACATGACTTTGCGTGCCATCCGTATACTGAAAGAGGCCGATCTTGTGTTGGCTGAAGATACCCGCACATCAGGCATTCTGCTGAAACATTTCCAGATTCAGCAGCATTTGATGTCACACCATAAGTTTAATGAACATGGCACCAGTGCTTCTGTAGTAGAGCGTTTGCAGGCTGGTCAGACCGTAGCACTTATCAGTGATGCAGGTACGCCAGGAATCTCCGATCCTGGTTTCTTTCTGGTTCGTGAAGCAGTGCGAGCAGGCATTGAGGTGCAGACTCTGCCTGGGGCAACCGCTTTTGTGCCAGCCTTGGTGTCAAGTGGCTTGCCTTGTGATCGTTTCTGTTTCGAGGGTTTCCTGCCTCAGAAGAAAGGTCGGCAATCGAAGATAGAATCTTTGCGCGATGAGGAACGTACAATGGTTTTCTATGAGTCGCCCTATCGTGTACTGAAAACCTTGCAGCAATTCTCTGAGGTGTTCGGCCCTGAACGTCAGGTCAGCGTGTGTCGTGAGATATCGAAGGTGCACGAGGAGAGTGTCAGAGGAACCTTGCAGGAGGTAATTCAGCACTTTACAGAGCATGAGCCTCGTGGAGAGTTCGTTATCGTAGTAGCAGGAAAAAGTGAGAAATGAATTAATGTGATTGCATATGAAAAAGATATTATTGCTAGTCTTCGGTTTGATAGCTTTAACGGCATGTAAACAAAAGGGTCCGGACCCTAAGGATATTGCGTTGGCTCAACAGCGTGATTCGTTGAACCGTATCATTGCGATGAAAGACAATGAGATTAACGATATGATGTCAACCATGAATGATATCGTGGAAGGTTTTCGTGCTATCAATGAGGCTGAAGACCGTCTCACCATTGTTCGTAGTGATGAGGGTGCCTCGTCAACAGAACGTATTCGCGAGAATTTGCAGTTTATTCAGCAGACCATGCAGCAGAACCGTGAGCTTATCAATAAGCTTAGAAACCAGTTGCGCCAGAGCTCTGTGAGTGGCGAACAACTTCGTCGCACCATTGATAACTTTGCACGACAGATGGAGGAGAAGGATGTGCAACTGAAGCAATTGGAGGCTGATTTGCAGGCAAAGGATGTTCAGATAGGCGAGTTGACAGAGCAGGTGACTGATTTGAACAGTAATATCTCAACCTTGCAAGAGGAGTCCACCAAAAAAACGCAGACAATCACGTCGCAAGACAAGCAACTGAATACGGCTTGGTTTGTCTTTGGCACCAAGAAAGAGTTGAAGGAACAGCGCATCTATGATGATGGGAAGGTGTTGCGTAACAATTTCAACCACGATTATTTTACGAAGATAGACATCCGTGTTGATAAGGAGATACGTCTTTACAGTCGTTCTGCCAAGATACTAACGGCTCACCCGGCTTCAGCCTATGTGTTGACACAGGATGCTAACAAGCAGTTTATACTCCGAATAACTAATCCGCAGTTGTTCTGGTCTACCAGCAAGTATTTGGTAGTTATGGTGAAGTAATCCAGTATAGCTATAAATTGGATTGTAAGTTAAAAGATAGTTAAAATCTTCGCAAGTATGATGCTTGCGAGGATTTTTTGTTGTACCTTTGTCATAGCCTATTAATAAACAAATAATATATTAAACAATGAAAAGATTTATTTACGCGGTATTAACCGTTGTTTCGTTGTGCGCCATGAGTGCATGCGAAAAACAATTGGAGGTAAAGCCGGCAGACCAACCCAAGGCCGACGGCGAGTTGAAAATCAGAACGCGGTCGGCTAGTAACGATTTGGAAGTAAGTTACCCAGTGATTGTCTATGTGATGAACAGCGAAGGAACTTGCGTAAGTCGTGAAACAGTGGTTTCAGCGGAAAGTGCATTGTCAATTGATTTACCTTCGGGAGAGTATAATGTGTATGCTGTTGCAGGTGCAACAGAAGATTCTTACACGCTGCCGACAATGCAAACTGCAACTCCAACAAGTGAGCTGTTGTTAAAAGAGAACGCAAAGCATGGCGATTTGATGGCAGCGTCGAGTACTATTACGTTGGGTAAGAATGAAACCAACCAACTCACTCTTAACCTTGCAAGAAAAGTAATGAAAGTAACTTCGCTTACCATCAACGATGTACCTACGGATGTTACTGCAGTTACGATGACGTTTTCTCCACTATGCAAAAGTCTAAGGTTGAATGGTACTTTCAATACAGCGTCAACAAGTGAAACGATAAGCCTGACAAAGCAGACAGATGAAACAACCTGGACGAATAGTGAATCGTTGTTCCTTCTTCCACAAACTGGAAGTACAACTATCACGATAGGGCTAACGAAAGGTGAGCAGACAACCTATTATTCCTATGCTTGCCAACAGACATTAGATTCTAACCATGAATTAACTATAGCAGCTACGTATGCGGGCGATAGGAAGATTACCATGACGGGAAGTATCAATGGAGTTGCATGGGGTGATCCTATTGACATTACGTTTGAATTTGGAGAAGACAATACTAGTGATAATAAAGGGGGTGACTCTAATAATTCATCGGATGAAGTTCCTGAGGTTCATTCTGTTTACAAAGATTGCTATGTGCTGTCTGTGGCAGATGATGGTAACGATAAGGTAGTAACTCTGCTTCACAAGAATGCTGTAGCTATATCAGGAAGTGGTAAAACAGAAGCAGCAGTAAGTGCAGAGATTGATGCTGCTTTGCCTTCCTTTAATATTAATGGTATTACGGGGTGGAGGACACCAACAAGAGCAGAAATCAACAACCTTACAGTTACAGAATTTAATGCTGCAATGAATGGTGTAAGTGAACTTACAGATTTCAACTCAAAAACTTATTTTTATTTGGAAGGGTCAAGTCTAAAATCTGTATATTTTAGAAATACCACAGTAAACTGGGGTGCTGAATTTACCTATGGTGATCATTTCCGCCCAGTAACTACAGTTCGGTTTAGTAAATAACAAAAAATGGGACAGCCAATCGGTTGTCCCATTCTTTTATATACTGATTGATGATTACTCAGCAACGAGTGTGAAGCGCTTGAAGGCTACGATAGCCAGTTCCTTGTCCTGCTGAGCGAGCCACTGAGAAACAGTAGCCTTATCGCCGTCGCCGAACTGGAACTCCTGGTCTACCAAGCAGTTCTCCTTCAAGAACTTGTTAACACGACCCTTAGCGATGTTCTCAATCATAGGCATCTTCAGCTGAGCCTCGCCCTCTGCCTTAGCAGTCTCAATGAGCTTGCGAGCCTCGTCAGCCTGTTCCTTGGTGAGCCAGCCCTTAGCCATGTTAGACTCGATGTGATCCTCAGAGTCAACGAGGTTGGGGTTGATGCCAGCCTTCTTCAGCTTGTTCTCTACGAACTTCTCAACCTGCTCGAGCTTAGTCTTCTCAACAGCAGTCTTATACTCCTCGTCGAGAATCTTCTGGTCTACGCTCTCAGCGTTCAGTGCTACGGGCTTCATAGCTGCTACCTGCATAGCGAGCTTGTGGCCTACCTCAGCAGCATTCTTGTTGAGCTGAACCATGGTGCACAGAGTATTCTTGCCCATGTGATTGTAAACCTCGATATTATCACCTTCGAGAGTCAGGTAGCCGTCAAGCTCCATCTTCTCACCAGTAATACCAGAACGCTGTGTAACAGCCTCCTGAGCAGTCTGACCGTTGATGTTGAGAGCCTTAACAGCCTCGATGTCCTTGCACTTGTTGGCGATAGCAGCATCGAGGATGCTCTGAGTAAGAGCGATGAAGTCGGCACCGTTGGCAACGAAGTCGGTCTCACACTTCAAGGCAATCATGGCAGCAAAGCCGTCAACAGCCTTAACGAGTACACAACCATTTGAGGTCTCACGGTCAGAACGCTTAGCAGCAATGGCAAGACCACGCTCACGAAGCAGTTCCTTAGCCTTATCGAAATCGCCCTCAGCCTCGGTCAAAGCCTTCTTTACGTCGGCAAGACCAGCACCTGTCATAGCGCGAAGTTTCTTGATATCGTCTATTGAAATAGCCATTTTGATATACAGTTTTAAAATTTACAACTTACATTTAATTACTCTGCAGCCTCTTCAGCCTTGGGAGCCTCCTCAGCAGCAGCCTTGCGGGGCTTGCGTGCAGCACGCTTAGGCTTAACCTCTTCAGTTGCCTCGCCTTCAGCCTGAGCGTCAGCAGCCTTCTCGTCAGCCTTCTCTACTTTGCGCTCCTCAATACCCTCGTTGATAGCGTCGCAGCAAGCAGTGAGGATAGCCTCTACTGAATCCTTGGCGTCGTCGTTAGCAGGGATAACGAAGTCGATGTTCTTGGGGTCAGAGTTGGTATCAACGATACCGAATACGGGGATACCCAGACGATTAGCCTCACGAACGGCAATGTTCTCCTTCATCACGTCAACAACGAAAAGTGCGCTAGGCAGACGAGTCAGGTCGGCGATAGAACCAAGGTTCTTCTCCAGCTTAGCACGCTGACGGGTAACCTGCAGCAGCTCACGCTTTGACAGATTAGCATATGTACCATCCTGCATGAGCTTGTCAATGTTCGCCATTTTCTTAACGGCCTTGCGGATAGTCGGGAAGTTGGTCAACATACCACCCGGCCAGCGCTCGATGACATAAGGCATACCAACGCTCTGAGCTTTCTCGGCGATGATTTCCTTAGTCTGTTTTTTAGTAGCGACGAACAGCACTTTCTTGCCGCTCTTGGCAATCTGCTTCAATGCATCTGCAGCCTCGTCAATCTTAGCAACAGTCTTGTGGAGGTCAATAATATGAATACCGTTACGCTCGGTATAGATGTAGGGAGCCATTGCAGGGTTCCACTTACGCTTCAGGTGGCCGAAGTGACAGCCTGCCTGCAGCAATTGGTCAAAATTAGTTCTTGCCATTTTTGTTTTGCTTTTTAATTGTTTACTTTCTTTTTAATTCTGTTTGTTAGAATCAGCCAGTGGGTAGTCTTTCCTTCTAAGTAATCCCAGCTTATCCTAGGCAATACTAGATTCTCTAGGAAGAATCTCACCGGTTTAGATACTAAACCGTTCAGTATATTAACTTCGTTGACTTTTGTCGCGACTCGGCAAATCAAGCAAGCTTGTTTGCTCTCGCTGCTCCAAAAGTTAACGCTTACTGAACTGGAAGCGACGACGAGCCTTTGGTTGACCTGGCTTCTTACGCTCAACCTCACGAGCATCGCGGGTCAGGAAACCATGATCCTTTAGGTTCTTCTTATCCTCAGCATTAACCTTTACGAGTGCACGAGCGATAGCAAGGCGCAGAGCCTGGCTCTGACCGGTGAAACCACCACCGTCAAGGTTAGCTTTGATATCGTATTTCTCTGCAACTTCGAGCAGGTTCAGTGGCTGCTTAACCACGTACTGCAGGATGGCAGAGGGGAAATATACTTCCAAGTCTTTCTTGTTGATCGTAATCTTACCAGTTCCTTCTGACAGGTAAACGCGAGCTACAGAGCTCTTACGACGACCGATTGCATTTATTACTTCCATCGTTCCTTATTTATTTATACTGGTTAATATCAATAGCCTTTGGCTTCTGAGCCTCGTGCTTGTGTTCTGTACCCTCATAGATAAAGAGGTTGTTCAGCAGACTGCGACCGAGTGGACCTTTGGGCAGCATACCCTTAACAGCGTGCTTAATGATGCGCTCAACACCGAAAGGCTTCTTGCGGAGCTCAGCAGGTGTGTTGAAACGCTGACCACCAGGATAACCAGTGTAACGGGTGTAAACCTTGTCAGTCTCTTTCTTGCCAGTGAAAACTACCTTGGCAGCATTGATAATGATTACGTTGTCGCCACAGTCCTGATTAGGAGTGAATGTGGGCTTGTACTTTCCGCGAATGATCTTAGCTACTTTTGAAGCGAGGCGACCTACTACCTGATCGGTAGCATCGATGACCACCCATTCCTTCTGCTCGCGAGCAGCTTCCTTAGATACGGAAACGGTCTTGTAACTTAAAGTGTTCATTTCTTTTGTTAAATTTACTACTAAAAAACAATATTCATTTCTCTATTATGCACATAACAACACTACTCGCAAAGGTCTAACTCTCTGCTTGTAGTCTAACGTTACAGTGCTGAACCATGATTCACAAACCGCAATGCCCGGCCAAAGACACCACTATTTACACATAGCTCACGGAGGATTCTAAGTCTCTCCCCCAATAATCGGACTGCAAAGGTACGGCTTTTCTCCTTAATAATGTGCGTCGGGAAAGTAAATAGGTATATTTTTAGGATTATTTAACTAAAGTAATACGGAGAAAAATAGTAATTTTGCAGCCATGAAGTTAAATGCACCTTTGTTTCCGATAGCTATTTGTCTGATGGCGGGTATCGGTTTTGGCAAGAATTTGGAATCATGGACCATTGTGATGGTGGTTCTGTTGCCTCTATTGCTGGTAACTGCATTGGTCGGAAAGTGGCCGAGGATACAGACTGCTAGTATCTTGGGTTGTGTAGTACTGTTCGGTATGATGTTGGGCAAGGGGAACCCGAATAGGGATGATGGCAGATGGATGCCTGAGGTGGTATATCAAAAGATACATAGGGCAAAGTTGAATGCTTTGGATTTGAGAGAGAAACTGCTGAAGGAAGAAACTCGCTGGAATGTGAACGAAGAGGCACAAGGAGTGATAGCTGCTATGACATTGGGTGATAAATCCTTGTTGGACAAAGATGTGAAGAATACCTATAGAAAGGTGGGTGTGGCGCATATTCTAGCGCTAAGTGGCCTGCATCTCACGATAATATACGCAGTGATTACGATGGCACTAGGGTGGTGGCGTTCTTTGATGTTGAAACAAGTGATAACCATTCTCTCTATATGGGCATTTGCATTTATGGTTGGATTGTCGCCGAGTGTGGTACGTTCGTCTGTTATGATTAGCATATATGCCTTGTTATCGCTAGGCTATAGAGAAAAGATGTCGGTTAATACATTAGCTTTTACAGCGATTATCATGTTGGTGGTAAATCCTCGTTCTCTTTACAACGTAGGCTTTCAGCTATCGTTTGCAGCTGTTTTGGCTATTTTGGTGTTAAACCCGTTGTTTTCAAAAGTGATACCTCTGCATGTATTGCAAAGGCATAGGTGGTTGAGATTTTGGTGGGGACTCACAACGGTGTCCGTATCAGCACAAGTGGGTACGGCTCCGCTGGTGGCATACTACTTTGGAACCTTTTCGACATACTTCCTGTTAAGCAATTATATAGTGGTACCGCTGGCATCGGCTATTTTGTATCTGACGTTGGCATGTTTAATGACTAGCTGGTGGATTGGTCTGCAGGCGTGGTTAGTGGCTTTGCTGGGTTGTATAGTTGGGACGATGAACTGGATACTGGAGGTAATCGGTGCTCTTCCAAAAAGTTGCGTGGAGGGGATAAACCTCTCCACGCTGCAGTTATACCTTATTTATATATTAATTGGTAGTTTGGTCGTGTCGCTATCCCTATGGATTAACAGCAAGTATGTCAAGCAGTTGACCGAAGTGTGAGATCTTTTCGAGGCGCTCATGGGGAAATTCATCTGATTTCTCCAACTCCCAGACTACATGGTAGGGAATGTGAATCGTATAGCAGCCTACGGCTAATGCGGGGGCAATATCGGAGCGGAAGGAGTTCCCGACCATGACCATTTCGTTAGGTTTGATGCCTAGATGACTGCATAGTGCCACATATTCATCCATTCCTTTGTTCGATACCGTTTCCATGTATTCAAAATAGTGTGCAAGTCCAGACCGTTTCAACTTGCTTTCTTGATCCAGCAGTTCGCCTTTTGTGAACACTACCATCCTGTAGCGTCCGTCATCATACAGACTTTGCAGGGTTTCCTTTACTTCAGGTAGTGGGGTGGTTGGAAATTGAAGCAATCCTTTTCCTAACTCGATTAGTTTTTGCACGATGTCACCTGTAATTTCTCCATGGGTTATCTTAACAGCATTCTCGACAAGAGAGATGGTGAAAGCCTTGGTTCCATAGCCCAACAGTTCCATGTTACTACGTTCTGTAGCAAATAGTCCTTGTGTTACTTCTTCTTGAGTAGCCCAAGGACGCAATAGGTCGCCACACAGATGTTCCACGTCGTCAAACCATGTCTGGCAGTCCCATAGGGTGTCATCGGCATCGAAAGCCACAATTTTAATAATGTCATTATTAAGAATCATGAGCGCAAAGGTAAGCAAAAAGTAGGTAAAAGCCAAGAAAATTTGGCTTTTCTCGCATTTATTCGTATCTTTGCCCCTGGAAAAGGAAAACAAGATGGAAGTAAAGAATAAGGTAGGACAAAATGCAAAAAGGATAGAACATGGTGTGGTGAGATTCATTAAGGATTGGACGCTACCCGTGTCGATAGCTGTTGGTTCAACGTGTTATCTGCTATTCTATTATGTGCCTTCATTGGATGAGGCTGGTAATGCGCTGGCTCCTGTGTTCGATGTTATATTCCCTCTGTTTGTGTTTTTGACCTTGCTCATTACCTTTTGCAAGGTTGACTATCATCAGCTTCTCCCTCACCGTTGGCATACTGGCGTTTTGTTGGCCCAGTTGCTCTTGGTAGCATTGACCATTGGAGTCATCTTTTGGGTGGAGGAACATGCAGAGCAGAAACTGCTTTGGGAAGCACTCCTGACGTGTATCATAGGTCCGGCAGCCTCCGCAGCCCCTGTTGTAGTGGGTAAGTTGGGAGGTAACATTAATACCATGACCACCTATGTCATCCTCTCCTCTTTAGCATCTACCGTTTTAATTCCTTTGGTGTTCCCTATTCTTGAACCATCTGCAGGAGTAGCATTTTTGGAGGCCTTCCTGATTATTCTTCAGAAAGTGTCCATTGTGTTGATGTTGCCTTTGGTGTTAGGCTGGTTTATCAAGCATTTCCTGCCAACGTTGCAACGTCGCATTGCTTCGATGCCCAATCTTAGCTTTTATACTTGGGCTATCTCGCTCAGTATCACGACTGGTATAACCGTTAAGAACATCGTGCATAGTGAAGCTACCATCGTGTTGCTTTTGATGATTGCCGCAACAACCTTTGTGCTTTGCTTCATCCAGTTTGCTATAGGTCGTTTGGTGGGCCGTTGGTTGGGCGAGGAGGTAAACGCGGGACAGGCATTGTTTCAGAAGAATACGGCCCTCAGCATCTGGGTAGCTTATATGTATTTGAATCCTGTTGCTTCTGTGGGAGCAGGCTGTTATGTGCTCTGGCAAAACATTATCAACAGTATTGAAATCTGGCAGGATAGGAAGAAAAAAGAATGAGCACTCAAACGGGTGCTCATTCTTTTAATATTAGAGGTTTGCTAATTCGATGACCTTGTCGACCGCAGCACTGAGTCCATCGACATTCTTACCACCAGCCTGAGCGAAGTGGGGTTGACCACCGCCACCGCCTTGGATGAGTTTGGCGGCTTCGCGCACCATCTGACCTGCGTTGAGGTTGTGGTCTGAAACCATGTCGTCGCTCATCATGATAGAGAGCTGGGGCTTGTTGTTGTCGTGAGAACCGATGACGCAGAGCAATGAGCCATTGACAGCGGCACGAATCTTGAAAGCCAAGTCCTTGGCAGCGGCAGGAGCCATAGGTGCTACAGATGTGATGACGGTAACGCCATTGACGGTGCGAGCCTTCTCAACGAGACGCTGAGCAGCACGTTCTACGGCCTGTGCCTGAAAACCTTCAATCTCCTTCTTCATGGCGTCGTGCTCATCGATATACTTCTGGATAACACCCTGCAGGTCCTTCGCATTGTTGAAGAACGACTTGATGTTCTTGAGGATGTCCTCCATCTGGTAGAGACGCTCTTCGCAATCCTTACCTGTAGTGGCCTCAATACGACGGATACCGGCAGCAACACTGCTCTCCGAGAGAATCTTGAAGAAACCGATGCGACCTGTGCTTGTGGCGTGAATACCACCGCAGAACTCGCAAGAGGGTCCGAAGCGAACCACACGGACCTTGTCACCGTACTTCTCGCCGAAGAGGGCGATGGCACCGAGTTTCTTAGCTTCCTCGAAGGGAACGTCGCGGTGCTCGTCGATATGGATATCCTGACGGATCATGTCGTTCACCATGCGCTCTACCTCACGCAGTTGTTCGTCGGTAACCTTCTCGAAGTGTGAGAAGTCGAAGCGAAGAGTGTCAGGTGAAACAAATGATCCCTTCTGCTCTACGTGGTCGCCCAAGATCTGCTTCAAGGCATAATCCAGTAGGTGGGTAGCAGTATGATTAGCAGCGGAAGCGTTGCGCTTGTCGGTATCGACACATGCCATGAACTCGGCAGCAGGATCCTTAGGCAACTGCTTCACGATATGTACGCTTTGGTTGTTTTCGCGCTTGGTATCGATGATGTCGATGGTCTCATTCTCGTTGCAGAGTACACCGCAGTCACCTACCTGTCCACCCATCTCACCATAGAATGGTGTGGCGTCGAGCACGAGCTCATAGAACTCGTTCTTCTTCTGGGTGACCTTGCGATAGCGCAGGATGTGACAGTTGTATTCGGTGTAGTCGTAGCCCACGAATTGCTGTTCACCAGCCTGAAGCTCCGTCCAGTCGCTGTTCTCAACGGCAGCGGCATTGCGGGCACGCTCCTTCTGCTTCTGCATCTCGACGTTGAACTGTTCCTCGTCAACGGTAAAGCCATTCTCACGACAGATGAGTTCTGTGAGGTCGAGGGGGAAACCGTAGGTATCGAACAAGCGGAAAGCCTGAACACCATCCAACTGGTTCTTGCCCTGAGCCTTGAGATCTGCCATAGCTTTGTCAAGCAGGGAAATACCCTTGTCGAGTGTGCGCAGGAAGCTGTCTTCCTCTTCCTTGATGACCTTGGTAATCAACTGCTGCTGGGCTTTCAGTTCAGGGAAGGCGTCGCCCATCTCATGAACGAGGGTGGGAACGAGTTTATATAGGAAACCGTCCTTCTGTCCGAGGAAGGTATAGGCATAGCGTACGGCACGACGTAGGATACGACGGATGACGTAACCGGCCTTGGCGTTAGAAGGCAACTGACCGTCAGCAATCGAGAACGATACGGCACGCAGGTGGTCGGCGCAGACACGCATAGCGACGTTGATGTCGTCCTGTTCCTTGCTAATAGGATTCTGAGTCTCCTCCTCGAAGGTGAAGTATTTCAGTCCCGTGATGTCTTGTTCAGCCTTGATGATGGGCTGGAACACGTCAGTGTCATAGTTAGAGTGCTTGCCCTGCATCATGCGTACCAGACGCTCGAAGCCCATACCGGTGTCGATGACGTTCATCGACAGCTTCTCCAACGAACCATCGGCTTTGCGGTTGAACTGCATGAACACAAGGTTCCATATTTCGATGACCTGTGGGTCGTCCTGGTTGACCAGTTCACGACCAGTCTTGCCACTGGCAGCCTTCTGCTCAGGCGTACGAGAGTCAACATGAATCTCAGAGCAGGGACCACAGGGACCTGTATCGCCCATCTCCCAGAAGTTGTCGTGCTTGTTACCATTAATGATATGGTCTTCAGGCACGTGTTTAGCCCAGTATTTGGCAGCCTCGTCGTCGCGAGGAATGTTTTCCTCGGGTGAACCCTCGAAGACGGTGACATACAAATCCTCAGGATTCAGCTTCAGCACATCCACCAGATACTCCCACGCCATATCGATGGCACCCTCCTTGAAGTAGTCGCCAAACGACCAGTTGCCGAGCATCTCGAACATGGTGTGGTGATAGGTGTCGTGACCTACCTCCTCCAAGTCGTTATGCTTACCGCTGACACGCAGACACTTCTGAGTATCTGCACGACGACGTGGTTCAGGGTCGCGCGTACCTAATATTATATCTTTCCACTGGTTCATACCAGCGTTGGTGAACATCAGCGTGGGGTCGTCCTTGATGACCATTGGTGCTGAGGGCACAATGGCATGCTGTTTTGACTCGAAGAATTTCTTGAACGAGTCGCGAATCTCATTAGCGGTCATCATACAGCTTACTCCTCGTTATCACTTGGTTCAGCAGCCTTGAATGAGGCCAAATCCTCTACCTGGAATGCCTTGATGTATGCGCTCTTACCGAGAACATCCTCCTCGGTCATGCGAACATAGACGTTAGCACTCTTCTCGAAGAGCTCTGGAGCCTTGGTGGCGTCGCGCAGGATGAGCAGGCTCATTACCAACTCGGCGGTCATGTCGTACAGACGACGAGCAAGGAAATCCTGAGCGTCCTGATTCTCCAAAGCCTTCACATTGTTCAGAGCCTCCTCGTAAACAGGAACGAGCTTCTCAACGCGTGCCTTCAGGTTCTTCAGGCTATCGCTAACCTCGAGACCTGCCAGCATATCCTTGATATTGTTGAGCATAGTGCCGTTGGTGATGTAGCGGATAGCGGCAACAACCTGTAACTGAGTGGTACCCTCGTAGATAGAGAAGATACGTGCGTCGCGGAACAGACGCTGGCTCTTGTACTCCATGATGAAACCTGAACCACCGTGGATGCTGATAGCATCGTAAGCGTTCTGGTTGGCATACTCTGAGTTCATACCCTTGGCCAGTGGTGTGAAAGCATCAGCCAGGCGCTGGTACTTCTTCAGTTCCTGCTTCTCCTCAGGTGTGAGCTTGCGATCTCTTTCAATGTCTTCCAAACATTTATAAATGTCTACATAACATGCAGTTTCATACAAGAGAGAACGACCAGCATCAAGCTTAGCCTTCATACGACTTAGCATGTCGTATACGGCAGGGAAGTTGATGATTTTATCGTTAAACTGCTGACGCTCCTTAGCGTAAGCCATACCCTCGTTGTAAGCCTCCTGTTCAACACCTACACTCTGTGCAGCGATACCCAGACGGGCACCATTCATCAGAGCCATCACATACTTGATCAGACCCAGACGTGTGCTACCGCAGAGCTCGGCCTTAGCGTTCTTATAGGTGAGCTCACAAGTAGGTGAGCCGTGGATACCCAGCTTGTGCTCGATGTGACGTACGTCAACACCGCCCTGGCGCTTGTCGTAGATGAACATGGAAAGACCACGTCCGTCCTTGGTGCCCTCCTCAGAACGAGCCAGCACGAGGTGAATGTCGCTATCACCGTTGGTGATGAAGCGCTTCACACCATTCAGACGCCAGCAGTTCTCCTTCTCGTCAAAGGTAGCCTTCAGCATTACACGTTGCAGGTCAGAACCAGCATCAGGCTCGGTCAGGTCCATACTCATACCCTCACCAGCGCAAACGCGTGGGATGTACTTCTGGCGCTGCTCTTCAGAGCCGAACTCATAGAGCGTGTCGATACAGCTCTGCAGGCTCCAGATATTCTGGAAACCGGCATCAGCAGCCGAAATCATCTCAGAGAGCATCGAGAACACAGCGTTAGGCAGGTTCAGACCGCCATAACGACGAGGCATTGATACACCCCACAGACCAGCCTTACGGGTGGCGTCGAGGTTCTCATAAGTCTTTGAGGCGTAAATCATGCGGCCGTTCTCGAGGTGTGGACCTTCGAGGTCAACGCTCTCAGAGTTTGGCTCGATGATATTGGCAGCCACGTCGCCAGTGATGTCGAGAATCTGCTTGTAGTTCTCGATGGCATCGCCCAGGTCAACGGGAGCGTAGTCATATTCTTTCGCATCAGCGAAACCCTTTTCTTTCAGCTCAACGATACGAGCCATCAGGGGGTGGTTCAAGTAGAACCCGAT
>Ga0256404_1000475_pt1 | contig 104262 bp, 82 predicted proteins | sample RumenRJG_01DNA_FD_185990 | JGI IMG/M metagenome (GOLD analysis project Ga0256404, IMG submission 185990) | Bovine rumen microbial communities from Lethbridge, Alberta, Canada - RJG_01 | ecosystem: Host-associated > Mammals > Digestive system > Stomach > Rumen | place: Canada: Alberta...
TTGTCCTTGCTAGAAACTTGCTAGCTTTTTATCCTTTACTGTTAAAGGTTTTGTTCGTGAACATCTTTGATGTCCCATGAAATTCTTTTGAATTTTCAAGGTTGTTTCACTGTTTAATTGTCAATGTCCTAATCGCTGCAAGCCTTATTCTGTAAGGCTTTGAGGTGTTTCTTATTTTCTGTCACCCCCAAGCGACTTGTTTAGTATAGCACCCTGATTTTCAAAAGTCAACACTTTTTTTAATTTTTTTCAATTTTTTTCTTTTTTTGTGTTTTTCCTTGTATTTTTCCCTTTTCTTCCTATCTTTCTCCTGCATTTTTTTCTTGTTTTTTCACTACTACATGTTCTTTTAAATACTTGTACCATTTTTCATAATATACACCATACATATGACAACCATCCGCAGACAATCCTTCTTTTAAATATCCTTTTTCGTCTGTGAACAATGGATTTACATCTATATAAAATACCTGTTTCCCATCTGCTGCTTTTGCAAGTTCCACATTTTTATCGTTTATATTGATATTATTATATACACCGCTACTGTCGCTTCTTCCTTTTGAAAAATGCAACATTCCCATTAAATATATGACTGCATCCGGTTGTGTCTTTTTTATTTCTTCTATCAATGAATCCATACGTTTTCTGAAAATTGCCGCATTTCCATAACCTAAATCATTCATTCCCAGCATGATATATATTTTTCCATATTTTTTATTTTGTAATACCTGATTCAAATTTTCTGCACGATTTGTATTTTTACACAATATAGACTTACCTCGTACCCAGTCATATAACGCATAACCATCCTGGCAATAAAAATCAGCCGTATCTTTTAAGTCAAGATAATCATAAAAAGCAACCATTCTAGAATCACCAATGAACATAGCATCTTTAAAGTAAGATTTTCCAACTTTTTTACTATACTTGTATTCTGTCGTAAGCGGTGTTTTTCCTCGATCTGAATAATAAGGAGAGTTAATCTTTACAGGAGTATACTTATCAAACTTAGTAACTCCTATGTCTTCTTTCCTTTCTGTTTTCTTCTTTTCTTCTGTCTGTTTTCCATTTAGCTGCTCTGTCTTTGCTTCATCTATTTTCTCTGCTTCATCTTTCTTTTCCAAAGTGGTTGGTTCTGTTTGCTGATTTTCCTCCGCATTTCCACCCTTTCCCACTGGATTGCTTGTATTTTCTTCTGCAAATGCATCCTGCCATAAAGGTGAAGTAAGTTTCTTTTCTATATAAGCAAATGTCAGCCCATGTTCTCCTACAGTTTTTCCTAATGCAAATGCCCCTACTATTATTGTAACCATACATGCCCAAAATATGTCTGGTGCCTGTTTTCTCCATTTATTTTGTCTGCTATCTTTCATCATTTTTCTCTCCTCGTTCTTTCTATTATACTTTCTTCTTACACGTTCTAATCGATATTAGCTATTTTATTTATACTTTCTACTCTCCTACCAGACAATTTCTGTTTCATCACTGTATTTAGAACTGTAAATACAAAAACGGATTGCTTCCCGATTGCATCAATTGATATACGGAATAAAAGAAAATACAAAGAATAACCAACGTACTAATTGGTTTATTTTCTATTTTTTGAAAGCATTTTTGCGGCAATGGGGTTGAAAATAAAATACAAATCAACAACAAAATCCAATATTGTTTCAGATAAAATATAAATTTATCTGGTCCTAAATAGAGTGTAGCTCCTGCTTTTCCAAACATACAGCCTATATATTGAAGCAATGCTTGCAAATTAGTATTCGCAAAAAGCATCCATGATATTGGTAACAATACAATAACCCATATATGTCCTAACGGTTTGTATGTTTCAAAAAGTTTTCCAATTACTATTTTTTCCAATCCGATGCAAATTCCAAACAATAATCCCCACAAAACAAAATTCCAGCTTGCTCCATGCCAAATTCCAGTTAAACTCCACACAACAAATATATTGAATACGGTACGAAGCTTTCCCTTTCGATTTCCTCCCAATGGAATGTAAATATACTTTGTAAACCATTTTCCCAATGTGATATGCCATCTTCTCCAAAAGTCTGATATACTGGAGGCACAATACGGATGTCTAAAGTTTTCTGGAAAGTGAAATCCTAACATTTTTCCTATCCCAATTGCCATCAATGAGTATCCAGCAAAGTCAAAGTAAATTTGAAAAGAATATGCAATTGCACCTAACCAGGCAATTGGCACCCAAATTCCTATCGTTCCTGCCATTTGAACAGAATTCCACAAAGTTTCTATCTTATTCGAGAGTAATACCTTCATCCCCAGTCCCATTACAAACATACGAAATCCCTGATTCATAGATGCCATAGATATATTTCTACACTTTAAATCCTGTCGCATATCTGGGTAAGAAAATATCGGTCCTGACAATATATGTGGAAACATTGTTATAAACGTAGCGTACTCCAAAAATGAAATTTTTTTCCCATTCTCGTCTTTATAACAATCAATCAATATGGATATATTTTGAAACGTATAAAAGCTAATTCCCAAAGGTAACGCTAATTGCAATACTGGCAAAAGATTATGATGCAACATAGTATTTATATTTGTCACTCCAAAATTCCAATACTTAAATACAAATAGCATTGCTACATCAAACACAATTGTTACAATCAACGCTTTTTTCGATTTTTCCTTATGGACCAAAATCAATCCCAGATAGTTAAATGCCAATGATATTATTAACAACCAGAGATATTTTGAATCATTCATCCAATAAAAAAGCAGGCTTCCTGATAAAATACACAAATTTCTATATTTTTTAGGGCAAATAATATAAATCAGCAGAAAAATTGCTAAAAATCGAAAAATAAATATATTATCACTAAAACTCACAGTTTGTACCTTCTCTTTCTTTTTTCATTGAAAACTGCTACTGTCCACAAACCACACAGTTTCACAAAGTTTTTTTACAAAATGTATCTTTCCTATCGTAGAACAAGTTAGGAACTTCCACAGCCACTTCCTAAATTTTTCATTTCTGAAGAATTTGCTTTATCGGATACATTTTTCTAGACAAAAAATATCTGCCCCTGATTTCAAGAAGAAGAGGCAGACATTTTGTTGCTACAGTGCAAGGAACTAATACGCCCTTGCACTGTAACATCTTGCTTACTTTAATAATGGTTCGGTTACTGTTGATGGTATCTCAAATTCTACGCTTCCCATGTACATTGGTGCTACATCTCCCTGATTGAAACAAATTACCAAATTTCCCTTATTGTTTATATAGAAAGATGTTGTATCTTTAATGGTATCAAACTCCCACATTGCTGCTTCCGCATCGTCTAACCAGTACTGTACATTTTTATCTTCCTTCATCTGGGTCCGCATTTGCTCTTTGATGTTATCACTGATTACTTTTTTATAATCCGAATCTGTCTTAAATAAATCCTTTAACTGCAAACGTTCTCCTGTTTTTAGGTCAATTGTATAATAGTAGTCTGTTTCAGAACCACTTCCTGCTGCCTGATAACAAATTAACTTTAAAGTGAAATACTCCTCATTGGATGTTACCACTTCTGTTTTTATTGTCATAGACTGGTAACCCTTCTTCTCTTTCAATTCTTCCTTAAATTCTGCTACCCATTTTTTTGTAATTGCATCAATTTCTTCGTTAATTTTTTCTGAAGATTTGTCTAGTTTTTTGTTCTTGCCATCTGTTTTTATTTTTTCTGTCTCTACATCTGCATAATTGCGATCATCCTCATACGAATATTGTCGAAATGTCACCGTGTGTACAACATCTCCCACTATAGGGATTTGTTCCATCGCAAACGCCACACGCTGAGAAGTATTTGGCAAGATTACAAACGCTGCCATCGCGGCAGTTACAGCTCCCGCTGTATATTTTACAATATTTCTTCTCCTTTCTCTCCGTTTATCTTTCTTTGCCTGTTCTATTTTTTCTTTCATTGCTTCTACTTGTTCCTTGGGCATTTTTACCTTCATATATTCTTCCTTTATTTTTTTTATTTCTTCATTACCCATTTTGCTTCCTCCATTCTTTGTCATCTAAAAATTTTTTTACACTTCTTCCATTTGCACTCGTAGCTTTCTCAGTCCACGATATAATCTGCTTTTTATAGTGCTCAATTTTTCGTTTTGAATCTGTGCAATTTCTTCCAGTTTCATGTCTTCAAAATAGCGCAAACGAATTACTACCTGGTCAGCTAATTCTAATTGATCCATCGCCTCTTTCAAATCAAAATTTTCATATACATCCTGCTTTCCGGTCTCAGGCACTTCTTCCATTGATTCGAATTTTACTGCTTTGTATTGTTGCTTTATTTCGTTCAACATAATACGGTAAATCCATGTTGCTGCAAATTCGGGCTTTTTTAATTGACCACTATTTAAAATTGCTTTATAAGCTCCGTTTTGCACAATATCCGCTGCATCCTCCTCATTTTTTACATGGCTATATGCTAAACGGAAATATTTATTATAATTTTCCAGCAATATTTGTTCCACTATCTTTTCATTCTTTTTATTTTTGGACAACAAACCCAACTTTCTCACCTCGTTATACCATTTTTTCTTGCAAGATTAAAAGCCTTTCCGGTACCATCTTTGCTTTCATATTATTAGATACCCATGTGCCTTAAAAAGTTTCATCCATAAAAAATTTTTTTATTCTTTTTTTTGACATTTTTATTAATGAAAAAACAAAGCGTTTTAAATCCTTTATTCATAAAGATTTAAAACACTTTGTTCCTCAACTATTTTTATGCAGATGCCTTACTGCGATATCCGAAAAGTTATCTTTTTATACATTGAAAATACTTCCACCAATAAATTCTCTGGCAATCGAATTTTTAGGAATATCCTCTGTGCTAACTCCGATAAAATAATCCAAAAACTTCAACAGTCGCTTTGCTTCCGTATATTCTGGACAATCTTTTGGTATGCCAAATAAAATTGGTTCGGCATATTGTTTTAACACTGCCAGCTCATAAATCAATGCCGAATTAAACATTACGTCTGCCTCTTCCTGAAATGGGAAAATATATTGTTCTTCTCCCTTTCTTACAGATGGCCACATAGCAATGGTATCCTTCGCACTGGTTCCTCTTGTTCTTGCATCCCTGACCATTCTTCGAATCAAACGTCCATCTGTAGTCGGAATTCGATTATGCTCATCAATATTTAGCTGTGTCAACGCACTAATATAGATTTTGAATTTATTTTCTTTAGGAAGTGAATAGGATAATTGGTCATTTAATCCATGAATCCCCTCAATAACCAATACATCGTCCTTTCCTAACTGCTTATAATTTCCTTTGTATTCTCTTCGTCCTGTTTTAAAATTATAAGAAGGAAGTTCCACCCGTTTTCCCTTTAATAAATCAGTCATATTTTGATTGAACAACTCTACATCCAACGCTTCCAGGCATTCATAATTGTAATTTCCATCTTCATCTCTCGGTGTCTCCTGCCGATTTACAAAGTAATCATCTACTGGAATTGGGTGTGGCTTTAAACCATGCGCCCGAAGCTGTACAGATAACCGATGAGAAAATGTTGTTTTTCCAGAGGAGGATGGTCCTGCAATCATTACAATTTTTTTCTCTTTGTTTACCGCAATCTGTTGTGCAATTTCTCCCATCTTTTTTTCTTGTAATGCTTCCTGCACTAAGATAAGATTCTGGATGTCACCGCTGGCAATTACATCATTTAATGCTCCCACCGTATCTACTTCCATCATCTTTCCCCAGTCTTTTGATGCACGTAATGTCTGGAACAACTTTGGACGGTTTTCCCACTTAGAAACCTTGGTTGGCTCCATCCGTTCAGGAAGTTGTAAGATAAATCCTTCGTCACATAATTCCATAGAAAAATAAGATAACATTCCTGTACTTGGAGGCATATAACCATAAAAATAATCCCGAAATCCATCTAAATCATATATATTAGCTTTGGATACACGACGATATTCAAACAGCTTTTTCTTATCCATCATTCCATAGTATTCAAACATATTTTTTGCTTCTTCTGTATTGATGGAATATTTGCGAAATTTAATATCCTGTGCAATTATATTGCGCATTTCTAGTTCTATTTTTTTCAGCAACTCCTCTGTCAGTTGCACATCTCCTTCAATTTCACAGTATCTTCCATTTCCTACTGAAAATTGAACAGAAACCTTGTCAAGTTTTTCATATGGAAGCACGCTATACACCGCTTTAAGCATAACAAAGATTAATCCCCTACAATAGGTGCGATAGCCATCTGGATTATTTACCTGAATAAATTCTACATTTGCATCTTTTTCTACCTTTTCATTTAGCTCCTGTAGTCTGCCATCCACACTTGCCAATATAATATCACTTGCATATGCATCCTTAAAATCATTGCTAATTTCTAAATAAGTTGTTCCTTTTTTATATTCCTTTTTCTTCTGATCTACTGTAATACTTATTGTATCCCCCATACCTCTGCCTCACTTTCTTTTCTGCATTAGGACATTTACACTCTTACCCACCGTTTGACTATTTTTCATCTATACAAGAAATCATTTTTTTCTTATATTGTGAAAAATGGTGTGTTTTCCTGTGCTTGGAATATTTCTATCTCTGAACCATATATTTTCTGTAAATAATCAGAAACATAGGAAACCATGAAATGTTCTGTTCCAAAATGCCCCGCATCTATGATCTGCAATCCACAATCCAATGCATCAATTGCTGTATGATGGTCAATATCTCCACTAATTAATACCTGTGCCTGTTTTTGTAGTGCATACTTTACCATGCTTTTGCCTGCGCCTGTAGAAATGGCCACTCTTTTTACCTTTTTTTCCACATCACCAGTAACTCTTACCTCACCCAAATCAAAGGCTTCTTTTGTCTGTTCGGCAAGTTGCTTTACTGTTACTTCTTCCTGCAAAGTGCCTACTTTTCCAATTCCCATTGAGGTACCTTCTTTGTCAGATACCAATTCCAAAATATCTTCACTTATTAAGTGTATTTTTTCTGCTGCTACATCATTCATCACGCAAACATCACAATTTGTATGCATTGCATAATAGGAAATATCATGTTTAACCAAACGAAATATTCTTCTTCCAATGAGATCCTCATCTGTCACCCTTTTCATTGCTGAAAATATCATTGGATGATGCGTAATAATCATATCCACTTTTTTTGCAATCGCCTGCTCAATTACCGCGTCTGTTGCATCTAATGCCACCATGATTTTTTTTACTTCCCGTTCCCTGCTTCCTACTAAAAGTCCTACATTGTCCCAGCTTTCTGCATAAGCAATCGGTGCCAGTTGTTCCAACTTGTCAATTATTTGTGCTGCTTTCATAGTATGTAAGCGCCTCCTTACAATATGCCATATCTTCTTCTAACTCTTTCTGTTTTTTTCGACCTTTTTCAGAAGGGGTCTGCTTTAATTTTTCTATGATAGTTTCTATTTGTCGTTTTTCTTTTTCTAAATAACTCTTTAATACAGGATGCCTGTTCACCAACAAATATTCTCCATATAAATTATATATTTCTTTTTTTTGTAAAAGCGGCTCTGTTCTTCTTCTCGCTTTTAACATGACATAAAATTTGCCATCTTCTATCAGCATATCTTCCTGTATGATCTGAAATCCTAACTGCTCTACAAATACTCTGGTGTCCCTTACCTCCGACTGTGGCTGCAACACCAATTCGTCGACCTGCTCAATCACATTCTTTTTCCCAAGCAGTATTTTCTGCATCAAAGGGCCTCCCATGCCGGCAATCAACACGGTATCCACTTCTCCAGGATTTAATGCCTTTAACCCATCCGAAAGTCTTGTCTCTATCTGTTCTTTATATCCATATTTTTCAATATTTGCTGCTGCTCGCTCCAAAGGTCCTTTATTAATATCCATCGCAATGACCCTATTCGCAATTTGATGCTCCATCATATAGATAGATATATACGCATGGTCACATCCTACATCTGCAACACGCTTTCCTTTTGTAACCAACTCTACAACTGCCTGTAATCTCTTTGAAAGTTGCATATTTTTCTCCATTTTATTATCCTAGCTCTCCAAATAATCTTTTAGTTTTCTACTTCTACTCGGATGTCTTAATTTTCGCAACGCTTTTGCCTCAATCTGACGGATTCGTTCTCTTGTAACGTCAAATTCTTTTCCTACTTCTTCCAAAGTACGTGCTTTTCCGTCGTCCATTCCAAATCGTAAACGAAGCACACGCTGTTCTCTCTCTGTCAGTGAACTCATCACTTCTGTCAATTGTTCCCGAAGTAACGTTGCTGCTGCTGCATCCATAGGCACTGGCATATGGTCATCCTGAATGAAATCTCCTAAATGACTGTCATCCTCTTCTCCTATTGGCGTTTCCAAAGAAACTGGTTCCTGGGATATTTTCTGTATTTCACGAACACGAGCTACTGGAAGCTTCAATTCTTCTGCTAACTCCTCTACGGTCGGTTCTCGTCCTAAATCCTGTACAAGCTGACGCTGTGTACGCAATAAACGATTGATGGTTTCAACCATATGCACTGGAATACGAATGGTTCTTGCCTGATCTGCAATTGCCCTTGTGATTGCCTGTCTGATCCACCAAGTAGCATAGGTACTGAACTTATACCCTTTTGTATAATCAAATTTTTCTACTGCTTTAATTAATCCAAGGTTACCTTCCTGAATCAAATCCAAGAATTGCATACCTCGTCCTACATAACGTTTTGCAATACTAACTACAAGACGAAGGTTTGCCTCTGAAAGCTGTTTTTTTGCCTCCTCGTCTCCATCCGCGATTCGTTTCGCTAGCTCTACTTCTTCATCTGATGTTAAAAGTGGTACTTTACCAATTTCCTTTAAATACATACGGACAGGATCATCCACACCTACTGAATCAGGAACAGATAAGTCAATATTTTCAATATCTTCTACTTCCTCTTCCTCATCTAAATCAGCATCATCTGGCTCAAGCAAAATATCATCTGCTTCTTTTTCTTCTTTTATACGCAATATATCAATGCCCTGTTTTTCCAGAAAATCATATATTTTTTCCAACTTGCTGACATCTAAATCCATGTCCTTAAAATGTTCTACGATTTCCTGACTTTCTAAAACATTTTTTTTCTTCTTTGCGCATACAAGCAGTTCTTTTAGTTTTTCTTGAAATTTTGTCGCATCTTTCATGGTATGTCACGTCCTTTCCCTCACTTTGGTGTCTTTCCCATTATTTATTATCATGTACTATCTACAAAGAAATATGCAATTTTTGTAATTCCGCCTGTTCTTTAATGATGTTTTGTAATTCACCGATATCCGTTGCGTGGCTTTTTCTGTATTCCAGACTGTGGGATTTTATTCGCAGGACCGTTTCATTTAACGCCCTCTCTTTTTCCTGTTTCGTTAATTCCTCACTTAAATCCCGATTAAACATGGATGCCACTTCGCTTTGTTCTTCCTTACTTTCAAACTGATTGATAATCTTAGCCGGATTTATCTCCTGTTTTTCCCTAAATTGTTGAAACAAAGCCTGTGCCACTATATGATATGGTTCTTCTTTAAAATCCTCTTCTGTAAGAAATGCACTAATCTTTTGAAACAATCCCTCTTCTTCAATCATCCATGTCAATAAAATCTTCTGTGCCTTTCGCAAACCATCTTCTTTCTTTTGATTACGTTGCTCCTGTTGCATTCGTCTTTCCATGTTAGGTGTGACAACCATCTGTGCACCATAATGATTTACCAACTTTTCCAAATCTGCATATGCTATATGATACATTCTTGCAATGGCCTCAATATAATTATCACGCTCTAACTTTTCTGTAAATTGTAGTAATTTTTTTGCTATTTCATTATAAAACTTTGTTTTTTGTTCCGGATCACTCAGATCAAACCCGCGCTCTAATACTTTTATTTCAAAATAAAAGCTGTTCATGGCCTCATCCAAACGTTGTTGAAATGCCTCTTTTCCTTGTGCTTTTATAAATTCATCCGGATCTTTGTATGGTTTTAGACTGACAACTTTTGCAGGTAATCCTACTTCTTTTAAAATTGGTATTGCTCGCAATGCTGCTTTTATTCCAGCTTCATCACTATCATATAAAAGAAGCACCTGATCTGCAAATCGCTTTAATAAATTTGCCTGCAACCCGGTAAATGCCGTTCCCAAAGATGCCACAGCGTTGGAAAATCCCGCCTGATGCATGGCAATCACATCCATATATCCTTCACACAATATCATCGCACGACTACGTGACTGCCTTGCCAAATGTAATCCATATAAGTTACGGCTTTTGTCAAACGCCCTGGTTTCCGGTGAATTTAAATATTTTGGCTTTCCATCCCCCATTACTCTTCCACCAAAACCAATTACTTTACTATTCATATCCATGATAGGAAACATAACACGATTCCAAAATTTGTCATTTACACCTCTTTTTTCATCTATGGTAAAAAGCCCTGTCTCTTTTAAAAGGTTATCTCCAAAACCTTTTTTCTTCATATATTGATATAAATCATCACTATATTTACTAGAAAATCCAAGTCCAAATTTTAAAATGGTTTCCTCCGATAATTCTCTATCTTTCAAATATGCAAGCGCCTTTTCTCCTTGCTTTGTATGAAGTTGGTATACATAATATTTTGCAGCTTCCTTATTTACTTCTAAAATACGATTTCGGATATCAGCCTGTCTCTTCGCTTCTGGTGTCATCTCTACCTTTGGTAATTGCACACCACTTCGTTCAGCCAAATATTGTACCGCTTCCACAAAAGAATAATTTTCATATTCCATCACAAAAGTAAATACATTGCCACCAACTCCACAGCCAAAACAATGATACATTTGTTTCATGCCACTAACAGAAAAGGATGGAGATTTTTCACTATGAAATGGACATAACCCCATATAATTGCTACCGGTTTTCTTTAATTTTACATAAGAAGAAATAACATCTACAATGTCATTTCGCTGTCTTACTTCTTCGATTATTTCTTCCGGGTAAAACATATTATCTTCCTTTCTATCTTCCTTGCCTTTTGAAAAGTCACCGATTATATTTGCACATTTATTATTTATATCGGAACTTTTCATAAAATATTTTACTCAATCTCTATTATAACGAAAAAACGCCGCTTTTGCGACGTTTTTTCTGAATTATTTTATTTTATCGTAACTTTTTTCTTTATTACTTTTTTCTGTCCATCACTTGTTTGAACTTGAATGGAAACAATACATTGTCCCTTCTTCTTTCCTTTTATAACACCGGAAGAAGATACGGTTGCAACGTTCTTATTTGATATACTATAAGTTATTTTCACACCTACCTGGGCAGATTGTAACTTCTTCATATTATCCTCATCAAACGCTTTTACCTTTTGCATAGAAACGCTTGGCACTACAATAGAAATATTTGCTTTCTTTCCAACCTTTATCGTACTGTTTACAGATACTTTTACCTGTTGTGGTAATGTAGTAACTACTGCATCTGATGGCTTATTCTTCAATAATACATAATCACCACCCTGTGCAACATATAAAGTCACATAGCCGTCTTTTGTAACTTTTACACTACTATTTGCAAGCTGCTGTAATTTTGTTCCAGACACTCGATATACATAAACATTATTTCCGTATGCTATGTTGCTTTGTGTACTTAAGTCTACTTTTATCTTAGCATTTACCTGCAATGTTCCAGTATGTGCAAGAGAAAGCAACGCTCCATCAGCATTTTTCTTATCCTTTTTCAGAATTGCCTTTACCTGTGCATTTTCAGATGCATTGCTAACAGTTGCTTGCAAATCAATATCTTTCAGATTTGCTGCATTCACTGCTTGTAAATCTTTTGCAAAGAAGGTCCATGTAATATTGTTATTTCCTGTTTTTTCATTCTTACCATTTACAACTAATGTTGTTCCATTTTTTCTTGCCTGCATAAGATTTGCAATCATAACTTTGTCTGTTGCTTTACTATTTTCTGCAAATAATATAGCAGTTCCACCATCACTATTGGCTGGTATTGTTATTTCCACTTTTCCTTGTTTATTTACCGTATATTGCTTTCCAGAATATGCATCTGTAATAACTTTTCCTGCAAAATCTTTTACTATCAATGTCACATTTTTACTAGTATTTGCAATATTTAATGCAACTACAGCATTTTCGCCCTTATAAGAGCGCTCAAAAGCAATATATTTTTCTTTATCACTTCCTGCTACATAAGTTCGATTTCCCTTTGCAAACAGCTTACTATAATCATTTCTAATCTTCAATAATGTTTGGTAATGTGTAAGCATGGATTTTTCGGATGTATTCAAATTATCAAATTTCATATCATAACGATTTGTCTGATATGGATAATTGTTTTCTCCTGTCAATCCAATTTCCTCACCATAATAAATAACTGGCTGTCCTTTTGCAGTAATACTTAAAGAAGCTGCAACTTTTGAAAGTGAATCTGCCTTCTCAGACGCATCTTTTTCTTTTGCGTATTTCTTTTCTAATTTTGTTTTGAAACCTTCCTCATCATGAGAATTTAAAAAGCTACCAAATGTTCCTACATTATCCATAGCGCTATTTCTTGTTTCAAATTGTGCTTCCATAGATTCTAAATTTCCATCTACAAACTTTTCAGCCATATCATTAAAACTAAAATCTAATAAAGAATCCATTTTTCCATCATGCAACATGCCGAAATCATCGGATGGTGAAGCTCCATAATATTCTCCTATCATTTTGAATTTTGAAGAATACTCTGTCATGGCATTTTTAAATGCTGTCCATGTAGTCTGATCAACATGTTTTACCGTATCAACACGGAAATAATCAATCGTATTTCCCTTACTGGTCATACCTATTTCAGATACCCATGCTATCTGCCATGAAATCAATTTATTACGAACGTCTTCTCGTTCTGTTGCGAAATCAGGAAGTCCATCCTGTTCCCCTAAAATATCATTTCCATCAATATTTTTATCACGATACATTCCTGCAAATTGACTCAACTCTTTTGTACCATAACCAGAATGATTTAATACAACATCAACCATGATACGAATTCCTCTTGCATGTGCCTCATCAATTAATGTATGGAATTCATCCACTGTTCCTAAATGTTTATTCAATTTTTCAAAATTGCTTGCCCAGTATCCATGATATCCATAAGATGGTACTTCTTTTCCATCCGCAGACGCTTTCTGTGGCTCTAATACATTTTCTACTACTGGAGTAATCCAAATCGTATTAATACCAAGATTTTTCAAGTAATCCAGTTTTGAAGTTACACCCGCAAAATCTCCACCATGATAGCTACTGGTTCCCTTTAGATCATAATCTCCTACACCATATGCATCATTATTTGCCTTGTTTCCATCACAGAAACGGTCTGTAACCATAAAGTAAACAACAGATTCATCCCAGTCAAAGTCCTTATCATCCGTCTTAATTCTTTGTTTCACTGTAATATTTACAGAACCCTTATGTGTTTTTCCATACTGGTCTTTTATATAAACCGGAATGGTCTTCTTTCCTACAGGCACACTATCCTTAACACCTACAGATAACGTCATAAGTGTAGAATCAATTGCCGTTTTTGCATTTCCACCTAATGCAGTAAGATCTGCATAAGCTTCCTCAACCTTTACTTCAGGGTTATCTAAAGATACACCGATTAAAGTATTTTCTTCACAGGAAATGCTGCTATTTGTGCATGTAACTGCTACCTTTGTAGTTAAATCTTTATATTCCAAAATAGACTTTGTTCCTGCTGCATTTTTCTTACTATTGAATGCATCTAATACATTAATTGCTGCACCACTGGCTGGAGTTACATTATAAGAATACTCATAGGTACCGTTGATTGCATTCTTCAACGTATATTCATATCTTTCATTTTCCTTATTGTATGTCATATCAAAAGTTTTTCCTGCAACTTCCAGTTTTACAGATTTTAATGTATCTAATGTATCTGCTAAATACAAATCATCATCTCTATAATAGAATTTGATTTGCTTATTATCTGGATCTAATTCATATCCCTTATTGTATGGAACGTATTTTGCTTCTAAAGATCCCTGTTTTAATTTTACCTTGATGACTTTTTGATCAAGTGGAGTCTTTATGGAACGATCTCCTTCCATATCTTTTTCAATGCCTGTCCAATTGGCATCCGTTGGAGTTCCACTTCGTAACAAATATCCCACATTTGTTGTATGCTCATCAATCGTAATCGTTGTTTGATACTTTCCATTTACTTCTGTAAATAAATTGGAAACTTCATTATAAGCAGCTGTTGCATTCCATGTATAGAAATTCCATCCCTTATAATCTTTTTCTGGTCTGTCATATTCTACAACAATATAACGTTTTACACCTGTGTCAAACTCATCTGCATATTCTGAAAATGCTTTGCTTCCCTCTTGTAAGATCCAAAATTCTCCGCTTTCTTTGCCTTCCGGTAATGTAATTGCTCTTGTATCTTCCTGATAAGTCCATCCGCCTTTGGAACGTACAATTACATTGATTGCGTTTGTTGGGAAAGAATAAGTTGCAGTTGCCCATGTTCTTCCCTTGGAATCCTTATAGTTATCTTTATTAAATGCATATCCTGTATTATATGCCTTGCCTGACTGTTCCCAGATCCACATATCGCGGTCTGCATAGGTAGAATTATCTTGTGCATAATAATGAATTGTGTAGGTATACATCTTTCCTACCACTTCAACAGAACAGGTAGAAGATACTTTTCCATCTGTAAGAATTAATTGAACGGTATCTTCTTTATAATCTTCTGTAACCGAGAGAACCCCATCTTTTAAGGATACTCCTTCTTGTGTTTCATCTTTCAATTTATAAGTTACTTCTGTTTTTTCTGCCTTTTTCACATTGGCCGTATACTTTAAAACTTCTTTTGGTAATGTTACGCTTTTTCCTTTTTCAACCTGTAATGCAGTTTCAGGTGCAAACCCCGGAACGACAAAAGCACTATTTCCATCGCTTGCCCCACTCATTTTAGCGAGTGGATCTGCCATCCAGTTTGAACCATTCTGTACAAATTTGTATTGATATAACCCTGGAGTTAAATTCTTTATTTCTACAGACCAAATACCCTTTCCATCCTTATCCATAGTCATTTTATCTACATCTTTTGTCCAACTGTTAAATTCTCCCGCTACACTCATGGTGCCAGATGTAAATTCCTTATTATAATACATGAATTTAACGGTTGAGCCATTCTCCATAACAACAGGACTATCTACTGTCAACGCAATTTCATCCACGTTAGATTCCTTAAAGGTATTTTCCGTGTAGTTGCAAACATCTTCTACTACTACATCATCTTTTACTAATACATAACTATAGGTATCTTCTTTGTCGTAGAATTTAGCAGAGTACATACCGCCACCGCTAAAATCCGAATCTTCTTTCATATCCACGACTGTATATCCATATTCTTTTGCCGTTGTCTTTGTAACCTTATCTCCTGGTTTCAATACTTCTTTATTGGATGAAGATGTAGATTTGTAATAAACCTGTGCACCTTTTCCATCATATGGGTAATAAATTGTTACCAATCCAATACTACTAATAACCGGATTGCGAACAAAAGCACCTGTTCCAGAATATAATGTAGTGGAATTTGGATCACCTAACTCTTTTCCCAATTCGCCTTTCTCTGTCATTTCATAAAAGTTGTAACGATACAAGCCCGGTGCCTTAATGGCTGCCGATGTTGCAACATATAAATAACTTCCATCTTTTAATTTTTCTACCGGCTCCGCTTTAATAACACTCTTTTTCTTTGTTGTTTTTACATTTCCACGAACTCCAATCGATGCGCCCGTAGTATTTGAAACATACTGAAATGTAACGGTTCCATCTGCATTGTAAATCGGACTTTTCACATCAGAATTTTCTGAAGCTTCTGTTTTTACAGTAAGTTTGTGTGTTGTATCTGCAGGGTCCATTGTAATGGTAACATTACTCTTACTCTTTACAGTAAGTTCGTAATTTCCACCAGAGCCTTCACCGCCCCATGCTTTATTCCATGCAAAGTTTTCTGGGTCTTGTAATACTTTAAACGCATAATCTCCAGCCGGAACATCCTTTAAAACGATACTATAGGTACCATCCTCATTTTTTGTAAGTGGATACGTTGTATCTGTTGCACTCCATTTTGCATTTGCAATATTACCTACTAAATAAAAAACGTCTTTCGTTTTTACATTCAATTCTGCTTCTTTTGCATCTTTATTTTTTACTGGATTTTCTGTATACCACTTACCATCCATATAGTATAAGTCTCCCTGATATTTTTTCATACCAGGTAAATATACACTACCATTTGTGTTTTGTTTTCCTGTTTCATCTAAGAACTGGAAACCTTCTACACTACCTTGCAGATTAAGTCCATACCAATCTTCTCCCTCAGTTTCTGTTTCTGATTCCAAAGGATAACGTTTCACATTCCAATCCGCAAAATCTTCCTCTTTTGTGGAAACAGTTGCTGTTCCTGGTTGCCAATACTGCATATACACTTTACCTGCATATGCCTTATCTTTGTCATAGAAATGAATATTAACATTCATTCCTTCTGCTGCCTTGATAATCTGACCATTTGGCAACAGTGTAATAACCATTGCAATTAGCAAAATTGCACTGATTATTGATTTCAATTTTTTACTTACCTTCATTGCCTTCTCCTTTCCTTTTAAAGCGCGACGAAAATTTTTTCACACTGCTTTTATTATAACATTATCCACAATAAAAGAAAAATCAAATTTCGATTACTTTTTTTGTTTATTTTATACAAGAAAAAAAACGGTTTGACGTAAAATCGTCAAACCGTGAACTGTGCTATTCCAGATTACTACTTTCTATTCTCTTGTTCTATCTTTTCTTTCTCTCGTTGTCGTTTTGAAAAAATACAACCGCAATAATCCTGTCGGTATAACGCATATTCCTTGGATAATTGTATGGATTGCTTATATCCTTCTTTCTTTTTAAAATCGGAATATAAATACGAAACTTCCCATTCCCTGCTAAGTTTCTCTCCTATTTCATTCAATTTTTGTGCATTCTTCAAAGGACTAATGGAAAGCGTAGTGGTAAAATAATCAAAATTTTGTTCTTTTGCTATCCTCGCTGCTTCTTTTAATCGTAATTCATAACAGTGGAAGCAACGCTCCCCACCTTCTGGCAAATTTTCATACCCTCTGGTAATTTCAAAAAAACGCTCTGGTTCATATGCGCCTTCCTGAAACTGCACTGGGTATTTCGAGGGATACATTGCAATAAAACGCTTCTGTTCCTTTACTCTTTTCTGATACTCTTCTTTATCTGTAATATTCGGATTATAATAAAATATAGTGATACGAAAATAATCCGATAAATAAGCAATACAATAACTGCTGCATGGTGCGCAACAACTATGCAACAACAGTGTAGGAACCTTCTCCTCCTTTTGATTTTGTAAAATAATTTTTTCTAATTCTTTTTGATAATTTTTTTTATTCATTCCATCAATCCCTGTCCCAAATGTCATCTTCTTGTTCCGTTCTTTCTTCCTCATATGTATCCTCGTAATAATACATCTGCCGTTTTTTCAAATGATGGTTTCGAAGCACTAATACCAAAATCACACCAGCCATGAGCAATACAACCCAACATAATATACCGTTCACTTCTACATCCTGTTTTTCCGTTGCTGTCTCCTCTTCTGTTGCTCTATAACGTTGCAATGTTTTATCTATACGATCTAATTTGTAAAATTGCGCTTCCTGTTCTCCAACCTTTCCATAAACTAATACTGGTTCTAGTTTTTGCCCATTTTCTTTTACATAAACCGTCAACTTTGTACCATTTATTATTTCAGAACTTTCTTTATATCCTGTAGGTATAACAGAAGAAGATGGTACAGACATAATCTCAAGATCTATTGCAGTTTTTAAGTGTTGTACTTCTCCATCCTGATACAGTACTAATTTATCCTCTGCATTTTCATTTTCTGTAACATTAGTATCCGGTTGATCTGTAGATGTTACATCTTCTGTTTGTTCTGCCGATTTCTTTATCACAATCGTATATGTTTTGCTATTTCCGTTTTTAGAAGAGACAAGTATCGTAGCAATATTTTCCCCCTCTTTTAAATTATCATTTCCAACAATTTCTACAATATCTGTCTTTCTTCTTGTTTTCGTATCAAAAAAGACCATATCCGTTTGTGCTGAAACGTCTAATGTATAATTTGTTATATTGGCCTGAAAATCAGGAAGTAATTTTCCCTCGTTTACTTTTAACGAAACAAGACCAACATTAGAACTTACTGTTTTCTTTTTTTTCTCAGAAACATGTATTTGCAACGAGTTTTTTGAAACTGACATTTGTTCTTTTGTCGTCGAAGCATACATGTACACATCATCACTAATATATACTTGCGTATCTCCCTGTTGCAGTGCTTTAAAAGTAACATGGTATTCTCGTATCTGTTTGTTTCCTTTTTTCATGTCACTGATTTGTATCAAACCATCACTGCCACTTACATGTTTTCCTGTATCCACCAATTCCAACATTGATGTATCATATGCAATATACGTCTGAAAACCTCCCACACCTGCGGAGGATTGTGCTGTGATTGTTACAACAAAACTTTCTCCTTCTTCAATATCATCACTTGCTACAGAAAAAGCAACCGATGCGCTGGCTGCATAGATTGCTTCTCCATGTAGAAATGAGAACAACAAAACCAGAGAACTTAGTATAATTCCTAGTCTATATCTCATATCCTTTTCCTCTATATTTTCACGAATTATTGAATGTATTGTGCCATTACATATCCACTTAACATTACATTTTCATATTGAAATACAACATAATACCAGTTTACTTCATCATTTGTTAAACTTCCAAATATATAAACCTGTGTACCTTTTTTTAATTGTACGGTCTTTCCGTTTATTTGTGTACGTTCCTGATCCATTCCGGGTAATTGACGCACATTTAATAACTCTGCTGTAACCTTTCCAGCCTTTATTGTTACGGCTCCGGAAGTTGAAACATCCGGTGTAGAAACAACACCACTGATTGGTTTTGTACTTGGTGCAACACTAGGTGTAGCAGATGGCTTAGGCGATGGTGTCGCTACAACTTTTTTTTCAGCCTTAAAAGAAACTTGATTTGCCAATACATATCCACTTAACGTATCTTCTTTATAAGTAAATGATACCTTAAACCATTTCTTTCCATTGGCATTTGCTTCTTTTTTTACTGTTACATTTTTTCCATCTGCTATTTTTATTTTTGTTTTATTATACATCAGATAGTCATCACTAACTCCCGGTGTATTTCGAACATTTACTTTTGTTCTAGAATTGATGGTTCCCTTTACTGGATTCGCAAAAGTCAAGGCAACGTAATCACTATGTACATATCCCTGCAAATTTTCTTTTTCGTATTTGAACGTAACATAGTACCAAACGACACCCTTTACAAGTTTCTGCTTTGTAATAGTTATTTTCTTATTTTTCTTGATTGTTACATTCTCACCTTTATAAGTAAGCTGTTCCGCTGTAATACTTGCCTTTGTACGTACACGTAAAGAAGCTGCAGTAACTTTTGCGCTTATTTCCAAGCCATTCACTGTCTTTGTATTTGATGCTGCTTCTACTACATTTTTTTGGTTTCCGTTCTTTTCTGAAACAATGCAAGTAATTGTACATACTACCAAAAGCAGCATTGCTATTGCCTTTTTCCCCTGTTTATACATCCTTCTCAGTCCTTTCTTTCTTCCAAAATACTTTTTATTTCGGTTCTACAATTTTTCCTGCCACAGCACAAGTTGCAGCTGTTTTTGGAGATGCGAGATAAATTCCAACTTTAGAAGTTCCCATTCTTCCCAAAAAGTTTCTATTATTCGTTGCCACAACGGTTTCACCATCGGTCAAAATACCGCCAGTTCTTCCGCAGCAAAGTCCACAACTTGGATGTGTGATAATCGCTCCCGCCTTGGCTAAAATTGCCATGGTGCCATTTTCCATTGCCTGCTTATAGATTTTTCGACTGGCTGGTGTCACGATTAGTTTTACAAATGGTGCCACTTTCTTGTCTTTTAAGACTTCGGCTGCTGCCATCAAATCTTCCAAACGGCCATTTGTACAAGAACCGATAAATACCTGGTCAATTTCTTTTCCTACAAGCTGGGATACTGGTTTCACATTATCCACGTTGGATGGACATGCCATAACCGGAACAAAATCCTTTGCATCGTAAACAATTTCTCTGCAATATACTGCATCACTGTCACCGATTAAATCTTTTTCCTTATCCGTAAGTTCCATCTCACAATATTCTGCTGTTTTTTCATCCGGGGTAAATAATGCACACTTTGCACCCGCTTCAATTGCCATATTTGACATAGACATACGGGAAGCAACAGACATATTTTCTACCGTATCACCTGCAAATTCTAATGCTTTGTATGTTGCACCATCTGCACCTAAATCTCCAATCAATTTCAATATGATGTCCTTTGCCATAACATTTTCTGGTAATGTTCCATTGATTGTCACTTTAATAGTTTCCGGTACACGTACCCACATAGTTCCTGTTCCCAGAATACTTGCCATCTCGGTGTAACCAATACCAGAAGAAAAGGCACCCACGCATCCATATGTAGTTGTATGACTGTCTGTACCAAATACAATATTTCCAGGCTTAACATATCCTGCTTCTGTCATAAGCTGATGACAAATACCATCAGAACGATGAATATTCTTCATGCCATATTTTTTTACAAATTCATTTCCTACACGAAAATGTCTCGTATCGTCTACCTGACTGGCTGGTACTAAATGATCATAAATCAATACTACCTTGTCTGGGTCCCATAGTTTCTTAAATCCCATCTCCTCAAATTTAGATGCTACAAATGGAATGAAAATATCATGTATCATAACACGATCTACATTTACAGTAACAATCTCTCCGGGTTTTACTTCTTTACCTACATTATTACGAATAATTTTTTCAATAATTGTTGCTCCCATAGTAACCTCCTAATCCAAACCGTTTAATTTACGCATTGCCTTTACAAGACCGCCTGCATTAATAATATCCATTAGGTTGTCAGGAAGGGAAGCAATCGGAAAATTCTGTCCCTTATATTCAATACTTTCATTGAGTGTTACGGTCACTTCGTCGCCTTCTTTTACCACATCTCTTAATTGCTCATTTTCAATCAAAAGCAATCCATTGTTAATCGAATTGCGGAAGAAAATTCTCGCAAAAGACTTGGCAATGACACATTTGATTCCCAACGCTTTAATAATCTCTGGTGCCTGCTCACGAGAAGAACCACATCCAAAGTTCTTTCCTGCTACAATAATGTCTCCTTCTTTGATCTGACCTGCCAATTCAGGACGCAATGGTGAAAATGCGTATGGCGCCATATCATTTACAGTTTCTAATGCCAGATACTCTGTTGGAATAATGATATCTGTATCAATATCATCCCCAAGTACCCAAATTTTTCCACTAAATTTATCCATGGTTTTACCTCTTTCTCACGTTATGTTTATGATTTACAAAAGAATATTACTTCGTCTGTTTCTTTTCTATCAAACCATATCTGCAGTTGCAATCTCACCTTTAATTGCTGAAGCTGTAACCGTTGCTGCACTTGCTAAGTACACAAAGGAATCTTTATGTCCCGCACGTCCCTTAAAGTTTCTGGTACCTGTACTGATCAGCACTTCATTTTCGCCTATGACACCCTGACAGCTTCCCCAGCAAACACTACAGTTTGGATTCATAACAATTGCACCTGCATCCATAAAGATCTTTAACAATCCCTCTTCCAATGCCTGTTCATATACAGCGGCACTGGCAGGAACTACCAAGAAACGTACCAATGGATGCACTTTTTTATCTTTAAGGATTTCAGCTCCCACTCTTAAATCCTCAATACGACCATTGTTGCAAGAACCTAAAAATGCTTCATCAATATGTGTTCCTACACACTCTTTTGCATCAACCACGCTATCTACAAAATGAGGCTTAGCAACGATTGGCTTAATCTTTGACAAGTCAATGTCATACACTTTCGCAAATTTTGCATCCGCATCACTTGTAAACTCATGTTTTGGCTTTCTTCCATGTTCTTTTAAGTACGCACGGGTTATATCATCCACTTCCATCAATGCCGTCTTTGCACCTGCTTCTACACACAGATTACAAATGGCAATACGCGCACTCATATCTAATGTCTTTAATCCTTCTCCGCCAAATTCCATTGCCATATAATTTGCACCATTGGCACCAATCTGTCCAATAATCGTAAGGATTAAATCTCTGGCATATACGCCCTCTGGCAATTTTCCTGTTAAATTAAAGCGTAATGTTTCCGGAACTAATAACCATGACTTTCCAGTTACCATGGCATATAAATAGTCCGTACATCCAACACCTGTACCAAAGGCACCTACTGCACCATATGCACAAGTATGGCTGTCTGCACCAAAAATCAATTCTCCAGAGGTTACATGGTTTTCCATCATTACCTGATGACAGACACCTGCACCCTCATAAAATGTAATTCCATGCTCTTTTGCAAAATCACGCATCTTTTTATGCGATGCAGCTGTCTTTACACTATCACAAGGAACATTGTGGTCTACAATCCAAACAAGCTTATTCACGTCTGCAATACGTGGATGCTTTAATTTATAATACATATCAATGGTAAGATGCGTTGTTCCATCATTACTCATCAGACGGTCTAATTCTACCGTATGAATATCTCCCGGCTTTACTTCTTCCACACCAGCCGCTGCTGCAATGATCTTTTCTGCTATTGTCATTCCCATCTTTTAATCCTCCTTATTTAATGATGCAATCAGACCACCCTGGTCCAAAATTCCCTGCATATATTCTGGAAGCTTTGTACATTCGTATTCTTTGCCATTTACACGTACAACACCTTCCTGCATAGATAATTCCATCTCATCTCCAGGGTTTACATTTTCATGTAAATCTTTGCATACAATAACCGGCAATCCAATATTAATTGCATTTCTATAGAAAATTCTAGCAAAAGACTTTGCAATCACAGCTTTTACACCTAATGCTTTTAGTACACTTGGAGCCTGCTCTCTGGAAGAACCGCATCCAAAGTTTTCAGATGCTACAACATAATCTCCCGGCTTTACTTTGCTTGCAAATTCTGGGTCTAATGACTCAAATGTATATGCCTTCATCTCATCAATTGTAGAAAACAAAAGATACTGCGATGCGATAATCTGATCCGTATCCACATCCTGCTGGAACTTAAAAACCTTACCCATTTCTCTTCCTCCAAACTAATTCATAAATCTTTATCTACAAAACTCAACATTTATTTTACCATACTTAAAGACTGCTTTTCAATAGGCAAAGAAAGCAGAAAGAGACTACTGCATCCCCCTCTGCTTTCCTTTATTTACACAAGTAATCATTCAAGATTTCTACCTATGCCTCATCAATTGCTTTACCAATATCATTTCTCATATATTTATTTTCAAAAGAAATCCACTCAGTTGCCTTATAAGCATTTGCTCTGGCTTCTTTGAGGTTTGCACCCTTTGCTGTTACACCAAGTACACGTCCTCCATTTGTAACAATTCCTTCTGCTGTTCTTTTTGTTCCAGCATGGAATACATAGTATCCTTCTTTATCCTTAAAGGTATCTAAACCAGAAATAAGTTTTCCTTTTTCATATTTTTCAGGATATCCGTCGGATGCAAGTACCACGCAAACTGCCGCATTATCTTCAAACTGTAAATCAATCTGATCTAATTTTCCATCAATACAAGCTTCCATTACTTCAATAATATCATTCTTCATACGAGGAAGTACCACCTGTGCTTCTGGATCACCAAAACGGGCATTGTATTCTAATACTTTTGGTCCCTTTTCTGTAAGCATCAAACCAAAGAACATAATACCTGTAAAGTCTCTTCCTTCTGCCTTCATAGCATCCATCGATGCCTGATAAATATATTTATGGCAGAATGCATCCACTTCATCTGTATAGAACGGACTTGGTGAGAAAGTTCCCATACCACCTGTATTTAATCCCTTGTCGCCATCTTTGGCTCTCTTATGATCCTGTGCGCTTGTCATTGGAGCAATGTGTGTACCATCACAATAGCAAAGTACAGATACTTCTCTACCTGTCATAAATTCCTCAATTACAATCTTATCTCCCGCAGAACCAAACTGCTTATCCAGCATCAATGTCTTAACGCCTTCTTTTGCTTCTTCTTTTGTATTGCAGATCAATACACCCTTTCCTAAAGCAAGACCATCTGCCTTTAACACGATTGGATATTCACTTGTTTCCAAATATGCAAGTGCATCTTCGGATGAAGTAAATGTCTCATATGCAGCAGTTGGGATGTTGTATTTCTTCATCAAATCTTTTGAAAATGCCTTAGAACCTTCCAGAATAGCAGCATTCTTTCTAGGTCCAAATACACGAAGACCTCTCTCTTCGAATACATCTACCACGCCCGCTACCAATGGATCATCCATACCAATAATAGTAAGGTCAATTGCCTTTTCCTGGGCGAAATCAGCCAATTTCTCAAGTTCCATTGCGCCAATATCTACACATTCTGCTAATTCTGCGATACCAGCATTTCCAGGTGCACAATAAATCTTGTCTACCTTACTGCTCTTTGCCACGCTCGCTGCAATCGCATGTTCTCTTCCGCCGCTTCCTACGATTAAAACTTTCATCTTTTTTCTCCTTTTCTACTTTCTATGTACTAAATTATCTATAACCTCGATTTTTTCATTTGCAATTAAGTTGATGGCTTCTGGTAAAATATTCCATTCCGCTTCTTCCATCACACGCTTTTGCAAAATTTCCGGAGTATCTCCCTCTTGCACATACACTGCCTTCTGCAAGATAATCGGTCCGGTATCTGTACCATCATCTACAAAATGTACCGTAGCTCCTGTGACTTTCACACCTCTTGCTAACACTGCCTCATGCACATGCAATCCATAAAATCCGTCTCCACAAAAAGATGGAATCAAGGATGGATGGATATTGATAATACGGTTTTTAAATGCAGCTACTACATTTTTCGGAATAATCACTAAATATCCAGCAAGAACAACTAAATCAATATCATGCTGTTGCAATGCTTCTAACAATGCTTGGTTAAATGCTTCTCTGCTATCATAACTTTTTGGAGAAATGCACTCTCCTTTGATGCCATGTTTTTTGGCACGCTCCAACGCATATGCATCCTGCTTGTTACTGATTACCACTTCTATCTTCGCATTTTGAATGGCTCCATCTTCTATTTTGTCAATAATGGCCTGTAAATTTGTTCCACCACCGGAAACTAATACCGCTACCTTTAACATAAAGACCTCCTGTTCTCTTAGCAGAAGAAGGTGTCACAAAACCATCTCTTCTCATTTGATTGTTTTACGACACCCTCTCTATCTATCTCTATAAAGTACCTTCTGTACTTCTTTTTATACTAATGTAACACCCTTATCGCCAGCTTTGATTTCTCCGACTACATAGCCAGTCTCTCCAGCGGCCTTGATCAATGTCAATGTCTTATCTACATCGGCAGGATCTACTGCGATCATCATACCAATACCCATGTTATATGTATTGTACATCATCTCTTCTTCGATATTTCCATCTTTTTGTAACATACCAAAGATTGGAGGAATATCATAACTTCCCTTATTTACTACAGCGTGCATACCTTCTGGTAACATTCTTGGAATATTTTCATAGAAACCACCACCTGTAATATGGCTACAAGCCTTAACAGTTACGCCGCCTGCTTTAATTTCTTTTAATGCCTTTACATAAATCTTTGTTGGTGTAAGTAATGCTTCTCCAAGTGTTCCACCTAATGATTCGAATGGTAAATTCAAATACTGTGACTTAATAGTAAACACCTTACGAACCAAAGAATATCCATTACTATGGATACCAGAAGAGGCAATACCGATCAATACGTCTCCTTCTTTTACATCCTTACCTGTAATCAAATCTTTCTGATCAACAACACCTACAGCGAAACCTGCCAAATCATATTCATCAATCGGATAGAAACCTGGCATCTCTGCAGTCTCTCCACCAATCAGAGCTGCTCCAGATTGGATACAACCTTCTGCAACACCACTTACAATAGTAGCAATCTTTTCTGGTTCATTCTTTCCACATGCAATGTAGTCCAAGAAAAATAATGGCTCTCCACCTGCACATGCAATATCATTTACACACATAGCAACACAGTCAATACCAATGGTATCATGTTTGTCCATCTCGAATGCAATTTTAAGCTTTGTACCAACACCATCTGTTCCTGACACTAAAGTAGGATGTTCCATATTTTTAAATGCATCCATAGAAAATGCACCGGAAAATCCTCCAAGATTTGTCATAACCTCTTTACGCATTGTCTGCTGTACATGTTTTTTCATCAACTCCACTGATTTATAACCAGCTTCAATGTCCACGCCTGCTTTCTTGTAATCCATCTTTTATCCTCCTAATCAAATCACGCCGAATGACCTGCATTCTGACAGGTGTTCTATTTCTTACTGTTCCCTAAACAGATACACTCTATTATAGCATAGCTTTCCTAATAAAGAAAGTGTTTTTTATGGCTCTGCCATCAATGAATCCAACGGTACATTTAATTCCTCTGTTCCAGGAAGCACAAAACGACCATCCTGAATCAAGGTAGTTTTTTCTCCAGTTTTTGTATATACGCTAATCTCCTGTAATTCATTATAAGGAATCGTAATATCCGTATGACAGTTAAAATATGCCTTGGTAATATCTGTTTTTCGAAGCAGTGAGCAGCTATTATCCTTTGCAATTATCTCTTTTCCATCTGGATTATAGAGTCTATTTTCCTCACTCATACTATAACAGGTATCTCCCACTGCAAAATGTGGTCCTGTCTTTTCCGCAATCAGAATTGGCAACTTATCTGAAATATTATATTTTTTTCCCATCACATATGCCATTGTATTGGTTCCAATTGCAAACTCTCCGATAGGAAGTGTCTCGTGCTGATACAATATATTTTCTTTTATAATTGCTGCATTTTGCGCTATAATTTCCGGGGTATCTGCCTGCCCATCTTTTGAAAAATTCTTGCAGGTATAACGTTTTATTTTTCCATCCTCAAATGCTAATTCCAAATCTTCATATCGCATTCCATTCAAGTAAACTTCTGATACGTGCAACAAACCATAGGTTCCTTCCAATTTAGGAGAAGTAAATACTTCACCTACCGGAATATTCACATCCGCCAGACAGTTTTCAAATAATGTTTCCTTTTCTGGATTGTTAAGAGTCGTAAGTTGTACAGTTATATCTGTTTTATTTTTCCCTTTTCCAATTACTTTAACATAGTCCCCTTTATCCAATACATCAATCATTGTCTGTTGTATTTTTTTGTATTGCTCCATATCCAACGTATTTACTTTCACCGTTTCTGCAAAAATTTCTTCAAACTGCTCCCCGATTTCCGGTATTGGATAAGCTATGATTGTAAAACTATACTGATCACTTGGAATAAATTCATTTACCAATAATCCAGCATCTCGCTGATATTCTACCGATACTTTCTGCTGCTTGTCAGATAGGGATAGCGCAGCTTCCTTATTTATTGGAACAAATTTCTTTTCCCCAAACGTTTCAATCAAAGCAGGACCTGCATATACACTTGCCAGCTCCTCCATTTTCTCATATGCCAGTCGCATATTTACAAGCTTTCGTTCTGCCAATGGACGATCTAAATAAATAGCCTGATCAAAACGATGGTCATAATCATACTGTCGATTCGCACTAGTTCCATAAAAACCATTTTTATTTATTTTTTTATGAATACTACTTACAGCCGTTCGGTAAAATGTCGGCTCTAGTCCCATTTCACGAAATTGTATGACTGCCTCTTTGACAATTCGTTCAAAACCAATCTGATAGCGTATATTTACCGTCTTTTTTTTGTTCAGGTCTATTCTTGCAGTCTCAAATCCTTTGCGAAAACCTTCCGTATACGTGTGTGCCATTTTTTGTATAGCATCCGGAGAAAGTGCATTTAAATATTGTGCAGTTTTTATTTCATTTTCACTAATATATTCTCCGTATAAATACAAATATCTTAAATCGGTTAAATCCTGTTTCATAATGATATCTGTTGCAAAAGAAAATTCCGGATCTAACATTTCTCGTACACGCGTAGGAATTGTCACATCACAATAATCACTAATATAATAGTAAATTGCCTGCTTTACTTCTTTATAAGTATTTTCATCCATTTCTTCCAGCAAATTAAAAATCTGAATAAACAATTCCAAACCAATCGTAATATCAAATAGGCGTTGCTCAAACGCATAGGCTATACATCCACGTAATTCTGTATATAAAAAACACAAAAGGGATCCATACTGTTCTCCCAATTTTTCCTTGGCATAGGTTGGATTTGCATAACTATTTTCATAGCAAACACATTCTTCCCGACTGCTCTTCTTTTTCGGAAATATATCCTCATATAAGTCGTAATTAATCTCTTTCCACTCATCAAATCCAACTTCTTCCCATTCTCCCGCTTCCATCATGGTTGCAATATCTTTTACTTGCAATAAAAATTTTGCAGTCTTTTTAAAGAAATCTCTGTATTGTTCCGGCAACGTATGTTGGTCACATACAATACCTTCCATACGCTCCATTGCTAATTCATAACGTTCTCGTATCTGCTTATTTTTTTCTTCCACAATAGCATTATATGACATATCTGCACCTCCTATTTTCCTTTTGGTAACCGTTTTACCAAAAATAGTCATTTTTGCTTGACTAAATGATTATTCCTTTTTCATTTTTTCAAAATCTGCTTTATCCTGTTGCGCTACCGTCTGAAATGCTTCATAAATCTGCGGATATTCTTTCCGCAACCGAATTGGAGACAAGGTTTTGTCGACAAAACAATGTTTACTAGTCGCTGTAGCGTGTAATTCATTTGTCTTTTTATTTCGTATTTCATAATAGATTGAAAATTTCACTGTAGAAAATTGCTGCATCCATTCTTGTATCACAACAGTCTCTCCGTAATGAATTGCTTTTTTCATATTCTACAGATACTCCCAATACCGGAATCAAAATCCCCTGTTCTTCGACATAAGAATACGGTAAACCAAACTGTTCCATATAATAAAGTTTTGCTTCTTCTAAATAACGAACATAATTGGAATGATGTATGATTGCCATTTGATCTGTTTCATAATAATTTGTTTTTCTCTCATATGGTTTTATCATATTCTACATTCTCCCTTTTAACATCTTCCAGTAGAACCAAATCCTGCTTCCCCTCTCTGGGTATCCTTTAACTCCTCTACCACAGTATATTGTGCAGTCAAATATGGTGTTAAAATCAATTGTGCTACTCGTTCCCTGGGTTCAATTGTGGCCGCTTTATTACTATGATTATGAAGTGGAACCATAATTTCTCCTCTATAATCCGCATCAATTACTCCTACTTTATTTGCAGGTGCCAATCCCTTTTTCGTGGCAAGTCCACTTCTTGCATAAACAAGCCCAGCATAACCGACAGGAATTTCCATAGCAATTCCTGTTTTTACAAGATAAGTTTCTCCAGGCTTTATCGTTACCGCCTCCTCTAAGCACGCGTATAAGTCTGCACCTGCCGCATAATCGCTTCCATAGGTTGGAACAACGGCCCCTTCACTCAACTTTTTAATATTCACAATTTGCTTTTCCATATTTTCTAATCTCCTTTTCTTTTTCCATATGATTAGGTAATTGTAAAAATCTATTTTTCTTAACCTTATGCACAACTTTTGCACAAATGTCAAATAGAATCGAACTCTTTCCCACAATCATTTCTATTGGGCTAACGCCAAACATGAATACACATTGAACACTTGGCGAAGTATTTTTGAGCCTAGTGAGAAAGCGTACAGAGTAAAGTGTCCAGCCAAAAAGGATATTTTTAGTCATGTTGTATATTCTGGCACTTTATGAATGTACCCGGCTGAACTGTTACCAATCTTTTATAAGGTTCCCTCTGTCAGATCATACTCAATAATTTTTCCCGCTTGTAAGGATTCTTGTACAAGAATTGTCCTCTGATTTGCAGACCCTTTAAAGCGTAATCCTAAATCTTTTTTTTCTTCGATATACTCTCCATCTACCAATACATCAATGTAACTCATAAATTCCTGTGTATAGGGGCATTCTTTCCACATTTTTTGTAAAATATCTTCATCGAATAAATACCCAGTAAAACACCAAATTGTTTTCTTTGGAAAACGCTCTTTTATCTTTCGTAACAAAGGTAACAACCCTTCCTGATTTTCCGGTTCCACGGGATCCCCCCCCAAAAGAGTGATTCCCTTAATATAGTCCGGTTCCATATAGGCTAATACCTCATCCTCTGTATGCACCGTAAAAGGACTACCGTAATTAAAATTCCAAGTTTCCGGATTAAAACAATTTTTACATTTATGCGTACATCCACTTACAAACAAAGAAACCCTGACTCCCGGTCCATTTGCCACATCTACACGCTTTATCTCTGCATAATTCATCGCTTCTGCCTCCATATTATTCTGTACCCTTTTCATCCTGCCTGCTCAAAACAAACATAAGATACAGATACATACCACTATACACGATTTGTTTCGTATTTTCTATGAACAAGTTTAACACACCACATTTTACTTATCAACTCGAACGGAAAAGAAGACATTTCAACTTCATACATTGAAATGCCTTCTTACCTATTTATTTTATTTTTACTTTACGATTACTTTTTTCACTGTTTTTGCTATGGTTGTTCCAGTACTATCTTTTACCGTTACTACAATCTTATAATTTCCTGCTTTAGTTGCCTTCCACTTCCATATAGTATTAGTTCGATACTTAGAGTAGGTAACTCTTTTCCCTGCATAAGTATAAACTGTAAATTTATATTTATATGCTTTCTTTCCACCGGAAGCCTTTACCTTAACAGTAGCTGTTTTTCCCTTTTTCAGTTTAACGGTAGTATTCTTGGTCGTTGCAACTGATAATTTTTTAGATACAATGGTAAATGTTTTTGTTTTTGTTACGACAACACCATCCTCATCCTTTGCATATACCTTAATTTTATAGGTTCCTGCCTTATTTGCTTTCCAGTTGCAAGAGGTTAAACCTTCGGTATATTTCTTATAAGCTACTCTTTCATTTTTACTGTTATAAATTTCATAACGATAGAAATATACACCAACGCCTCCGGTTGCACGAACCGTAATTTTAACCGTTTTATTTTTTACTTGCGATAAAGATGGTGCAACGCGAAATACCGAAATTGCAAAATCACTATCATAACTTGGATGCGTCGCTGTTGGTGATGGTGCAACAGTACTAGTTGCTGTTGGTGATGGTATTGGTGTTTCTTTTTCATGATCTATAGCGGGCGTGGTTGGAGTTGGTGTGTTTACCGCAGGTGTTTGCTGTGGTTCTTTCGTAACATCTGGATCCGTTGTTTTTTCAATCTGCTTTCCATCACCAGTAACAATCACTCCACTTGCAACCTCTACATTTTCCATTATTCCATCATTTTGTGTATCAATTTCCAACTTACCATTCTGCAAAGTAGCATTCTTGTCAATGCTCAATTTTCCTGTAGAGTTGTAAGCTTTCAACGTAATATCTGCTGTCAGATCTGTCTGCTTAGAAATCGTAGTTTTTCCTGCCATCTGAATGGTTACTGCTTTCTTTTGTCCTTTTGCATAGGCTAATGCTTCATCAAAATCGACAAAATAGGTATCACCTACAAGATAAGCTGCAACCATTACGGTTCCCTCTGCTGATTTTTTGGAGCCATCTGGGAACGTGGCTATTACCTCTAATTTATATTTTCCAACTTCGGTAAAGGATGGTTTTTCTACCGCTTTTCCATCTACTTTATATTGTATATCTGTTGCATCTGTAGCCTTGCATTCATACAAATCCTGTGCTTTTCCATCATACATGGCAGTCTTTGTAGAAAGAGATACTTTATATTCTGTCGGAGATGTTGTCTTATCTGATTCTGGTGTGTCTGTCGGTTTTGTTGTCTCTACCGTATATTCGTAGGTACGCTTTACCGTTTTCGACCCATTTGTTGCTGTAATAACAACCGTATCGGTTCCGCTGTCACCCACTGTAAATGTCGTAGTCTCTTCAAAACTTTCTTCTTTTCCACCATTCACAGAAACAGTTGCTTTTTCTGCATCCTTTACCTGATAAGTTATCTTTGTGCCTGCTGCTACTGTTCCAGATTGCTGTGAAGCGGAAATCGTTGGTTTTTTCACTTCATAAGCAGACCAAGTACCTTTGTCCATATCATAAATTTGTCCTAATCCAGGTAACGTTAAATCCTTAGTTTTGGTCTTTTCATCTCCACCACAACTAAAAATAATATTTTGATACTGCTCTTTTCCCAAATCAATTGCATAAATCTTGTTCTTTTCATCCACAAGTGTCATTTCTTTTCCAGGCCAATCTGCATTATTTCCAGCTCCATCTGTCCAAGCATAGGCATCTACTTTATCCCAGCCCTTTGTATTTTTAAAATAGACATACGTGCTGGTATCTTCTTCTGTTTTGGTAAAGGTTACTGTTTTTGTATCTTCTCTTCCATTGCTGCTTTTTCCATACACTGTGACAGTTACCGTATCACCTTCCTGCATATCCTCGCCAATTGTAAATGTCTTTTTCTCTGTGAATTCTACTGGTTCTGCTTTTCCAATCTGATACGTAGCTTTTACTGTATTTTCTGCTGCAACCGTTACATCTATCGTATCCGAAAACTCCGTATCTTCTTCTGGTGTTATGCTAAGTTGTGGCTTATTGGCACCAATGGTATAGGTATACTTTTGCGCTGTTGTTTTTCCATCTTTTGTTGCTGTAATCTTAACCGTGCAAGTATCTCCTTCGTTTAATCCCTTTCCGATGGTAAGTGTGACAGAATCAGAAAAGCTTGTTTCCTTTTCTCCATCAATACTATAAGATGCGCTATCTGCATTTTTTACTGTATATGTAATTTCTTTTTCTCCCAAAATCGTTCCATTTGGATAGGTTGTTTGAATTACTGGCTTGTCCACAGTAATTGGATAGGATGTAGAAGGATTTGGCATTACATTTTGATAAATGACTGCTACGCCATATTCACTTGTAATATTTCCAGAAACGGTTCCTCCAGAAACCTTAAAGGTATTTCCAGAAACTTCATCTACATAAGAGCCATCCGGCAAACCATGTGCAGAAGTACTAACTTCTCCCGGTCCCCCAAAACTAGCCAAAATAATACCATTACCACGTTTACAATATGCAATGTTTCCATCTGCTCCGGAAACATCTGCATCATTTGCAAATCGATTGTTAAAATGGTTAATCGCTGCTACTTCTTTGGAAGCCCATACATAAGTAGAACAAGCGCCCATCAAAGCCGGTTCTACTGTTTTTACCATATTGTCATTAAAACTTCCATCTCTGTCATCTAACAGGGTATCCTTGGAATAATATGGTCTAACAAAGAATAATGACGCAGCATCTTTTTTATTTCCAACCATTGCCCAGGTTCGAACAATAGAACGGTCTGATGCGTATCTGGAGCTTTCATTCATATAGGTATCATGAGATTCAGCCCAAAGCACCGATTTATCTGACGCATAATCCATGCTAAGAGCACCAGCATTATTATTACGGAATGCCTCTAACAAATGATTTCCTGCTGAATTATCTGTTACAGACATATATTTTGTATAAGAATCAATACTAAAGTTATCACCTACCGTATTTAACACTTCACCGTAAACATATAAATCTCCACCTGTTTTGGATTTATAATGCCCTTTGGCTTCATTTAAAACCGTTGGCCAGAAATCACTGGCAAAAGAACCATCATCTGGTGTTTCAATATGTTTCGCCGCATCAAAACGGAAACCATCTACACCACAATCAATCAACTCATCCAGATAATCATACACGTACTTTTGTACGGTTTTGTTCGCTGTATTTAAATCTGGCATTCCCATAGTTCCCTGTGTGAAATCCTCACGTCCATCGCTCATCCATACTTGACGATCATTAATATGCCAATACGATTCATCCGTAAGCATATCTTTATTCCAAAATTCTCCTACCTGTGGTGATACATCAGATAAGGAATTTTTCCATCCTGTTATATTTCCCATATGGTTTGCTACAATATCCACGATAACTTTGATACCATACTTTTCTGCTGTCGCACACATGGATTCTAACTCAGCTTTTGTTCCAAGCCAGGTATGTCCATTATCACATACATCAAATGTTACTGGCTGATATAACTTCCACCAGTTTCCTGTTCCACCACGACCAGGCCAACCGACTTCTCTACCGCCCTCTTCGTCACCATTTACGGTAATGGTCTGTCCTGTTGTTTTATCCACGTAAGAATAATTATAATCCTTTGGTTGCTGTGCCGGAGACGTTTGAATTGCTGTATATCCACACTCTGCAATCAACTGCATGTGTGCTTCAATCGTGCTATAAGACCAGTTCCAGCAATGCAAAATATTGCTTCCCTGTACTTTATTCTGCAATCCATAACTATTCGCCTGTACCTGCTTGTCTTGTACTTCTACTTTTTCTACCTGCTTTTTAGCAGTATCGGTAGCTGCTATCAATTTCAAACTACCACTTGGTAATGTCGTCATAGAAAGTGTAAGTGTCAAAGCCACCGCTAATGCCCGACCAAATCTACGACCATGTCCTGAATCGTTTCTCATAACATCCCGTTCCTTTCTCTTCTCATTTGTAATTTTTTTACTTACTCAAGTATACCATTTTTTTCTATTTTTTTCAACATCAATTAACCTTTTTGTAATACTTTTGTAATATATCATCACCGTTCAGAGGGTACAGTGAAATATAACCGGTAACGGCTTTATGAAAAAAGAACCTTACCTCTTTTTCGGTAAGATCCTTTTTATACACGATTCCTTTATTCCAACACTTTAAAATTAAATTTTGCTTTTGTAGCCTGTATCGCTTTTCTTATAGAATATTTTTGGAAGGTTCCCTGTTCATATTGTTCCATCATCCACTGAATATCATATTGCGAAGCCAATTCTTCCCCATTTGCATCATCCAAATATTTCCATTGCATAAAGAGATAACCTAACCAATAAGAAACATCTGCCAACTCGGTCTGCTCCTCTTCTAGATGATGCATACGCTTTCCTTTTCCTAACATTTCATTATCAAAAGCTGCCAGAATGTGATACGGAGACTGGCTGTATATGGAAAGCATCTGCTCAAAATACGCAAAAATATCACTTGCAAGAAATGCCTTGACAAAAGGAATGAAATCATATCGGCATTCTACTGCATATTGAAATGTTTTTCCTATTATATTTGCATAACCATTGTGTGAAAATTCCTTTTCATCTTGTGCATAATCATACTCATATCGCATAATATGCATCCATTGTTGAAATGGAATATCTATACTTTTTCCTTTCATGCGCCATCTCTCCTTTCCATGTACTTGCATTGCAGGGTGAAAATTTTTCCGGAGAATCCAGAAATTTTTGTTCAAAAATTTTTTCCGGAGAATCCAGAGAAAAATTAGAATGTATTTGTTCATTTACATTTTAGTTTGAAATATATTTTTACTTTTTCCCCAGTTTTCCCCTGTTTTTTTACAATTTAGTTTAAAATATATTTTATTTCATTATTTTTTCCGTTATTTTTTTTACAATTTAGTTTAAAATAAGACGTAATATTAACCAAAAAACTCAATTTCAAGCTACCAGAAAGAATCAAATTTAAAGGTGCATGAAACGTTTTTAAACAATATACTGTTTCATAAATAATTCAGGCTAATTTATTATTTTTGATATTATGCAATATTTCATCATCTATTTTGTCCTTAATTTCTTCATCCAAATTTGCATACTCTAAATTTCTTTCAAAAAACACCAAATCATATTTTGAAGCAAAATCCTTTTTTCCTAAAATATAATCAATATTAAAAACATTTTCGTCTATTGTTTTATTAAGGATGTTGCCTTTGACCCTAAAACTTTTAGGAATATATATATTGTCAATTGTTTCTTCCTTTATACCAAGCAAAATAGATAAATCTCTATTAACAATTGCATACGGATACGTGCAAGTTGTTGTTATCAAATTTTTGATTATCAAATTATCTTCTCTAATAAAATTTTCTATATTTGCCAAATAAGTAGTCTTTTTATTTGCTACTTTTATTGGATAACGTTCATTAAAAAACAATTGTGTTGTTTGTAATTGTCCATTTTTCGCAAGTTGATAAAACTGGGAAGATGATAAATTAGTACCGACTCCAGTTAAATGTAAATAATTTTCAGTACCATAATACATTTCAAAACATTTATTATCAAAAATATATAAATAATAACGTCCAGCCAATTGAGAAGAATAAATATCGGCATTTTCTATAATTTTATTTTTAATATTTATTATGGTTTCTTGTCTTGACATTTTTTCCTCCGTAATTTCAAAAAAAGGTCCTGATATCTCAGAACCTAAATTATGAGTGTGTTATCCTGGTTGTCAGGCTCGTCATCCATCTTGATGACTCATACGTTACGAACATTCTATTACCAGTCGTATTGGTCAAGCACTATCTCTGCTTTGGAGCTCGCCATCCATCTTGATGACTTATGTGTTATGGAGGGTTATCCTGGTCCATATCCAGCCCAACTTTAACGTGTCTCCACACGACAAATATTACTATTTACATTTTTATTATATTCGATTTTTTTAAAAAAATCAACCATTAACTAATATGATATTTTTTTGCATTATTTTCTATTTTTTTTATAAAAATTTTTCTCCTCCTACTTTCCATTTTTTTTATATACTTCATGGTTCAATGCGAGCTTCCCTCTATATACCTCTTTAGAAAATACACATTTCCTCCTTTTCAAATATTCCCCAAAACCTTCCGTTCTGTTAATTTTTCTTGTTGTTATTTTATAATTTGCTTCCATTCTTAATAATTTAAGGATACTATGTCTCAATCAATATAGCAACGCTATTATTGTATCTCGCATTTTGGACAAATTTTGCGAATGTGATAAATTATCAATTATAGTTCCGTTTTCAATTTAAGTTCATCCCCACATCAACTAATTTTATATATCTTTCTTCTGATAATTTCCCCGCCTTGTATTGTTTTCGTTGTGTTTCTACCCATGCTCCTAAATGTTCTCCTTCAAAATCTGTTCGTCTGGATATTTTGCAACCATTTAGGGCAACATATCGTTTATATTGTTCAAAACGTCGGTTCCACTCGTCTTCTAGCGGGTTGAAACTAAATCCCAATTCAAGTAATTTTTTTCTTCTATTTTCATCTTTCAAATCTTTTCTTTGTGTCTGACACCAATCACCTAATTTATACCCTCTATATGTTTCTCTTTTTGGAATATCCACATTACCATGTTCTTGTTTGTATTCATATATAAGTTTGTACATCTCATCCCATTTTTCGTTAAATTTATTATTACAAATCGGGCAAACAGCTCCCATATGAAAATATCTAGGAGAATACTCCGTAATTTCTCCGCAGATAAGATGTTTTATTTTAATTTTTGTTGCCTGATTAACAAATTCCCCTACTAATTCATATTCACCAGATTTATTTATTCTATCCGCAAGAGATGCAGTTTTATTTCAAACTAAAATGTAAGTATATTTATCTATATCCTATACTAAAATGTAAATTTTTGCAATTTATTATTAGAGATTTTGGAATATTTTTACTTTTTTTGTACAAAAAAGAAGCCAACTCCATAAAATTGACTTCTTTTTTGTGCTTATTTCAAACTAAATTGTAAATCATCACAATATTATTTTTTCGCTTATCCCAAACTAAAATGTCCTTATCTCAAACTAAAATGTAAATCAACAATATACGGAATACACTTTATAAGTGCAAGGTTCTCTCCGAAATTTCTTTCGTCTTACCTACATTCCAGAAGTTTTCTCCTAGGTAACCACAAGTTCTTCTTGTTACATTCATCTTATTTTGGTCTTTATTTCCACACTGTGGGCATTCCCATTCTAATTTATCATTAATAATAATCTCACCATCAAAACCACAAACATGGCAGTAATCTGATTTTGTATTAAATTCTGCATATTGAATATTATCATAAATAAATTTCACAACATCTTCCAATGCCTCTAAATTATTACGCATATTTGGTATTTCTACATAAGAAATCGCTCCGCCGGAAGAAATTACCTGGAACTGACTTTCAAACGAGAATTTACTAAATGCATCAATTTTTTCTCGTACATCCACATGATAAGAATTTGTATAATATCCCTTGTCTGTAACATCCGGAATAATTCCAAATTTTTCCTCGTCGATACGTGCAAAACGATAGCATAAAGATTCTGCTGGGGTTCCATACAATGCAAATGCAATTCCCGTAGACTCTTTCCAATCGTCTGTTGCGCGGCGTAACCGTTCCATTACACGTTTTGCAAATTCAATTCCACCTGGCTCTGTATGGCTATGACCAGTCATAACTTTTGTTACTTCATACAAACCGATATACCCAAGTGATAACGTAGAATATCCACCATGTAACAATTTATCAATGGTTTCTCCCTTTTTCAAACGAGCAATGGCACCATACTGCCAATGGATTGGACTTACATCGGATAAGGTACCTTCCAGTGCTTTGTGTCTGCACAATAATGCTTCAAAACATAATGATAAACGTTCTTCCAATAATCTCCAAAATTCTTCTTCATTTCCTGCTGCCAAAATGCCGATCTGTGGAAGGTTAATACTAACTACACCCTGATTAAAGCGTCCCTCAAATTTATAATTTCCATGCTCATCTTTCCAAGGAGATAAAAAGCTTCGGCATCCCATTGGTCCAAATACATTTCCTTCATAATTTTCACGCATTTTTTTAGCAGAAATATAATCTGGATACATACGTTTTGCAGAACATTTTACTGCAAGTTTGGTGATATAATCATATTTGCCACCATTCAAGCAATTATGTTCATCCAAAACATATACCAGTTTTGGGAATGCCGGGGTAACATATACCCCCTTTTCGTTCTTGATACCTTCCAAACGTTGTCGAAGAATTTCCTCAATAATCATAGCATTTTCTTCAATATATGGATCATCCTCTTCTAAGTTTAAGAATAATGTAACAAATGGTGACTGGCCGTTTGTAGTCATCAATGTATTAATCTGATACTGTATCGTCTGTACCCCTGATTTTAACTCATCTTGCAATCTGTCTTCCACAAATTGTTCGATTAGTTCGTCTGAAATTTTTCCTTTGTATTTTTCTGTATAATGTTTTAAGTATTTATCATGACTCTTTCTTAAATATTTTCCTAAGTGTTTGATATCTACGGTCTGACCACCATACTGACTACTAGCTACTGCTGATATGATCTGCGTCATAACCGTACATGCAACCTGAAAACTCTTTGGTGTTTCGATCAGTTTTCCATTCATAACCGTCCCGTTTTCTAACATATCTCCCAGATTGATCAAGCAACAATTGAATATAGACTGTAGGAAATAATCTGAATCATGAAAATGTAAAATTCCTTCTTCATGTGCCTTTGCAATCTTTTCAGGCAAAAGCATACGTTTCGTCAAATCTTTTGATACCTCTCCTGCAATCAAATCTCGCTGTGTAGAAGCAATGACCGCATTCTTGTTGGAATTTTCCTCCATTACATCTTTGTTATTATTTCGAATCAGACTCATAATAGAATTATCTGTCGTATTGGACTTTCGTACTAATTCTCTGGAATAACGATATACAATATATGTCTTTGCAAGTACAAATTTTCCTGCTGCCATAAGCTTTTGCTCAATGATATCCTGAATTTCTTCCACTTGAATCGTTTCATCCTTCATTCTACCTTCAATGGCAGCTACAATCCCCTCAATATCTCCCATGGAAATTCGTTCTGTTTCTTCTACCTCTATATTTGCTTTCCGAATCGCAACAATAATTTTATTTCTATCATATTTCACTAAATTTCCATCTCGTTTGATTACTTGCATTTCCTCTCATCCTTTCCTCTTTTTTAAAACTTTTCCCATTATAGCACACCACACATGCATTGTCTACACTATATAGTATTACCTTTTTTCTCCAGCACAATATATTGTATTTTTACTTGCATTTTTCTTTTCAGTTGTTCCAAACCTATTTTCTGCTGTCTCGGGCAGATTTTATTTTTTTATTTTTGCGAACTATTCCCAAAACCTTTTTTACAAATTCGTTCTTTTTCACAATTGCATTTGGGATTGCCTGTCCCAACTTTGGCAATTATTTTAAGTTATTTTTTTTCTTTTTTTTCATAAATTATATAAAGCATTTTTTTACTTCTATCCAAATCAAACTTATTTTGTAACGGTTTAGAAAATGCACCTATGTAAAGTGTCCAGCCAATCACTAAATTTTGAAATATATTGTATATTGGGCATTTTGCAAATGGCGCTCCCTAAACAATTACCTTATTCAAAGAAATGCCATATAAAGAAAGGAGGTTGCTTCACATTGTCTAACACGAAAATTGTTGTACTACAAAAGAAAGAATTGATTTATACGGGTATCTTAATAGGACTTGGCTTTCTCTTTATTCTTTTGTTTATATTTATGTTTCACGGAAAAGAAAATAAAAAGGGCAGTGATACTGCCCAATATACCCCAGGTATATATACAACTGAATTATCTTTAAATGATACACTCTTAAATGTACAGGTTGTTGTAGATGAAAACCATGTAAATTCGGTTTCATTTGAAAATATCGATGAAAGTGTATCTGCCATGTATCCTTTATTAGAGCCTACATTAACCGATATTGAAAAGCAACTTTGCAATAATGTAGCAATCGAAAACATCTCCACAACAAAAGAAAACAAATATACACAGACCATTTTATTAGATGCTGTAAAAAAAGCTTTGGCAAAGGCAAAACAGTAACTCTGCATTGTCTTCTATTTTGACATCCATGCCTATACATGATACTATAAAGAAGATTTTTCGATTAGGGGCTGTTGCATTAGTGAAACTGTTCTGGGTGCTCAAAACCCTTTTCATTTTTATTAATGCAGCAGCCCCTTTTACCTTTACAGAATCATTGAAAAACAAAACAGGAGGACATACTTATGTTAGTCAACTTATTGTCATCAGCTCTTGTATGGGGCATTTTTCTGGTATGTGGATTTCAAATTCTATCTAGAAGTGGTCTTTTTCCTAATTTAACCTCGAAATATACCTTCTTGGTTCCCAAAAAGACTTCTTTTCCTGCATGCCAACCAACGAAAATCGATTTTTTGAAAGTATTTTTATTTGCAGGCACTTTTCGTATCTTGATTCTTATGTTCAGTTATCTGATGCTTTATCTTTTTCATGCTGAACAGGATGGTTATGGATTGGGAAATGTGATAGGAGAATGGCAAAAATGGGATGCGAATAATTACATTCGAATTGCCACGAAAGGCTATGGGGGCTACCAGACAGATGGAATGTATTCTACTCTTGTATTTTTTCCTCTGTATGCCTGGATCATTCGCTTTTTTCTTTTGTTTGTGCCAAACGAAGGTATAGCAGCACTTTTAGCATCTTTTCTTTGCTTTATCGGAGGCTGTATCTACTTATTTGGTTTTGTATCTCTGGAATATGGAAAATCCATTGCATGGAAAACAGTTTTACTTATTTCCATCTTCCCATTTTCCTTCTTCCTTGGCGCTATGATGCCAGAAAGTACCTTTCTTTTTATGGGAGCTGCCTGTTTTTACTATATTAAAAAACACAAATGGCCACTTGCCGCATTTTTTGGATTTTTAGCAACCCTATCCCGTATGCAGGGCATGCTACTAATCTTGCCGGCAGTAATCGAATGGCTTACCTATTACAAACCACTCCTTCTGCTAAAAGAGAGAAAAATCAAGGACTTTGCCAGACTATTTACAACAAAACTTTTATGGATGATTCTTATGGCTTTTGGTCCGCTGATTTATTTATGGGAAAATTACCGTATCACTGGAAATCCATTTCAGTTTTTGGAATACCAAGAAAAAATTTGGTCTCAACATGCACAATACTTTGGCAAAACCATGCAGATGATCTGGAATATGTTCCTTGCCACATCGGATTACAAAAGAATTGCCATTTGGCTTCCTGAACTACTTTTATTTTTTGCCATCTGTTTGGTTTTAATTTATGGTTTGCGTAAACACAAACCTCAATATACCAGTTTTTTGCTCCTATATTTAATTATGAATTATATGGCGAGCTGGCTTTTAAGTGCAGGAAGATATATGACAGTTGCAATACCATTTTATTTTATTCTTGCCGAATTTTTAGATAAAAAGCCAAAACTTTGGACAGGTGTAGTTGTTTTATTTTCTATGCTGTTCACTTGTTATATGTGGGCCTTCTTATGTTGGCGACAAGTATTTTAACACAATCAAGGAGGGGGACAAACCTCTTCTGTACAGGAAGAAAAAGGAAGCTGCTGATTTTGCAGCGTTCTGCGCAGGTTTTTCTGAATGTAGAAAAGAAAGGCTGTGAATAGTAACCAAGTAGCAGAGTGGATTGCGAATATCCGCTTGACATAACACACCAAAAGAAAGGAATGAAAAAATGAAATTTCAACAGAAAAAAATAATGCAACTTATGGATATTATCGGCGTTTTTCTTGTTATTTTAGCCGTACACTTTGTAATCGGTGCCTTCAATGGAAAATGGCCCTGGTCTGGAAATGCATACAATTCGTATCTTCTTCAGGCAGAATCCTGGTTACATGGCAGACTAGATTTGGGACAAAATTATGAATACTTAGAATTGGCTGTTTTCAAAAATAAGTATTTTGTAAGTTTTCCACCTTTCCCATCTTATGTATTGCTTCCTTTTGTAGCAATTTTAGGAAAACAGACACCAGAAGGCTGGATTGCCTTTTTTGCCATGCTTTTAGGTGCTTTTTACGCATTACGAATCGCTTGGCATTATTTCGGACAAGGTGCAAAAGCTATTTTTTGGACAAGTTTTTTATATATAGGTACAAATGTTTTATATATCACATTAGATGCTGGTGTATGGTTTATTGCGCAGAATTTTGCCTTAACACTATCTCTTATGGCAATTTTTTATGCAATCCAAAATAAAGGTGGCTGGAGTCTATTTTTTTGGGGCTGTTCCGTTGGCTGTCGTCCACTTCAAATCGTTTACTTTCCTATCCTGTTTTATATTTTATATAAGAATCTAAAACAAGAAAAACCACAACGCACATTACTCTCTATGATAAAGGAGAAGTATTATTGGGCAATTCCCGTACTTTTGATTGCCCTATCCTACATGCTATTGAATTATGCTCGTTTTGGAAATCCAATTGAATTTGGACATAATTATCTTCCAGAGTTTACTCGGGAGAAGCATGGACAATTTCATCAAAGTTACATTTTACATAATATAAAAAGCCTATTCCGCCTTCCTCAAAAGGGAGAAAACGGTTTACTCACTTTTTATAAATTTGACGGTAATTGTATTTTTCTGGTTATTCCTCTCTTCGTATCATACTTTGTATATTGGTTGAGAAGTTGGATTAAAAAGCAAAAAATAAGCCCTGTATTTACCCTTGTTCTTCCGTGTTTAATCGCACTACACATCATCGGATTATGCGCACACAGAACAATGGGTGGCTTTCATTTTGGACATCGATATATCAACGATGTAACACCATATTTATACTGGGGTATTCTTGTATTTGCAGGCTGTATTACCAAAAAAACGCGGTCTGAAGAAATAGCAGAAACTCCTATCACACCAGAAAAAACTACAGAACCTGTTGAACCTGCAACATCAAGCCAAGAAACAGAGGAACAGAAAGCAACTATAATTACAGAAGAGGCACAAATAGATTCACCTACAAACGAAACAGAAAAAATAGAAGAGGCAATACCAGATTATACCTATCCTCTTCATATAGCATTCTGCGTGTTTGGACTTGCACTCAATCTGATTGGTACCATTGCGGTAAATATGGGCTGGGTATAAGCGTTATAGTCCATGCTATTTGCATCTGCACTGTCACTTGCTCTTTTATAAAATGGTCAAGTCCACATCAGCTTCCTATCGAACAAAAAAATGCTGGTTATGAAATTTTTACATAACCAGCATTTTTTGTTTTGCAGTACTATTTTATTTTATATAATTGTACATCATTTTGACTAAATACACATTCTCCAAGGGACTGTATACCAGCCTCGTCTACACTATAGGAACTTCTCTCATCCGGTCCGATCAACACATAGGAAACCTTGTACTGCTCAAACAAATCTTGACTCTGTAATGGAGTCGTATACATTTGTCCAACCTGTGCTTCTCTCTCCTGATAATTCAGCCCGTGATAATACAAGAAAGTTCCTGCACCACAAACAATATTTCTTCCAGTTAAAGAAGATACCGCGTTGTTATGCCTACAGTTCGTTAATATTACTGCATCCGCCTTTACATTCTTCTCAATATAATCACACAAAGAAACCTGATCTGCACTATATAACTCATATTCCTTTCCGGAAACATACTCTCTTCCCATGGTAAGTACACCAGATACGGTACAAACCGCAAGTACACACACTGCACCACAAATCGCACCGATCTTTTTATATTTGTAGACCTGTTTGAATAAATCCACTAAAACATCCGCACATAAGAATAACAGTAACATATAACCGACATAAAGAAGTTTATTATTATCATATACATTTGGCTGGAATACCATAAATTCCGCAATGGACCAAATCAATAATGCTGGTCCAGCCATAAATAATTTTCTCCTCGTTGCATAAATCAGTGCTGGTATGGCAACCAATGCAGTGAAACCTATATTTTTTATATAAAACCAAATATACTGATCCTGCTCATTTGCCCAGTTGAAATATCCTCGAAGGGATTCGCCATTTCCTACCTGCTGGAATGTCCAGTTAAACAATTGTGGTAGAGCAAGCACAAGCACAATACCCAACAATATTCCCCATGTCTGCAATAGCTCTTTCCATTTTCCTTGTTGAAATACTTTATACATATAGTATACAATAACTGCTACTGCGACAAACACAATCACACCAACCATTAACATACCATTGGTCTTAATCCCATTGGTAAATGGTTTAAAAATTTGTAGCACACTCATAAGTAACAGTCCACCTGGAACTAAGTACTTGGCAATCCGGTTGGATGCTTCCATCTGCCCGCCTGTCATCTCATACATATATCCGGTTACCCATACTACACAAACCATTGCCAAAGCCAGGAAAGAATGGGTATGAATCAGTGGAAGCGCTCCACCAAATACCGCAACTAAAACAAAATAACGTACATTTTTTTCTTCCATGGCACGATATAGCAATGCCAGCGTTCCAAACAGTACTGCCCATCCAAACAAGGTTGCTCTTTGTGGCAGTAACATATCTACGATTACATTCGACCAACGTATATTATTGTCCACCAAATTCGTAGGTGTTGTATAAAATCCTGTAAAGATACGTGTAAAATTCTCCTTGTTTTTTGTAAGCATATCAAAAAAGTAAAGGAAGCCAAATCCGCCATTAAAAAAGAAAAGAACCCACGCTACCAAAGATTTAACTTTGCTTTTCAGAACCATTTTCCCCAAACAATAAAAACCTAAAAAAACCTGCAAAATTGCAACCAGCATTGGAAGCATATACGCAAGTTTCAAAGAACTTCCAAATACATATACACTAGAAGAAATACTGTCACACAAAAATGGATATGCAAGTTTTACTCCTGGCAAGATAGAATAATCCGGTGGGAAATTCTTTTGATTTGCAATACTTGTAATAAATCCAAGATGCATATTCATATCACCGTAGGTACACTGTCCCGTACGGATTTCCCCATTGCTACCAGTTACAATGGTATGGGACAGTAATAACAAAACAAAGAAGATAAATGTCACCAGCATGACCAGCCAATATACTGGTGCTTCTTTTATTTCGCAACCAAACTTTCTCACACTGTTTGCAAATCCATCCCGCTTGGCTTCTGTCCCAAACACAACCTGCTTTGGTTTCTTTATAAACATAACAATCAGAAACAACGCAACAAAAATTGCCAATCCTACACAATGACTTGCTACCGTAAATCCCATAACAAGAGAGGTCAGTGTTGGCAGCCAATGTAGTGCTACACTACCTGTAATGCTTCCAATTAACAATTGAAATTCCTTCCGTTCTTTTCTTACGAACATTCCGGCAAACAAAATGCCGAATACCTGATACAAAAGGAAATAGCCACAACCAACTATATTCCCCATTATCGTACCTTCCATCTTACTTCCTCCATTTCTTTTATTATGTACACTCGGAGTCTCTTTGTGCTTGATTTTGTGCGATGTTTTTTGTCAGATATGCACAAATTTATGTGCAACTGGCGGAAAATCAGCCACAAAAGTGAGTGCAAGGGAGATGCAGAGAGTACATTTATTATACCATTGTAAAACTCTGTATCACATTATAACTCTAGTATACACAAGTAACCTGTTTTTTTCTACAAAATATAAGTAATTTTATTTACCTATTTTATTTTTTATGTTAAAATAGAGACTGTTTGATGGAAAATTATGTAATTTTTAGCGATTTTGCCTAATCTTTTTATTCTTGCAAAATCTCAACAGCAACAAAACCAATAGGAGGATACGGTTTATGGAATATACTATTTACATCCGGCAAACAATAGAAAGTTTTTTTAAAGAACTATCAAAACCGGTTTTAGTAATTAAACATTATAATATACAACAACCAACTGAATCGGACCTATTGCAATTACTTCCTGTTGATACAGCCACTTTTTATATGTACCATGAATATCAACCTGATTTTTTATACGAAGCATACGAACCATTTTTAGACTGGATTCGTCTTTTTTATATTAATTTTTATCAAAACCATATGTCTTTAGATACATTTTTGCAAACATGTCAGGTCTATTCTTTGCATAGAGAAATCTTCTCAAGCTATATTACTACGGGACGTTGTGTTCGAACAGAAGAAATTATGTATACCGAACTAAATTTTGAACGTAAAAATTTCTTTCAGGATATCATTCAAATTTTTACATATATTGCATCGGAACATAAACTTGTTCTGATTCTATCCGCTTTTCACAGGGCACCACTATCCAGCGTTACCCTTTTAATGGAAATTTTGAAAAAAAAGATTGCAAATCTTCACTTTATTCTTATATATAATGATGCCTATTATCCAAAACCATATATTGAGGAAACTTGGAATGCACTTTTTTCCCATATACAGCGAAACACGATTCCATTAGAACTGGATACCTTTAAAAGCGATACGATTATGCATTCTTCCAAAGATTACGTTTTTGATACAAACCATATTTTGCAAAATATTACACGTTTTTATAATATGTATCATACATTTGCATTGGAAGATATGAAATATTATATTATTGATATTTACAATAAAATCGAGCATAATCCAAGTATTCTACCAGAAGAAAATGTTTATGAAATCTTAAAATTATATACTTTATTAAGTTTATGCCAGGAGGATACCGAAGCGGCTATATTATCCTGCAAATTAATTACTAATTTAGACATTTACAAAACCTTACCACATGTGGCTTATGACTATAACTATCTTTCTATTCTGACACAGATTTCATCTGGTCACATGGATATTATTCGTAATTCTTACTTAAATTGTCTTTCCATTGCCGAACAACAAAAAGATGATTTTTCTGTTTTTCGTGCAAAGCTCATCTATTGTATGGCACAATTTGGTGGATGGAAAGATTTATTCCTGTGTGATTTTCGAATTCCGGTTTCTTACGAACTGGTGGAACAATGTAAAAAATACAAATTTTTCAATCATTTAGCATACCTGTACACAATGGGCTTTGAAAATGACAAGGAAACCATCCAGTCCATCGCAGAGGGAAAAGAAAATTCCATCTATTTTACAAAAGGAATACAACTTGCAAAATCACTTGGTAATACAGATTTTCTTATGCTTGCTTATATGAAAAACATCATTCTATACTCCGATGCGGGTTTCCACGAATACGTTTACCAAATGCATAAAAAACGCATTGATACTGTAAATAGTTCAGACAAAGTATTACAGGCACATATGTACTTGGGCATAGGCTATAACTGCATTATTCTGGAAAAATATACAAAAGCATATTATTATTTTCGGAACGCACTACACAACCTTGTAAAAGAGAATAAAGCAGATGACTGTATGGATGCCCTATACAATATCAGTATGAATTATTTTGTAGTGGAAGATTATAAAGCAGTGATTCCTTGTATCGATATTTTGCTAAAAATGTTAACCGCTCTGGGCTATCTAAATCCTATGGTTTGTAGCTCTGCAAAACTGTATGGAATGCTGGCTCTGTCATATTTTCACCTAGAGGACTACTATAATACACACCACTTTTTAGGAATTATGGAACTAAACATGAATCCATTTTTAGAAAAAGATGAAAATGTAGACTATACCTATTGGGAAGAAGAGCTCTTTCTTTATCATTATATCAAAGCACTCTTATATGAACATGAGAATAATTTTGAAAGCAGCCAAAACGAGCTTACTCTTTCTAAAAAATTCTTGTGGATGCTACCCGGTACTATTTTTTATACTTATTCTTTGTATACGGTTGCACAAGCAAGATTATATAAACGATGCGGAAAACCAGAGGAGGAAACAGCTTTATTCAATGAAGCGATTACCTACTACAAACAAGAAGGCTTTTTTCAATGTGCAAAAAAACTAATTACTATTCAAAATGGTGAAACACCAGAAAAAGTAAAACTACCGTTTCGTGAAACAGATTTACATTTTGATAAGCTATTGACGTTGGCAAACTACGAGGGAACACAGAACAAGTTGAAATACCGAGAAAAGGATCTTGCCTTTTTAACCATCTGGCAGGAAAATTTAAATCGTTCCAAAGACGATATACAAGCATTACTAGAAAATGCATTTACTATTATGCAAAAAAGCTATAACCTGAGTGACGTTATTATGCTAAAGCAGGAAGATAATACTTTCTCTGTTTTGTATAATAATAGCTCCATTACTTTATCCGAACAACAAATCCACAATACCTTTCATTTTTTCCGCCAATACAAACGTGGATTTTTAACCAAACGAACGGATAAAAACTTTTTGCAATTTATGCCTATCATTGAGCTTTTCGAAAAGCATAAAGTAGTTACCATGCTAGGAATTCCTATTTCCCGTGAAAATACAGAGTATGTGCTACTCTCACACGTAAATGCACAACGAAATTTTACAAACAATCGAATTCCGCTTACAGAAGAAAATCTTGTTACATTAAAATTTGCATACAGCCAGTTAATCGATGCCATAAAACAGATTAAAAACAATAACTTAATCCGAGAAATGAATAAAACTCTGGAACAGGTTTCTGTTACAGATTACCTAACCGGATTATACAATCGACATGGTTTAAGTGAAATTATAAAAAAGCAATTTTGTCAGATGCAAGGAAAAACTATTTTAATCTTATACATTGACTTGGATAACTTTAAATATTACAACGACACATTTGGACATGATCTGGGGGACTTCCTTTTGGTACATTTTTCCCATTTATTTACCTCACTGGTAAAAGGAGATGGCTATACCGTTCGGTATGGTGGAGATGAATTTGTTATGGTACTTCCAGATAAAACAGAAGAATATGGAATAGAACTTTCCAAGCAAATTTATGCTCAAATACAGGACGGATGTAAAAAGGCTATTTCAGAAGAATTGCAACAGGAACTTACCATTCCGGAAAACAAACGTCTTTCCTGCTCCATCGGTATTACAGAATACACTGGCACTAGCCAAGCAGATATTGAGCATGCTCTGACCCACGCAGATGAAGCCTTGTACTTTATCAAACACAATTCAAAGGGGCATGCTATCACCTGGTCGAAATTGCAGGATTTACCATTATAATGTTTTAATACAACTCTTGTTCTTTTATAAAAATACCGACCTCCAATCGTTAGATTTTGTTCTAATTTTTGGAAATCGGTATTTTTATAACCTTTTCTTTTCTAATGAAAACAGACCGCCTGAATCTGTTCGACCGCTATTTTATATTCTTCGTACTTTTTTGCTTTTCTTATTTTTTTTACGCTTTTATCCACCGTAGGAAAAGATTTTCCCATATATATCCACAATTCTTTCATCTTATACAGTGCATTATTTCCAATTTCCTCATAATAAGCTTCAAACAACTCATCATGAAATTGCCAAAAACGCTTTTTTTGTTCCTTCGTCCAAGTAAGCGTCTCCTGCTCCAATAAAAAAGGATTTGTGAGAAGCCCACGGCCAATCATAACATTTTGAATCGATGGACAAGCTTCTTTACAAGCCTTGATTTCCTCTTTTGTATGAAGTTCTCCATTATAACATAATGGACTTTTTATATTTTTAGCACTTTGTAAAAAACAGTCCCAATGAATCGGCTTTTTATAAAAATCCTGTTGTACCCTCGGATGTACAATTAACTCCTTGATCGGATACCGATTGTATCGTTCCAACAATTCTTCCCACTCTTCTTCTTCATACCGTCCGATTCGTGTTTTGATTGAAATGGGAAGAGGCGATTTTTCAAAAATAGCATCCAAAAAAGTTTCCAATCGATAGGTTTCGCTTAAAAAACCTGCTCCCTTACACTTCTTTGCAACTGTGTTGGAAGGGCAACCAAGGTTTAAATTAATCTCTTTATAGCCATATTCTTTTAACTCTTTTGCAACCTCATAAAAATATTCTGCATGATTTGTCAGAATCTGCGGCACCGTTGGAATGCCTTTATTATTTTCCGGCAATATATCCTTTCGTTCTTTGGGTGTAAATGGCCCATGCATGGTAGGCGAAAGAAAGGGTGTAAAATATACATCTACACCCTTAAAATATTTCCAATGTAATTGTCGGTACAAATACGTGGTAATCCCCTCCATAGGGGCAAAATAACATTTCATCTTACTGACGTACCTTAATGTGTACTTCTCTAAGCTGCTGTTCTGACACTTCGTTTGGTGCTCCGCACATCAAATCCTGTGCATTACCATTCATTGGGAATGGAATAATCTCACGAATGTTCTCTTCTTCACGAAGAAGCATGATCATACGGTCGATACCAGGTGCCATACCTGCATGTGGTGGTGCGCCGAACTGGAATGCATTGTATAATGCTCCAAATTTCTCTTTCAGGTCTTCTTCTGTATAACCAGCAATTTCGAAGGCTTTTACCATGATAGCAAGGTCATGGTTACGCACAGCTCCAGAAGATAATTCCACACCATTACATACAATATCATACTGGTATGCCAAAATTTCTTCAGGGTCTTTGTTTTCCAAAGCTTCTAAGCCACCCTGTGGCATTGAGAATGGATTGTGTGTAAAGATAATCTTCTTTTCCTCTTCGTCATATTCATACATTGGGAAATCATTTACAAAGCAGAAACGATATGCATTCTTTTCTAATAAATCCAAACGTGCTCCCAATTCATTTCGAAGCTGTCCTGCATAGTTCGCAGCCTTCTTCTCTGTATCTGCAATAAAGAAAATAGTATCTCCAACTTCCAATCCTGCAAGCTCTCTCATTTCCACTTTCATGTCATCTGGAATAAACTTGTCAATTGGTCCCTTGTAAGATAAATCTTCTTTTACCTCTAAATATCCTAAACCACCCATTCCAATTGACTGTGCAAATTTAAGAAGCTTCTCATGGAAACCTTTTGACATATCTGCGTGTACCTTAATGGCACGAACTGTTTTCTTATGAAATGGTTTAAAAGTACATCTCTGGAAAAATTCTGTTACATCAATAATACGCAATGGATTTCTAAGGTCTGGCTTATCAGAACCAAACTCTAACATAGCCTGCTTATAGCTAATCACAGGATATGGTGCCTGTGTAACGGTAGCACCTTCTGGTGCAAATTTTTCAAATGTTGCTGTAAGAACAGCTTCTCCTACGCGGAATACATCTTCCTGTGTTGCAAAACTCATCTCAAAATCCAACTGGTAAAATTCACCTGGTGAACGGTCTGCTCTGGCATCCTCATCACGGAAACATGGTGCAATCTGGAAATACTTATCGAAACCAGATACCATTAACAACTGTTTATACTGCTGTGGTGCCTGTGGCAATGCATAAAACTTTCCTTTGTATTTTCTTGATGGAACAATATAATCTCTTGCACCCTCTGGAGAAGATGCACAAAGAATTGGAGTTTGTATCTCTAAAAATCCCATTTCAGACATTTTCTGACGTAAGAAACTAATCACATTCGAGCGGAAAATCATGTTGTCTTTTACTTTTTTGTTTCTCAAATCTAAGTAACGATATTTCAAACGTAAATCTTCACGAATTTCCTTTGATGTCATAATTTCGAATGGGAGCTGTGTATATACTTTTCCTAATACATCAATCGTCTTTGCATCTAACTCAATTGTTCCTGTTGGAATCTTTGGGTTGTATGTCTCTTCATCACGATGCTCAATCAAACCTTCTACGGAAATACAGTCTTCTTTATTGATTCCCTCTAATAAAGCTGCATCACGAATAACAACCTGCAATACTCCATACATATCTCTTAAATCAATAAAAGATACTCCACCATGGTCACGGATATTTTCTACCCATCCACAGACACGAAGTGTCTGGTCAACGTCTTTTTCTGTAATTTCATTCAACATACGATTACGATACTGATTGTTCGTATTTGTTTCCATTTTATATCTCCTTTCTTTAGAACAAAGTGGCCAACTCTCTATATCCCTATAAAGTAAAAAAACGCCCTGAATACTTAAATGTATTCAGGGCGAACTTATCTATGTCCGCGGTACCACCCGATTTACTGTTTCACAGTCACTCATTGGTCTTAAACCTGTTGCTTAACGCGCAACTACGTCGCACCTACTAAAAAAATTGTTCGGATTGCAGCTCGAAAGTGTTATTCATACAAATTCACTTTACAAAGTTCTCACTATCCTTTGCTCACTGGAAACGATAATTTGTACTACTTCTCTTTGTCATAGCCATTTTTACTAAAAAATTATATGCTATTTTACAATAAAAGTCAACTGTGAAAAAGGGTATTTCACTGATTTTCATGGAAGTCTGGCTCGTATGCCACTGCAATATTCCATACACCTTTCGAATACAGCATAGCTGACATACTATTATCATTGCCCTGCATCTCTTTTCCTTTTTTATAATTCTTTACTTTTCCTTTGGTATCAATAGATCGGTACAGCTTTCCATCCGTACCATAATAAGCACGATATTCACGCTTTTTTCCTTTTACTTTTTTATAGGCAAATGCAAAAACTAATTTCTTGTTACTATTGTAATAATACTCTACGGTATATCCTTTTACATCCATATCTCCATTTCCCGGATACATCAACGTTTTTCGAATCACCCCATTTTTGTCCATATACTCTTTATAAATACCTTTCACTCCACTGTTTTTATAAATTTTCTTTTTTATTTTTTTGTTCGTACCATAATAATTTTTTCTTGCATCCTCTACTACTTTAGTCAGTTTAGATGACTTTGCCACTATTGAAGTTGTTGGATAACCAATCCCTCCTACCAATAACGCAATTATCATTATAAAATTTACTACTTTTTTCATTGCTGTTTCTCTCCTTTTTCAAAACTTTTACCTTATGAATACTTGTTTCATATCTCCCAAATATAACCATATCTAACAAATCATAAAAAACCAACATCCACTTATAAAATAATACCGAATTCATCCACTTACCTTACTTAACAAAAATAGGCTTTTCATTCTTTTTAAACAATCTTCTCACTTCAAACATATACTCTTCAGGGTAAACTCCCTTTTTAACATATGCATATCTAGAATGGACAGCCACTTGAATACTTTTCTTTCTTCCATCATCTAGATATATGTCTAATAATTTTTGTTTTGCTTCTTTTGGAATTCCATCTTTTCCTTCGTATTCTCTCAAAATTAATGTCCTACATTCTTTGTCTGATACTTTGTCATTTTGTTTCTTCTTTTCCTTTGTAGCTACCTTGTACTTTGTTTGATACACATTTCCTCCATTAGAAAATTTTTCTTTCGATTCAGCAATTTCTTTTTTGGCCACTCTCTTTGACCACGCAATGTACTGTGCTTTCTTTTCCTCATAATGAGAAACTGAGGTATCTAGTTCGAAATAATTACAATGTCTCCAAGAATTATACCATCCTCAGGCAAATACCTAGGTGTTTTCATACATGATTTATCTGATTTTTCATAATATACGCAATCTTTACAATCAATTTTTCTTTTTAATGTTTCATCATGTTCAATTATAAAACAAGCCTCATATCCCCATGCCATAAATAATCATTCCCCTCAAAATAATTTGTTAAATCTACACTCAACTTAATTTACATAATCTCAATGCTTATTCATTAATAACATCATAAAAATCCCCCACCCCCCTCTTCAAAGTAATTGGACGTTTACATCACTTATCAAACTACTATAACAATTCCTTTCTCCAACCTTTTGCGTTTTCTGATAATACTCCTATTTCCTCAATGATTTCGTATTTAAAATCTGCCATAACTTTCTCCTCTCATTCATTGTATCAAAAAACATTTCAAACTCTCTATCCATTTAGTAATACTGTCAGCTGCATTCCCTTCACAAAATGCAACTGATACTCCTCTACTTTGTCACAATATCCAGTAGCGACTTATAACTATCAACAACGTTGTATACGACCGAACTATTGCTAATGGCCTTAAAATGCTCACGTGCACAATGTATTTTTGATTTTTCTATTGTTCTTAACTGCATAGAATTCATAGTTCCCTTTGTTTCCGCTACAAAATAAATATGCTTTACTGTTCCCTCATAAAAAGCAATTGCCCAGTCTGGATTATAATGCCCAACCGGTGTTGAAATATAGAAACCACCTGGCAATTTTACATAAACAGCAACATCTTTATTTACATCCAATTCTGTTGCAAATTCCTGCTCTTTGTTTGAATCATATAAAATGTGGTCATACAAATGTTTCTTAGCTTTCATGGCATTTACTCCAAGACGACCTTTCATTGTCGGCTCCGTAAATACATTCTTATCATACTTCTCTTCTATTACATTATAGGTAATATGTTCAATAATGGATGTTGCTTTTTCATCATTAATAAGAGCCGTAGCCTTGATGATAAACTCTTCTGGATTATCCTTGAACTGATTAAATACAGAAGGCTGGATTCCCTGAAGTATTTGAATAACCGCCTTTCTTGTGAGCCCAGTTTCATCTACTATTTTTCCAATCAAATCATATTTCACACTTGAGCTTACTAATTCATTTCTACTACTATATACAGATGCTTCTTTGGCAAAGGATACCCCACTTTCCAATGCTTCTTTCGAACTAATATTCTCCATTGAACCTGTCTCAACCTTGAAATAAATCTTAGAAACACGAAGTTTTTGATTCAAAGAGGCAATTGATTTTTGCACAAGCTCATTTGTATCAAAATCAACAACATAAACAGACTTAGAATTTATCTTCGACCACAAAGCCTTAAATTCAGGCATAGCAAGTTTATCTTCATCAACAGTCAATTCCACATTATTTTTCCGTGCATCCTCTGGTTGCATTGTTCTACTATCGTAGACAGAATCTATTATTTCAATTACAGCTGCCGCAGAATCAGCCACTTCCTCTGCAATCTTTATCTTCCCCTCCGCCTTATCTTCATAATACTTATCCGTAAGAACACCCTTTTTGTCAATATAACCATTCACAATTAGATCAAAATAAATTGCGTGACCTGTATCACTATCAATAACCTGTTCATTACCTTTATCATCTTTGATGACTTTGCCAGTAAATAACTCAGCAGTAACTGCACGAGGTCGTTCAACAACCGTTTCTGCAATTTCCCCCTGAAGCCCTTTAGCAAAGCTATCATAACTCTCACTGGCAATCACAGTAAGTACATTTACATTATGAACATCGTTTCCAAGTGCATTGGTATCCATACGATCTCCATCCTGGTTTACACAAAGCCGAAGACCACGACCAACTTCCTGGCGTTTTCTTGTTTCGCTAGTACTCTGTTTCAGTGTACAAATCTGAAAGACATTTGGATTGTCCCATCCTTCACGAAGTGCAGAATGTGAAAAAATAAATCTTACCGGCGACTTCTTAGGATTTCTATCCAATAAAAGTTCCTTGTTTTTCATAATTAAATCATACGCATCTACATCATTCGAAGTGGTTTCTTTCCGTGTTACCTTCGAATCAATCATCTTACCCTTTTTATCGATTGAAAAATAACCCGCATGTGTCTTGTCAGCTGAAATAGCATCCAGGTATTTTAGATAATCTTCCTCACCAATACCAATTTGAAGTTTATTGATAACATCATTGTACTCTTCTTCAAACATATCAGCATAAATACCGTTCATTGGCTGACCTGCAGCATCATACTGCTTATACTTTGCAACTTCATCAATAAAGAACAACGAAAGCACCTTAATCCCCTTACAGAACAACTCACGTTCTCGCTGTATATGAGAAAGTATTGTCTCTCTAATTTGAATACGACGAAGCTGGTCTTCACTAACCTTACCAATCACCTCACCTACATAAATTTTAGTACCATTGATAAATTCAACAGAATCATCTCGTCCATCAATTTTGGAAACCACAAAGCCATTCTTATATTCTTCCAGCTGGCCAGAATTATCATAAAGGTTGTACCCTTCGGATACGATTCTCGTAATTTTACGAATCCCCATTGCACCTTTTGTATCAAACTGTATTGTTGCAGTAGGTGCTGACTTAGAAAGATTGATACTCTCTAAATAAACATAACTTTCCGTAGCAGTATCTCCAGTTTCAACAATTCCCTTAACAGAAATCTTCTTTACAAGTCTCTTATTATAAGCCTCCATAGCATCTAAACGATAAACCATGTTGTAAATACTATCACGCCTATGTGTTGCTGAATAACGAAGTGTCATCAACGGATTAAATTGTTTCATATTCTCCTTTGTTTTCTTTCCTTCAACAGACTGCGGCTCATCAATAATAAGAATAGGATTTGTTTTGGCAATAATATCAATTGGTCGACGTGAACGGAATTCATCCAATTTCATATAAATACGTCTTGCATCTTTTCCTCTGGCATTAAATGCCTGAGAATTAATTATCATAACATTAATGGAATTATCTGACGCAAAACGGTCAATCTCTGTAAGTTGAGTAGAATTGTAAATAAAGAAACGAATCTTTTTCCCATATTCTTCTGCAAAATGCTCCTGTGTTACCTGAAATGATTTATATACACCTTCACGAATAGCTATGCTTGGTACCACAACAATAAATTTACTCCAACCATAATGTTTATTAAGCTCGTACATCGTCTTGATATAAGTGTAAGTCTTACCCACACCAGTCTCCATTTCGATTGTCAAATTGTATCTGCCTTCCAACTTCTGCGAGGGCTCTATTTGATTGTTTCTCTGTATTTTCTGTATATGTTCCAGAATAAGGCGATCGCTTAATTCTGGAATTATCTTGTGATTGCTCCAACCTGTAAAATCCTCCTCATCTGTCATTGACTGCTGCGTAAACTCCTGCCCAGATACTAAAGTTCCTTGATACCCCTTGTCCATCATATAGGATGGCGTTAAATAAGGCTGACCGGCAAATACATCCACAACTGCTTTAGCAGCATCCGCCTGAAATTTCTGATGCTTAAATTGTAATCTCACCTAGCATTCACCTCCTGATTCTTCCATCCATTCTTTTAACTTATCTTGTAACACCTTCTTATCTGGAAGGTATAATTGGTATTTTGACGCAAATATATTCGCATCTTTCGGCAAAGTCAATTCGACAAGTGAATCGTCTTTATCTTGGCAAAGTAATACACCAATCGTAGGATTTTCATCTTCCTGTTTTTCGTAGCGGTCATAATAATTAACGTACATCTGCATCTGTCCCAAATCTTGATGTTTTAGTTTTCCTATCTTCAAATCAAAAAGTACAAAACAACGCATTAGACGATTATAAAATACTAGATCCACCCTAAAATGATCCTCATCAAAAGTAAACCTTTTCTGTCTTGCAACAAATGTATAGCCTGCCCCCAACTCCAATAAAAATTTTTGTAAATTGTCTATCAATCGTGTTTCAAGATCATTTTCCGAATATCCACTTTTTTCTTCTAAACCTAAAAATTCCAAAACATATGGATCCTTTACAATATCAGAAGCTGTCTCCATAAGTTGTCCTTCTTTAGCTAACTGTACAATTTTATCCTTATCACGGCTTAATGCAAGACGTTCATAAAGCGCACTATCAAACTGTCTGTTTAATTCTGATAAACTCCAATTATTCTTCACTGCTTCAATTTCGTAAAAATGTCGTTCTTCAACATTTTCTATGCGCATTAATTTAAGATAATGCGACCAACTAAGATAAAACTTACGACCTGTACTTGTTGTCGGCAAATTTTTGAATTGGTCAGACAGAGTCTGACCAATTTGATCCTGTGCATAAACACAGTAAAACTGACGCATTTGTTTCAAATTGGTAACAGAAAAACCTTTTCCAAAATTCTTGGTCAAATATTCTGATAATTCTTTCATAACATAATGCCCATATTTCGCTCTGTTTTCTCCCTTTTGTTCTTCTTCCACAATCTTTCGTCCCACTTCAAAGTACGAATAAACCATTGCAAGATTAACCGCCTTTTTTACATTTTTTCTAGCATCTTCTAGTAATTTGTAAATATCATTAAAAAAATCATTTCTGATATTATTCATTCAAAAAGGCCCTCCTTAAATAACTTTTACACTTGTATCCGGTGCCAGCAGTTTAAAAATCTCGCCCACATTAATTTTGGATGGACTGTTAGCAAAGCAACTATCACGGAATACTGCACGAATCGGCTGCCGTTTCGCAATCTCTTTGATTACGCTGTCAGGGATATTTTCATCGAAACAGGCAATCAAATCTCCATTATTGTAATTGTGCACCGTGCAACCTTCAATCTTCTCAGAGCTATAAGGGAGTGATAAAGGGAGTCCCCATTCAAGCAAGCAGCCAAAAAGAAGGTCAAGGTCAGTACGGTCGGGCTTGATGTTTGATTCAAGCATAGAAAGAAGATGCTGAGAATATTCAGCTGGACTATAGTAGACATCTGTCATGTTAGAATCATCTAATTTGAATACCCGGAAACCAATGTCTAATTCCTGAGTTGTAAGTGGATTATTATCTTTGATTTTCTTTCCTGCTCTACGAATTCTTTCTTTTGCTAATTCAGGAATTATATGCGGTCGATGTAATTCATCCAACACTGCAACAGCATTTCCCGCAACTCTTTTTGCATTAGAAGAAGAACTATTCAACATTGAATCAATATCTTCAGAAAGTTGAACGAGTATATACTTTGCATTACCTCCATCAATATTATATTTCATAACTGCTTCTGCTGTTGTTCCAGAACCACTGAAAAAGTCCAATACGATATCATCTTTACCAAGACCAAAACCTAATAAGAATCGAACCAGTTCAACAGGTTTAGGATTTGAGAAAACATCCTTCTTAAAATACTCGTAAACATCACTTGCTCCAGTGCTAGTTGTACCTTGTTCCGAAATTACAGTTTCAGTTGTAAAAATACTTCTTGGAGTTTTTCCAAGCGGCATTCTTTGTTTAAACTGAACTGACCACTTTTCACCCAGTTTAACGATTCTGATTTCACCTGCTGCAATATCAGCATCGAATCGAGTTTTTGAACGCAACCAACTTATTGCATTTCCATCTTCATCATATTCCAATACTGTTCCATCAGGACATGTAATCGGATAATATTGTTTGCCCGCTTTTCTCTTGAAAGTGTCCCAGAAATATCTTCCGATTTCATCTTTTTCTTTATATCTCTTTATGTATTCCTCTGAGTATGATTCATAAAACTCACCAAGCAATGCAATATTGCGAGCATAGGTTAAGATATATTCATGTTCAATTGCAATGTGTTTAGAATCATTTCCACCACCTTTTTTATTCTGCCAAATCAACTGAGCAACAAAATTAGATGCCCCAAACACTTCATCACAAATATTCTTAAGATTTCGAACTTCGCTGTCATCAATAGAAATAAATATCACACCTCCATCTTTGAGCAAGTTTTTTGCAAGATGCAACCTTGAATATATCATACTGCACCAGTCTGAATGGAAGCGACCATTAGTATCCGTATTCTTGAATAATCTATTGTTGTTTTCGTCATACATTCCCATTTTTCTTTCTTCTTCATCCTGAGAATGCATAAAATCATCTTCATATATAAAATCATTACCTGTATTATATGGAGGGTCGATGTAAATCATCTTAATAGCACCAAGATAACTCTCTTGAAGCAGTTTAAGAACTTCAAGATTATCCCCCTCAATGTACAAATTCTCTGTAGAATCCCAATTAACACTTTCTTCTGGACAAGGACGAAGTGTCTTACGAATAGGCTTATTAGCCTCAACAATAGCTGCTTTTTTACCCACCCATGTAAATTCATAGGCTTCATCTCCATCAAGTACATCACCTGAAAGCATCTGTTTCAAAAGCTCAAAGTTAATAGCTTTCTTAGGCTTTCCATTTTCATCCACTGTTTCTGTAATACAATTAGGAAACAGAGCACCCATTTTTTCAATATTTTGAGCAGTCATATCGACTGACTCCATACGCATTTTATCCATTAAAACCGTTCTCCATTTTCAATATAATTTTTCCTGTACCATCTTTAACAAATTTTCCAATCTGATAATTTTGAGCTGTAACATCACAGTACCATTCACCTTCTTTGTGTACGCAGACCTTAGACAACACAGTAATAATCAAATCAACTGATTCCTGATATCTTTCTGCAAATCTATTTTCCATAATAAATTTTACTGTAACAAATTCTCCGATCAGAGAAGTCATGTATTCTGGACTAGCGTAAAATACAATTTCTTCACTTTCACCAGACGATAAACGTAACTTTCTATTTGGTTGGTTTGCAGAAGAGTTTTCCCATTTAATTGTCTCCGATTTTGCACCTGAATATTCTAATGATAGATATGAATCTGTTGTGTTCTGTAGTAACAGTCCAATCCCAAGTGCAGGTGTACCATCTTCATGTTCACCGATTTGAATATACAATTTATCCGGATTAAAAAGTAATTGCTCCGATTGAAGCTCATAAGCTTTCCAATCAGTTAACATTACAAATGGACGTATATCCAACTTGTATCTATTATTTTCTATGTCCATAAGTCTTTCAGACATTTTATTTGCTCGTTCCGTTTGACTAATTGCAACATATCCTAAAACCATTGTACCAACAAAGGAGATAAGGTCTCCTGCTTCCCATACTGCAACTAACCATTTGCACGGGGCAGGAATCGAAAATAAAATCTGAACAACAATTAAAAAAACAATAGTTGCAATAAGCCATATCCACCATTTACTTAGCATTTTTTTCATCAGCTATAATGCCTCCAATTCTTTCTTAAGCTTTTTCAGTTCACTATTCATTTTCATCTGTTTATTCAACTGCTTCTCCTTGCGGATTTTTGGCTTCAAAATATCTATCTGCTTTTGTAGTTTCTGCTTTTTCTCATCTCTTGCTACAGACTCTTTCAGACTTTCACCCGATGTTTCTATTTTTAGTTTATCTCCCGCAATTTGACGTACAAAATTTTCATAAACTGCATCCACACTCAGACCTTCCAGTTTCAATGGCAATTCATCCTCTGTAAGCCATTCTGTGTGATAATAGCCGTTTACCTTGAATGCCTTATTACCCGATACAGCAGCTTCTTTATATCCAATCCATGCCTGATACTTTCCTTGATACTCCAATAGAAAAAGAATGTGGTATGGTATCTCTCTATCTATCTGGCGCAGTAAACCATCATCTAGGACCGGACTATTCAAGCGAACTTCGAAAACTTCCAGTTCTGTTACATCATTACCAAAAGCAAGGTTCATCGTAGCAGCCGCTATTTTATTTCTCCAATAGATGATCTTAACCTGCTCCACAAACACTTTCTTTAGCAGAGGTGAGATATCCATATTTTCATAAAATTTCTGTTTCGGAATTCTCTTATTAAATTCCGTAGTCTTTGGCAATCCTATCATCTTTTCGCCCACCCTTCTTTTATTGCTACGAGATATTTGACTTAACAACTAAAAAGCAGATTAGCTCAAAGTCATCCAACCCCGAAACAGTCGACACCAACGCTGATGTACCTCCGGCTGAAAACAAGCTATCAATATCACTTTCTTCCTTACAATCAATGATAGAATTGATTGCCTCGCTTAAAAGCTCTGACATTTTTGACATATTCCTTCCATCTTCTGTTTCTTCATTGAAGCATTTACATAATTCTCTGATTGGCTCCTTTTTGCCTCTGCAAAGAAGTCGAATATCGTCCAGTAGCTTCTTCGGATTCAGATAATCGCAGATGACCTCACCATCATTTCCTATATAAACCATATAAAACGGATGTATTCTGTTCTGGTTATCTATATTTACGCTGTTATTTATATTTTTAAGCACAAAGATAACACCTTCTGGAAGCTCCTCTGTTGCAGGTACAACGGCATGCATTCCTTTTGGTTTCTTATCCATATCTCCATGTGTCTTGACGTATTCCAGCAGATCAAGTCTGAATTCATTCAGCCCCAAATCCATAATGGAAATACCGGTAGACATATCTTCCATATCAACAACTTCTTCCTTTAGTCGTTTCAGTTGTTGCTTACGATATTCAAGATCACCTTTTTCCTCAGGATTAATAAGGTCATCGTCACCAGTAGAAGTCATTATGGAAATCTTCATTCTGGTTTCCACTCGACCTTTGAGATTGATATACTCATCTAAATCCATATCCGGCCAAAAGTTTACAAGCTGGATATATTCATTCTTGCTTCCGATACGGTCTACTCGACCAAATCTCTGAATGATGCGCACTGGATTCCAATGGATGTCGTAGTTTATAAGATAATCGCAATCCTGTAAGTTCTGACCTTCTGAAATACAATCGGTCGCAATCAATACATCAATTTCTGTATTGCTCCCTGGCATCAATACCTCTCTGCCTTTTGAAACAGGAGAGAAACAAGTCAGAACATTATTAAGCGTTGCTTTAAATCCTTTAATGGTCGTTTTACCATCGATAGCCCCCGTAATTACTGCGGTATCAAGCCCATACTTCTTTTTAATATAAGTACTTACGTGCTCATACAAGTACTCAGCTGTATCTGAAAAAGCTGAAAAAATGAGTACTTTTTTATTACCAGAATTAATTGGACGTTCAATCTTCTCAGAAACAAGCTTCAACAACTCCCGAAGTTTACTATCGTGTTCGGGTGTTATGTCCGCAACCATTAGTGTAAGCAACTCTAAGGTTTCCGCATCTGCCATAAGTTCTGTACGCCATGTTTTATAGTCCATATCAGCCAACTCAATCTTAACCTTCTTGCCCACAGTAAAATATTCTGTATTGCCATCATCCATATCCCACTCTGCGTCATTTGCTTCATACATATCAATATCAGTATTTCCGTACTTTTCAAATCGATTGATGGCGTCAATTGTACTGTCAATAAATGCCTTGATACGCTGTAAGGTAAGCTGAAATGAATTTACTGAGCTTTCCAACCGTTTCAAAAGATTGATACTCATTAACCTTCTAATACCTTCCTCACGACCAGTCTGCGTAAGATTGTCTCCTTTGTTATGTGTCAAATCAATATACTTCTGTACCTTACTTGGAAAAATGTAATTAGAGGGTGTATAAATGCACAACGATAACGTTATCAGTTGCTCATATATCTGATTATAATTAATAGCTGAATTTAAATCCGTAAGCTTTGGTCTACGTGATATGGGCTTCTTTCTTTCTGGAAATTTACCAATTTCAGCTGTATCGTAGTATTTTTCAATATGCTTTCTGGAACGTGCTATTGTTACGCTATCTAAAAGCTCAAAAAAATCAAAATCCAGCGTACGAAGTAATGCATCCGTCGTTCTATTTTCAGGTTCCAATTTGCTCCATGCGTTAAAGGCTCTCTGAGCTTGCTTGAAGATTTCATCTATCGTTTTGCTTGTTTCCAGTTTTTTATTAATTTGCTCCGAATCACCTTCATATGCAATCGCAAGCTGGTTCTTTAAATCCACAAATCTATTATTTACTGGTGTTGCAGACAACATCAAAACTTTAGTTTTTACCCCAGTTCTAATGATTTTATCCATCAACTTCACATATCTATTTTCTTGCGTATTGGCATGGGTTCCGGCACCATTTCGGAAGTTATGTGATTCATCAATTACTACAAGATCGTAGTTGCCCCAGTTTAATCGATCTAAATCCAATCCATTAGAAAAACCATGAGACCTTGATAAGTCTGTATGGAACAATACATCATAATTCAACCGATCTTCGGCAATCGGATTATTTACATAATTGTCTTTGTATGTATTCCAATTTTCCGCTAATTTTTTAGGGCACAGTACAAGAACACTTTTATTTCTATTTTCGTAATATTTGACTACAGCCAAAGCTGTAAATGTTTTTCCCAGACCTACGCTATCTGCAAGAATACATCCGTTATAACGCTCCAGCTTATTTATAATAGCAAGTACTGCATCACGCTGAAAATCATATAACATATTCCATATCTTACTCTGCTTAAAACCTGTGGCTTCGTTCGGAAGCTCGTCCTCAGAAATATCATCCAAAAATTCACTAAAGACATGATACAATGTCATAAAATATATAAACTCTGGCGAATTTTCATTATAAGCAGTCGTAATATTCTCAATTACCATATCCGTAACATCTTGCAACTTATCTTTATCATTCCAAATACTGTCAAAAATTTGCATATACTGTTCTGTATAAGGAGATTCCATTCTGTTAACCATATTGTATGCATTATTTCCGCGATCACATCCAATATCAACCGTAGTAAATCCATTTAATGGCAAATATGTAACCTTGTCTTCTTTGTTATCAACTGTCATAAAACCAGGCATGTTTTCGCCTGATGTATTAGAACGAAACTTTACCTTTCTTTTAATCCAATCTGCACATTCTTTCGCAATTGCTTTTTGCGTCAATTCATTTCGAAGTTTTATTTCAAATTCTGTTCCATACAAACTTTGTTCTCTATTAATTCGTGGAATATAAAACTCCCTTTTTTGTTTATTTACTTTTTCCTTAACAAATGTAGGTGAAGTAAAGATAAATCTTACTTCATCCACATTTTCTAATTGTTTCTTTAATTCTTTATACGCATACATCGAAAAACAAGCTGCTGCTATAGAAACCTTACTCTCTTTTATCATTGTATTCGTCATATCGTCTCTTACAATTTCGTTAACGTTATCAAACACTTTCATCCGTATTTTCCCCTTCCTGCTTCTCGCTTTTTCTTCCGTGCCCTATAGCAGAACAACTCACTAAATGCTACATACTAATGTTAGCGCTTTTCATCACACTACTTATATTATACACGCAACACATCGAATTACACAAGTAACACAGATATTTTGTTTTGCACAAGAAAAATTGTATTCACATCTAATGATAACGTCTAGTGTTATTGTAAGATTACCCCCCTACCTTGAAGAGGCAATTTTAAAAGGTGCAGAATGCTCAAATTGACTAAAAATATGCTATAAAACAATTTAGCCCGGATATACTCCGGGCTAACTAGTTTATTTAAGACTGATCTGCTATTCTAAATGTAAATTTTAACAACAAGTATTATTTTACCTTAAATGTTTTCTTTAAAGTCTTATATCCGCTCTTTGTAACGGTAACAACAATCTTATTGCCTTTTTTCAATTTTTTCTTTAAGGAAACGCTGAATACACCATTCTTTCCAGCCTTAACTGTATAAGTCTTAGAACCAACTTTTACTTTTACAGTAGCTGTCTTTTCTGTTTTTCCTTTTATTTTCTTTGCATTCTTTTTATAACTTGTAAGCTTTAAAGTCTTAATTGTCTTTTTGCTAACAGGTTTCTTAGTTGGTGCAATGGATGGTGTTACGGTTGGCTCTGCTGTAGCTGGCGCCGTTGGCTCTGTTGTCGCTGGTGTGGTTGGTTCTGCTGTCGCTGGCGCTTCTGTGACAGGTGCGGTTGGTACAACTGCATCTGCAACCGCTACTGTTGCTGTTACAACATCATAGTTTGTTGTTTTGATTGCAATTGTGTAAGTACCTGGTGCAAAAACCTTTCCTTTTCCTACAGATACTGCCTTAGCATCTCTTCCTGAACCTGTAATGGTAAATGCTTCATACTCCGCTGCTGTATCCAAAGTTCCATCTGCACGGAAAAGAGTTGCTTTTTTGAATTCCTTATTTTGATTTGCTGTATAATAAGTCGTAGTCTCCCCTGCTGCATTTGTAACATCTACGGAAGAAATTTCGGCTATATAATTTGCAAGACTATCTTTTCCCTTCGCATCCATCTTTAATGCACCGTCAAAAGTAACAGTAGAACCTTTTACAGAAAAGCTTGCAGAAATATCTGCATATTTTCCCTTTACATCCGCAACAGTCAACTTATAACTTCCAGGTACTAAATCCGCAACCGTAACTGCTGCACCTGTAGAAACAATGGCATCTACCGGTGTTGTCTTTCTTCCTTCTGCCTTTGCAAGACTGTAAGCTGGTACAAAATCATCTGGAAGATTTGTAAACTCTGGTGTTACTGCAATCTTACTATCAACTGTAACATCTGCAACTTTTACAGAAGCATTGGTTTTTACTGGTAAATAAGTGTCCGCAATATCCACATTGTAAAGACCTGCACTTGTGATAAATGTAAAGTCTGTTACGGTCTGTCCATTAGAAGCTGCATATGCTTCCGAACGAAGTGGGCAACCCTTTGCTTCTGTCTTTCCTCCAACAGACCAAGCTACTTCAAAGTTTCTCCAAATATTCTCCTGTGTATACATGGCATACTGACCACCCTCTTTTGTGTTTACAATAACACCATAGATTGCGTTATTTGCCATGCTTAATGTAGTGTCAAATAAGTCACCTGAGAAATCAAATTCGTAATCTCCCCAGTTGGTATTTGTGTTTAACTTAGCGGTTGCATCTGTTACTGTAGTGCTAGCTTTCGTAGTTGCAGAAAGTTTTACTCCCTGTGCATTCACTGCGGCTGAGGAAACCACCTTGCTTGCATCTACAACGGAACCCTGCACAATGGCTGCTTCCGTAGTTGTTGTAACCTTTCCATCTGTATCTGTTGTTGTCTTTGTAATTATATTTTCTTTTACTGGGGAGAAATCTGCATCCACATAAGTACCAGCCGCTACTAACGCTGCTTTATCGGCTGCGGAAACTACAACAGGAATATTAACACCTTCAATATACTGTAATGTGCTATCCTCATTTGTCGTATAGTAAGAACCTTGATTTAATTCCCCTTTTCCGTTTTTAGCCGGTTTTCCCATAGTTGCAGAAGTTACTGCATCTACATAATTGGCAGAAGTTACTCCCTTCTTTGTGTCTACGCCATACAACTGAAAGAAATCATTGTAAGAAATCTTCATATTTACTGCATAGTAATCTGAAGTCTCTGCTGCGGCTGCTACGGTTTTCTCTGCTGCACTTACTGGCACAGATGTTGCTGCAATAGCGGCTGCCATTAAAAATGGCATAATTTTGTTCATAGGTTTTTTCATAATAAAATCTCCTTCTTTTTTGCCCATCTCTAAGATGGATAGTTATTAGTTTCTCTATATGCAAAATGACAATTAATGAAATCCCGCAAATGTTAGTCCATGCTAACATCCAGGGGAATAAAAAGAAGAAACCTAATGTTCTTCTTTTTGGGGAGAATTGTCACATTTACAATCCTACTATGCAATATCTTTCTTTGCTTTTTCTTGTTTCACATTTCGAAGTGAAATATTTCCTTTCGGACAGACAAGTTTACATCTGCCACACTGGATACATTCATTGGAACGTACACTAATTCCATCCAGTTTATGATGCACCGGACACTGTTTTTGACAAGCATTACATCCCTTAATACATTGTCCTTCATTTCTCTTTAAATTTGCCCATGGCAGGATAGGAAGCAAGGAAAAAATAGCTCCTAGAGGGCATAAAAACTGACAGAAAAATCGTTCTTCAAAAAACATACCTACGATAATAAGCATGAAACACACAAATCCAATCCAATATCCCGCTATTTTAAAATCCAGCATCCGTATTCTTGAAAATGCCTGCCATGGACTATTTGATTCAATTACTTGAGAAACTCCCAAAACGCAGGTAATCAATATTACCAGCAAATTAATATACTTTATGACTTGCAAATGAATACAAACCTTTTCAGGTATTTTAGGGAAACGTACCTTCAGTTTCTTCTGTATCCATTTGGCAATCCCATGTACCGCATCACCTAACGTTCCAAAGGCACACGCGTAACCACAAAAATATCTACCACATACTAATGTAATGACGCAAATGATAATAAATGTCTTTACAAAATCATTGACTGCAAGCACTTCTCCCTGTCCTACCGCACGAAAAATTCCCTTTACTCCATTAAACGCTTCACTAAATAGAGATGGTAGCAACAGAAAGAATGCCAACTGGATTCCTCTCCGCACCAGATTTTGTATTTTTCTTTTCCGCTGTTTCTTCTGTGCAGCGGTGAGTTGTTTTTTGTCCGCCATGTATGTATCCCTTTCTACCTATTCAACTTTGCCTTTTCTAATGCCGCCTTTACTGCATTTTTAATACCAGTAGAACTGTAGGTTGCTCCCGTAACGGTATCCACTTCATAAGACTGTGCATCAATAATCCGTTTTGGCATTTCCATTGCCATGGACAGATATGCAGAATCCTCTTTTTTTGCACTGACAACCTCTACTGCCGTAATGGTATCCGATTGGATCGTAACCGACACAACAATGTCGCCACCAAATCCCTTTGCAGTTCCTTCATAGCTTCCATCTTTATACAAAGCTTCTTCTTTTTTTGCTCGTTGCTCTTTTTCAATCTGTCTATTATAATTTTCTACTTCAGCCACTTGTTTTTGGTTTTCCTCTTTTGCCTTCTGCCACTCCTGTGCTTTTCCCTGATAGACAAACAACCCAGACAATACAAGAATGCACCCTAACATTCTGGCTATAAAATATCGATTCATATGATTCTCCAATTCTTACATTACTGATGTAGCACACTATTTTTCTATTTGCTCTATTGCATTTTTATATGCATCTAAAATGGCAACAGAAGAACAGGTCGCAGAACTTACCACATCTACCTGCTCAACTTCTTTTGGGAGCAATAGCTGTCCAAATACACCCTTATATTTACCAAATCCATCTGCTGCACGTTTTAAATAAAACCAATTGCCTTCCCTTGCAGCCAATGTTTTTGTTTCCTCTGTAAATGCAATAGTATCCACTTTATAAGTATTTGTTTCTTCTACGGTATCCTGTCCATCTTTCGTCGTAGTGCGAGTCACCTTTTGTCCTGTTATATTGACCAAAAGACTAATCGGATAAGACTCAAAATCTTCATCCTCATCTGGATAACAGGTGGCATTCCCTGTTACTTGTTTTTCATAATTCGTAACCTTCTCCACTACCTTTGTTCCATCCTCTGTCGTATCCTCCGTAACAGAACTGGTAGGTTGTGGTTTCTTGGTTGGTTCCACAGTAGGCTTTGGTTTTGGTGTAGCCTTGTGCTTTCCTGCCTTTTCTTTCTGCTTCTCAATTGAGCGGTTTAAGGCTTCTCTTACAGCATCAATAATTCCATTCGAAGAATAGGTGGCCCCACTTACTACATCTACTTCTGCTGTCTGTTTTTTCTTCATTACAGCTAAAATTGTCTTAGCCTTTGCAAAATACTCTGGTGTCTCATAGGCAGACGAAACAATTGTAATTTCTTTTATCTTTTCTTTTTTAATTACAACCTTTACCTTAATACTTCCACCATAGCCTTCTCCACTACCATAAAATGTTCCATCTGCATAAGTCGCATCCTTTGGAACAGTCTTTTTATTGGAAGGCTTTTTGGTTGGTCCTGGGTTTCTAGTTACCGTCGGTTTACTTGCCTTCGTGGTACTCTTATTTGCCAAGCCTGTAGCTCCTGCCTGTTTCAATGCATTAATAACCGCATTGATAATTCCATTGGAAGAATAGGTAGCTCCACTCACTACATCTACATTCGGACTTTGTGCAGAGACAATCCGATCTGCTACCGCTTTTGCCTTTGCAAAAAATTCTGGTGTCTCACTGGCTGCCGATACAATTTTTACGGCTGTCAATTTTCCATCCTTGATAGTAACTGCCACTTGAATTGTTCCACCATAACCAGTGGCACTTCCATAGTAAGTTCCATCTTTATATCCATTTTCAGGTCCATTATAAGAAAGTTTTTCTGCCTTCTTTTTTTCTTTCTTTTCCTTTTGGGTATTTTCTACTTCTGGCTTCTCTGATGTAACTGGCACATCAACCTTTTCTGTATCCTCATTTTGAACTAACAGACGGTCAGGTATCTCCTGTAAATCCGGCCCTGCTCCAAGCACTTGTGTTACAACAAGCCCTGTCAAGATAACCCCTGGTATAATCAGTTTTAACCATTCTAATTTTTCTCTCATTGTGCATCTCCTCGTACAATTTCAAACTTATAATCGGAAGAAAAACATTTCTCCAACCCTTCAGTTACATAAATACTGCCATCGTTCTCTACCAAAATAGTGTCAAATTCATCTTTATGCTGTCTCCAATAAGCAATTGCCTTATCTTTCCCCATGACAAAAAGAGAGGTCGATAAGCCATCTGCTAAGGTACCATCTTCACTTACAATGCTGACAGAAGTAAGTCCACTGTCAGCAGGATACCCATTTTTTGTATCCAAGATGTGATGATACTTTTTTCCATTTTCTTCAAAATATCTTTCATATCCTCCAGACGTTATGACTGCTTTATTTTTTACAGTTACAACACCTATCATTTCACCATCCTGATTGTCAGGATTTTGAATACCAATCTTCCATGCGCTGCCATCCGTCTTACTTCCCAGCACTTGTACATTTCCGCCAAGAGAAACCATTCCCGAAGTAATTCCCTGTTCTTTCCAAATCTCCATAATACGATTTGAGGTAAATCCTTTTGCAATTCCTCCAAAATCTACCTTTTGTCCTTTTCCAAGTGTAATCGCACCATCTTCTTTCGAAAATTTTATTTTGCCTTGGTTGACATACTTCAAAGTTTCTTTCAATTGTGCTTTTGATGGCACATGATACTTTCCCGTGGTAAAGCCCCACAAATCCATCAATGGATATACGGTAATGTCAAACGCTCCTTTTGTACTTTTATATAAGTCTAAAGAACGGCAAAACAACTCTTTTGTATCTTTTGAAAGGGTACCACTACCTTCTTTATTGAGCGTGGCAACCTCTCCGTCCTGATTTCCCACCGACCACAGTGCATCCAAACGATTGATTTCCGTTACCGCGTCCTCAACCGATTTTTTTGCGCCTGCGCCGTATGCAGTCAAACTCATATATGTATCCATCGCAAATACATCCTGCGTATACTCCGCGTTGGCACTGTCCGTTGCCTTACTGTCTCCAACTTTGCTGTTTGCACTGTTGCACCCTGTCAGACACAGAATTGCGAGCAACATACTACACACAATTTTCTTTTTTATTTTCATATTGCTTCTCATCCTATCTTTCTTTTTCTAATCTAGCATTCCCTTAGGAAGTTTCTGTAAAATAACACTCGTCACTATTCCAATCAACACACCAGTCACAACACCTGTAATACACAATATTCCAAAATACCATACTACATTACTGGTATGTAACACAAACAGAGCAACCAAAATCTGTCCCGCATTATGACACACACTTCCTGTCACACTCACTGTAACCAATTGAAAATATTTCATTTTCTTCATTAGCCACATAACCAGAAAAGAAAGCATACCACCTGCTATCGAAAACAGAAAACTCAATCCAGTTCCAAAAGTAGCTGACACTAAAATAATTCGTACAACATTGATGAAAAAGGCCGCCTTCGCATCCATATAATAAAGGGCTACTACCACAACTATATTTGTCAATCCCAGTTTCATCCCTGGTATCCCAACGACAGGAAACAAGGATTCTATATAACTAAAAACAAAGGCAAGTGCTATACAAAGCCCATACAATGCTACCTTTTTTGTCTTACTCTGCATCAGCATCCTCCTTTATTTCGATTACTACTTTATGAGGAAGGCAGATAATACTCTGTCCAGGATACTTTATTTTTCCCGTATTCACACACACACGATCCGGACAATCTGCATCTTCCAACCAGACCTTTCCTTCCGCGATACGCAAAATATTAGTTCCCTTTTCACTGGTAATCTTATAAGTAACTGTATCCTTTATAGAAAATGTCTTGACGCATTTACCATCCACTTTCACTAAAATATTTTTTTCTTCCGAAGTATGCAGATAGGTATAAGCTAAAAATATAATTCCAATGAATAGGAAACAGCCAATTAAAATACCATCCCGCTTTTTAAATTTTATCCCTTGTTTTGAGGTTTCCATTCTTTCTCCTCCTGTTAGTTTAATATAACAAGATTTTTTGTAAACGGTAAGTGTCTTATTGCGATTTTTTTATCATTTACATCTTGTTGATATTTTTTTTCATTAGTTACTATTATACTCCCTTTTTTATTGGCTTCCAATATCCTTATTTTCCCAAAACAGGCAAAAACAGCCGCTTTCTCTTATTTCAAAGAAAGCGACTGCTTTGCTAAACACTATAACCCCATAAATTATTTTATAGAAATGGTTGTTTTGCAATGGACATAAACTGGTATCACTTACAGTTTTACAAATACCGAAGTCTCTTGACTTAAATCTTCTGAAATCTTCTGGTTCTCGTCCATTCGTTTTACAATTGTATCCATATCCCCTACTAATACCTGTGTACTGTTAGCAACTCCGCTAACCCCTTCTACACCATCATTCAATGCCTGTGAAATCGTATCCAGTGAATTAGCAATCTCAGAAATGGACTCTCTTAAGTTTCCTGTCTTGCCAGCAAATTCATTCATAACATTTTCAATATAAGAAGCATTTTCCTCGTATTTTACGCCAGTCTTTACAAACTCCTCAAATTCAGGAAGAATTGCCTCATTCATATAAGTAACTAAATTATTTGCATTATCCGCAAGATTGCGAACAGCTTGAATTACATTGCTATTGATATGCTGAATACGGTTTGCGTTCTCTGTACTTGATTCTGCTAATTGTCGAATCTCTTCTGCTACAACTGCAAAACCTTTTCCTGCATCACCAGCTCTTGCTGCTTCAATAGAAGCATTTAATGCAAGAAGGTTTGTCTGACTGGCAATATTTAAAATATCATCTGTAAGAGAATTTACTTGTTCTACACTCTTACTTTCTTCAATTGCCTTATTCAGTACCCCTAAGATTTCACTTAATTTCTGTTCTGTCGTAGCAAGGTTATTTCTTGCTGATTTTTCAACTGCATCTGCCTGCTGTTTCATTTCAACAGAGTAATCTTTTAATTCTCCAGAACGTTCTGCAATTGCACGAACCTCTGTATTAACTGTATCTGCATTCTGATTGATACGTTCTACGTTAGAAGATACATCTACCATCGTAGCGGATAATTCTTCTGTCAATGCAGATAAATCACTTACACTGTCTCCAGATGTAACAACGCTTTGTGTTACATCTTTTACAACTACATCAATCTTTTGAGAGTTGTCCACAATCGTATGGAAGATGCTCTGTAATTTTATAATAAAGTCATTTACACCTGTTGCAAGCAAGTATAATTCTTCTACTGGCACTACATCCAAACGTTTTGTCAAATCTCCCTGACGATTCTCAATATCTTTTAAAATTTCACTCAACTGTTTCTGCATCTTATGAATTGGCTTAATAACAACCTTGATTACTACGATTACTACAATAATGATAAGCAATACACTGATAATAATTGTAGTAACGCTGATAAACAATGCCTGTGCTGCTGCATTTTCCAAATCCGCTTTGGCGTTTTCTGACTGACTATGTGCACTTTCATTTAAAGTATCAATACTCTTTAAAATAGCATTTCCGTATTCTTCAAACTCATTATTTGCACATTGATAAGCTTTGGTTGTCTTACTATTCGCACTATATGCCAACAAATCTGCCAATGTATCTTTGTAAAGTTTATAGTTTTTTATAATTTTGTTATATTCGTCTGCCGTATCTTCTGTCACATACTTTTGATAATCTGTCAGCTCTTTCTCCAGTTCTACCTGTAATCCCTCAATTTCATTTACAATCGTTACCATTGTATCATATTTCGTTGCGATAATATGAGACAATGCTTTTTTATGTATAGACTGTACATTTTCCTGAATCTTGCTCATCTCCGAAATACTCTCTAAATACGTATTTGCGATTTCACTTCCGCTTCGATTTACACTCTGAATACTGGAAAATGAAATTATGTTGGAAATAATAGAAAAGATACCCAATACCAAAACTGGAACCATAACAATAAACCGAATTCCGAAACGTTTTTTTCCTCTCTTGTTATCGCTATTTTTCTTCATATGACTGTCCCCCCTCTATTCAGTCGCTGTAATATTCTTAACAAGCTCATCCATAGTTTTCTGTACAGAGGAACCCCCTGTACTTCCCGTTGCCATCTTTGCACCAAACTCTGCTACAGGTTCCCAGTATTTTCCACCAATACGCTGTAAACTACCATAATCCGACTGCTCTAACAGTGCCTTGATTGCCACATTTTGTTTGACAGCATCTGTTTCCGATGCTTTGGCATTTGCTGGACCCTGTCCTCGTTTTTCAAAACGAAGTTCCTGATTTTCCTCGCTCGTAATCCACTCTGCCAGCTTTGTAGCCCAGCTTACCTGTTTGGAATTTGAATTTACACCAACCATCTTATATCCCACATAAGATCCTAGCTGTACCTGCTTGCCTGCCAAAGTATACGTTGGAAGTTTTGTAGCTGCATAATTGCTTCCCCAGGCTTCTTTCAAACGATCCGCAAGCCATACACCACTAACACCTGCAATCACACTTCCATCTTTTGCACCGTTAGCTAATACGTCATCATTTCCCTCTTTGAAACCTTTTGATCTGGCAATCTTCATCATACTCTCAGCAACATCTACACCCTGAACATCACCTTTTTTGCTATTCCATGTGCAATAATTTGTAATTCCGTCATCGTTTAACCCCACTTTTAAACCAGTATTAGCAAAGAAGGAATATAAATACCAACCAGAACTCCAATCCATCGTTACTTTCTTTCCCTTTGCAGCCGCCTTTTCAAGCATTTTATCCAGGCTCTGCAAATCACTATCGGAAAAATAGCTCTTATTATAATACATAAAATATCCATTATCCGCAGTCAACGGATATGCATACAATGTATCATTAATAGAAGCCGCCTGTACTGCTCCATCTAAAGAATCCTCTTTAATTTTTTCTGCATTTTCGACAGGTTTTAAAACGCCTGCTGCCGCTAATGCCGTCAACTGATCGTCTACAAATGTAAATACATCTGCACATTCGGAAACATCTCCAAGCGCTGCATCTTTACAATCCGCTTCACTTTGCGCTGAAATGGTAATATTAAACTTTGCTTCACCTTTGTATTTTTCCTGAAAACTGTCTACAATACCCTTTAATAATTCTTGATCCTCTTTTGCACCCCAAACCGTCAATGTCACATTCTTATCATCTGTCTTTTTTTCATCTAAAGTAGCTAATTTTAAATCGGTCTTTTCCGAACTTTGACTACACCCTGAAAAAGTCATACAAGCTAAACTAATTACCAACATGCTACTTATTAGTTTTTTTCTCATGTTCAATCCCCCTTCAAACCAAGTGGACAAGTCCACATTAACTTCCCAAATCCCCCATTCATGAGGACCTTGCTCTATTAATTTACATGCCAGATGCAGGTTAGACAATTCTTGCAACTATCCTCCTTACGCATCTGTGCATATCCCTTGGAGCATTTTCCTCTATAAGACACCTTTTCCTATAGAAGAAAAGTCTTACTAACTCTTTTATGTATCTTAAAAATCAGTAAGACTCTCTCTTATTTATAACCTATTTTAGCTCGAATTTTCTACAAAATCAAACCCTATTTTATTAACAATATCTCATAAATATTACTTCCCAGTTACATTTTTTTAAATTTTATTTTTCCTCCATCCTGACGATTATTATGAAAGAAAAATACACCAATCATAAGCAATATTATTACGATTCCAATGCTAAGATATTCACAAATATCTGCTTTTTGAATTGTTATCCACGTCTTTGTTTTTTGATTTTCTTTTACCAATACCATAGTAGAAATCCCATCTACATGCACACTGTTGGTAACCTCTCTAATCACTTCGGTTCCTGCTTTGTCACCATCAACATAAACGGCCCATGTATTTTCATCTGGTAATGCAATTTCTACATCTTCTGCATTTCCATTGTGAATTACCATAAGTTCCTCTATTTTTTTCTCCTTTTTGCTATTCGCAATGGTATAGGCAATCACATTTCCTTTTCCAGAAGTATCCTGAAAATGCAAGTTCTTTTGCACATTCTCTGCATCCTTCATACTAAGTCCTTTATGTGCCTTTCGAAAAGCAAGTAACCCTTTATAATATTTGTAAATATCTTCCTGTCCAGAAAGCTTATCCCACTTTATAGCATTCACCTGTTCTGACAAACTATAATCAGCCGAATCCTTCTTCGTATTTTTTTTCGATTGCAAACCAGAAAATTCTTCTCCTGCCTGTACAAACGGTGTTCCCTGTGAGGTAAACATCATACCTGCTGCCAGCTTACTCATAGCAATCTTTTCTTTTTTAGATGCTTTGGGTACTGTCTTTTGTAAAGAAGCCCACAATGACAGCATATCCTGTCGTGATACATAATTAATACATTGTTCCGGACTGTTTGCCCAAGTTTTCTGTGACTTGGTAAGTTTACTATTCTTTATCTGCGGATGTTCTATCCCACCTACAATTCCTAATTTTATGTCTTCTTCATAGGAATTATTTCCAGCAAGAAAACCCGTACCTTTTTTCTTAGATGCAGTCCCACGTAATCCATCACAAAAATCATTGCAAAAAGTTGCAATTCCATCCAACTCTTTCATATTTGTTTTGGTTGCCCGAAGATTTTCATCATATGTTGATTTGCCATTGGTCCAACCATCTCCATATAACAATATATTAGCATCTATTTCGTCCAATGCCTGACGGATCATCTGCATTGTCTGTATATCATAAATTCCCATCTGTTCCAAGTGAAACCCATCTATGTGATATTCTTTAGCCCAATATACAATAGAATCTACAATATATTTACGCATCATAGCACGTTCAGTTGCTGTTTCATTTCCATAGCCAGTTCCATTTGCATAGCTAGAACCATTCTTTCTATAATAATAATCTGGAACAATTTTTTGAAAATTAGAATGTGCCAAATCAAAAGTATGATCGTATGTAACATTCATAATCACACGAATTCCATTTTCATGTAAACTTTGTACCATCTGTTTATATTCTTTTACACGAACGTTACCATCTGTCATATCGGTGGCATACACACCTTCTGGTACATTATAGTTCTGTGAATCCATTTCCAAAGCATACTGCGTTTTCTTTTCCTTCGTTTCACTCTCAGAAACAGCCTTAAAAGTTGGTACAATCTCCAAATGTGTAATTCCCATATCCACTAAATGATCCAACCCGGTTGCCATACCATCTACATTTTTGGTTCCTTTTTCTGTCAATGCCAAGTATTTTCCCTTGTTTATAATACCAGAACTATCGTCCAGTGTGAAATCCTGTAACTGTGCCTCATATATAACAGAATCTGCCATGGCTATAGAATTTGGACGCTTTTCTTTCTGAAATCCACTTGGTTGTGCAGAGGACAGGTCAATAACCATACCACGTTCCCCATTTTGACCGGTAGCCCTTGCATATGGATCCACAGCCTCTCTTGTAATGCCATCTACCGTCACACTATAGGTGTAATAAACATTTTTATAATCTCCTATTGCATCATAAACCCACGTTCCCTTTTTGGAACGAAGCATCTCCTGAGAATCAATCCGATTTTTTCCAGTTCCACCACTATAAAAATTAATGGTGACCTGAGAAGCCGTTGGTGCCCATAAACGAAAGTTTGTCTTTTCTTTTGTATATATCGCACCTAAATCATCGCCATCATAATAATATACTTTATCGAATGCCTCCGTTGAAAATGCCTGGCTGACAGAAATAGGACTGCTAATATGATTTTTCATATAAACCGTATAACGCTTACCTAAATCTAATGCATCCTGCATGATCAAAGAAGCACTATTTTTCGTTTCTGATGCTTTAGAATATACATGAAGCAACGGATAACTTTTTCCATTTTCGTCCTTTACCTGAAACTGTTCTACTAACTTTTTATCCGAAGTATCCACCGTATCAGCGAGGGAAAACTTTATCTCTTTTTCACTAACAAAGTATGCCTCTGAAATAACTGGTGTTTTTATTGCATCCTTTTTTTTATAATATACTTCTTTATTTCCCTGAACAACATAAATATCCAATGTTCCTTTTTTACTCTGTGTCAAATCGATGACTCTGTGCTGCACACAATCCGTGGACCCATCTGCCAATGTAATCTGCAATTCGGCTGTTTTAACCTTTTTCTTATTTGTAAATCCAATATGAAAGACGGCTCCAAACTTATCCTTTTTCTTTATCTTATAGGTTCCTACCTTTTCTTTCTCTAACAAAAGTGTAGCCTTTACTTTTTTATATTTTTTTTCAAATGTATAATAATGAATCTTTAATTCTAACGTATTTTTTTTATGATTTACCTTCTGGTATGTTTCATGCACACCCTCTTGTATCGCTCTTTCTTCTGCCTTCACCGAACTTGAAGACACTCCCAAACCAATTATAAATATAACTATCCATAGCATCGCAATCAGCACTGCTATTTTTCTTTTTTTCATTATTTGATTCTCCTTTTTCTTCACTTTCCCTCATTACGGTATAATAAACAAAATAACCAATCCTTTTCTAACCTTTTTTATTATCATATGTGATTGAAAATTTTGCAAATTGCATTCTCTGAACCAATATTTTTTTAACAGTTATATTTTAACATATTTTAGTAAAAAAGTAACCTATTGTTGATAACATTGTAACACCATTGTTATTCCCATAAAAGAAAAGAGGCATCGCATTTGCGATACCTCTTGCATTCTTATAAGGATTTCATTATTTTAATGTAACCTTAGCGCCTTCAGCTTCAAGCTTAGTCTTGATTTCTTCAGCTTCTGCCTTTTCAGCACCTTCCTTGATAACCTTAGGAGCTCCGTCAACTACTTCCTTAGCTTCCTTTAATCCTAATCCAGTTACTTCACGAACAACCTTGATAACCTTAACCTTGTTTGGTCCTACTTCTGTTAATTCAACGTTGAATTCAGATTTTTCTTCACCAGCGCCTGCTCCGTCAGCACCTGCTGCTACTACAACACCTGCTGCTGCAGATACACCAAATTCTTCTTCACAAGCTTTTACTAAATCGTTTAATTCTAAAACAGTCATGCCCTTAATAGCATCGATAAATTCCTGAGTTGTCATAATTAATTACCTCCACTAATAATTTTTATTTTTTACTATTGTTTTTTACTAAATTATGAGAATTATATTCCTCAAATTTTTTCTACTTTTAAAGTCTTAAAAGTAAATCGTTGCATTTCATCTAAATTACTCTGCAGCTTCACCCTGTTCAGCAACCTGCTTGATAACACGAGCAAAGTTTGTAATAGGTGATTGTAAACTTCCAAGTAACTTGGAAATAAGATCCTCTCTTGAAGGAATGTTTGCAAGTGTCTTAACACCATCAACATCATAGAATGTACCTTCTACAACAGCTCCCTTGAACTGTAATGCTTCAGCTTCCTTAGCAAATTTGTTTAATTCTCTTGCTGGTGCTGTTGCATCATCGATACCAAATGCAATTGCAGTAGGACCTTCTAATAAGTCATCTAACTGAGCATAATCAGTACCTTCAAAAGCACGCTTTAATAATGTGTTCTTGTATACCTTGTATACAACACCTGCTTCTCTCAATTGCTTACGAAGCTTTGTATCCTGCTCAACAGTTAAACCACAGTAATTTACGATTACAGCAGATTTAGCCTGTTCAACATGACCCTTAATTTCGTCAACAACTGGTTGTTTTAATTCTACTTTTGCCATTCTGGTTTACCTCCTTATAAGATTAACCGCCGATCTGATAAAAGAAAACCCTTCTATCCAAAGACAGAAGGGTAATAAATAATCAAATTTATATTCCTCGGTAGGCGACATGCTTACGCCACTAGGGCACCTACTGTCTTCGGCAGTATTCTGTTACACAGAACATCAATAACAATATCACATATTATCTGTTCTGTCAACCCCTTGCAAGCAATATTTTATCACCTTCCACAATTTTTTTATCTTCCAAATGATTTAATTCCCGAATCGCTTCTTCTGTTGTACAAAATTTTTTTGCAACGTCCCACATATCCTCTTGTGGTTGCACACGATAACCTACCATGTCCGGCAATTGTTCCATATACTTTTCATCGTATTTTCCTTCTTCCACACTCTCAAGCATATCGTATTCGATTCGTTCAAATACAACAGTCTCTAAAGATACCAGGACTTTTACCTCCACCTTATCTCCACCAATCAGTACAACAGATAACTGTTCTAATTGAGGCTGTATTTCAAATGTCTTATTTTCTTTTTGTCCCACACCTTCAATTTCGTAGGAAAAAGGCACACTAAATTTAATCTCACCGATTGGCCACTCTGTCTGCTCTCCCTGATAAAGGCTTCGAATCTCGATACTTCCTTCCAAAGAAATACCGGTATCCTTCCAAGTAATTTCATCTAATTGCATTTCCCCTCGACTATGCACAATCTGCAAAATAGGATTCTTAGGTGTTTCCAGCAAAACCTGCTCATTGATACGTTTCTGTGATGTACTTTTCATTACTAAATGGCGAAATGAAATCTTTCTGCGTTTTAATTCTAATTGATTTTGTAGAGAGTACATATCTTGTAAATAGCGTAACTGTTTATCCTTATACAGACTAAAATCTAAGTTCATGGCAAACTCCGCTTCCATGCCACGCTCCTCACCATCTTCATCTTGTTTTACCTGCACATCCTTTGACTGTAATTCTGTATCCATCTGCAATATCATATTTTCTCTGCAATCTTCACAGGATATATCATTGAAAAATGGCTGTTCTGCTTCATAATATACAATTTTGCTATTTTCCTCCTGTGTGCTATACATAACGAATAAAAGCATTTCCCCGCGAACTGTAATTTTTCCTTCTTGTGCACGCATTTCTACGCCATGTAGTAAAATATCATAGTATAAAATTTGATTAATGTTTGGTTTTCCGGCAGGCAAATGAAAGTTTTCTTTAATACGCAAAATATCCTTTTTGGTAATCACCAACTCTGTTACACCCATCTCCTTATATCTGCAAGGTGTGTGTATATCCTCCTCTTTATCTATCACAACGGGTTCCTCATATTTTTCCCATGCGCATGCTTCCAATGTTACCAACGACTTGACGCTGATTTTTCTAGAATTGATAAGACTAATATTTATATCTTCCAATTTCCATTTTACTTTGCACTCATTTTTTTCTTGTAACCCATCCATATTGATCATTTCATCAAATTCTATTTTTCCCTGTATACTATGTACCGGAATCTCATTCTCATGACTGATATATAGCATATCAAAATGCAAGATTCCCTTTACCAACAATTTTCCGTTCAACAAATTTGTTTCCACAATCTCGATTCTTCCTTCTTCTGTTACAATCCGTTCCACATCCGGTTTGCTGTCCGGCACATTAAAATCATCCTCTAATGTGATTTGCAATTCGTTTTTACAACTTCTCCTTTGCATGCGAATATCTTTCTTTTTTAACTCCATTCCTTGTCCTCCTGGTCAAACTTTTCATACTATTTTAGAGCTATGTCTGAATGGTCCTGTATTAATAATATATGATTTCGGTATAAAAATAGACCAGAAAATTATTTTAGAGGAATGCAAAAAGGAGATAGTAAGCTAACTCTTTTGGTTGCCCTGCTATCTCCTTTTTATCTATCTTTCACATCATCAAAATTATATCTCTTAACTGCACAAAGATAATTCAATTTCCTTTGTAAGAATATCACAGTAACTAAAAGCTGCTTTTTTCTTGCAAAGACTCTCTTCCTTTTCACTAGATACTACAAAAATACTTGGATATGTTTCTGCAATTACACCACGCGCAATTTCTACCTTTTCCTCTCCATATAATGCACGTACACTCACTTCACTACCTGTATGCGCTCTGACACTTTTTCTAATTTTTGGAATACTAATTTCCATTTTAATCCCTCCATGTTGTTTTACTTTGACGCAAACGCCTGGTTCCATTTGGCTCATAACAAATATGCGTCACATAATTTTTCTCCCCTTTTTCGTGAAGGATTTTTATAAAATCCACAAATCAGAATATTTTCATCTCTTTTTGCAAACTTTTAAATCCTTTTATCATATATTATAATGTTTTTGTGCAAATTGCAAGTATTTTTTTACATTTCTTTACTAATATTCGTAACAGTTCAGCCGGGCAGAAATGATTGTGGAAATTGCACATGACTGCTAGCAGGCTAAGTGCAATTTCCACAATCATTTCTATTTGGCTAACGCCAAACATGAATACACATTGAACACTTGGCGAAGTATTTTTGAGCCTAGTGAGAGAGCGTACAGAGTAAAGTGTCCAGCCAAAAAGGATGTTTTTAGTCATGTTGTATATTCTGGCACTTTATGAATGTACCTGGCTAAACTGTTACCTAATATTCAGAGGGTATGTCTATCAACTTGTACTATTGTGTTTGCAGATGCGTATCACTCAGAGCGTTTTGCTCTATAGGCCGCATTTTCCTATAGAGTAACAAAAAACGGAGACATATCCTATGTCTCCGCTCTTACCTCTGTTTTTTATTTTATGCTGCATGAAATACAAACTTTTCTAATACATGTGCCACACCATCTTCATCATTTGATAAAGTAATAAAGTCGGCAGCTTTGCGGATATCTAAGTGTGCATTGCTCATCGCAACACCTAAGCCTGCATACTTAATCATAGACAAATCATTGAAACCATCTCCGCATGCAATCAAGTCCGTACTTTCCAGCTTTAATTTCTTTAATAACGAATCTAAAGATGCAGCTTTATCTACATTCTGAGGCACTAATTCTAAGAAAAAGTCCTGTGAACGATACGCATTTATGCTATCACCCATAGCTCTCTTTACCTGTTCTTCTACATAAGCAATCTTTTCTGGTTCTCCTGTCATAAGACACTTATTGACAGGCATGGAAACCGCCTTAGATATGTCATCTACTTTAACCATAGGCATTTTTGTTATTCTTTGTTCAAGAGCAGCATAAGGTTCCTGATCTTCTTCTGTATAAATGGTATCTCCTTCATAGGTCAAAATATTAACGGAAAATTTCTGTGCTAATGCATGCAACTTAGCAGTCTGTTCCATGTTTAATGTCTGATTAAACATAACCTCTCCAGTTTTGCAGTCTACAATACGGCTTCCATTAAATGCCAAGATATATCCGCCATTTTTTTCAAGCTCCAGTTCTTCTGCAATTGGAACAATTCCCTGCGTAGGGCGTCCGGATGCAAGCACAATTTTTCCACCATGCTTCTGATAATGAAATAACGCTTCTTTTGTTTCAGGCGTAACAATCTTATCCGAGTTTGTCAATGTTCCATCCAAATCAAGAGCTATCATCTTATAGTTCATTCCTACACATTCCTTTCTTATAATACGTACTATTGATTTCTAAGCTTTCCAAAACAAACTTGTTTGTTTTCTTCTGCATTATAAATCCTTTTTTCGTATCTGTAAAGACATTCTTAGCCGGACTGTCCTATAATTTTGCTCTCTTTCTATGCAAATATAAAAAAACACCTATCAATCCAAAAAAGAAACCTCTTTTTCCATATATTCCATCTTTATTACTACATATGGGTAACTTTCCCCCTCACCATCCGTTTTCTCCTTCGGTCCTCGCAAATTTGTTTTGATACAAATTTCATCCTTTGTTTCATACAAATCCTGTACGGAAATGCTATATCCTCCTCCTATCTGTTTACCATATCCTTGTATAATATACAAATATCCATCTTCCGCATAGGATAATTTGAAACTTTTCTTTTTTCGTTCCTCGATTAATACACCTAGTTCCTTTGGAATCTCACTTTTTTCTAATACAGTAAATTCACAATCTTTTACTTTTTCTTTGTCTGTTCTTTCTACTCCACAACCACAGAAACATAGAAACAATACAAAAGACACTACAACGATTCCATATTTACTCAATCTTATTTCTCCCTCTTTTATCCTTTGTCTCACTATATGTTTCACATATGAAATATATTACAAAATTTTATTCCATTGCCAATAGTCTTGTACTACCTAGTGTGAAAGCTCGCAGAGCGAAAATGTCCAGCTGGACTATTACAATTTTGTTAAATATTTTTTAAAAAAAGATTGACATGTTGTTTCTTTTCTGTTATCCTATATACAGAAAGATTGTTATGCACAAAACCAAATGTCTATCCCCCCTCTCTGACATTTGGTTGACATATATATCCCGTATATATATACTCTCCCCCTCATGAACCAGCCTTTGGCTGGTTCTTTTTTTACCCTATATAGGACGTATTCAAACTCTCCTATAAAACAAAAGGCAGCTGTTTATACAGCTGCCCTTTGTTTTTCTCTAAATACCTTTTCTTCTAACAAATCCAATAATTCCAATTCGCTTCTATATTCATATTTTTCTCCTGTACTAAGACAAGTAAAGCGTCCTTGTATCCCTGCATGGTTTCTTCCTGTTACATAAAGTTGTAACGTATCCTGTTTTCCCTGCTTTTCCATAACTTCTTCCACGGAATGTACAACAATCCCAATCTCTTTTTTTTCACTCTCTGCCTTAGATTTAAAAAAACTACGATATTTCACAACTGGCTCTGGAAAACCTCTTTCTTCCAAAACTTGCTCTATTCCTAGAAAAAATGTTACAATGTCCGAAAATAAAATAGGTTTCGAACAGAAGGGAGAATAAATTCTCCCTGAAATTATAGTGCTGCTTTTTTCGTCAAAACAAATTTGTAATAACGTATGTTTATAGGAATATTGCTCTTTTTTCATTTGTATTTCGCCTCTTTATCTTAAAGGAATACTTAGGATTCCTTTCCTTCTTTTTTCTTTCTACTTTTTTTCGTCCCCCATAGATATAGAATTCCACCAATACAAACAACTACTGGTAATAGAAATATCCACATCCTTTTCTTTGCACTCTCTATTTTTTTCCCAATACCACCTGTCTGTGGCAAATGCGATGGTATATCCTCTACAATAATCGTCTCATCTTCCTTTGAAGTATCCTTTTTCTCAGTTGGTTTCTTTGTTGGTACTACTTCTGGTGGATTGTTTGGTATATTATCGCCTGGAATAATATCCTCTGGAAGACTTGTATCCTCTGGTTTTTCGACATCTGTTGGCAATGGTACCGGAGATGCTCCTGGGATTTCTGTATCTTCTGGAATATCCACTGTCGGAGCGGGACTTGTTGGTGTCACCGTTATTTCTGGTGCCTCTGTTCTCACTGGTGTTTGAGTAGGTTCCGGTGTGTTTGGCACATTTGGTGTTCCCGTTATCTCCGGCGTTTCTGTTGGTTTTGGCGTCTCTAATGCAGTTGGCGTTTTTGTCGGTTCCGGTGTATTCGTCATCTGTGGTGTCTTTGTCGGCTCTGGTGTGTTCGATACATTTGGTGTTTCTGTTATCTCCGGCGTTTCCGTCGGCTTTGGTGTTACAATTACCATTGGTGTTATTGTCGGTGTTTGGGTTGACTCTGGTGTTTCTGATACCTCTGGTGTCCCCGTTATTTCTGGTGTTTCTGTTATCTCTGGCGTCTCCGACACAATTGGTGTTGGTGTTACCTCTGGTGTAGGCGTTTCTTTTTTGCCATGATTTGTATAAATAACTTTTGTAACATATCCTTCCTTTAACGATTCCTCTAATTTACCAGTAATGGCATAGCCGGATACCGTTTCTGTTTTTACCGAAGTCTGCTGCCCATCTACAACTGCATCAGGGGTGGTATAAATGGAACCTGGTGTTAAAACCTCTGTAATTTTAAATGCAGTGCCGCATGGAATCTGTTCAAAAATTCGTTCCTCCCCGTCCTTTAATACAACATTATATTCTTTTTCTCCAATAGAAACAATAAATAAAAATGGATCTCCATTATATTTTGAAGAATCTACAACCTTTTTTAAAGAAAGATTTGTGTACGTAAGATACGTATTTGTAAACTCTATATGACTTCCTTTCGGATGTTCAGAATCCCTAACAAGTATATCCGTTTGTGTGCCTTTCCCTGACGCAGCATTACTATCATCTCCAGTAGAAAACCATTCTGCCGTATAACGTTTTTCATCTATTATTTCTTTTACTTTATAGTATTGCCCCAGTGCAACCTTTGTCCTCTTTACTACAGCAGTTTCCTCTGCGTTTAAGGTAATGATTCCATCCGTTGCCGTCCGTTTTTCCCTAAATACATTTTGTTTATCATACACTTTATACGTTCCTTTGTATACTTTATTTACATTATTCTTCTCCTCACCCGTGTATAATGCAAAATGATATGTGTCTGTATTATCCTTCGGTGCATTTACTACCTTCTTTTTTATACTAATGTCCTCATTTTCAATAATCGTAGGAATATTAAATGTAATTTTACAGTTTGAATCGTATTCACCACGTTCTAAATAAAACATTGTTAGTTTATGTTCGGAAAAAGTATCTCTTTTTATTTCTGGATATGCAGTGTAAATATTTTTTACTTGTGTCGGCGTTCCTCCCGTAGTTTCCCTTTCATAAGTAATATCTCCTGTCGCAAAATTGATTTCTCCACCTACCGTATCATGGATTCCACCTAAATCTAATGCTAACTTTCCGTCAATAAATACCCAGACATCATCATCCCCAGAAAATTTAAATACCATATCTTCTTCTTTGGTTTCATCCTCTGTTACGATACGGCCATCCTCCGGCATATAAAAATCTAATTCCATCTTCATGCCAAACATATGATGGCGGGCTTCCTTTGCCTTTAAATCATTTTCACTGGCCGTATTAAATGGGAAAAAGCCATATTGATTTCCAAATGTTCCCGTTTTATCTGAAAATAGTGGTCCCTTCTGGGTCATATCTATTTTTATCGAAGATTCTGTCTCACTAATTTTTTTCAAATTATAAGCTGCAAATCTTCCACTATCAAAAATAAAAGTTCCATTATCATCTAAAAATTGAAAATTTGCATTGTAGTAAGGCTTAATCACATCATCCATAGAATGATCCCCTTGTTCCGGAAATAAATTCACTCCATAAATTCCTGCTGCTTCATTAAATTGTAACTTTCCGTCCTTATCCAATTCTGATTTTACAATTCCCTGATATTGTGCCTTTCCACGTCCTGTCCAAACATTATGCAGTCCTGTCTGTCCTGCATTTCGTTCTCCGCCAAATAAAAACACCTGCTTTGCGTTTATGCTGCTACCAGAAGTTATCTTTTCTAAAGCATACGCGTTCAATGCTATTTTCGTGTTTTTATCCACATCTTCGCCTTTATACTTTTTTAAATTGTAATCAAAAAAATCCACAGATACTTTCAAAGCGGAGGCATCCATATTCACACTATTACTTGTATTTTCCTGTTTTGCATAAACAGGACTGCTCTTTAAAATAGTATCCCCTGTACTTCCACCTATCACAATCATAATAACCATTAATCCAAGCGCCACAATTCTTTTCCATAGTAATCTTTTCATTGATTTACTCCCTTCTTTTCTGATTTATTCGGCGTTTCGAAACTCTATTTCTCTGATTTTTTGTACGATGGTCCCATATTACACTAGTCCTTTGTTTGCACTGTAGTAAAGCGGACATTCGCATATACTCTCCTTATTACATTACGTAAAATATTTTGTAAAAATGCTTATTATTGTGCTTTTTCTATGACCTCTTCCATCATATGTAATAATTCCAATGCACTTCTAAAATATTTTGTTTCATTTGTCTCTGCCAGGGTTACACTTCCCTGCCAACTTTCGTTTTGTTCATTCATAATTTTTACAACAAATGTAGTATTTTTTCTATTCCCCACGATTTTCCTCCTCTGTTAAAATAGAATTATTATAGATTTTTTTATCTACTTATTGTAGAATGATATAAAATGGATTTTACAGAACCTTTTCTGTTGCAATTCAATTTTATTTTTACACTCTCTTGCAAATGAGAATTTTGCTTTAAACGATACATCACATTTTATGTATGTTTATGAGAAGCAAGTTTATAATACTATAAACGGGTTACACATCAGTTACAATTATTACACTTTTTGTGAACAGTAATATTTTTCCAGTTTTTCCCCGTTTTATACACAACAGTGACAACGTAGTTCTATACTTTTTCAGGAGGTTTACAATGGAATCTAACCATAATAAATCAACACCTATTCAGATTTCAATGTTAGGAAGTTTTGCAATTGATAATAATGGCACTAAAATAGAAGAAACCGCTAATCGTTCTAAAAAAATGTGGAATTTACTAGGTTTTATCATTTCCCACCGTAATAAACATCTTTCCCAGACTGACTATATTGATATGCTCTGGCCGGATGAAGATAGTGCAAACCCCGTAAACGCGTTAAAAACGTTACTTTCCCGTTCCAGACATTTATTGGACCCTATTGCCATTCATAATGAAAATTTTATTTTATCCACTCAAGGGTCTTACCAATGGAACAATAAAATTCCCTGTGTGATTGATATTGAAGAATTTGAACGTTTTAGCAAAATGGCAAATGATGAAACCCTTGCAGAGGAAGAACGAATTCTTTATTACAAACAAGCTCTTGATTTATATAAAGGTGATTTTATGACCAAACACGCTACAGAGCTTTGGGTCATTCCCTTATCCACCTACTATCATAATCTTTATGTGGATACGGCTAAAAACTTTTTTCGATTACTAAGCAAACTTAATGCATATGATACAATAGAATATTATTGTTCCAAAGCACTGCAAATTGAACGTTTTGACGAAACACTACATTGTATATTTATACAAACCATGATCGACCAGGGAAATTCTTTTGCCGCGCTCAATCACTATGAACAAACAACTAACTTTCTATATACTAATTTAGGAGTAAAACCCTCTAAAGAATTAAGGGAACAGTATTTAAGTATTATACGCACCCAAAAAACATTGGAAACCGATTTAAATATTATTCAAAATGATTTAAAAGAAGCTGACTTTAAAATGGGACCTTTCTTTTGTGAATATTGTATTTTCAAAGAAACCTACCGTTTGATTGCAAGACAGGCTTCCAGAGAAGGGCGTTCCGTCTACTTATGCTTATTGACCGTATACGATGCAAATGATGAAATACCTTCTTTAAACAAATTAGATGCTGCCATGAAAAGACTGGAAACAGCTATTAATTCCAGTTTACGACGTGGTGATGTGGTTTCTCGCTATAGTGGTGCACAATACGTTATCCTATTACCAAATATCACCTACGAAGATGGTGGAATGGTCATGGAACGTATTATCAAACAATACTACCAGGCAAATCGCAGAAGTATTTTACGATTAAAATACAAACTAGAACAAATTGTCAACGATGAATAACTCCAAGAAACCGTTCTATACGTTTCTATGGTTATCCTAATATTGTCAAAGTTTTTATGCAAACCGAAAATTTTATAAATACTCTGTATTCCACACACACAATGAAAGGTGCTTATTTATGAAACGTTTTCTTTTATGTTTAGCAACACTTATATTGTCTAGTATATGTTTCCTTTTTCTGCCTGGAACTAAAATAAACATACAGAAAAAAAAGGAAACCACTTTTGTAAATAATAAGAAAAATCCTACTACGATTTTCACACAAACACCTATCACAACCAAACCAAAGCCAACTTTGGACCTATATTCTCGTGATAAAAATCTTCCTTATGATAAACTATTTATTACAAAAGAACGTCAGCATTATAAGAGTGGTGATTTTATATTACACATTCCAAAACTAAAACTTACAGAACCTGTGCAAGATGGCACAAAAAAAGAAGCTTTAAACAAGGGACCCGGACTTTATGAATATTCCCAACTCCCCGGTGAAGGGGATCGAAATGTAAGTATTGCCGCTCACCGAAATAAAAGCCACAATGGTATCATTAGTGAATGGTTCTTTTACTATATTGATACATTGTGTGATGGTGATTTTATTTATCTTTCCGATAAGGAAAAAATCTATCGTTACAAATATGATAAGACTACTATTGTGGAAGAAACTGACTGGTCACCTATTTACAGTCAGGGGATCAGTTGTATCACCCTAACATCCTGCGAGCCAATCGGAGTTGCAGATCACCGAATTATTGTACGGGCAATCTTAGATTCGATTGATGATTATAAAGAAGATTACGTTTATCAATAAATAAGAGCATTACTATAAAATGAAAGAAGGGGTTTTTAGCCCCTTCTGACATAAATATATTTCCTTTCAATTTTTATTTTCATAATTAATCGTATTGATTACTTCCACTACATTTTCCTCTGCTTTCAAACTTGTCTGGCTAATCAATTCCCAATTAATCAAAATGCCCATAAGCGCAAAAACAAAGTTTAAACCTGCTGAGCTTGTAAGCTTTAACCAAATGCCCTTATATGACAGCAACTTTTCTAAAATTCGCATTATGTAATATCCTTCAAATGGAAGATTTTGTTGTAACAAATTATATCTTGTTAATGCGGAAAGTTCCATAATGTAAACACTTAGGAAGGAAAGGATTACAGACATCCAAAATACAAAATAATTCATTTTTCCTTTTACTAATTTACAACAGTAATAAATGCATGGCGGAATAAACAAAAATAACACACAAAATGTTTTTCCTATCAAACTCAAGGAAAGTATGCATGGCAGACTTCCTATGAGACAACCCAAAAGTCCACCTAAAACTCCAAGTACATAACTTCCACTATGCACCCGCTCTCGTGTGAGATTTAACTGCTCTTGCAAACACGCCCTATGTAATGGATGATTTCCCCCATCTATTACTGCAAAAGAATCAGAATGTACTTCCCCGCAGATTACACATCTTTTCGGTGGTTTTACACCCTTTTCTTTAAAAATACGAACAATACCATATAGCATCTCCTGAAATCTGGTATATTCCCTTTTTCCCAATTTAGTATTCCATATCACATGCTGATTTTCAAAACAAACCGATGCTTTTGATAATTTTGCATATTCTATTATTTTCTCTCGAATTTTTTTCCATGGATCATCCTCTAAATAAAAAGATAACTCCACATTTTTTCCCATTTTCTTTCGAACAAGAAGCGGGTATCCTTTTACATTCCCATATGCCAAATTTCCTTCTACTTTCAGATCATTCTTTTCCATAAATTCTTTATAGTCCATTTTATCCATAATATACCTCCCCTCTTTTTTAATGTACTCTCGGAATCTCCCTTGCACCCACTTTTGCGACTGTTTTTCCGCCAGCTATACACAAATTTAATCAACGTACGCTCCACGTACGCCTCATAAATTTGTGCATATCTGACAAAAAACCATTTTGCAAAATCAGGCACAAAGAGACTCCGAGAGTACATTTTATAAGTAGTTATTCACCAATCAGAAATGCTGGTTCCTACTGTATATGATTTAGCAAATCAAGGACCCTTGCGTAGCATTTTTCTTTTGATACTTTCATTTGCACAAAAGAAAAAGCTGCCTCACAGTATCTATGAGACAGCAGTTTTATTCTATCAAGAAAAATTAAGCTTTTCCAACTGATCCGAATAATTCCATCTTTTCTTTTACAGTTGCCTTAATTGCTTCTGCACCTGGAGCTAAAAGCTTACGAGGGTCAAATCCCTTACCCTGAAGGTCTTTTCCTTCTTCAATGTACTTACGAGTAGCTTCCTGGAATGCTAACTGGCACTCTGTATTAACGTTGATCTTAGCAACACCTAAAGAAATTGCCTTCTTAATCATGTCAGCAGGAATACCTGTACCACCATGAAGAACTAATGGCATATCTCCTGTCTTAGCCTGAATTGCATCTAATGTTTCAAAACTTAATCCAGCCCAGTTTTCTGGGTATTTACCATGAATGTTACCAATACCAGCTGCAAGCATTGTTACACCTAAATCTGCAACCATCTTACACTCTTCTGGATCTGCACACTCACCAGCACCGATAACACCATCTTCTTCTCCACCGATAGAACCAACTTCTGCTTCGATAGAAAGTCCCTTAGCTTTGCACTCTGCAACTAATTCTTTTGTCTTTTCAACGTTTTCTTCAATTGGATAATGAGAACCATCAAACATTACAGAAGAAAATCCTGCTGCGATACAAGCCTTTGCACCTTCATAACTACCATGATCTAAGTGAAGTGCAACTGGTACAGTAATGTTTAACTCTTCTAACATACCGTTTACCATACCAACGATTGTCTTGTAACCACACATATACTTTCCAGCACCTTCAGATACACCAAGGATAACTGGGCTCTTTAATTCTTCTGCTGTTAAAAGAATAGACTTTGTCCACTCTAAGTTGTTGATGTTGAACTGTCCTACTGCATATTTTCCTGCTTTTGCTTTTGTAAGCATTTCTGCTGCTGATACTAATGCCATCTTAAAATCCTCCATTTGTATAATTTATTTTTGACAGGTGACATTTATCACCCCGCCTATAATCAACTTTATTATACCCCAAACCATTTAAATTGTAAACACTTTCCTAAAGTTCAGTCACGCAGAAATGCTAATTCGATTACAGTTCACAGGACTACGTAACTGTTTGCAAGCGAAACGATTACCTTGTATTCTCTGCCAAAAAATCTTCTACTGCTTTTTTTACATTTCCTTCTTGTCCAGGTATGACCATTACATTTTGCTTCATTAATGCCTGTATGGCTCCCAAACCGATTGCTCCACAAATCAATACATCCACACTTGAATCTGTCAGCCATTTTTCCACTGTTTCCTGATCCGTCTCTGTAATATTACACTCTGTTTCTGCAATAATTTTACCATTATCTATATCAAAAATAGTAAATTTGTTGCACTCTTTCAAATGTGCATGTACTTCTCCTTCTGCTCCTGTAGCTACTGCAATTTTTTTCCAGCTTTCTTCCTTTTCAGAAGGACATACTTGTTCTATAAAGTTTACGGCTTCCTTTAAATAGTCTCCTTGCAATTTTTCAATCTGCCCGGCATCTACTTGCTTTGCAATCATTGGATCCATTGGCAGTTTTGCTAATACTTTTAACCCACATTCCTGTGCAACTTCATCCACATGACTCTCTCCAAAAACATGCATCTTTTTTCCACAACAATCGCATTGCACATAACTATAATTCTCAACTACACCTAAAATAGGAATATCCATTGCATTTGCCATATTCACAGCTTTTTTTACAATCATAGATACCAATTCTTGTGGAGAAGTAACAATAATAATGCCATCTAATGGAAGTGACTGAAATACAGTCAATGGCACATCACCAGTACCAGGAGGCATATCTACAAACATATACTCCACATTTCCCCATGCAACCTCTGTCCAAAATTGTTTTACGGCCCCTGCAATTACGGGTCCTCTCCAAATAACCGGTGCATCTTCTTTGTCCATTAAAAGATTGATAGACATTACTTTTGTACCATTTTCACTCTCAGCCGGAACAATTCCCTGTGGACCATTGCTTACTTTTCCAGTAATTCCAAAAGATTTTGGAATTGATGGTCCGGTAATATCTGCATCTAAAATAGCCGTCTGATATCCTTTTCTCTGCATACAGACAGATAAATAGGAAGTAACGAAGGACTTTCCAACTCCTCCTTTACCACTTACCACACCAATCACTCTTTTTATCTTACTATATTTATTTGCCGGTTCTAATAATTCTTCTTTGCTTGGTTGACGGGACGCACAATCCGCCGTACAACTTCCACAACTCCCCGTACACTGTTCTTCGCTCATTCTTTTACAATCTCCTTTCTAACTTGCCCAGATAATGGTATATATGTAGTAGTATAACAAACTTTTTCACTTTTTTCTAGCTTTTTCATTTTGATTATGATATAATAGCAGGTAGCGAATCTTTTTACGTAGGTATCTTATGTACATGGAGGATGAGAATGAACGAAACAATCACCGCTTTTGAAGAAAAGCTGAAAGAGCTCCTTGCTCTCGCAAAAAAAAATAAAGATGTAATCGAAGTTGAAAAAGTAAATGATGTATTCAAAGAATTAAATTTGGATGTGCATCAAATTGATAAGATTTATGAATATCTTGAAAGCCATAATATTGCCATCTTAAACTTATCAAATGATGAAGAACCAGATGATTCTGCCATTTTGGAAATTGAACAGGAGGAAGATACTTCTACAGAAGACTTGGCTGCCAGTGCCGCTGTCATGTCTGACGATCCTGTCAAATTGTACTTAAAAGAAATTGGTAGTTATCCCCTTCTTACTATCGAACAGGAAATCGACCTTGCAAAGCGTATTGAAGCAGGTGAAGAGTCTGCCAAAAAGAGCCTTGCCGAATCAAATCTTCGTCTTGTAGTAAGTATTGCAAAGCGTTATGTTGGACGCGGTTTGTCTTTCCTTGATTTAATTCAGGAGGGAAATCTTGGTCTAATTAAAGCTGTAGACAAATTTGACTACACAAAAGGTTACAAATTTAGTACCTATGCTACTTGGTGGATTAGACAGGCAATCACTCGTTCCATTGCGGATCAGTCACGTACCATCCGTATTCCTGTTCACATGTCCGAAGTTATCAACAAAACATATCGTGTATCAAGAACATTATTACAAGAACTTGGTCGTGAACCTACTGAACAGGAACTTGCAAAAGCAATGAATCTTCCAATTGAAAAAGTAAGAGAAATTTTAAAGGTCTCTGCGGATCCGATTTCTTTAGACACCCCAATCGGAGAAGAGGACGATAGTCACTTAGGAGATTTTATTAAAGATGAACGTATTGTTGGTCCAGAAGATGCTGCTGCATACTCCGTTTTACAGGATCAGATCTCAAAATTATTAGAAACTCTGACCGAACGTGAACAACGTGTATTGATTCTTCGCTTTGGTCTACAAGATGGAAGAACTCGTACTTTAGAAGAAGTTGGAAAAGAATTCAATGTAACACGCGAACGTATTCGTCAGATTGAAGCAAAGGCACTTAGAAAATTAAGACACCCTAGCCGTGCACGTATGTTAAAAGGTTATGATATCATGTAATATCATTCTTTTAACTACATAAAAATACCTTACGGATTGTTCTATTCCTTGAACACAATCCGTAAGGTATTTTTTATACTATCGCAAAAAGAAGTAATCACCATCGGATTACTTCTTTTTGTCTTCTCTATTCGAAATATTATTTAATTTCTCTAAGCCATCCTTCTGGAGCTTCTAGATGTCCCATCTGAATACCTGTTAATGTATCGTATAACTTTTTAGTAATAGGTCCCATCTCTTTGTTACCGTTCTTCATAACGATTTCTTTTCCATGGTCATTGATAATACCAACCGGCGAAATAACAGCAGCCGTACCACAAAGTCCACACTCAACGAAATCTTTTACTTCGTCAAAGTATACTTCTCTCTCTTCTACTTCTAATCCTAAGTATTCTTTTGCAACATACATCAAAGAACGACGTGTGATAGATGGTAAAATACTATTTGACTTAGGAGTTACAACCTTATTGTCTGCAGTTACAAAAATAAAGTTTGCTCCACCTGTCTCTTCTACCTTTGTTCTTGTAGCAGCGTCTAAGTACATATTTTCATCAAATCCCTGTTCATGTGCTTCTACAATCGCATGTAAACTCATGGCATAGTTAAGACCAGCCTTGATGTGTCCTGTTCCATGTGGTGCGGCACGATCATAATCACTTACACGAATTGTAATTGGCTTTGCACCACCTTTAAAGTAAGGACCTACTGGTGTACAAAATGTTCTAAACTGATACTCTTCTGCTGGTTTTACCCCAATTACAGGGCTACTACCAAACATATAAGGTCTGATATATAAAGTTGCTCCTGAACCATAAGGAGGTACAAATTCCTTATTTGCAGCAACTACTTTATCAATAGCATCAAGAAAACGATCCTCTGGGAACGCTGGCATCTCCAATCTTTTTGCAGAATCTACCATTCTCTTTGCATTTAAATCCGGGCGAAATGTTACAATACGTCCATCCTCTGTACGATATGCTTTCATTCCTTCAAAACAAGCCTGACAATACTGTAATACACCTGCGCATTCACTAATAGTGACGGTATCATCTGCGGTCATCACACCATCATCCCATGCTCCATTTTTAAAGTTTGATACGTATCTCTTGTTTGTCTGACGATATCCAAATCCTAATTTTCCCCAGTCTAAATTACTGTCCATATTAACGCTTCCTTTCTTTTCGCTTAATGCTTCTTCTGACGTCTTATACATAGTTTACTACTTGACATTTCTTACGTCAAGTTTTGGTTGAAATATATTTAAAAAAGTGGTAACAGTTCATAGCTATATGAATTGTAACAAAAAAGTTGCTACACGTATTGTAACAACTTTTCTAACTATATCCTTCCTTTTTTAATTTTGTATTGTATTCTGTGAAACTGTTCCAAAACACTGCACGACACAGGTTTTCTCTGGATTCAACCAATCCGCACTATCCGATGAATAAAATGACTTTCCGATCTCTTCAAATGTAATTTTATCTTCATTTGTCAATACAACATAAACCGTTGTTGTTTCTGCACTCGGCAATTTTCCTGTTAAAACAATCTTTCGCTGATAGTTTTTTCCATCTGCGGACCATGTTCCATCACTCTTTTGATAATACTGACACAACTGCCCCTTTTGCTGTAAACTGTCTTTCTGCATAAACATACTCTGCAACTCTGTTTTTTCCTCAACTCTGTTTTTCTTTTCTATATTATTTTTGCAGAAAACTCCTGCTAGAGCACAAATTGCAACCACACAGGTAGAACCTGCTATCCATATTGCTTTCTTTTTCATCCCTCATTTTCCTCCTAACCTCACTTGCAGTGTAACAACACTATATATATCTAATTGTTTTATTTTACTATTTTAATTATATACCATCTTTATGTGGCTAGCAATGTTGTTTAGGAACTTTTACAATATTTTCTTTTTAATATAATACTTGATTCTTATTGTTTACTCTCTTTATTGTTCCTTCTATTGCTTTACCGGATTATAAATCAATATTACATCATCATCCAACCAATCTTGCCACATTGCATCATCCCTTATTTACCATAGAACTTATAGACTGATTTTTCTTGCAATAAAACACCCAAATTCTGCAAAAATATGTTACTGCAACTGTTAATCCAATTGAAAATAACATCTGTTGTTTGCTTAACATTTCACCTGTAAATATATATCTTCCAAACAACAGACCAAAAACACAGGCAATTATAATACTATTGTTATACTTAAAAAACAGTTTGTTTTGTAGAGTAAAATAACTCATTCCAAAACTACGCAGCACTCCATACTCATGGCTATTTTTCTCCCAATCAATATAAACACTCAAAGTAATATAAATCCATATAACAATTATACAAAAAAACAACATAGTATTACTCATAATAGAAGTATAGTTTCTCAACATACGATCCTCCTGGTCTCTTATACCAGACGAATCTAACAATCCCCCCTGTATAGAAGCCATTACAAGTGAAATTTTTTGCTTTACACCTTTCTGTATAGATAATGGTGTATTCTTCTTCATTTCAACATGAATTGTGTCATACCCCATGACAATTTTACTTTTTTTGGCAACATTTTCATTCATAATTACCTGTATATTTCCAGATTCTTCCTCATCACAACCGCGTAAGGCTCCTATCTTAAAATTTTCCATATAAAATTCTGCATTTTCTTCGTTTCCTTGCATTCTTCCAAGCTGTATTGTTCCCTTTTCTCTCATAGATGGATTGGTCAAATCCTTTTTATAATTAGGTAAAAGTAATACACACGCTTTTTCTGTTTTTTTCTCTAAAACAGCAGTATGAATTCCCTTTTGTTTCAAAAAATTTTGAAATTCTCTTTGTGGCAAAACAACAATATCAACTTTTGATGCTGGTATTGCTCTATATTGTCCTGCTTTCTTTGAAACTTGTTTCCATAATTCCTTATCCTTTTCTTTTAACTTTGTATCATTATTTTTTAAATATTGCCTGAAATAGGAATCAACATTGTCTTCTTTTAATAAAATAGTACTCTGCTTTGTTTCAGCCTCCGTAGACAAACGAATCCTATCCTTGTATTTGTGAAACACTTGCAATGTATTAAAAGAGAAAAAATCATTTCCATACATTGCAATATTATATTCCCTCAGTGGATAAGAAACCGTAGTACGCTTACTATACAAATAAAATTCTATATTTTCTGATTTATCTTGAAAAGAATTTACAAAATAAAAGGAAGCCATTGTAAATAAAATGCAAATTGTTTCAATCATCACAATACTAAAACTTATTTTTTCAAATTTGTGTTTTTTCTGTTTTTTAGAGGGCTCTCCAATCATTTCTTTTATAATAGACTCTTTCGTATCATCACGATACAAAAGATACAACACCAATAAAGCAACAATTACAATAACTACTTCCGTCAAAACATTGTAATGTAATGCACACATATAAAATTTATTGTATTCTCGAAACGTATTACTCATATAGGTATAACCTGTTAAAATAGACAATAAATATCCTAGTAGCATACTGAAGAAAATCATTCCTTGCATCAAGTAAAAAATTACTTTTCTTTTTTCCCGTTCCGACATACCTAATGCCTGAAATAGAAATAGTGTCTTCTTATTACGTAATAAAAAGGTCCTTATTATTACTATTTGTTCTAATACTAGTAAAACATTTAATAAAACCAAATATAATGTCCTTGTATTTATCATATCCCTATTATCTTCATATCCATTGTTGTATAATTTTTCATTTACACATATATGATTCGATTCAATTTCTGATAACAAATAATTTATATCATTTTGTGCCTTTTTAAAATCGAGTTTTTTTTGCGAAATAACTAAAGAAGAGTTTATATTCTGAGATTTTTCCTCTCCACAAATAATAGAAGGGTATACTTTTGTTTCTAAGTAACCATCATAAGACGTTGATAAAAGATAAGAATAATTTGAAATTACTCCCGTAATTTCATACTTTCTTTGTTTTCCATCCAGTTTTAAAGAAACATAAATTGGTAATTTTTCATTTTCTATTCCAAACAACTCCATCACATATTCTTCCACAATAATTTGATTTGATGTTTTCGGCCACTCTCCTTTTATTACCTTGAAACCAAAATCCGCGCCCTGGGACTCCTTCATCACTCCTACCGGAACCTCTTTATTCAAATGCTCCACATTTCCAATCATACTAAAATGTTCATACGAAAAATGACTATATCGTTGTTTTATACTCTTTTCATCCTTTTTATCAACCTCTGGTATTACCATAAGAAACTTTCCGTATGTTTTTGTTGTACTATCCTGTTTTGTTTTTATTATAGTGCCACTTAAAGAAGTAATTGTAAACAAAAATGTAAAGCCAATAACCAGTGACAAAACCGAAAGAAATATAATTCTTTTATCATTAGAGACGAGCATATGAACCAATTTTATATTTTTTGTTTTTTTCTTATTCAATGATAATTTCACCATCCCTTAAACGTATTACCTGTTCACAGCCCTCTATTAAATTTTCTTCGTGCGTAACAATAATAAAAGTAGTTTTATATTTTTCATTTAATTTCTGAAATAACTCTGTTACTACTTTTGTACTCTTTGAATCTAAATTTCCCGTAGGCTCATCTGCAAATACAATCTTTGGTTTCAACAGCATTGCCCTGGCTATTGCAACACGCTGCTGCTCTCCACCAGACAACTCATATGGCATTTTCCTTATTAACTTTTCGATTCCTAATATCTTTATTAAAAATTGATAATACTCTTTATCATATTGTATTCCGTTAATATAAGACGGACATAAAATATTTTCCTTTATATTTATACGTGGAATTAAATGATATGCTTGAAACACAAAACCAAAATTTTCTCCCCTTAATTTTGCCATTTCCGAATCGTTCATAGATCCATATCTTTTCCCAAGGTAATAAACATTTCCTTGCGAGGCTTTATCCAAACCAGCAAGAATATTCAACAAAGTGGTTTTTCCACTTCCACTTTTCCCATATATCAAATTAATGGAACCTGTTTTAAACACAAGATTTACTTGTTTTAATACCCTCGTTTGCGTCTTGCCACTTTCATATGCTTTTGAAATAGCATCACATAGCAATAAAACATCATCTGATCTCATCATTTCACCTTTTCCTTATTACAAGATAACTTTTTCCAATAGTTAAAATTAATACCAGACCACCATATGCCTTCCTTTTATAATATCGTAACAGTTCTGCCGAGGCCATTCATAAAGTGCCAGAATATACAAATTAGCTTAAAATATTCTTTCCGGCTGGATACTTTCACTTTGTGCACTTTCGTACTAGGCACAAAAAAACTTCACCAAATGTTCAATGTGTATTCATGTCGGGAGTCTACTCGATAAAAATGATTGTGCAAATCTCACTTAGCCTGCTAGCAGTCACATACAATTTACACAATCATTTCTGCCTGGCTGAACTGTTACATAATATTTATTTAGAAATGTCATAAAAATATGCACTCTTAAACGAATATAAATATTTTTATTATTTGTAATCACATATAAAATAAGAAAAACCGAATATAATATACAGCTGTTTTTCTTATAACCGACCAAGCAATCATACACAACTCTCAATTATAGTCTTTAAAACTATACAAATTAAATTAGTAAAAATTAGCTTTTTTATCAAATGAAAATTACCAAAAATTTTTATTATTGAACAATTTCTCCTTCACCTTTAATTTGTCCACCTTTTGGGACTAAATGACTATTTGATCCAATATTTACAGTATATGTATTTTTCTTTATTTTTCCATATTTTGTTGTATGAACATACCCGTCAGCCTTTTGATATGTCCCACTATAACTTGGTTTAAAAAAACCTTTTCCCTCTAAGTCAATACAATATTTTCCCACAAAATCTGCATAATTATCTGTGTTAAATATAAAAGTATCCGCTCTGCTTTCACATGTTGTTTTCTTGTTACTAAGCTTAAACCCTTTTTTTCCTATAACATTGCTTGAAAAACAAAAAGTAAAATCCTTTGATGCATATGTTGTTAAAGTTCCTCCTAGAAATAACAGCATAACAACTAATGTAAGTTTCTTTTTCATATTTTTCATATTATTCTCCTTTTCTTTAATCTTTAGTAGCTACTATCCTATAATACAGTGACATTTCTATTATACCATTTCCTATGAAGTAAGCAATAATACTTACGCATTTTATATTATTTTTTGCATATTTTTCAAAAATTTCTTTTATATAACAATCCTTTTAACTCTTTATTATTTAGAAATGATTATAAATATATTTATAAAACAAAATATATGAAAATCACTATAGAATACGTAACCCATCCAGATAATCCAAAAAATTCAATTATGAATGTTTATCTAGATAATACATAAAGTATATACGAAAAACGATAGAAATATTTAAATATTTCTATAAAATATAGTATTATTTTAGTTTACAAACAATGGCATTGTGCATGAATAGCAATAAAAGAAACTGCCACAATCTATCTATTCCCGAACAACAATTGAAACAGCCAATAATCCGTGCTGGCATTTTGATTTTGTAACCCCATCCAAATAATTGAGGCTATAAACAAAATGTCAAAAAGCATTCCAACCACCGATAATACAACACCTATTTTTACTCTATACTGATTTCTTTTTTTCATATTTATCCAAAGACTTAATATACCTACAAAAAATCCTATTACTGGTTCAAACGTAGCCAAAACAAAAGCAACTACAGCAAGTCCGATTCCTACTCCATAAAACTTCTTATCTTCCATTTTCCTGCTCCTTTTCCCAAAGTACTTTTTTTGTTCCATCTTTTTGTTCCATCACAATTTTTCCATATTTTTTCACTTTTTTCTTTGATAGAAACATGCTTTTTTCTTCTATTCCCGCAGTTTCAATACCTAACAATTTTTGTACATAATAGTTGATTGGACTTTCTTCAAATACAATTCTTATTTCATAAGATTCATTATCCTTTAATTTGTTATATATCTTTTTAGAACTTACACGTACTGGCTGTCCATCCTTTGTATAAACTTCTGGCATAATATAACTTGCCATACTGGCATTTCCCGCACGTAGCAACCACAAATTTCCATTTTTATCTTCTTCAATGCTAACGCTCTCCATATTGACTACATCATTCATATTTTTATAAGTTCCAGCAAGACGAAGCAATGCTCCAAACAGAAAGCTTCCTGTCACAATTAATACAAGTACCGCAATTACGATTCTCTCTATCCATATTCTTTTCTTTACTTTTTTTATTATTTTAACATCTTCCAAAGATTGCTCTTTGTTCGTTGGAATATTTACTTCTAATTTCATTGTTTCAAGTAATTGCTTACAAGTTTCGCATTCTTCTAAATGCCTCTCTATCAACTGCTTACTTTTTTCTGAACACACATCATCCACATAAAGTGGCATTAAATCACCAACTATTTCGCACATTTTTTTTTCCATATTATTCCTCCATTTTTTATGCTAAACTAACTTTCAATGAGGGGTTATTTTTTCAAATGTTCCATTATTTTCACTTTCGCCCTATGAAATGTTACACGGCTCCAACTTTCTGTTTTTTCAAAAATTTCCCCAATTTCCCGAAAAGACAACTCCCCAAATACCCGGAGATGAAACACTTCTTTATATGGTTCTTCCAAATGATGAAGAACTTTGTGAAGTATTACTGCCTGCTCCTTCTCCACTAATCGCCTTTCCACAAAATTCTCTTCTATCAGTTGTTTTTCCTTCTCCGCTGCTTCATCTACTCGTTTTCTCTTTTTACAATATGTATAGTAAGAATTTTTTGCAATCTGACATAACCATACTCGAATATTACATTCTCCTTTAAACTTATTTATTCCCTTCATTGCTTTAAAAAAAGTATCCTGCGTAATTTCCTCTGCTATATGATCATCCTTTGATAATGCTTTTACATATAAAAATACATCCTTAAAATACATTCGATAAAGCTCCTCAATGCTCTTCACTTTTTCACCTCCTGATCAACTTGCATATATAAGACTCACTTATCTTAAATTCGTTACATATTTTTTTATTATTTTTTCAATTCATAAACAAAATTTTTTTATCAATCCAATCTTAGATCTAGACAACTACTAATCTAATCGAACATTTATAAATCTAAAACAACATGAACAAATCCACTTCAACTCTCTAAAACCCTCATATATGAGGAACTTGCTCCACTTTGCATGCTCAGATTGTTTTACTCTATAGAATGTAATGTACTTCTACAAAGTAAAAAAAATTCTAAACTTTACTTGGGGGGAAGCTTAGAATTTTAAAAAAAGAAATAGGCATATAACCCATTTAGCTTTATAATTAGTAAGCGTCAAATAAGATAGTGTATTTAAAATTGCCACCAAAGGGAGTATACTTCCTCTGATGGCAATTATTATTTACATCGTTTTTGTACGATTGATCCCCATGGCAGGTAATCATCCAAATATTC